>Ga0181607_10003865_pt1 | contig 12903 bp, 9 predicted proteins | sample 041ome_9_FD_132420 | JGI IMG/M metagenome (GOLD analysis project Ga0181607, IMG submission 132420) | Coastal salt marsh microbial communities from the Groves Creek Marsh, Skidaway Island, Georgia - 041413US metaG (megahit assembly) | ecosystem: Environmental > Aquatic > Marine > Intertidal zone...
AGTTAATATCCCAGCATCTATTCCACAGCCACAAACCATTAAGAGCTATGAAGTGAATACTGTCTGGTCATTGGCTTCATCCATGACCGATGAAATGGATGCAACAATTTATCAGGTGATGTATGGAGTCTTTGCAGCTAACACCGATGCCTTTATTGGCGGTGACTTAACCTCTATAAGAGCTGACAAAGACTTTGTAAAACCTGATAAAGCTCTAATCAAAATGATAGACCCAGTCACTGCTCAGCGGATGGTTGAAAGTTATTTAAACTAGGTAATGGTAAAAAAATTTTCAAGAAAACAAATTCAAGCAATTGCATTTAGAATCTCACGTACTTGCAAGGGTTGTCCAGAAAAAATTTCGTATCATGATATTAAGGACGAGTTAGCTTATAAATCGAATCTTAGGCAATATTTAACGAATGAGAAAAATCGAGAAGTCTTATTTGATAATATTCAATTAGATAAAGAGCTAATTTCAATTCTTGAGGACCTAACAACTGATATTGATGAATTTGATCGAAGAAGAGTTGCTCTTTTTCACGGGATGGTTCAATTCCCAATGACCCTTAAGAAAACTCCATTTGATGAAATTAAATCATATCTGGATCACTTCAACATGGAGAATGTTCAGCATGAGCTACCATATATCTTTATAACCTCGCTATTGGATGTAATTTCCAAAGATGGTGATATCGAATCAAGAAAAAAATTGAAATTGATTTCAGATATTACTGAGGGAGATGATGAAGAATCTTTATTTAAACATTTTATGAGGCTGCACAGTTCCGCTGATCATTTAGCAACTGTTTCAACAACAATGAACTTAGGCTCAAAGAAACCAATTAATAAGCTAACTGCAATGAAGATCTTATTTGACTTTGATGATTATGATTTTCAAGATCTTGAATTCAAAGGGGGTTCATCCCCACTGGGTAAAACGAAGCCATTAGATTTGCGTAAGAAAATTATACAATCGCAAATTGATAATCTTAGAGGCTTATCTATCCCGGAAACCATAGAAGAGCTTAGCTAAACATTAATCAATTTTTTTTGTAACAAATTCTCACTTCCTCCGTTTAAGTATTAAGACCACTTAATAACTATCCTAAGGAGGGATTAATGATTGAGATACTCGCAGCATCAATAATAGGACTACTTACCTTTACGACCTTTATGTTTGTTAGAAGGCTTGGAAGAACTAAGCCAGTGGATGAAATTAAACTCCAAAAAATCCATGTCATGCGTTTAGGACCCTTTTCTGGGCAAAGCAATTCGTTTAAAGGTAAGTCGATTGTATTTTTGATGCTGTTGAGTACCTTGTCTTATGCTGAGGTAGATATTGTGACCTTAGATAACTTCTTTATTGATGATTTAAGTGAGAATGAATTAACCGTCTCTAAGACTGCGGAGAACAAGGACCCTGCAACTCAATTAGGATTTCACATAGAACGTCCTCATTGTATTCCAAGCTATCCTTATTTAATGATGGAAGTTCCTGATGAAATGCATGAGGGGATTGATATCTTTGCTAAGATTGCAGTTGATAAACGTAAACCGAAAAAAGCTAAACTCAAGCTAAAGTTCATTTTAAATACAGATGATGCAAGAGCAGTTGGTTGGTTTGAACTGCAAGACTTTCCATCTTTCTATGGAGCCTCGATGATGGATGTGCGCTTCCACTCTGTTTCAGGAATGGAGAATCAAACATTTGTTTTAGAAGGTTTAAAAGACTCTACTTATCAAGCTCAACAAATATGCAACTCGGGTCACATGCTAAGAGCTTCAAATAAGCAAGTTAAAATTTAAAGACTTTCAAGAGCCTTCATTGAATCCAGAAAAGAAAGACCCTGTAGCTGGGAAAGAGCGCCTTGAATTCGTTTTTTGTTTTCTGAAAGATCTGCAGTTGTTGTCCATCCATGATCGCCAAATTCAAAATCTCTAAAGTCATAATCGTTAAAATCAAAAAATACTCTCAAGGCTGTTCTTGGGTTATATTTCAAACCTCCCTCACTAACTGAATGCCCTTGAACCACAGGAGAAGTAACTGATTGCTCAATAAATGAAAAAAATTGTTGGTAAAGAGCATCCCCTTGGAGCTCTGGTTCAATCATGTTAGATAGCCATTGCAGATGCTCTCTTGCTTTCATTGAATCTTCGTTATTATTTGAAAGACTCTCTAAAGCTGCGGCTTGGAAGATTTCCTGCGCTGTTGTTTTTTGTTTTGGCAGAGAAGAGATCTCTTTGATGAGAGACGAAGCTTCCATAACTGATAATGAAGCCGGAAATTGAATTAAGCCATGATAAATAGAAACTCTCCTAACATCATAAGGATCAAGAAATATTTTTAGATCAGTTTCATCGGTTTCAAAAGAAATCGGTAACTCTTCCTGATCAAGGGACTCAAAATTTAAATCATTATCAGTTTCTTCACTAGCTTCTGGAATATTAGAATGGTTTTGCACAAAATCGTCAGACCCAATATCTTCACTTTGAACATCTTGTTGATTTGAAAGCAGATCAGGCGCGCCTATTAGCTTGCCACTTCTTGAGAATTTGTGACCTAAGCAGTTTGCATTAGTTGATATTGTCGAAACTCTAATTGGCTGATTGTCTTGCTTTTCTTGAGAAACAAATACATAAGATAACGATAAGCTATCTAATTTTTTTACAAGCTTAGATAGGTGATCTATGTGAGTGCCAGTAGTAAGCAGGACTCCAAATTTTTCATAAGTTTTATACTTAAAATCCTTATTATCTTCTAAAAAAGTTGCGTCCTCTTCATAAACTTCATAAAAGCATCCGCACTGAATAAACACTAAATCTAGTTCAAAATTTTCTTTGAAATAACCTTTTACTTCTCTTAGCATATTTTTCCTTAAGTCTTAAATGCCAATGATGTCGTTCTATAATGCTTAGTGAGCTCTATACCTGTTAAATTACTAAATTCTAGCCATCTAAAAATCATGTCCACATAATGTTTAACATCCACCCGCTTTGGAGGAGGAGTATCAAGCAATGCATCATGCAACACACTAGATAGCCAGCCAAAATTTGTATATTCAGTCTCTGCTACTTTCAGTTTTTGCTCGACAAACTTATAAACATTAGAGTTTAAGAATTTTTGATCAAGCAGCTCTTTGGAAATATATTTAATATCTAAGCCCATTAGGTCTAAATCATGGGAATGATCTTCATTATCTACATCTAAGTTTTCCAAAAGATCATTTGGATCAGACCATACGAGCTCATTAATCCAAAGCAATTCAATTGGCTTTTCTAGACGAACTTTTAATTCCTCAGACCAAGATAAAATCTTTGGCTTATTTACTTTGATTTTTTCAATATGAGATGTAATGGAGCTAAATAGATTGTCATCCATCCAAATGACTCCATCCTCAAGAGATTTGAGCCTATCAAGGTCACTGATACTAGCGTCTATTACTGTACCAACTTCTAAGTTACCGGAACTAGAGATACTTAAACCCCTATCAGTAAGATTAGCACTGCCAAGTAAAACTGTTTTATTGTCGAAGATAAAAACTTTGCTATGGAGAGTATTCTGTATGCCAAATTGCCAACTTTTTTCTTTGCAAAAATTATATGACTCAAGATCTGATGCATTGGCAACAAGGTCATTTGGTTGCCAACGAGCGATAATCTTAACTTCTATATCTTCAGGGATAATCTCTGCTAGCCACCTAAGAGCATTAAGCTTTACGAATGCAGAATAAATTGTGAGTTCACCATATAAATTATTGGATTGCTCCTCTAAACGAGATCTAAAATCTTCATTAATAAATATGCTTGAGTCTTTCACGACTAAAAAATATTAATCATCTACTAATGGAAGGAGTTCGTTGACCCAATGTCCCCATCTATCTCTGAATTCATCAAATAATTCTCCTTCAGGATCATGTTTTTGAGAAAGTTCATCCTCTGTTCGAACATATGCCATCAATAAAAGTTTCAATGCATTTTCTCCTGTTGCATCTTCTATATCCTCAAGAACTTCGTAAAAATGCTTATAAAATTTTGATCTTGTGTTGATGATTGCGGTAGATCCCATCCCCATTGGTTTGTGATCGAGAAAAGTTGAGCCAGCCCAGTCATCTTTCGCAAACTCTATTACTCTCTCCATTGATTCTTTAGCCATTTTTTCTATCTCATCAGGACTCGCATCGGGATGAAGTCCCTCATAAAGGGTCCTAAGCTCCTCAAGTCTTTCGCTAGATGATTTTTCTTTTTGCGTTTTTTCAGATTTGGTTGGTGTTGTTTTATCTTTTTTAATTATTTCATCAGCTTTGATCTCAATGGTTTTCTTATCTCCTTTGCCAGTTTTGCCTCTTGTTCCTGCGGATTTTTTGACAAGAAGTCTCAGTTGAGAAATAAGCGTTTTTAGCAAACTATTTAGCTCTATATTAAAACTAACAGACAAAGAGTCCTCAGCAGACTCATGATAACTTCTTGGCGTTCTTGGTGTTATTGGAAATATATTTTGAATATGCTGCTTGTCAGCACTTACACCAAAAACTTTATCTAGGCAGGGATCAAACCTTATCTCTATTCCCCACCATCTTTCAGTTGGCTCATATGTATTTACAAAGCCAGCTTGTCGGTCAAGTTTAATTTCTCTAGCTGCTCGCATGAATGAAATTCCTGTGTTTGTATCATAGATTCTTCCAATGTTAGTTGCTCCAGCATTTGTTGCATTTTCATTCAAAAAATCTCTAACCTCAGGTCTAATAAATGATGACTTAATTGTTACTATGGATTCTTTGATTTCACCTGTAGGGTGATCATGAGCATCATGAACTTCATACTTCACAACCATCTCAATAGGGTCCTCAAATAACATGTTCGTAGATTCCTCTGAGAACTGCCGCCCAAAGTCATTAGGTAAAATATTTGGTGTTAATAAGAACATTGGGTCATTGGGAATAAGATCATGTCTGAGCGCAATGCTTCCTTTATGATCCATTGTAACTATCTGGATTTTTCTCTTAACGCCATAGTCATCATCATCATCTAGAAAATGCCGATAAATTCTTCCTAACTTTTCTTTCATCTTGTTGTACAAGCCGCCTCCTGTGACAACACCTATACGCTCTTCTTCTAGCTTTGTTAATAGGACCAAAGTTCCTGATGGTGAGTTAAAGTACTTATCAGAAGCAAGCTTCTTGGTTAAAGGAAGGGATTTGACTTCTCTTATTGCCGGAATGTCTTCAGCCTTAGTTTCGAGCAACTCAGGTATATCTATGTAAGTATGGTAGATAGGTTTATTCTCCTGCCAGCTATACACTTCAACCCTGAAACATTGCGACAATGATCCTATAAGCATTCCATAGCCAAATTTCCCTAATCCCATTGGATCCTCTCTATTTCGACTAAAGCCAACTGATAAGCAGTTTTGGATTAACTCAGCATCCATGCCCTTGCCATTATCAAAAATACCAATGGTTTCAAGCCGTCTTCTCAACTGCCCAGAAGGAAGCTCAATCATGCCTTCGCTTATTATTGCTGCTATATAAGTGGCTTTAGCCTGAATTGAATTATCCATTAACTCAGCTAGAGCGCTCTCTGTCGTATAGGGTGCATTTCTCATTGCTTGCAGTGCCTGTCCTACACTTACTATTCTTGGTGGTGTTAGATTGGGTTGGGTGGGTATTATATTGTCTGGCATGATATCTCCTTATTACTTAAACCATTGTGAGTGAAAAAAATCTGAAGCCTGAGTTATATCTGGCTGGTTTGAAACATTATCAATAAGATCCACAATCAGACAGTCATCGGTACCGCCATTTTTCTTGCCTCTAAGACCTCTCCCAATCATTTGCGAATAAAGCACAACAGAAAATGTTGGTCTTGCTATTAGCACACAATCGATCTCTGGATCATCAAAGCCTGTGGTAAAAACATTGAAGTTAATCAAGACTTTAATTTTATTTTCTTTGAATTGTTTAACAGCATCAATTCGATATGAGAAATCTGTCTCGCCAGTAATCGAAACCGCATTAATATTTCTGAGCATTAGAAGTGCCGCCAAAAGATCTGAGTTATCTTTGGAGCTAGCAAATACAAGAATTTTTTTACGTTCCTCAATATCAATAATTTTTTGAATTTGATCAATTATTAACATGTTTCTTGTTGCATCTGATGCAACCTTTTCCAAGGTATTGCTAGATAGGGTTAATTGCTGAGATAGTCTAGATTTATCATTCGAAGACAGATCAAAACTAAAATCAGTTACCAACCTTCTCTTTACAACTTTTGATAAAATCTCTTTTTCTTGAAGGAATTCAACCGGGGAGAGATCGCCACAAAAATGATTCATATTAATTAAATTATTTTCATAGTATCTAGCCAATTCTTTAGTCTCAGAATCATCTCCATCAACTCCATGTCTTCCGGGTGTAGCAGTTAATCCTAATATTTTTGAGTTACGTCCGCTAAACATATCAACTGACTCTTTGTAAGTTTTAGCAAGAGTCATATGAGCCTCATCAACAACAAGTAATCCAGTTAAATTTCTAATCATGGTAAAGCTAGACATAACCTGATCTGATCTTGTTTTAAGCATTGAATGAGCTGATTGAAAGCTGCTGACAATCAGATTTGGTCCGCTCTCAGAAATCTCACTAAAAACTGATTTTGTATTTCCGCCCCATAAGCGAATGACTTTAACTTCAAATGTACCTTTTTGATCCCACCCTCTTATAAATGATTCAACTGCTTGCTCACAGAGCTCATCAGTATGAGCCATCCAAACTACACTGTTATTAGAATCATTAATTCTAAAAAAATCGTAAATTGATTCCATTGCAACGCTTGTTTTTCCTGCCCCTGTAGGCAATTGAACCATTAGCTTACTGCATTGATTATCACCTAGTAGAAACTTGCTTACCTTGCGTTTAATATAATCTTGATAATCATGCAAAATAAAATCGGGTTTTGAGATTAAGGAAACTTCTCTTGAAGCCTTTTTCTTAGGCATGAAAGATAAATCAAGATCAAAGTAATCAAGAAGCTCTTGGCAGTTCTTAGATCCTTTCCATGAATTAAAAGCTGGTAACTTAGCAATGTTGCAAAAATGATTGCGAATAATATCAATACTAAATATCCCAGTTCCATTTATTTTAATTAGAGTATTAATTAAAAAAGTCTTGGTTATTTGCCCGCCTAAGTTTTCTATTGTTTCTGTTAGATCATCTCCGAGCGATCTTTGCAAATTTGCAATTGAAAGAGATTTGCAATTATCCCTTATTATTTTTTCATCAGATTCATTCATAATCTACAAACATTGCATGCCTCGTCATCACCTTCTTCATCAAGCTCTTGAGCGATAATTTCTTGCCATCTGCTTTCTTTGCTTTTATCTGATGCAATAATCCCCCCTTCCTCTAACCTCTTTTTTTCAGCAGCTTCTGCTCTTTCAACTATCTCATCTAAGGTATATTTTGTAGACCATGTAAACCCTCTTTCGTTACTATCAGATGTATATCCCTCTCCAACTTTTTTTTCATAGGATTTAGCTTTTTCAAATAGCTCAGGATGATTTCTTTTTAAGCCAAGCCATTCACCCTGCCTTTGAAAAAAACAGAAATAACAACCAGAACGAGATCTCCATTTATAATACTCGGGAACACCGACAGACCTTTCAAGAATATCAAATACATCTTTTCGTATTATTCCATCATCAACAAATGGAAAAACAGCTTTCACAGATTCTTTTGAGCTCATATAGCCATCTCTGTTTTCATCAGCTCTTATGCCGACATAACTTATAACTGCATCATCTCCAATGAACTCCTCAAAAGGTTTAATCTTCATTACTCTTGTGCACCATCTTTGTTTAGCTGATGGAAGAAACTCATTGTGTACTTTTAACCAATGATCAAAGGGTTTACCGCTACTTAATCGAACTATCTCCTTATCTAAATATGATTCAAGTTTGTCAAGAAAGTCGTAGATTTCTTTAAGCTCAGAACCGGTATCAGTAAAAAAATATTCTATTCTTTTATCTAGTTCTGGGTATTTATCTTTTAAATATATTGCTAATGCAGCACTATCCTTCCCACCTGAAATTCCAAGCACATGTCTTACATTTTGGTCAGAAAAAGTATCACTAAAATGCATTATCAATCTCCATCCTTGACTATTTTTAAAATGTCTTTTTTAGAGACATTTCCATTGAGTATATCATCAACAAGTGGACTTAAAAGTGAGAGCTGGTCTTCTGAATCTTTAGAATATTTATGGAGAATTTGAAGAATTTCTTTTTTAAATTTTTCATAATTGGATCTTTCAGACTTTGACAAAGTAGTGATGATATCTTTCTCATCAGCTCCCTTCTTCTTAATGCGCATTACAAAAATATCTAAATCATGGGCAGAGGAGATTTTCTTTGAGCTCTCATAAACTCTCATTTTTGAGAGATCTTTTATCTTGTCAGAGACTTTCTTTAGCTCTATCTCAACCTCAGTAATATTCTCATCATTCCATTTTTTGGGATGCTTTTTGACCAAAAACCCAAGCAGAGATTCAAACCATTCTTGATCCTCTTTTTCCCTATCAAGTAATTTTCTTAAAAAAGGCTTGATGGATTTAGTGTCTATTGCATAGTCCTCAAGCATAATTAACTTTTCATAGAGCTCAGGTCTAAGTTCTTTAAAATCTTTGCTGCCATCAAGATCAAAAGCAAAACAAAAGTTTTGTTTCTGATTAAGTATTAGGCTGACATAGCAGCCCTTCAGGTCGCTCAGCACTCTATTCAACATGCTCGAGAAATCTGCAAGAATTTTAGCCTTCTTTAGCTCAGATTCTTTAAAACCAAGCGCTTCAGGAATATCTTTAACCAGAAGATCTAATGGACTTTTTGAGTATAGAAACGCTGATCTAAATCTCATTGCCTCATTGCTCAGCGCAGATTGAGTGCTTAGAGTATATTCTGGTAAAACTGACATTGTTTTTGAAAGTTTTCTTACAATGCTTAATACATTTTTTTCTTCTTTGTCTTTAGATAAAACATTTGCATACTCTTCAATAATTTTATTTTGACCCTCAAAGCTATGGAATGTAAAACCAAAAGTCGGAGATTTGCTAGCAAGCCTATCAATCGCCTCATCATTGAAATAAGGCTTATAAAGACTGCCCTCATAGATAGCAATATTTTCTTCATTAGCTAAGTAAAATGCTAAAAAAATTACTGGATGTAGACCCTTTTTGATTCCGTAAGGTGCTGATCTAAGAATTTTTGATAGATCATTAAACGCTATGGGCTTTGAAGAACCTGATAGTGTTTTTTCAATTAGCTGATAAACCAATGCAAACTCAGAATCTTTATTTGGATTGATGAACTTAGTGCCATCAACGTCAATTTGAACTATGCCATGATCTTTAAAAATAGCTTTAAACATTCCTTTCTCAGGAGGAGCTTTTTCTTCAGGATACCCAAGCTCAAGCAGCTGCCTTTGATTAAGCATGTCTTTCATTAAGCGAACACGTGCTGCCTGACCCTGAGCAGAAATTTGATCTTTGTTAATTAGTTCGTTATTTACACATGGAGCTCTATTAAAAATAGTTGAAAGCATTGATGATAGATGCTGCTGAAGATCAAGCTCATTAGAAAAAAGGAGCTTGGTCCCTCGCCAATACCAAGCGGAGGTTTTTGGTAGGAATATCTGCTTCAAGTCTATCTGAATCTTCTTTTTGGTTTGATCAATCTGGCTTATAACTTCCTTCTTAGCAATAGGGTCGGATGCTAGGTCATCTGATGTAGCTAATATATTATTCAGTGCCTTTAAATTACGTGACTCGTTAACAACAAATGAATTATCTTGTACTTTTATCAACAGAGTATTTGGGTATATTTTTTGGAGCTGCTCAATATTTTTTTGGGAAAGCTTCTTTGCATCCTCAAAAATTATGTATGCATGAGGATTCAATGCACTACTTTGTTGAAGAAGTTTCTCTATGTTGCCTGAGGAGGCATATTTGCAATCAAAAAATCTAAGAGTACCGCTCTGAATAGACTGCTTTCTTGCAAGTAATGGTTTAGCAGGCAAGATATTATTTAATTCAGCTGCCAAATCAAAATCATGAAGTTGATCAAGTTCAAATCTTAAAGATGATTCAAAGTCAAAATCACTACCCTGCCAAATTTTGTATTCATTATTAAATTTCCTAAAAATAATTAATGATTTCTTTTCAAGCTCTTTGAACATTTTTTGAAGATCGGTTTTAGCAAATAATGTTTCAAGAAGATCCTTCGTACAACGCAAAGAAATGACCGATCCAACTATATTGATAAGCCCAATAGTTTTTAAAAGCTTGATAAGCTCAATTTCATCGTCGCTCACCCTATCCAAAGCGTTCAAAACCTCGATCCATCTTTTGTTGATCACATGATCACTTATAAAAGATGATTGATTTGTATAAAAATAATCAAATAAGTCATGAGGCATTATGAATTCCTGATTTTCTTTTTGTTTTATTTGCTCTTGAAAACCAAACGCCTCTTTGCTGCCAAGATATGTAAAGACAGTTCTTTCGTTTTGCCCTAGCTTCTGAGCAAGTGTGGGTAGAATAGCTGAGCTCACAGGGTGAAATGGATATGAACCCATGAAAAGCTCAAGGCTAGGTCTTTTGCCGGATAGATTAGTAAAGACTTTATCCTCTAAAAAGTAATACACACTATCTTTCATCTTAGCTCTGATACTTGAGAGATCTTGTTGAGAGAGAGTTTTTTTAATTGCACTTCCTATAATTCTTATCATCTGCTCAGAGCTTTCTGAAAAAGTGACTGAGTTAAATCTCCCTTGAATTTTGCTCCATTCTTGCTTAACTTCTAGGCTTAAATTTTGAGCATAATATTCCAGTGATTGATGCAGTAAGCCAATAAAAAATAATGGCACTCCATCAGCCTTACCTGAGAGCTCGGAAATCTGCTGAAGTACAAAAATATCTTTCTTCATTGCTCCCGTATATTCAAGGAACTTACCTAGCTCATCTACTGTAATAAAAAAACTAGAAAACTTGAGCTTGAAGAGTTCAGTTTGTAAATCAGTTATAAGATCAACAATTTTTTGAGGTGAAGGATCTGAGTTTTTTGCAAGCAAAGCTGCTTGTTTAAGCAGCTTTGAATTAACTTTTTCACTTTTAGCAAGGTCAATAATTTTTTGATTTAAACCTTCAACGAGATGCTTTTCAAAGCTATCATACGAGCCGCTTAAAACAACCTTGAAGATCTTTTTACTCTTAACATTTTTCTGAATCTTTGAATGAAGGGTTGTGTCAAAATCTTTAAGTTTCTGCAAAGCTAACTTTTGCATCTCCTTATCTTCATGAGATAGTATTGCATTCAGAAATAAGGCAAATGATGATTTGCCTGAACCGTAGGGACCCATTAAGGTAAATGCCCTATCTCTTCCATCTTCGTCAAAACCATTAGCAATTTCTTGTAATGCTGACTTTGTTGTTGAGGTGGGAATGTAAGCTGCAATTGATTCAATTGAATCGGCATCCCTAGTAAGATTTATTGAGCGAGTAAACCAAGGATCCGATGTAATTTTTTTAACTAGCTTCATTGATAGATACTCTTAACCACATCAATCATAGATAAAGAAGAATCATTGATGATTAGATTCCTCTGACCAGCTCCGCTATCAGAAAGCTCAAAATATTTTGAATATCTCATTGTCATTTGCTCAGCAGAACTAATAAGAAAATTCTCTGAAAGTCTAAAAATATTTCTTATTGAAGAAAAATCTTGAGAGTCAATAACATCATTCAAAGGAATAAATTTAATTTCTCTTTTATTGAAAAGGTCTGAGCCTCTCATCTCATCCAGCAAATTAATAACAGCTAGAGTAAAGAGCTCACAGTTAACTTCATCTCTATGATTAAACTCAACTGAATAAGTTCCATCACTATTTTTTGTAAGAAGCTCTAAGTTAGCGAAAGGATTTTCAAGCGCATCCTCTATTCCCTCTGACATATCTTGATTAGATGAGTAAGTTTTAAGCAACAGGTTAATATCTCTATCTAGAGTCTTGGGTGAAAATTTCTTTGCTGTTGTATCTTTTAGCCACTCAGCGAGACTTCCAAGTATCTCATCCTTAGTAAATCTAGTGTTCTTAAAGTGATTAAAAAACCAGTAATAAAGGGTTGCATTTGAAGGGTTAGAACATAATCTCCAATGCATGATCCAGAGAGTTTCCTCTCTCTCCAAATAAGGATCAAAACCTGTATTTGGATCAAAAATTAATTTTGAAATATCATCTCGGTAGCTTGTTCGATCCTCATCAAGAATTTGATATGCATTCATCCAATATTTAATTGAAGAAAGCATATTTTTACCCACACCAAGATCTAGATACGAATCTGGTAGACTCAAGAAGTCTTTATTATGCTCAATCGCTGATAAGGTTTTAAAGGTCCAATTATATTTGAGGTAAAAGGTTTCATTCCTTCCGAAAGCCATTGAATTAGAGTTAAGAAGCATAACTAATATTAACACCTGTTATATTCATTTTTTAAGAAGAAATTTATTATTTGAAGCCTGGATGACTCTTCCGTTAGATATATCCCAATAGAGATTTCTTCTTGGGTTAGTTTTCTCATTATCAGGATGGATTCTATATGGACTATTAAGTGATATAACCTCATTAAAGGTTCTACCTCTTTTCAACCAAAGCAGCCTATCAATATTATGTTGGGCTCGCATTTTGCTCATATCAAATTCAGGATCAAGGATAAAAAAATCATCATCTGCATGATATTCATCATCATTTTGCAGATTATTTTTTAGTAGTTTGTCATATAAATTTTCTAACTTTCCTAGAAGCTCGTCTTCTTTACTTTTGGAATCTTGAATGGATGTGTAGGCAGCATTTATTGGATTGC
>Ga0181607_10003871_pt1 | contig 12897 bp, 9 predicted proteins | sample 041ome_9_FD_132420 | JGI IMG/M metagenome (GOLD analysis project Ga0181607, IMG submission 132420) | Coastal salt marsh microbial communities from the Groves Creek Marsh, Skidaway Island, Georgia - 041413US metaG (megahit assembly) | ecosystem: Environmental > Aquatic > Marine > Intertidal zone...
GTGACCGGCTTTCGTCGATCGCGACTCTGACGGAATGACCGTCCAATAGGGCATATCGAAAGAACGACTCGTGCGACTTGAGACGTTCTTTCTGACGGAGAGGCTCGCACCGCTTTCGCGGGCCATGCACACTGCGCCTGTTGGACCGTAATCACCGCAAATGCAGGCTGTCTTACGCGGCTCGGCTCGTCGCGGCGGCGGCTTCTTCAAAGCGGACGCTGACCCGCTTTGAAACCCCAGACTGCTCCATCGTGACCCCATAGAGCGTGGTCGCGGCAGCCATCGTCTTTTTCGAATGGGTGACCACGATGAACTGTGTTGACGAAAGGGAGTCGCGGAGAACCGCGGTGAAGCGATCGACGTTTGCTTCATCGAGAGGAGCGTCGACCTCATCGAGCACGCAGAACGGACTCGGGCGGCTCTTGAAGATCGCGAGCAATAAGGCGACGCATGTCATCGTCTTCTCGCCGCCAGAGAGGAGCGAGATGTTGCGAGGCTCTTTGCCCGGCGGCCTGGCAACGATTTCCACTGACGCATCAAGCAGATCTTCATCTGGATCGATCACGATGTCTGCCTGACCGCCAGCGAACAGTCGCTCGAAGAGTTCACGGAAGTAGCCGCGGACGGTCTCGATAGTCTCCCCAAGGAGCCGACGGCTTTCCTCATCGATTCGGGTAATGAGCTGCTCAATTGCGATCTTGGCCTGTGAGACGTCTGTGAGCTGCGTCTCGAGTTCGGCGTGACGTTTCTCGAGTTCTTCCGCTTCAGTCAGTGCCTCAAGGTTGACTGTTGAGAAGTTGCCGAGCTTGCGGCGGAGCTGATCGATCTCCTGCTCGAGTTCATCACGCGATTCAGGGAGAGGGTCGGCTTCGTCCGGTGCAGACGCGTGAGGTGTGACTGCATCCGCCCCGTCGATCTCGAGGTCATAGTCTTCCCGTATTCGCTCCACGATCCGGGAGCGGCCGTGGCGGGCTTCGCCCAAGGCGAGTTCAGTGGTGTGCCCTTGGCGTTCGAGGTCTGCGAGGGTGTCGTGGACTGCCCGACTTCCAGCAGTGGCTTCACGCGAGTCGGCCACACAACGGTCCCGCTGGCGATGGAGAGCTCGGCGAGCGACCGCCTCGAGTTCGGCTGCAATCGCTGCCTCAGCATGCATCTGGCGGACACGCAGGCATTCCAGGTCGAGCAGACTGCAGCGACGTTGCACCTCCGCGAGGCGTGTCTGCTCTTCGCTGCAGGCGGCACGGCCTGCACGACGCGCTGCCTCCAGCTGCCGAAGCTGATCACGGGTTTCGTTGAGCCGAGTGCGTGCTTCGTCGAGTTCCCGGCTCCCCTCGTGGATTTCATCGAGCAGGTTGCCGCGGCTGCGGTCAAAGTCCTCGATGGTCTGACGAGCCGCCGCGAGTTCTTCCGTGAGTCGTTGCTCCTCGCGTGCTGCCTGGACGACTGCTGCAGCGATCTGTTCACGGCTCTCGGCAAGGCTCGCGGCCTCCTTTTCAGCAGTACGACGCGCGGTTTCGGCACGCTCGATCTGCTCAACCGAGGAGGCCTGATCGCGGACAATCCGCTGTCGCTCGGCGCGAGAGTTGGCGAGTTCACCCTGCGTCTGCTCGACACGACCGCGGAGGGCACGGGCTGCGTCGCGGAGGTTCGACCGCTGCTGTTCGTGACGGGCGAGCGTCTGCTGGTGCCTTTCGACGTCACTGGTGAGCCCGCGGTGTCGATCGTGCAGCGTTGCCTGTTCGCTATGACGGGCGACGAGGCCGGTCATCGCCTTGCCACCGATCTCAAGGAATCCACGTGCGGAGAGCAGGATGCCGTCGCGAGTGAGCAGGCGTGCTTCAGGGCCAGCATCTGCTCGGAGCCGGCGGGCATCGGCGAGCGTTTCGACAACCCAGGCGTTTCCGAGCACACGCTTGATCAAGGGGGCATGCTGCTCGTCGCAGGAGATAAGGCGGTCGAGTCGGCCGACAACGCCCGGATCTTCGCCGAGGTCTGGGCCACTGACTGGCGGAGAGGTGGCTGTGAGAGCGATGAAGTTTAGAGGGCCGCAGCGGTCGGAGTCGTTGGCGAGCCGTTCCTCAGCCCAGGCCGTGGCGGCATCGAGATCGCTGATCATCAGGCTGGAGCCCAGCTGTCCGAGGGCCAGGTCAACAAGCGGTGCAATCGTGGCGTCAGCGACGATCGCGTCGGCAAGCATGCCTGCGAGGCCGTCCGGGGAGGGCAGCTGACCGGTCAGGATCGACTGCACGCCAGCCGGCACGCCTTCGTGCTGCTGGGCGAGTTCGGCGAGCACACGTTCACGCTCACGGCAGGCTTCCAGCTGTGACTGAAGTTTCGCGAGCTGGTCCCACGTCTGGCGAATAGTCACACTCAGATCAGCTTCCTGCTGCTCGAGCGTTTCCACCTCGGCGAGTTCACCGCGGAGCCTCTCCTGCAGCGAAGAGAGATTGCCGTCGCTCGCTGCGAGGGCCTCAGCGAGACGCGCGCGGGCGGCTGTGGTCCGCTCAAGCTGTTCGCGGCATTCCACAGCCCGTTGCTCTGCTGTGGTCGCCTGGCGATCAATACGCTCCTGCTCCATCTGCTTCTCAAGATGCAGGCGATGGCTGGCGGAGACGGCTTCTTGCAGCCGATTGCTCGCTTCGCGAGCCTCGTCGGCGCTGGCGAGGGAGCCATCAGCAGTCGCCCGGAGACGTGAAAGATCGGCATCAATTTGTTCGAAGGCGGTGGTGGCTTCGGCGACCTGGTCGGTGGCGAGCCGTTCGGCGGCTGCGGCGGCATGCTCTTCGCGAACCTTCTGAGACATGCGTGCAGCGGCCTGGGAAAGATCGTGGGCAGCCTCATGGCGACGTGTGTCGAGCTGTTCGAGGGCGGCATCCGCGGCGGCCTGCTTCTGTCGTGCGGAAGCCACTCGCTGCTCAGACTTCTCCAGCTCGCGGTCGAGGGCTTCGAGTCGCTCGGCGGCCTCCTGCACACGCGCGTCAAAGGCTGCCAACTTGGCCCGTGCTTCTTCGCAGCCGCTCGCGAGGAGTGTCCGCTGGTCCTCAAGCTGGATCAGCTCGGCATCAACGCCGGTGAGGTCATGAGCGGCAGCTGCCAGGCGGCACTGTTTGAGCCGATCGCTCAGCACCCGCCAGCGTTTGGCACGTGCGGCCTGACGGAGCACTGTCTCCAGTCGCGAGGCCACCTCGCCCACGATGTCGGCGAGCCGTTGCCGATTCTGCTCCGCTCGTTCCAGTCTGCGGAGGGCCTCTGCCCGCCGGGTGCGAAACTTGGTGATGCCAGCCGCTTCCTCAAACACGCCCCGCCGTTCTTTACCACTGGCAACAAGCAGTTTGTCGACGCGGCCCTGCTCGATAACGCTGTAGGCCTCGGTGGCGGCTCCCGTGCCCGAGAAGAGTTCGCGAATGTCTTTCAGCCGGCAGACTTCACCGTTAATCAGGTATTCACTTTCGCCGCTTCGATAGACCCGGCGGCCGATGCGAACCTCTTCTGACTGCAGTGAGAGTTCACCAGCAGTGTTATCGAAGATGAGTGTCGTTTCTGCGGAGTTGAGCGGCCGCCGGCCTGCGGCCCCCGCGAAGATCACATCGGTCATCTCCTTGCCACGAAGGCTGCGGACCGACTGTTCGCCGAGAACCCACTTGATGGCATCAACGACGTTCGATTTGCCCGAGCCGTTCGGCCCCACAATCGCCGTGACGCCCGAGTGAAACTCGAACCTCGTGCGATCGGCGAAGCTCTTGAAACCATGAAGTTCGAGGGCTTTGAGCCGGGTCATGATTCGACGTCGTTACCGGCCGAATCGGTGGCCGTGATCGGCACACCCGCATCGACATCGGCTTCGATCTCCTCCGGAATATCCTGCGACGAGACCTCTTCGTGGATGCTCTTGCGGCCATCGAATGCGTTGGGGATCGCATCGAACACAAGGCGACTTTCCAGAGCCCGCATGGAGTAGGCCTGCTGGAGAAACTGCACCGCGTCTGGATAGTTGCCACCGACTTCAGCGATGGCCTGGATCACATCAACCACCCGTGCTGGACACTCAATTAGCTGGTCCTCTTCGCCGGGAGTGAAGCAGCTAATGCGAGCGGTGCCGTCCTCTGTCGAGACGACAATCCGGTGGCCTGCCTCAGCCCGCAGCCCATCGTCAATCGGGTGCTCAACTCCAAACAAAACGATCTCCTGCCGCACCTGCCGTGTGGCATGTACCAGCGGTGGGCCAGCGACGTCGAGAACATGCAGCGAGAAGCCGTCGGCCAGCTGTTCTCCGCGGACGACTGGCATCGTGCGGTCCATTTTCCAGAGGGTGCGGAAGGCCCCGTAGCGGGTCTCTGCGCTTGCGCTGGAAAGGAGCGATTCCAAGGCCTCGATGCCATTGGCGTCGTCGAGCACTTCCAACGCCGCGAGCGCCGCGGGACGAGCACTGCGAAGTTCAGCGGCTGCTTCAGCGAGGTAGGGGGCGACGGTGGACTCGCCGAGGTAGGCGAGAGCCTCAGCGGCGTGAAACCGCACCTCGTCATCTCCGGACTCAAGGGCGTTACGGAGGGTAGGAATGGCATCCTCACCGATCGCTTCGAGTCGCAATGCCGCGGCGGGAGCTGTGACCGGATCCTCGAGCTGGCGTGAGAGCATCTCCAGCCGAGTCAGCCGACCACCAGCCGGCTCATTGACCGCAAGGCAGCGGACAACTCGCACGTAACGGTCGAGGGCGTGCTCATACTCTGGCGGGATCTCCAGTTCGATGAAACGGTCTGTCTTGGGGGTGGCAACGCCCCGTTTACTGCCACGGACCACCGCATGAAATCGCCGGTTGATCGTGTCACCAAGCCGCTTGGACACTGCCACCGAACGATGCTCAGGCTGCAGGACGAGTCCGAGCGAGCGAGATCTGAGCGAGACTCCACCGCCAGGGACGATCGCCCGCACCTTGTTCTTCCCATCAAGGGCAGTGCTGGAGACAGGATCAACCAGAAGCGGCCCCTCGGCCATCGCCAGAACATGACCGTCACGGATGCGGTCGAGCACAGCCATCTCGGAAAGCCGTGATTCCATCAGCCAGCCACCAGCGAGGTTTTCGGTGTCGTTGCCAGCGGGCACTTCGATGAAAACGTCAAACCGCTCTCCCCGGCGGACACCGGGTGGAATAAAGCCACGGACCCACACCAGAGACGTGGAGGGAGAGGAGAGGAGACGATTGGGCTCGACGACGCCACGGGCCTGAATGTCATTCATCAACGCCGTCCGCTGTGGACTCGGCGGTGGGTCGCTGCCGGTGTTGGGAAGATTGGTGACTAGCGCAGCTGACTCGACTCGCTGTGGGAGCACGCCCCATGCGGTTGCATAGTCGCCGACGAGCTTCACGTCGGCGTCGAGCTCCATCAACGCGGCCATCTCTGGGCTTTGGCTGCGGATCGAAGGCACCGAGCAGCCGGCGAGGACGACAGCGACAACGAGCAGAAGCACCGAAGCCGTGGTGGGGCGTCGGAGATGGGAGAGCGCACAGGCGATCGCGTGCATGGGAAGCCCAACCCTCGGGAACGTGGGGACGGTTGTAAACGCGGCGACGGTAGGTGGCTGAGGGGGCAGGGTCAAGATGGTCTTCGCCGGCGATGCCCTCGCCGCAATCCCTTGTCAAACCTCACCTTGGAGCATTCGCCGGTGGCTGCTAGGGTCCTTCCCCCACAGCTGCCGGCGGGCCTTCAAGGCGTCTGGGGCGGCTGGCTGATTTCTTGCAGGAGTGCAGTGACCGTGACACGCATCGAGCTTCCCCGGCATGAACCTCTTCAGATCCAGGTGCGATGGATGATTCGTCGCGATATGGCTGAGGTGCTCGAGATCGAACAGGGCTCTTTTGAGTTTCCCTGGGCAGAGGAAGACTTCACGTACTGTCTCCGTCAGCGAAACTGCATCGGCATGGTGGCTGAGATGGCCGAGTCGGTCGTGGCGTTCATGATCTATGAGCTCCATCGCTCACGGCTGCACGTGCTGAACTTTGCCGTGCGACGGAGCCATCGACGGCTAGGGATAGGGCGACAGATGGTCGACCGGCTGGTGGGAAAGCTTTCGCCAGAGCGTCGTGATCGCATCCTGCTCGAGGTACGGGAACGCAACCTGCCGGCTCAGCTGTTTTTCCGCGATGCGGGCTTCATGGCGATCTCGGTGCTGAAAAACTTCTATCAAGACAGCACCGAAGATGCGTATCAGATGCAGCTCTTGGCCCCAGCGAGCAGCGAGACGCAGCCGCTGCGGAAGGCAGCCTAGTCTCCGTCTGTTCGTGTCAGCTTCCTGTTCGCGTTAGCTGCCTGAGAAGCGGTTGCAGAGCGTCCGCAGCTGGGAGAGCCGCTCGAGCAGGCACGCGTTGACGTCGTTGCTCGTTTCGGCATCCGCAAACAGGGTGAGCAACGGACTGGCCGCCGGAACGCAGGTCTGATGTTGTGGTAGGTCAGCCAGCACTGGCAACGCGTTATCGACGGACCACTCAGCTGCACACTGAGCGAGTGCGTCGGCAAAGTCCGGCTCGATCCGCATGGCTGCGTCGGTGAAGAGAATCGCCTTGCCGGAGGCTGGGGCCGCGGAGTGTTGCGGGCCTGTGGTTTGTGGTGATGCAAAGCCGATCGCATCGAGGTGGCAACGGGCGATCGAGAGGCCGCGCGTTCTCTCGAAGAGTTCCATCGAGGCCGTTGGCCTCGGATTCACCTCGAGAATCGTGATTGGCTGCGAGTCGTTGGCCAGGCAGTCGATGCCCACCACACCACGAAGGCCATGCTGCGAAGCCAGCTGATCGGCAAAGGCCAGCACCGTGTCTGCCCAGGCTGGTGTCGGCACCGTCACCGAGCCGGCATAGGCCCAGCCAGGGGCGGCTGTGGAGTTGCGACAGGGCAGACGCTCGCAGACCCCGAGCAGCTCGGCAGACGCTCGCTCGCGAATGACCACGCTCACGCCATACGAGATGCCCTGACACCGCCGCTGCCAGTGTGAGGGACGCGGTGGAGTTGGTCCTCCTCGCCAGAGGGCAATACCCTGGCCTCCCACAGAGGCCACAGGCTTTACGAGGTAGCTGCCGTCGAAGGGCAGCCCTGCTGGCGTGGTGTGGGTCTGCGGCACACGCAGGCCGACGTCAGCAGCCACGCGGGCGAGCGCGGCGAGGTCGCGGACGGCCCGCACGGCAGACGGGCTGGCGGCAGCGATGGGATGGGTTGCTGCCAGCCGTTCCAGGAAAGCTGGGTGGTTTTCGAGCCCGCCCGTGAACAGGAATGGTGCGTCAGGCCATTCAGGGAACGGGTCTTCAGCCTGGTCGAGGTCACTCGGCAGCGGACGAAAGCCCGCTGCAGCATCGAGCAGGTCACGGTCGCCAAAACGATCGGCGGCATAGACCTGCCAGCCAGCCTGCCGGCAGCTGTTTGCGAGAAAACGCACCGATCCACCCACGACAACGAGGGCTGGGGTGCGGAGCGGAGCAGGCGAGTCGGGTGGCATCAACAGGAGGACTGGGCCGTGGGCCAGACAATGGTTTTCAGCGATCGGGCGACCTGCTATCCTCGCGACGTCTTCGACGGCTTGTCGAGATGGCGGTGGAACTGTTTTTTTACGGAGTGTTACGCATGTCGATGTTCATCGGTGAGGCGCTTGCGGGCGACGGCAATGAGGTGGCTCATATCGATCTTTTGATCGGGAGCAAGGATGGTCCTGTGGGGACTGCATTTGCAAACGCCCTGGCCCGTCAGAGTGAAGGCCACTCCAACCTGCTGGCAGTGCTCTCGCCAAACGTGGCAGTGAAGCCAGCCACGGTCATGATCACCAAGGTCACCATCAAGGGTGCCAAGCAGGCCGTGCAGATGTTTGGCCCTGCCCAGGCTGCTGTGGCCAAGGCCGTCGCTGACAGCGTTGCAGATGGTGTGATTCCTGCCGCTGAGGCTGAGAACCTTGTCATCGTCTGCGGTGTGTTCATCCACTGGCTCGCCGAAGACGACAAGAAGATCTACGACTACAACTATGAAGCGACCGTGGCTGCCATCAAGAATGCGATGACGGGCAAGCCAACCGCTGAGGAAATGGTCGCCGCGAAGGACACGGCAGCCCATCCTTTCAAGGGCTTCTAAGCTGATGGCCCGCCGGGTGCTTTTGCAGCTGGATGCCGATTCGCAGCCAAGCACGTTCGACGCGATTGTGGCGGTAGACGCCGGCGTCGACGTGCTGCTGCGGCACGGCGGGGTGACCCCCGAGGCTGCTGTGCCGTTGGTGCATGGCGGCATGTTTACACGGGGAGGCAAGGATCTCTCTTCGACCGCCATCTTTGTGGGCGGTTCGGACGTGGCTGCCGCCGAAGCGATCTTTCGTACGGTGCAGAAAACGTTTTTTGGCCCCGTTCGCCTAGGCGTGATGCTCGATCCCTCCGGCGCGAATACCACTGCGGCCGCTGCGGTGGTCGTGGCTGGGAGGCATGCGGATCTTGCAGGAGCCAGGGCGGTGGTGCTCGGAGGCACCGGAGCGGTGGGGCGTCGCGTGGCACGGCTGCTCGCGCGGGAACGCTGTCGTGTGGCCGTGGCGAGCCGGTCAGCAGAGCGTGCCAAGGCGGTGTGCGACTCGGTGGCAGAAGCTGTTGAGAACGCCCAACTGACGCCCGTTGCTGCCCAGAGCGATGCCGGCACACTTCACGGGGAGCTGCTCGATTGCCTCGCGGAGGCGGATGTTGTGATCGCGGCCGGGGCTGCGGGCACACGGCTGCTCAGCGGCGAGTGTCTGCGGCAGTGTGTGAAGGCGAAAGTGTTTGTCGACCTCAACGCCGTGCCGCCGGAGGGCATCGAAGGAATCGTGGCGACAGACGCAGGTCGCCCACTGACTGCGGAACGACCCTCGGCCCAACCGCCTGCGGTGGCCTACGGCCCGATCGGCGTGGGAGGCATCAAGATGAAGATCCATCGTGAGGCGGTTCAGCAGATCTTTCACTCGAATCAGGCGTGTCTTGATGCGGAAGAGATGCTCGAGATCGGAAGAGCCTTCGCCTGAGGCCTGCCCGCCGCATCACGCAACGATCAAAGAGCCGCGGAAACAGCCGTGACGTCAGTACGTAGCCCTTGGCCTGCAGGCCAGGGATCACTTCGTGACGCCGGCAGATCAGTCCGCGGAGAATCCGTCGAGCGGCTCGCTCCGCGGGCATTGCGCGACCTCGCGACCAGCTGGCTCGCTGGCCGACGAGTAGACTCTCCCAAAACTCCGACGCGATGGGGCCGAGCGTCGCCAGGATCACATCGATGCTGTCAGCGGCCAGTTCCATCCGCAGCGTGCCTGCGGTGGCCGTGAGGGCTGCCTTGGCGGCAGCATACTCCTGATGGAAGGGGAGGGGATGTCGACCGATGATCGAGCCCACGAACACGACCGCTGGATCATTACCCTCTCGCAGCGCTGGTAGACTCGCCCTCGCGAGCTCTGTCGGGGCGAAGAAATCGACGTCCATGATCTTCTGCAGGGTGTCAGGCGAGGACTCGGCGAACGGCCCCACAGCACCGCTCCCTGCTGCGAGCACGACCAGGTCAAGCCCACCGAGCTGCTCGCCGGCGGTGTCGATAAGCTGCTGACGAAAGACGGGATCGGTCTGGTCGCCCGCGATCACCTGCAGCGAGCCGGAGGATCGCGAAGCCGCCCGCCACTCCTGCTCAAGTGTTGCGAGGCGGTCACCACGGCGTGCGGTGGCGAGCACATCCACTCCCCGTTGTGCCAGCTGCCAGGCGAGGGCTCGCCCGAGGCCTGAAGAGCCTCCCGTGACAATCGCTCGCTTGCCTGCGAGTCGCCGCCGGCGCAATCGATGCAAGAGCCCCATCACTCAGCCTGCTGCAGGGTCGGGGGGGCCATGTCGGCGGTGGTGTGTGGGCGAACGGTGGCCTCTTCCGGATTGATCCGACCGACGAGGGAGCCGGGGATGCGGCAGTGTACGGTGACCCGCTCCTCGTCAAAACGGCGAGAGAGCACCTCCCCATGAGCGTCGAGCCAGGCAAGCAGTCGGCCGTTCGCTGGTGAGAGTTCGACGTCGACATCGTGGAACCTGCGGGCGAGGGCTTCACTCGCCTTCTCACGGAGGCGTTCGATGCCATCCCCGGAGCGGGCGGAAATCATGACGGCGTGTGGGTAGCGGTCTTGGAGGCGTTCGAGTCGCAGTGGATCGGTCACCGCGTCGCACTTATTGAGCACCAGGAGCGTGTCGGTTTCATCGACACCGATCTCCGTCAGCACGCTCCGCACGGCTGCGATCTGCCGGTCAACTTCCGGACTCGAGCCGTCGGCGATGTGCAGGAGCAGGTCTGCCTGCCGAGTCTCTTCAAGCGTCGCTTTAAAACTGGCAATCAAACGGTGTGGCAGGTTGCGAATGAATCCCACGGTGTCGGAAAGGAGAACCGGCCCCCAGCCCGGCAGCTTCCAGCGACGCGTGCGGGTGTCGAGCGTGGCGAAGAGTTTGTCCTCAGCCAGCTCGGAGGAGCCTGTCATCCGGTTGAGCAGCGTGCTCTTACCGGCGTTGGTGTAGCCGACGAGCGAGACGGTGCGGCGGTCGTGGCGGGCAGCCACCTGCCGTTCGCGACGGGCATGGATCACGGCCAGTTCCTGCCTCAGATCGTGGATGCGTTTCTCCACGAGCCGACGGTCGACCTCAAGCTGCTTCTCACCGGGGCCTCGCATACCGATGCCCATCTTCAGGCGGGAGAGATGGGTCCACATTCGCTTGAGCCTGGGGAGCGAATACTCCAACTGGGCCAACTCAACCGCGAGGCGTGCTTCATGCGTGCGGGCACGGGCGGCGAAGATGTCAAGAATCAGTTCCGAACGGTCGAGCACCTTCACGCCAGATGCTTTCTCGAGGTTGCGTGTCTGTGCGGGCGAGAGATCGTTGTCGAAAATCACGACATCCGCCTCGTGGCGTTCGACGAGCATCTTCAACTCGGCGACCTTGCCGCTGCCGAGATAGGTGGTCTGGTCGGGCGTGTCGCGTCGCTGCGTGATTTCAGCGAAGACATGGGCGCCGGCGGTCTCCGCCAAGCCGGCCAGTTCGTCGAGCGGGTTCTCAACTTCAGCAGCGTCACGGTCGAGCAGTCCGGCGAGCACGGCCCGTTCGCTCTCGACGCTGTTGGTGCGTGTGCGGTCCTTCACGTTTCCTCTCGTGTTGTCTCTCTCATCCAGTCTCCTGGAACGCCCCGTCTGAAGGAGAACTTCCCCGGAGCTGGATTATACCGCCTGGCCATGCGGCTTAGTCGCTGGCCGCTTCAGCCGACCCAGCGGCGAGTGCGGTGCAGCTTTCCCAGCGGCGAGTGTCGAGAAGGCCGTCGGCAACCGCGTTCTTCACGCCACAGTCATCTTCGTGGGTGTGTGTGCAGTCGGGAAAGCGACAAAAGTTTGCAAACGGTCGCAGGTCGCGGTAGGCCGCCGCAACCTCGGCAGGGACAAACTCCCAGAGTTGAAACTGCCGGATCCCGGGCGTGTCGACCACATGGCCAGCCGATGCATGACCGCCGAGGGCAATCAGCCGTGCGGTGGTGGTGGTGTGTTTGCCCTTCTGGTTTTCGGTGCTGACGCTGGCGGTGCGGAGCTGAAGATCTGGATCGATGCAGTTGAGGAGAGACGACTTGCCGACGCCGCTCTGTCCAACAACCGCAGTGACGCGGCCGTGCAGTTCTGCCACGAGCCTCGGCAGGCCCATGCCGCTAACCGTTGAGCAGAGGATCACCGGATAGCCCATGCGTGCGTAGACGCCGGCGAGGGGGACGAGCGAGGCTGGATCGACCAGGTCCGCTTTGTTGATGCAGATCACCGGTCTGATGCCATTCGCTTCGGCTGCGACGAGAAACCGGTCGATCAGTGCCGGCTTGATGCGCGGCTCGGCAGCGGTCGCCACGATCACCACCTGATCAATGTTGGCGACGATGACATGCCGCTTGCCACGACTCGTCCGCGAGAGCGAGCGGGCGCGGGGTTCGACGTCGAGTATCACGCCCTCGTGACCCTCTCCGCTGACATGCACCCAGTCGCCCGCGGCCACCACATGCCGCTGGTCGGTGGCCATCGTCTTGAGCAGACGCCGTGTGACGCACCGCACGACGCGGCCATCCGCTGCCTCGACGAAACTGGTCAGCCCGTGGACCTCAAGCACGCGGCCACGCCAGGCGGCCTCAAGGCTCGGACGCACGCCTAAGCCGTCGGCGTTCTCGCTGGTCACGTCATCGGCAACCACCGTGCGGTGGCGGGTGAGCGCGCCTTTGCCGCTGAGGCGTTCGCCTGCAGTCAGCTCATCCGGATGGTCACCCTCGGGCGTGACCAGGTCCGTGAAGTCACGTCGCCGCTGCCGACCGGAGCGATTCTTGCGAAACTCAACACGAAGTTTGCGAGGCTTTCCCACTCGGTTGCGAAGTCTCGTGGATACGCGGGCTCAGCGAGGGCGGCCGCGTCGTATGGGAGCTTCGTCGCGACGACGGGAGACCAGGCCCGCTGACTCCAGCAGCGGACGGCTGAACAGGTCGTTCGTCGCTTCCACACTCTCGGGCAACGCCTCGGCCCCTAGTTTGGCAGGTTCGTAGACAACCTCAAACTGATGCTTGGCCACGCTGAGGACGTCACCCGGTTCGAGCCGCTGGTCGCTGACTCGAGTACCATTCACCTTGATGCCGTTGCTGCTGCCGCGGTCTCGGACACTCCAGTATCCGTTTTCAAGCACAAGCTCGCAGTGCGTGCCAGACACGTTGGGAAATCGCAGCACGATGTCGCTGCTCTCACGGCGTCCCACAGTCAGCTGAGGCTTGAGGAGGGGAATCGGATCTCCACCCCCGACAGGCAGCAACTCTCCGAGCATCATGATCTCCGTACACATCGTGTTGTCCATCAAGGTGCGAAACGGGTGGGCACAATCGCATGCCA
>Ga0181607_10003881_pt1 | contig 12880 bp, 9 predicted proteins | sample 041ome_9_FD_132420 | JGI IMG/M metagenome (GOLD analysis project Ga0181607, IMG submission 132420) | Coastal salt marsh microbial communities from the Groves Creek Marsh, Skidaway Island, Georgia - 041413US metaG (megahit assembly) | ecosystem: Environmental > Aquatic > Marine > Intertidal zone...
GTATATCGCTCCATGAGTCACCAACAATTTTTGGGGAGCTATGCCTTCAAACGCTTTGGTTATTCTGAGCAAAGCAGCTTAGGCCGGTGGCATGCCCCAGGATCATTTATCATGACCAGCTTATTACTACTCACCCTAACCACCCTTGGACCCTTTGCCTGGTTCCGCTCCTTACTCTCTAACTTTGTTCCATCTCCAGGAGAAGGCCCCTCTGAGGAGTCCATTGAACAGGGATTTATGAAACTAAATGTCTTTGCAGAAAGTAGTTCGGGCCAAAAAGAACAACTTCAGTGTGCCTTTTCGGGTGATCCAAGCAACAAAGCTACTGTTTTTTTTCTGGTTCAATCCTCCATTTTACTCCTTAAACAACTCGAAGCTAAGTCGTTGGCACCGGCCGGTTTTCACACCCCATACACTGCTTTTGGAGACGCTTTAGAGCAGCAACTAATTAACAATGGGTATGAAATACATAATTAAAATGGAATTTTTTGTATTTTTTTTGACTTAGTCTTTAGGAATGAATGCGCCGGTTTTTCAACATCCGTCGTTATTGCGTTTTCACATTCATCTCGTTTTCTAAAAGCAGCTGAATAGAACGCTCAAACACTGAACTGATTTAATACATTCTTCGCTTATGCCATCCATGGTCACCTTCAACAACAAGATTAATCGCGAGTTTAGCCAAGAGGTTAAAAAACGCGTCAATGCTTATTTTGAAGAGCAAAATATTTCCAAGCATGCCAATGCCGCTATGGTAATTAAAACAGTGGTCATCCTTGGAGTTTACTGGGGTGCCTATGCACTCATCATGCTGGGTGGACTAAGCCTGAATTGGATGTGGGCGCTGGCTGTGGTCATGGGAATTGGAATGGCGGGTATTGGCTTTTCTATAACCCATGATGCCCTTCATGGTGCGTATTCGTCAAATCAGCGAGTAAATAACTTTGTCGGCTTATTTTTTGATTTAGTGGGTGCAAACGGGTACATCTGGAAAATTACGCACAATATTATTCACCATACTTATACGAATATTCACGGACATGATGAGGATTTAGAAGTAGCTGAATTTATTCGTCTATCCCCACACACCGAGCATAAACCCATTCACCGCCTTCAACATATACTGGCCTTTCCAGCCTATAGTTTTGCCACCTTCTTTTGGGTATTTGTTAAAGACTATTGGTATTTCATCAAGAATCCATTAGGGCCTTATGAGGATAAAAAACACCCGGTTTCCGAGTGGGTCAAGTTATTTGCCACCAAAGCCTTTTACTATACCTATATCATTGTATTACCATTACTATTTTTAGACATTACTTGGTGGCAACTTCTCATTGGATTCACCTCACTGCATTTAGTAGCAGGATTGATTTTAGGCGTTATTTTTCAGCTGGCTCACGTGGTAGAATCGACTACCCATCCCATCCCTAATGAAGATAACATGATCGAAAATCATTGGGTTATTCATGAAATGCTTACCACGAATAATTTTGCCCGGTCCAATAAAGCCCTTTGTTGGTACGTTGGCGGGTTAAATTTTCAGATAGAGCATCATCTTTTCCCTAAGGTGTGCAGCATTCATTACCCTGCCATTAGTCCGATAGTAGAGCAAACCGCTAAAGAATTTGGAATTCCTTACAACTGTCATGAAACCTTCGGCGAAGCGGTTGCCTCTCACTATCGAACGCTTAAGCAGTTTGGAGACCCAAACTTTAGCTACCAAGAAGAATCGTCTTTAGCTGCAGCATAAATTCATAGCTTTTTACGTTTCGAAAGTTTTAGCTAAGTGTCTATTTCATTATAATGAAGTAATTACTACATATTGGCGAGGTAAAAAAACCGTTAATGCCAATGTGCGAATGCGACACTAACTATATCGGAATTGTATGATTGTTCATAGCAGATCAACGAAGACCATTAGGTATTCTTTGTTCTTTTCTATACTGTGCATGGGATGGTTATTTACGGCATCTTGCTCCCATGAACAGGCTATAGGAGTGGAAAAAACCACTGAGTTATTGGCTTTTTTAGCCGCTGACGAACATAAAGGGCGTCAGGCCTTTAGCCAAGAAATCGTCAGCGTTGAAGAATTCATCGCACTAGAATTTAACCAAGCAGGGCTTGAGAAATTACCTGAATTACCAAGTTTTAGGCAGGAATTCAATATATCAGAATATCAAATCCGGCGCGCCGAAGGTTCTTTAGGGGGAGTACCTTTAGCATCCAATACGCTTTTTGGCCGCGTCTATTCTGACAGTCTGCACTGGACATCGGATCAAATGAGCTCATTTAATGTGCATAGCATAGAGCCAGATGAGCCCTTCCGTGCTCGGTTCAACGAACTCAGCAGCAGTACTGAAGCCAGTCTTATTTTTGTAAACCCTGACCACTCCGAGATATTTAGCCGCTACCAACAGTATTATTCAAGGCCTTCGAGAACCATGAAATCCGTGAATACCGATGTTGTCTTTGTCTTAGCTCCCGAGCGCTTTAATCCACAAGACAATACATTTGATTTGCGGATATTTACCGATAAATCAGAACATCGCCTAGCCAATGTGGCCGGCTACATACCAGGCAAACGAAGCGATGAAATTATCCTATTTTCCGCCCATCATGATCATATAGGTATTCGTTCGGCTGTTGAGGGTGACTCCATAGCCAATGGAGCTAACGACAATGCTTCCGGAGTCACTGCTGTTATTCAACTAGCCCATCATTTTGCTAGCCAACCAACTCCCGAGCGAAGCATTTATTTTGTGACGTTTACGGCCGAAGAGATAGGTGGTTATGGTTCGCAATACTTTTCAGAACAGTTAGAACCAGATGAAATTATAGCAATGTTTAACATCGAAATGATTGGTAAGCCAGCAGTTTCAGGTACAAATTCTGCCTGGATCACGGGGTATGATCGATCTAGCTTTGGGCAAATACTTTCAGATAGTGCTCCTGATTCTGTCTACATGTTTTATGCCGATCCCTATCCGAATCAAAATTTATTTTATCGATCGGATAACCGAACTCTTGCACGTTTGGGGGTTCCTGCTCATACCATTAGCACTACTCCTATTGATGTGGATCCAGATTATCATCAAGTTAGTGATGAATTCGACACCATTAACTTGTATCACCTGAATAATACCATAAGAGCCATCGCAAAAGCTGCAATGGGGATGATTTCCGGTGATCAAACACCCACTCGTATTGATCCAGCAACAGTGGATTAATCGCCCACTAACTAGTCTTCGGTTTTAGGTACCAAATGTTCAGGACCAACAGTTGCTACAGGTATTTCTTCTCCGTCGTTAAGAATATAAGCACTGGTGATTTTGGCGGTACCTTCTAGCATGCGAGTTACCGAACAATATTTGGTCATAGATAAAAATATCGCCCTTGCTAACTTAGCTTCAAGTACCGGACCTTGTACTTTAAATAGTACATGAATGTGCTCAAAAACAGCGGGTATTCCTTCAGATGTACGAAGTCCTTGAACATCGACGTGATAAGAATCCATTTCCATTTTTTGCTTATTTAGCACACTTATTACATCCATGGAAGTACATGCCCCTAGCCCTACCAAAAGCATTTGCATTGGGCGAAAACCTTTTCCCTCTCCACCTATACTTTCCGACCCATCTAAGTGAACCTGATGTCCATCTTCGTTGCTTGCCACTAAATGAACTGCATTATTTTTCTGTTCGAAACGTATCGTCATATCAATCTACTTTATTTAGGTTCTTGAATTTGTGTCCACCATGGATCATTAACCCTATCGGCGATAGAATCTAAGCGTACAATTTCACCAATCTGGGGAATAATCACTTTTAAGGTATCGCTTTCTGCATTACTTTGTAGCCGTTCTGCAGGTTCCAGCCAAGGATGGGTGGATAAAGAAAAGGCAGCCCAATGAATAGGCATTACCGCTTTGGCATTAATATCTTTTGCGGCCTGATAAGTTTGATCCGGGAACATATGTACATCTGGCCAGAGTTTGTTGTATTGTCCCGCCTCCATGAAGGATATATCGAATGGTCCGTACTGCTCACCAATTTGCTTGAAATGCGGAGCATAACCACTATCACCACTAAAAAAGATACGATCCTTGGGCCCTGCAATCACCCATGAACCCCATAGCGTATGAAAGCGATCATTCAAGGCTCGACCCGAAAAATGCTGCGCAGGTGTGAATGCAAATTGAATCTCCTCGAAGCGGTGCTCTTCCCACCAATCCAATTCCTGTATTTTTTCCTTAGCTACCCCCCATCGCTCCAAATGAGCCCCAATACCTAGGGGAACTAAAAATTGTTTGGTCTTCTGGCTAAGCGCCTGAATTGATGGATAATCCAAATGATCGTAGTGATCATGGCTTATCAGCACCACATCCACCCGATCTAAACGGTCTAGAGTAAAAGGAATCTCCTTAGTAAATCGGCTACCTCCCAATAAATTAGCGGGGGCTGGAACCTCAGAAAACATCGGATCAATGAGGATATTTAGAGAATCCATACGGACCAAAAAGCTGGAATGCCCTATCCAAATAAATTCTGTTTCGGGTTGAACCGATTCCAATACCTCATCTGTAATCGCATGAGTTGGCAGACCACTCGGGGGTTTAGCAATTTCTCTGCTACGAAAATATTCTCCCATTAAGGTCCAAATGGCCTGTATAGAAAAGCCCATGTCTATCTCTTGTGCATTCGCAAAGTCTTTGCCATTGAATTGTGAAGAAGTAGCATAGTGCTCTTTTAGATCAGCTTCACTTAATTTACCGCCAAAAACGGGCGCACTTAAGTACCAAGTAAGTGCCAAAAGCAATAAGAACCCTGAGGCTTTTAATAGTAACCAAACAACTGTCATAACGAATAGAATTAGAGTAGATAGCCAGCAATAAAGGTACCATTTACCAGCTTCTATTGCAGAATATCCCAATCCAAATTTATAAATTTTCTGCGCTTATCGGATTCCATCCTCAGAATGGTTAAAAAAGTACCTCCAAGTCGTTCATTCACCCGTTTAATAAGTTCATTTCGTTTGTTTGAGCGCTGGGTCATGTTTACCAAACCTTTGAACAAGGTGTCATCTAGTTCATCCAAGCCGATATGCTTCACTTGGTCGGTATAGCATTGCCTCATAAAATGCCAAAACTGCAGGTCCAATTCATCATAAAAGACACATAGCTCAGAGCTACGGCGAGATTTCACTTCAACCCGATCGTTATAAAATTTCATAGGCTGTCCGCGCTCAAACTGAAGTTTTTCAGGACTTCGAGCGAGAACATAAACCACCAAAAAGCCCGAAAGCCCCGCAAATACCAGTATTCCATAGGCGAAATACTTCACATGATTAGGGCGATAGGCGTCAAATACGGCCTCTTCCAAAAGGGCACTAACCGGCATTTTCTCAATCATCAAATCTTCTTTAAATGAATCCAATGTACTGGAAGCCTTCGAGTGCATACAGAACATAGTGTCGGCAACCTCATTTGCTGCAAAAACTCCTACCGTATTAGGAAATCCATTTGTCCAGACTTTCATCTTATTTTCCAAATAGTCATAGTAGACATTCCCTCTTACGTGCAACAAAGGCCCTATTTGTCGAAAATTAGTCACACTTGTTAGAAATCGTCCCATTTGTTGAGGCGGCAATGGCACGTCAAAAGTACCCAGATAAGTCCATGTGTCATCGGCATTGCTGACATACTGATAAACTTTAAACGTATTCTGCTTTTGCGAGATAAATATTTGTCCAATATGCGAATAATAAAACAAGCCCAACTCATTATCTGCTGGAACATCACCTGTAGCTCGATATTCTAACCACTCTTTACTACGCACATCAAATTTCAGTAACGCATTTTTATGCCGGAACTCCCCATACCCTCCCATGGTAAATATATTGCCATAAGCTGCTACAAAGCCCGATGAATTATAAAAAGCTCGCATATTATAGGATTCATCCAATCGCTCTAAGCGTTTTTGCTCCAAATCGTAGAGGTGAACCCTCCCTAAACCTTTATCAAAAAATACAATCGAATGAGGCTCTGGAATGTATTGCATATTGACGTACTCCAAAAAGTCCGCATCCAAGGTATCTAAGATGGTAAGCTCGTTATTAAAATCGTAGCTATAAAGTACCCCTGTTAACTCGTGATAAAGATAAAAGACCTCCTCTATCGGGTCAAAACTACCTATGGTTACCTCAAGCCCCGATCCCATGGGAACCATAATCTCATTCTCATTGAGGGTCTGTGTATTGGGTTCGTAGCTAGAGGCACTTGCATAGATATTCAGTCCGCAAAAAAACAGAACAATCACACCAACAATCGACCGATAAAGACTACTCAATACCTTGCCTTTCACCATTTCTTATATTCGCTTATACATATTAATTGAAGAGTACCATAACCATCTTCAAACCGTTACACAGTACAAAGAAAAGGCTTTTATCGCAAATTTTTGGGTGAAAAAGGTATCTATCACTTCACCAACAACATCTTCTTAGTTTGCTAAATCATATTCTTACATTATATACTAATCACTCACTATATTTCGCATGAAACACACAACTTTCACACACCATCACTCAGCATCCAGAAAATAGCACCCCTCTACAAACCACCAAGATACTCTCGGGTGGAGGCGATTTTTTACGTGCCCTAGAAAAAGACCTGACTCAAGCCAGCGAGTCCATCTCACTACAAGTCATGTCCTTCGAGGCCGACCACGCTGGGCAGCAGGTTGTGGAATTGCTCATCCGTCACCCTCATCTCCAGCGCCGCCTACTTATCGATGCGTATTCTACAGCAGTGGTCAATGATACCTGGCTGGCCAAACCCTTCGGTTCAACCCGGTGGAAAACCGCTCGAAAAGAAGCTCGTCAACTTTGGCCGCTATTTCAACAAGCAATGAGCAATGGAATTGACATCCGCTTCAACCAGCCTTTAGGACCTCTTTTTCTAAAATACCCTTTTCGCAACCACAAAAAGTGTGTGCTCATCGATCATAAAGTCAGCTATGTGGGAGGCATCAATATTACCGATCATAATTTCGGTTGGAATGACCTCATGATTCGTCAGCAAGTTGAACCGCTAGCCAGCGCCTTACAAGACTCATTTGAAGCAGACTGGCAGGCAGGATTTTTGCCCAAACCATTGGCAAAAGATTTGCCCAAACAACTGACCAAACAATCACAAAGCTCCGACCTAACCACGACCAAAACCCAACCAGCCACAAACCCACCACCAGCATATCAACAAATCGACCCCAACACCGAGCTCTACCTACTCGACGGACTGTCCACAAATACAGCTTATCGTCAGCTTCAACAAACCGTCGAACAGGCTAGACGGGTTCAAGTGTTCTCGCCCTACATCTCATATCCTATGCTGGATTCGGTAGCCAAAGTGGCAGATCACACGGTTTGGATGCCCGAGCATAATAACAAACCAGTGGTCACTCTACTGAGCCACTTGCCCAGATATCGGTCGCTCAACATCCAAAAAATTCCTGACACTCCCGAGAAAATGCTCCACGCCAAGGTGATGATACTCGACGAAGAAACCGTACTCTATGGTTCAAGTAATTTCGACGTGGTAAGCTACCTTTTTGAAAAAGAAATGGTTATTGTTAGACGCGATAAAGAGCTGGCCAATAGGATTCTAGGCGCCCTTCAACCCTAAAACCACGCACCTAAAATCCAGCAACTATACCTTATATATAGGGCTCAATCGCTTAAAAACGCACATTATACCTATGTCTGCCCCTTTGTTTAGTTCCTTTTTTGCCGATTACGATCGTTCGATTAAAAACCGAATTGTGGAAGAAGGCTATGATTTATACTTCAGCCGGCCTTTGGGGTTTGTATTTGCCAAATGGCTATCGGCTCTCAAATTAACCCCGACCAATATCTCGGTATTAGGAATGCTCATCGGGGTCTCTGGTGGCATCATGCTATCCCAGCAAAATGTACTATTTTACACCGCTCTTGGTGGGCTTCTGGTCACTTTCGCCGGCATTCTGGACAGCTCCGACGGGCAGGCTGCGCGACTCTACAACACCCACTCCGAAATGGGGCGCTACCTCGATATGTTCAATGACATGCTGGTCTTTATTGCGTGCTACGCAGGGGGGCTTTATTACTTTGTAGACACCTACACCTGGTATGGATTTTGGGGACTCGGGCTACTTTCCGGGTATATGCACAGCCTAAAATCCAACATTTACGAGTATTATAAGGGCGAATTCCTGCACTTCTCACTTACCGATTCCAAAAACCGGAATTATAGTCTGGAATACATTCGCGAAAACTTTGACCGTACCGGACTTGTACGAACCCTCACCTACCCCGTTCTTGTGGACTATGTAAAGCGCCAAAACCAGCATAAATTTCGGGATGATGCAACCACCGCCCTGTTCGAAAAAGCACGAGCCTACAAACCAGAAGAATTCAAAGATATTTACATCGAAGAATCCCGAAAACTACTCGCTCTTTGGGCCTGGGTTTGCGGGTCTAATGTGATGCGAAACGGGCTTATTATTTCGAGTTTATTCGGTCGAATGGATATTTACGTGATCGCTAATATTTTTTCTTACTTCTTGTTTCGAGGGGTTGGAAAACTTCAAAACCGAGTCGATCAACGAATCACAACTCGAATTCAAGACTGGGATCTAACGGATGTGGTAGGATTTAAACAGCCATAATTCAAACAGCTACCTTTCACCCGCGATGTGTCCAGCTATGCAGCAACGTGGCAAAACCAAGAGTCACCAACACCGCAATACTTATCGAGCCTATGGCTAAGGCTCCCATATCCACCATGCCGGGATGCTTCACAAACAGCAGGCCTACAAAACCTAGAACCGTCGTGAATGAACATCCCACCAAAACCGGATATACCTTAGACCAAAAGGGTCCAAAAAAATCTTTCCCATGCGCCTGATAAGTGTGAACGAGATGAATTCCATTATCCACCGAAACACCGATAATAATCGGAAGCACCACCACATTGTACACATGTAAAGGTACGGTAAACAGCAAATTCCAGCACAATAAGACCAAAAACGTCCCCACCAAAGGAGCTAAGGCCATCGCCACCCAAGATAGCCTTCGATAAATGCCAAATATCACCAAGAATAGCGCCAAAAAGGGAGCTATGGTCACCCAACGAGTATCGGCTATAAGTCGTTTCAGCACACTCGCGGCAATGAGCTGAGTGCTCGCAAGCACAAAGGGGGTGCCATCTCGTGCGTACAAAATCCCAGAGTTTTCAAGGTATTCTAATGAACTGGTACCGGTTGATAAATTCTGGTTGGGATACACCAAAATCAGGGGCGCTAAGCCACCCGTTCGTAAACTAAATCGGTTCAGTAAATATTCTGGGAGTGCTTCCTCAGAGGGAACTTCAGCCAATAAAGCCCATTCCGAATAACGTTGAATATCGCCATCCAACGCAGCCATATATTCCTGATTTATCCTAATGAGCTCCTGAATCTGATCAATTTTTTTGGTCTTAGGGGCCACCTCTGCAGCATCACTTGGCATACGCCCTACCAATGATTCAACCTGCTCTACATAGCCGAGATCATCCCCGCGATTAGAATCATTCAAGCGAGTCTTAAGCTCAGAAAAAAAGATTTTGGCCGAATCCTTACTAGGCGCCAATAAAAAGGAGGGTTCCTGAACAAAATTGGGCTTAGGTATCTTCCTAGCCGCCTCACCAAAATCAGGGGTTCGGGTCACCGGCTCAAGCGAGTTGAAATCCGAATTGAACTCCACATGCTCCAGACCAAAATACGCTCCCATTACTAACATCAGGCCAACCGTCATGCCTCCCCAACGCACCAACGATCCCTCCACCCCACCTTTAAGCCATCCATAAAGCTGAGTATTTTTTTCGGGTTGAATCGCACCTTCTACCCCCGAACTTGCTAAGATATCTGCCTTTGGAACAGCCACACTCGAAGACCCCGCTCCCACTTTACGGGCCGCAACCGAGAAAGGTAACCACAAATAACAACTGGCCAGATGAATAGGCACGTTAATCGTAACAATAATTCCTAGTTGAACAAAACCATCCAAGTCTGCAAACATCAAACTCGCAATTGCCAAGGTTGTGGTTAAGGCGCTATAGCGAATAGGGGCCGTCTTTTTCCAGCTAAGTGCTTCCCCTCTTCGAATCATGGCATACATATGGAGCAGATAATCCAGATTCATCCCTACCAGCACGCTAAATATGATGGCGGCAAACAGATTTATTTCCTTCTGAAGCAAACTAAAAATCCCCAAACTAAGCATAATACCAGCGGCTAAAATCCCAAGCATTAAGGCCATATCAAAAGCCAAATCACCCGCCTTAAGCACTCCCTCTTTTCCCACCTTTCGCATATACAGCCACAAAAATATAAATAGCGCCAAAAGCCCTATCCAAAGAGCATCACCCACGGCCTCGCGAATCCCCTGAATCCGGTAATAATGATCCACATAGTCCCCTCCCCAATACAGCTGAACATCCGAATGCATCAACTCATATTCATTAGCCAGCTCTAAAGCCCGGTTGTATGTAGCTCCCAATAGATCAATTTCACTCTGTTTAAAGGGGAGCAGAAACCGCACGATTATAGTCCCTTCCTTTGGATTCCACTCATAGGGAATAGCATTATCAATGAGGGTAAGTAGAGTAGAGGATTTTTTATATCGAGCAATCAACTCCGATGGCGAAAGGGAGGCCTCCTCCGAACTATCGCTTTCTAGCTCAAAATAGAAGGGATTAACTTCTTTTTTTGCTTCTTCAATGGCCACTTCTATAACCCTATAAATACCCTCCAGTTCCTGTTCGGTCATCAGGTAAAACAGATTTTTGCGCAAATCCTCGAGGTCACTTTTCCATTCAACCCCACTAAAGGCTATGCCTCCCTGTTGTGCCGCATCTTGCATCATGAACTCTGCGACTCGACTAGCCTGTTCTACCAACTGAGTCTCCAATGCCAATAGCTGCAAACTATCTGTTGCCTCCGCATTCTCGCTACCCACCTTCACCACCAAATCCATACCACCCTCGCTCGAGCGCAAATCTTTCAGCTTCTCGTAAGCCCGCACATGTGGATTCTCTGAGGGCAACAAACTTTCCAAATTCCCATTGAATCGAAGACTAGACGCCGACCAAGCCATGGCAAAAACCAGCACCATATAGAAGCCAATAAATAAGTATATTCTTCGAGTATGCATAGACCTTGGGTCTAGAGTCAGGCTAAGTGCTTGACTGCGTTGGGAATGGTATCACAGGAACAGTATGAACTTATGAATCACGATCAAAATAACACATTACTCGTATTAATTCCCGGTCTTGGAGCGGTGGCAACTACATTTTTAGCTGGAGTTATGGCTCACGTTCATCATGGGCGGCCCATGGTCGGCTCCATCACCCAGAATTACAAATTACCCGACACTTCTGAGACCCCTGATCCGCGTAATTTTCAGCCACTTTCCGAGCATTTAGGACTTCCTAAATTACTTGATTTGGCCTTTGCTGCTTGGGATATTACTGCCGATAACGCCTATGAATCAGCGAAAAAAGCAAAGGTACTAACCCCAGAAGATTTGGAGCAGGTTCGAGCTCCACTTCAAGAAATTTCTCCCATGCCTGGCGTTTTCATCTCCGATTATGTGCGACGGCTCGAGCCTAGCTTCATTAAAGAAGGGACTTCTCGGGTTCAATGGGTTGCTCAGCTTCGCGCGGACATCCAAGAACAAAAAAAGGCTCATGGTACCGACCGAGCCGTTATGGTATGGTGCGGTTCTACCGAACGTTTTCTTCAACCCGAAGCCGTTCATCAAAGTTTAGAAGCATTCGAAGAAGGGCTTAAGCAGGACCATCCAGCCATATCGCCTTCTCAAATGTATGCTTATGCTGCATTACTTGAAGGAGTACCTATGGCCAATGGGGCGCCCAATCTAACCTTAGAAATTCCAGCCTTAATTGAACTAGCCAAACGTGAAGGCCTACCTATAGCCGGTAAAGATTTCAAGACCGGTCAAACCTTCATGAAAACCCTCCTCGCACCCGGACTAAAAGCTAAACTATTAGGGGCACAAGGATGGTTTTCAACCAATATTTTGGGCAATAAAGACGGATTGGTACTTGATGAACCCGAAAATTTTCGAACCAAAGAACATAGTAAGCTAGAGAGTTTACACTCCATACTCGAAACCGAGCGGTACCCTGAACTCTATGGAGATCTCCATCACACCGTTCGCATCAACTATTACCCCCCACGTGGCGATTCGAAAGAGGGTTGGGATAACATCGACATCCTCGGTTGGATGGGATATCCCATGCAAATCAAGGTGAACTTTTTATGTAAGGATTCCATTTTGGCAGCCCCCATCGTCCTCGACCTCGCCCTACTCCTCGACTGGGCGCACGGGCAAGGCTGGTCCGGGATCCAAGAATGGATGTCCTTCTACTTCAAAGACCCCCACAGCGAGGGTAAAGCCCTACACGACCTCATGCGCCAGCACCAAAATCTACTGAGCACACTCGGAGCTGAATAAGATGCCCCATCCGGACTCCATACCATCAGCCCAAAACGTACCACCGCAAACGCCCCGAACTCCAACACCCGCTCTGCGCACGGGCATCATCTTGGCGGCCGGTAACAATGAGCGATTCCAGCGTCATTATGGATCCGATTTTGTAAAGCAGCGACTGCAAATAGAAAAACAACCACTACTCATTCGCATCATGAATCAGCTAGAATCGCTTGGTTGCTCTCGCTTAGTCATTGTCGCTGGCAACCACGCACACGCACTACAGGAACTCACTGCATCTAAGTACACCGGCAATGCCAAGCTAACGTGGGTAACCAACACTTCTATAGAGCGA
>Ga0181607_10003888_pt1 | contig 12861 bp, 13 predicted proteins | sample 041ome_9_FD_132420 | JGI IMG/M metagenome (GOLD analysis project Ga0181607, IMG submission 132420) | Coastal salt marsh microbial communities from the Groves Creek Marsh, Skidaway Island, Georgia - 041413US metaG (megahit assembly) | ecosystem: Environmental > Aquatic > Marine > Intertidal zone...
AAACAGTTTATCCAAATGTTATTAGCGGCTTCCGCAGTCATCGTTCTGTCTGGCTGTGGTGGGTCATCATCTTCAACAACATCGTCGACCGCTGGAGTAACAGGTCTTTCTGTGCCCGGGTCGGTCTCGACTGTGCCAGCGAATTAGTGGAGATTGATCATGAAGATTTTGAAACACAATCACTTATCCAGACTTGCTGTTGCCATCTTAGCGGCTGCATCGACGCCAATAGCTTCCGCTGACTACACTGCAGCTGGTACCGACTACGCGAGTCTAACGCTCCAGAAATGGACGGAAGACTCTGCAAACGATTTGATTTCGATGGTTGATTCGTTCGCCTGTATCATTAAAAACACGCGAGGCGATCTCGAGCCTCATGCGAACGGCTCGTGGAGAGCGTTGATCGATGAGGTCGCTTGCGGATTGGCTGAGCGGGATAATCAGTCAGGCAAGAAGTACGCAAAAGTAACATCAACGTCATCGCGTGCGAGTAACACGGCAAACCAAGAAATCGTATCGTACTTCAAATCTGCGCAGGGTAGTCGCTACATTGCGAACATTACTTTGCGTGAGGACGCGACGGCGTTGCCACCCTTCGGATCCTGGTACTTTTCGTTTTATAACAACCGATTCGGTCGAGATGGCACACCGCATGCGCTCGATTTGACTAAAGAAAATGGCTTCACTGACATTGCACAAGATGGATCCGATATCGTGATTCAAACAGCAGAGTACAGTTCAGAGTGGGGACAGGTCGAAGCATCGGCAGCAAAGATCGTGATGGTCGGGGGTGATGATGATACCGTGAAGTTTCTCGGCTCGGATACTGAAGGCTCGACTACAACAGCAATCGCTGGTCAAACGAATGCCAATTTGTACTTTAAAGCGACAGATCTGAATACAACTACGGGTGCGGTCAACGCATCTGTGTGCTTGGATCGCAGCACGACGTGGCAGAATAACTACCGGACAAAGCTGTTCTACAAGAGTGATACTACAGTGGGTTCAACAACTTATGCTGCTGGATCAGAAGTTGAGCTCAACGGTGGCTTCGGTTTCCGTACATCCGATGGGACCGATGGCTTCTTCGGCAACTTTGGAATCTGGGTTGATGGGGGCTCGACATTCACGCCGACCACTAACTCGATGACAGTGACAAAGCAGTCTGACAGTTCGGAGTACACGATTTACTGGGGGCCTGGTCGGTTGAGTTCGCTGTCGGCAGTGACTGAGACTCTGAGTAATGGAGATCGTTTCCGCTGGTCCAACGCCGTGGGGTCGCTCAGCTTTGACAATTATTTTGTCGAGTATGAAGCGTCATCTCAGTCGTTTAATATCCTCCAATCTGATGAGACAGACACAGGAGTCAACCTGACACAGGCTCATATATCGAGTGATCCTTGGAAGGGTTGGATGTGGTCTGATATGAAGATGGAGAACGTTCAATGGGACGGGACCACAGGTATCTCGTATAACAAGCGCACCAAGGTACAAGCAGACGCTTCAAGTGTTGCTGAAACCTACACAAAAGCTCGCTGTCTGAGTAATTACGGTACATGTCCAGGTGGGGCTGACGCCAATATGAGCTACGCGACTTGGTCAACTGGGTCGGGTAACCAAACGTTTGCTACTGGTGCGGCTGACTTTAGCGGCGATCTCTACTTTTGGACTGGTAAGGAGCCAGGCACAGGCTATCAGGCATTTACTATCTATCACGACACCGATGGGGACTCCGCGTTATCGTCTGGTGATACCCCGGTACAGTTCAACTTCAGCTTTGACTGGGCAGCAAACGAGTATACCGCGTATACCGATGGCGCGACCGCTCAGTCATGGGGTGATGGCGTGATGCAGCCTTTTGCGAACTTCACATTTGTGACTGATGCTGACTATCAAGCAAACAATAGTTGTTCGACTGCGTCAGATTGCACACTGTATGAGTACAATATCGGTGGCGCTGAGTGGAACCATGGGTACTACTTGTTCGACTCTGATGGAACCGGAACCGCGCTCGACCCAGAGCTTGAATTCTCCCATACGTATGCGGCCGCTGATGACGTGAATAATGGGGTATCAATCACGGTCCAGAGTGCAGACGGATACAATCCGGTTCGTGGTTCCTGCGGCGCTGCTAACGGCGACGGTGTATACACCTGCACCAACTTGTCGCCTTCCGCGATCGATGGTAAGAAACTGTTTCTTCGGTACGATGGCGAGAGTATCCAGGGCTTACCTGGATTCCAGGTAGCTGATGGAGACTACGGCGCTTGGTTCCAGCTTGGTAACCTCGCAGACGGTACGACGTTGACGGATTCAGATGGCACCGAGTATGTGGTCAAGACAGCAGAGGCGGGTGAGATGTTCGTTGATGCAGCAGCAGGCTCGTGTACAACTGCTGGTATCGATTTTGCGAATATCAGCGAGATCTCGATGGCGCTGACGGATGTGCCGGACATTTCGGATGAGACGAACTTCCCGCGTCCGTCGCAAACCTGGAGCGATAAACCAAGTACCATGTCAACGGATGCATGTGATGTCCGTCATGGTGTGGCTACGTGTCCCGAGTGATCGTGGCATGACTGCCCGGCTGGGTACAAAGGGGGCCGCTTTATGCGGCCTCTTTTGGGTCATAGGGATGGTGCCTCCATTGTCTGCTCAGCAGTCTGAGCTCGGGCGTCTTTTCTTTTCTGATCAAGTTGCTCCAGGTACGGTAAACAATCTTTCCATTGACCAGTTGCAATACGTCGGATTTGTTGAACACTCTGGAGAAAACGTCATTGGGCTCGTCAGAGAGACTGACACCAACGGAGACATTGTGACGCATATTGTTTCAGAGGGTGACCTTCTCAACGGTGTTGTGATTCGAGAGATCAATGTTAATGCGGTGATCTTTGGAGTCATCGGTGGCGATGTTTCTCTCTTAATGGAGAAGGACAGTGCAAGCCAGCCGACTCATCCTGCAAAGAAGTCTCAAGCTACTGCTCAATTATCAAAACCTGCCGGACCACCAAAACGGCGATCGGCGATGGCGTTTCATCCGGCCGCCACTGCAGATCGTTTGAAATCGTTGGCCTCAGTCGCCGGTGTACCTCTATCGGTGCTCGATAAAGTCGATGTTAGCCCAGTGCCCGCAAGGAGTCAGTCTGGACGACCTGGGTGGTCACTCGATCCGATGCTTGGCACCTTGTCATGGCTTGGACTTCCATTTGAGGCTGGTGATGTCATATTGTCTCTTGATGGAATTTCAGTCCATGATTTAGAGGCACTAGAACGACATCTGTCTATGAAACCAGAAACAGAACCATACCGAGTTGAAATTCAAAGAGATCGTCGAGCTGTGATGCTGGAGTTTCGTCGGTGAAAAAACTTGTAGCTTTTGCACTGCTGATTGTCTCCGCAAGCTCGGTCGCTGCACCGATGCGTCTATTGAATGCCAGTTTGACTGAAACGCTCGCTGCTTTTAGCATCGTCACAGGTGACACGTACAGTACTTCGCTCGAGATTAATGAGACAGTCAACTTCATTTCGGACGATTTGTCATCGAAAGACGGAGCGAGAGCTGCGCTTACGAAAATCCTGCTCGGACTGGGTGTTGAGCTGCGTGAGGTCGCAGAAGGCAGTTTTCGGGTGGTCCAATCGGCGTCTAACTCGGTACAAGGTTCGAACTCGTCATCGACCAGTGATGCGCAAGTTTTGCGTCGGATACAAGTTGCGGGAAAGATTGATCGTCGTGGTCTCGAACAACTCGTCTCAATTGACTCTCGCTTTGACGGCCTTCGTGTTATCGCAGATGGCACCAGCAACCAGTCCGTTTTAGTATCTGGTCAGGAGCCACAGGTACGCCAGCTGATCGCTGTCCTAGCTGAGCTTCCGAGTCAGCAGTCTCAAGAGTCTAAATCAGAACAAAAACCACGAACGCAAGCACCTCTTACTAATACTAAGCAACCAGGAACGCGCGATGAGCGAGGATCGGCTGAGTCAGATCCCAGACGACAATTTGCTGTAATCGATCTACGATATGCGGATGCAGTCGCCGTAGTCGACACACTGAAGTCAATGACATCCCTGTCTGACAGTGGTGTTGGTTCGTTGAGTGCGCATAGTGATAAGAACCAAGTGATTTTGCATGGATCTAATGATTGGGTCTCTGGAGCTCGGGATATTGTTGAAGCGATGGATCGGGAGCCGCGTCAAGTTTACGTTGACGCGATCATTGCTGAAGTCTCAGAGCAGACGACTCGACAGCTCGGGCTTCAGTTTTCAGGTCGGTCAGGCGATGTGGGGATCGGTCTGGTGTCAGGGGCAGCCGGGCCAAGTATTGGAACTGTGACCGAGAGTACGATGCTCGCAGGGGTGACAGGTGGGCTTCTTGCGATTGGCGGAGCCGCGACACAGGTCCCGGATCTCGGCATTCTTCTGACCGCACTCGAAGCAGATGGCGATACAAGAATTCTGGCGACACCGAGTTTGATGGCGATTGAGAATCGGCCTTCAGAAATATTAGTGGGTCAAAATGTACCTTTCGTCACAGGGCGGTATACATCGTCGGACAGTTCGACTGTGGCTTCTCCATTCCAGACGATTCAGCGAGAGGATTTGGGAACGATCCTAAAATTCAAACCTCGAGTTGGTCGAGACGGCACGTTGTTAATGGAGGTCACGCAAGAAGTCTCCCGTCTCGACACCCAGACCTCTGGTTTGTCTGATCTTGCAACCATCAAGCGTGAGCTGAGTACTGTTGTGAGTGCACAGTCGGGCGAAACCATTGCAATTGGAGGCTTAAGAGACGAGCAGATCGAGGTGACCGAGTCGAAAATTCCTGGGCTTGGGGATATCCCTGTGATCGGTCATTTGTTTCGACAGGAGTCTGTCCGCTCAGTCAACCGTAATCTGGTCATTTTCCTTCGGCCGACATTAGTTACTGATCGAGCTTCGAGGGTGAGCATTCTCAAGAGCTGGGGTGAACGATTGGATGCTGAGCTTGAGGAAAACTCTGAGACTCCAAATCGGGTCTTTACAGGCCAATCAATGGACTCCCTTCAAACGATTATTCCAGCGCTCTCGGATAAATAATCAGATTTTCTATGAGGGTATTGATCGAGCGTCTCATTGATAACAACTTGATCCTTGAGCAGATTGAGAATGGCTGGGTATTGCTCGGTAACCGGCCGCCAGACCTTGTACTCATGCATGACATTCGTGTGGCGCTGGGTGTTGGGTTTATAGACTTTAAACAACTCGATTCTGATACCCTTGAACAGCGGATTTCCGAGTTTCGACGGACTAACCATGATGAGGCGCTAGAAACGCTGGGTGCTCAGGTTTTGGTGAATCGAGGCTCGCATGACGAACAATGGACAAGTATAAAGAGTCCTGATGATGAGCCAATCGTTCAGTTATTGGATTCGTTAGTGACAACAGCACTTACTCGTAACGCATCAGATATTCATATCGACCTTGAATCAGATGCGACATCCATTCGACTTAGAATTGATGGCGTGTTGACTGACTACATGCGTCTTCCTGTGCAAGTGATGGCCCCACTTCTTGGGCGGCTGAAAATTATCAGTTCAATGGATATCACAGAGCGTAGAAGACCTCAGGACGGTTCTTTTTCTGTAATGAGAGGTGTATCTGTTGATATTCGTGTTGCGACATTGCCTGGGCTCCGCTCAGAGAGAGCTGTTCTGAGAATTTTTCAGTCAGTGACTACCCGCATCGGTCTGTCTTCTTTAGGAATTTCTGAATCGCAGACTGATGGACTCATGCAGGCACTCGCAAACCAATCCGGATTAATCCTTATTTGCGGTCCGACTGGTTCAGGTAAAACGACCACGATTTACAGTATTCTGGAGACAATGAAAGGTCGGGGTTTGAACATCATGACGATCGAAGATCCTGTTGAAGTAGAAATTGATGGCATCGTGCAATCGCAGGTGAACCAAGCGGTTGGCTATGATTTTCACTCAGGCTTAAGAGCACTTTTAAGACAAGACCCTGATGTCCTTCTTGTTGGGGAAATTCGGGATAGAGAAACAGCGGATGCTGCCATTCGAGCTGCTTTGACAGGTCATATGGTGATCGCGACCGTCCATGCCAATTCAGTTGCAGGTGCTGTTAATCGCCTCATCGATCTGGGGGTTGATCGGACGCTGGTCGCCGATGCCCTTGTGGCCATATTCAATCAACGACTCGTTCGCACATATTGTCAAAAATGTGCGCCAACTTCTGTCGAGTCGCAAGCGCATCTCTCGTCAATTCCAGTTCTATTTGACGGATGCGATCACTGTTACCACACCGGATTCCAAGGACGACTCCCAGTGATGGAACATGTTGTTCTAAACCACGAGCAGCGCGCTGATTTAATGCAAGCCGCGATGGCTGTCACTCCCGTCGAGAGTCTGTTGGACGCTGCCAATGAACTATTTGTGAATCAACAGATACCTCGATTTGAAGTATGTCGAGTTGGTGGGTTAGATAGCCATGCAATTTCGGTATGAAGAAGCTACAAGCGGTCGGAACACCATCGGTTTAATTGAGGCCGCAACGATAAAAGAAGCCCGTCATGCGTTGACGTCACGAGGCGTTCCTTTCTCGAGGTTAAAACGTTTGCGACCGCTGCGACTTGCGAGTTTTTGGGAGTTGACGCAACATCTCGCGACCTTGTTACAACAGAATTTCAGATTATCTGAGGCGCTTGATTTGATGCGTCACGATCCCAGTAAAACGCAGTCAGACTTGGCGATTCGAATCCAGTATTATTTGCACTCGGGTCATGGATTTGCGGAATCTTTAGATCGCGTATTTGATGCGTTACCCCGAGAGGTTGTGGAAATGATCGCAGTCGCTGAATCGGGCGCGCGGTTAGGGCCTGTATTGAAATCATTGAGTGATTACCACCGTGATGAGGAGACAGCGCAACGCGCGATTGTGAGTGCGCTGTCCTATCCTGCATTTGTAGTACTGACCGCGCTCATCGTTTGTTGGATTTTGTTTGATCATATCGTACCCGGGTTTAAGACTTTGGCTGTCGCACAGACGTCTGAGAGTGTATTGACAAGTCTTATTTTTGCGATCGCCGGACGTTTTGGAGACGGTATCGAAGTATTAGTATGGTGCTGTGTTGCCTGTTTGGGATTGTCTGTTGTTGTCACTCGTTCTCCACAGCTTCGCGCGTGGAGTGATCGATTTTTAATTCGTGTCCCATTGTTAGGGAAAGCGATCATTCGAACGGAAAAAAGTCGGTTCTATCGATTATTAAGTCAGTCATTGCAAGTCAAATTGCCAGTAGAGCGGGGGTTTCAGTTTGCAGTGAGGGCGGTAGCGAATACTGAAGTACGGAGGCGACTGACGATCGCAAATGACAAGGTCCGGCAAGGTTACTCGTTGGATCAACTATTGCTTGAAACCGAACTTTTTAATGATCGCGAGTTATTTCAAATTCGGCTTGCTGAACACAGTGCTTCGCTCAGAGAGGGTGTTTATCAGCTTCATAGCGATTATGTGGCAGATCAACAGCACCGAATGTTGATGCTTGCGAAGCTTGCTGGTCCCATTGCTATTCTTATTCTTGGAGTCGCAATTAGCGCGATTGCGCTTGGGATTGTGATTCCAATTTTTTCCATCCAACAAACAATCGAGGTCGGTCTCTGATGAAACAGCGCAAGCTCCCTGGTTTCTCTCTGATTGAGATCCTAGTTGTTCTCGCCGTGATCGGTGTGCTTATCAGCTTTGTCGCACCTATGGTGATTGATAGGCCGGATCAGGCGAGGGCACTGAAGTTAAAAGCAGATTTTGAAACGATTCAATCGGCTCTGATGCTCTATCGTCTCGATGTTGGCCAATATCCAAGCGATGTGGAAGGTTTAACGGTCTTATTGAATGGTGAGCCCAAGTATCTTGCATCGCCACCGATTGACCCTTGGGGTGGGGAATATCAATATCGAAGGAGTCAATCTGGATCGATCACCATCTTCAGTTTTGGTCCAGATGGAACTAATGACGGGGGGTCTGGTGACGATATCGAGTTTCAGATTTCACAGTAGGAGCGGTGGATTTAGTGTTCTGGAGATATTAATCGCGCTTACCGTCGTTGCTGTCGTCCTATCTGTTTCGAGCTTGAACAGCGACTATCTTGTAAGCCGACTCACAAATACAGGGAAACACGAACGCCTCCAGATTAGTTTGGATGAGGCATTTTTTCAATCAGTTGTCCATCCGGATCGTCCGGAGCGCTCAATTCAATTGAGCCAGTGCGCGCCCAATGAAGTGGTCCTGGTCCCGGGTGGATTATATCGAGCAATGCGAATTCGTTGTCACGGACAGTTTTATGATTTGTCTGTGCAGGGAGTATTAAGTGTTTCGACTGATTAGCGGGTTCGCCCTTATTGATGCATTAGTCAGCATTGCAGTCTTAGGGATCTCAGTTGTGACTTTCGTGACAGTCATCAATCAAACGACTACAAACCTACAATTGGTCGAGCAACGGCTGGCTACTGCTCGTGCGCTTGATCATGTCAACGTTTGGCTAAGAGCAAATAAATCAATGCCTGAAGTACCGATCAAAGTTTCTGAGCAGTTGATGCTAACCGAGATAGCGCTCAGCGAAACGCTCGGTTGGTCTGTCCGTTATCGGATTCAGTTAGAAATGGAGGTAACGGGCCAGCGCTCGATTCACTACGTTTGGGTTTCTCGATGAAACGATTAGCGGGTATTTCACTCATTGAGGTTTTAGTCAGTTTGGTGATCGGTGCATTAGGGCTGATTGGTGGTATGCAACTATTGCAAACAGCGGGAGTTTTTAGTGTCAACCAACAGTCATATATGGAATCCGTGATTGACGTCCATGAAGCACTCTTATTGTTAAATGCAGATCTTGAGTATGCTCAACCCGTTCAAGAAGGATCTCAACGCGTCATACAACGAAGATCTGACAACGGCTACGAGTTAATATTGGCTCGCGATGCATTAGATCCAGAGACACTGAATCCTCAGCTACTCAGTGTTCGCTGGGTTTTGGGCCCTGATGGAATGACGCGAACCGTTGTTCCTAGAAGCAATAATGAGGATACGCGTGTGCTAGTGGAAAAACCTGTGATAGTGCGTTCGGAGAACAGACAGTCCGAATCTATGCATCGATGGATAATCACTGTGAACAATCGAGAGTACTGGTTTTGGTTCAGCACGCAATGAAGCGAATGCAGGGAACGATTACGGCAACCTTAGTTGTTGTTTTCGCGAGTGTGTCGTTGATGAGTTTATTGACCTTGGATCAAGCGCAACGGTACACCCAGTATTTGTCTGTACTTGAGGCAAGAGAGCGGTCACGTGAGCAGGCTGTTTTGGTGAACTATCAATTAATGACCGCTGTAAACCGAGAGGCGTTGACGATCGATGATCGTGAACTTTATGAATTTGTCATTCAGGGTCGGTTTAATTTGGCTGAACTATACGATCGACTTGGCCCTAATGGGCCTTCATTTCTCGATCCCAAAATGGCACTGATATTTCGTCGCTTATTAGCGATATGCGGTTTGCCGCCAGAGGTCTATGCACCGATCATTGGTTGGGTGCAAGAAAGGCCCGCCCGCAATCAATCGCTTCCCATTGACGGTCTTGTTAGTAGCGCAATTTTGCCGCACGAAGCACTTGATCGTGCGCGACAATGTTTTCGGTTTGATCCTAAAATCCATCGCGCGCAGCTTCGATTTATTACACCACAAACCCTCGCCGCTTGGCTTGATATCCCTTTAGTTTGGGCTGAGCGGAATATTCAAATGATCCGTGATACTGCACCACGGTCTGTAGCAAATCTAGAAGCCATCATTTCACAAAATCTCGGGATGTATTCTAAAGAGTCGTCGGATGAACTGGGTTATTCCGATCGGCCTTCAATTATTATGTATGGTATGTTCCATTCAGAAAGGCCTTATGGAGCAATTACTATCGGATTGACAAATGACGGACAGAAGCGGGTTTTAAATCAACGAGTGTTTTGGCATCCAGCGAGCGATATGTAAATGAGAATTGCCTGGAATTCTTCAAAAATCGTCTGTCATATTGTGGGATTTGATTCGGTTCGTTGGTACCGATTGTCACCTAAGGAATCGGAGTTGCGGGAACTACCTCCGCAAGGTGATGATGGTGACAGTGACGTGATTGTTGTGGTGGGTGCTAGTCTCTCGAGCTGGCGGTCAAAGCCAGCCGAGAGCGATGGTACAGATCAGAAGCAGTTTATGTTTGCTAATGAGATATTGATCGACCCAGCCGATCTCTTATGGTCGCAGGCTCTATTGCACCAGAAGACGATTTCTCAAGCTTGGATTTCGAGAGAACTTTTACAGCAGTGCCTTCCTCAAATCTCAGACAAGCATGTGACACAGATTCTATTTGAACCCTTGTCTGTGTCCTTTCCTGAAACGACAGTTTGGAGGTCCAATGGTGTGTTGTTATCAAGAGATCCATCGGCGCCATGTGCGCAATTAGTGTCTGAATGTACTGATCCTCTGCATAGCCTGAGTGGTGCGACTCTAAATACGCAGATCGGGGAGTTAAAGACTGGCTATCAGCGATCATCCAGATTCAATCCCAATGGCATATCCGTACCAGTTATCGTTGGTCTCTTGTGTTTGGTTAGTGTGTTGCTCCATGGTGTGGCGCGGATGCCTGAGTATGTTGATGAGGTTGGTGAAATTGTGCATCCAAATGCGCTGGATTGGTTGGAACAGTTGTCGGTCGATCAGCTAGGTTCTGGAAACGTACGAGCGATTCGAGGTATTCAGCAACTTACAGTACTGCAAATCGAAATAGATCAACCGCTTTCGAATAATCAGCTTAAGGCGTTGCAGCAGTTGCATCGCGCTGAGGTCACTCAGACGAATACTCAGCCGACGACACTGAATATCAAGGCGATCACTGAATGACTCGATTTGTCACAATTATGGTTACTCTAATGGTAACCGCTGCTCTACATGGACTTGTCTTTCTGATCTTAGATAATCACTCTGGCAATCGTTTGATTATTCCATCGACTGTGGGAGAGTGGTGTGCGATTGCCGATCAATCATCGTGTGATGTTGAGGAAATTATGCCTCAAGTCTACGAAATCGAGCTCATGCGTATAGAACCAAGTCAAGTCACTCAGTCTCTTCGTGAATATGACATACTCCGCGGTTGGTCTGTTCAATCCTTCAGGCTTCAGCCAACAAAAACGGACCAACTTCTTGAGATGACGTTGACAATTGCACCGAAGTAAACTCGCGAAGGCCTTGGCAGCGCTTTGCGGGTTGCTTATCGCAACTGGTTTGTGTGCGATCGGATTGAGTTTACAGACCCTTTTTTTGAGCCTCTCCGCTTTATTGTGGCTCCGACTGGGGATCGATGATCTCTACTGGTACTCTGTGAGAGTGATTGATATTGGTAGTGCAATGGTTGCGGCGCTACTTCTGTTGTTGAGTCACTCATACCCATCGGTTCAACTATTTGTGCTCCCATTGTTGATCTCACTTGTCACTGGGTTAGTCTTGATATTAACCAAGCAGATGGGTCAGCGGCTCGCGAATCGAGAAGTCCTTGGTGCCGCTGATCCCATCGTGGCAGGCGGCTTATGTCTATCACTCACAGTGCATGGGATTGCAACGCTCTGGATTCTTGCCTTACCGATTGGGTGGGTCGTCGGTCGGTTACTCGGGGTCAACAAACTACCGCTCATTTATATTTTAGTGTTTGCCTGGTATCTGCTCCAGATCAGCGCGATCGTTACGACTACAGGTTTTGTTGCTTCAAATAACTTAATAACTGAGTGGCTTGTTCTTCAAGCGTCGTATCCCACATAGCGCGTAAACGATCACCTCTTAATTCGAACATCATCGCTGTGGATGCATTTCGATCTGTTTGGCATCCGATAATCAGATTCTCATCCGTGCTTGATTCGATAGAAAAAACCGTGAAAAGCCCAACACGTGGACATAGCAAACCGAGCCGCGTTTCGAGATCTCGTGCTTGGTAGGCAATGACAGATTGTCTAATCGTATCGGTTTGGAGTTGAGGTGCTTGTTTTGAATTCATATCGGTGGTCGCAAGGGATCCACAGCCAACTATCAGAGTAGAAAAACAACCAAAGATGAGGAGTCTTTCAGCAAAAACTCTGATCCTAGAAACCGTAGTACTCAACATTTAAAAATTCCGCAACATCTTTCTCTTCGTCTGGAAACCAGCCTAAATCTAGGACTTGGACACAAGCGCTCACCTGGCCGTTCAGACGGATGCGTTCATTTACCACTCGGTTTTCTCTGGTGTAGAGCGCTTCGTGGTTATCGACCATGTGGCAGTCAACGCAATGGTCACCATGAAGAAACGCTCCATTTTCCACGTCAGGTTTATAGTCTTCAGCGAATGCTTGGCCAGAAACGATGGCTGCAATTAATAAAAGACGCATAGATAACCCTCACGGCTGTGGTTTTTGTAAGACCAATCGCACGATATGGCCAAGTCCTGAGTGTCTAGCACCCTCGTCGAGATAGCATAACCCATCAAACGCCTCCAATATCTGGAGCGCTTGAAAGTCTCCAATCAATGCATCTAAATTATAAAGCAGGTCGGTGGTTTTTGGGCCACCTGATTGATATTTTAATTGGGAGTGATGGAATGCTTCCAATATGAATAATCCACCCGGCTTCAGGGCTTCCTCTGCGCGCGAGTGAACACGTTTTCTGATCGCATCGGGTAAATGGCAATAGATAGAGACGATCAGATCTTGGCTTTCTGGGTCGATTTCGTAGTGTTCGAGATCTGCTTGCACTGTTTCGATCGAGACCCCGCGCTTTTTGGCTAAGTCACGTGCCTTACTCAAACCGACCTCCG
>Ga0181607_10003890_pt1 | contig 12859 bp, 7 predicted proteins | sample 041ome_9_FD_132420 | JGI IMG/M metagenome (GOLD analysis project Ga0181607, IMG submission 132420) | Coastal salt marsh microbial communities from the Groves Creek Marsh, Skidaway Island, Georgia - 041413US metaG (megahit assembly) | ecosystem: Environmental > Aquatic > Marine > Intertidal zone...
AAGAAAGCGTCGTTGTGTCTGATAAAAACGATCTCCTCTTTTTTGTACTTTTTTAGTTCAGAGGAGGGGAGAGGGAAACGTTGTTCGCAGCTCACTCTATTAATACGAACTAGTACTCGCGGGGAATGAATAGCAATACTACGTACGCGATATTAATAAAAACATAACGGTTCAGCTACATGGTCTTCGGGCACTCGACGACGTGCCTGAACGGCACCGCCCTTCTCGGCACGTCGCCGTCGTCCTCGAATTCTAACAAAAACTCGCCGTAGTCGCCGCTCGGCGGTATGCGAGACGCGCTGCGAACGACTTTGGCTTTATAAAAAGTGGTCGTTTGAGGGTAGACTGCTAAGACGTACGCGCCGTCGTCGAAATTTGTAGCGCCGTGCGACGGATTTGCGGTTTTCGGGAGCGCGATGACGCACGCTTTCGCGGATAACCGGTAGGTGGTTTCTTTCGATTCTTTGCCTCCAGTTTTCTTCATGTTTTTCGTGCCTCCTTTTTTATTTCCTCTGGCGATGTTCTTGTTGTTCGGGTTATTTTTGTTCGTGTCGTCGTCGGCATCGACGATGTCGTATTCGTCCGTCGCGGGAATGTATCGAAACACGGTTCCTACGATCCACTCGTGCGCACCTGGGCCAATGTTCAACTCGCCGATGTTCGCGGCGACCAAATCGCCAATCTGTAAATTTTTCTTCTGTCCTCCTGCTGGTTGTTCGTTTCCTAATCCCGGTAAATTTTCGTTCGAATTGTTCCCACCACCACCCATTCTCGAACCTTGTCTGCTCGGTCCTCTCGTAGGCGTCCCGATATCCATATCCATCGCTTTATTGCTACTCTTAAACTTTTCCTCCTCGCCGAATTCCTGGTTCGCTTTCAACTCCTCCCGATATCGCTCCAAGTCCTCGTCGAGTTGTACCATCACGTTCTTCTCTAAAATCTCCAGCGCTAACGTCGCTAATCGTATCTTCTCTTTCGATAACATTTCCACGTGCTCGTGCGACTCGTCGATATCTTTCCTCAGTTTTAAAATCTTCGTCTCGTTATCTTTCGAGAGGCCTCGCGAGTGTAACCCAGGGAGCTCTAAGCACTCGTTTACTTTTTCTTGAATGGCGTCTCGAGTTTTCGAGACTCGGTGGTCCAAATCGGCCATGGTGTTCAGTATGCGCTGGAATTCCGCGGGGACGTCTTGATTGACTGTTTTCGGTAAAGAGAGAGAGAGAGAGAGAGAGAGAGAGGGTGTGTGTGTGAGTGAGAGAGAAATGGATCGAGAGAACTGATGTCCAATTCGCAAAGAGAGAGAGAGAGAGGATGCAAACGTGGTGCACACTCCTCTTCCTAAATACAAAAAAGGTAATAAAAGTCACCAACACTCACCGTCCGCGTACTTCTCCAGGTACGTCATCGCGCCTTCCATTGCTCTTAATCGCTTCGAAAAGCTCTGTTTACCTTTTAAAAATGAGGACAAATTGAGTTCAAAATGTCCAATTCTCTCTCTAGGGCAAATCGAATTGCGGCAGATCAACACGCACTTCTTCTCACACACACACACATCAGAATAATAATGTCGGACTTCAAAGACATGCTCGGGATCCCGCGGGAGAACCCAAACGCTAACGCGAGTGGTTTAGGAACGAAGAAATCGAAGAAAGAGGTCAAACCGAAAGGCATGAGCCGAGAGGTGTGGCAAATCGTTCGGGGAAACCAATCGAGCCATTCTCAGGGCGGAATGCAAGGTCTTCATGCGCAAGGAGGAGGAGAAGATAAAGCGAATGGAGGAGGAATGGTGGACGCGTTGGTACCGCTAGTCCCCACGCACGCCGGCTTGAAAACGAAAAGGAAAGTTTCCGCGAGGAAAGTCTCGTGGTCGTGGCAGCCGTTTCGGAATTCTGCCCGGACCGATGGGTTGATGTTGAAGCACTGGGTGAAGAAGAATATCGGCGCGGCGGCGGCGACGGGGGGGAAAGATGGTGCGGCGGGTACCGGTGGGAAACTTTTACCAGGGACTGGTTTAGAAGCGACCGGGTACGGCGTGGATATCGGAGGCGATTACGCGTTTGCAAAGTATAACAAGAAAGTGGAAGTGCCGGAGTTTACGGAGCGAGAGTACGAGAGATGGATCGCGAATTTAGATTCGAAGGAAACGAAAGCGGAGAAACCTTCCGAGAATGATACGAACGAAAACGACGAGAATCAAGAAAACAAGGAGAGTTTAATGAATGACGACCGACTGGCGTTCAAACCTTGGTCGAAAGAAGAGACGGAATATTTGTTTGAGATGTTACGAAGGTTTGATTTACGGTTCATAGTAGCTAAAGATCGATGGTCGAGCACGGCGAGTCCGTGCGAGAGAAGCATCGAGGATATGAAGACTCGATATTATGAAGTGTGCAGAGCGCTGGTGAGAGCGCGGGCGTCGAATAAGGAAGAAGCGGAGGCGAATTTGATTTGTAAGACGCCGTTTGATCCGCAACACGAGTTAATGAGGAAAGAAGCGTTGGAGACGTTGTTGGCGAGGACGAACGTGGCGCACAAGGAGGAGGCGGATATATTGGCGCAGGTGAAGAAGATTGAGTCCGATAGACGAGCTGAGACGCACGCGTTGTTGCAACGACAGCAAGCGGTGTTCGCACCGAATAGGTTTGCCGCGCACGAGAAGCGGGCGAAGATTGAGGAGATCAGAAAGGATTTCGAAAGCGACATGCCGCACCACGGCGTGCCGTGCACGACGACGCAAACGAGTCGAGACGACGTGCAGCCGGGAGTGTACCCGAGATCGCAGAGGGCGGTGGAAGTAGCGGCGGAAATTGCAGGGAGAGATGCGCCGAATTCAGGTTTAGGACCGAGGTACGCCAAACGGTTGGACCAATCGGTGGAGGAATTGGGATGTCCGGAACCAAGAAATGGAACCAAAGCTGCCGTGGCTGGTTGGTTGCGTTTGAGAAAGCAGTGCGGCGTGTATTTGACTTTGAGAAAGCAGATAGCCTCTGCGCACGAGAAGTTAGTGCAGGCGGGTAAAGCGGTTGCGATTCAGCTACCTCCGGCGACGGCTTCGGGGCCGGCGCTCGGAGCGAACGTTCCGCAGACGCCGACGACGGCAGATAGAGGAGGTTTTAGTAACATGGATGGATTTCCAGCGGCGGGAGCGAGCATGAAGCAGCAAACCATTGCGGATAGAAAACCACCCGGGCAGAAAACGGGCGGTTTAAATATTGGATTTAGAGATACTGAAGAGAAAGGCGGAAAAGCGGAAAAAGAAAAAGCGAAACCGAAGAAAGCGGAGAAGAGAAAAGCGGAAACGACTGGCGCCGGTACGCGCAAAAAGCTTCGAAAAAAATAACTTCCTTTCGCACAGACACACAACACTTTTTAATAACATAATGTATAGATAGCAACTAAAAATGAACGCGAGCAAAACAAACGCAGAAATATATTACTTCTTCACGACACCGAAAGAAATGAGCAGCGCCCAAAATTCCGTAACCGCCGTTGCCACAAGCATCAACGACGTAAACGCCTCAAACCCACCTAAGTTTACCCCGGGTAACTTTTCTAAGACGAATAACGCCGCAAACAGTTTCACCCCGGGTTCTGAAATAGCTTGCAACGCGCCAAAGCCATCTCGCTGCGATACCGCCAGCATCCCGAGCTCCCACTTATTCTCCGGTAACTTCGACGCCGGCACTAACAGTTTCTTCAGAACCACCCACGGGTCCACGTCCCACGCTTCGATGTGTTTCACCACTTTATTTGCATCGTCTAAAACGTGCGTCGTGTTCCCGCTCGCGGCTAACTTCGGTCGCCATGGCAAAGCGTCAACCACCGCCGAAAACTTCCAATAGAAAATAACACCCCCAACCCCGTTATCCACCGTTTTCAACACCTTACACTCCACGTCTCGTAAAGACGTCCCTAAGTTCCCAACGTTTTGTTTAAATCGATCTAACCCGGTAAACGAGACGAACGGGTCCGCGAAAACGCACGAACTCGAGTACGCTTTCATCTCGCTTTCGCCTCCTATGAAGTAATTTTTCTCGTAATCTTTCGCCAACAAATCGATCGTCTCCGCTCTCGTCGTCATCACGTTCTCTTCCTGCTTCTCAAGAACAGTCGCGGAAGAGTTACTCTTACCACCACCAATCGCTTTCCCGAACTGTTCCGACGCGAACCACGCCGCTTTCAACGCTGGATTTGAAGTCGTTTTTATCGATGACGACGACGACGCGTCTTCATCGTTCGACGCTCGAGTCGTACGGACAACGCGTGGTCGCTGCTCGCGCATCATCGTCGTCGTCGTCATCTCGCGTCGAAGATGAAAACGACGATTTTGCGATGAAGAAGACGAGGCGCGACACCAAAGAGAGGACGATGGAACCGTCCTCGTCGCAAACATTTTGTGCGGTATCACGTTGTTCCGCGAGTCGTGAAGCGCACGCGACAACAAATGGATTCCATCAGAGAGAATATCTTTTTTATCCAATTCGCCCGCACAGTTAGAAGTTGCACAAACCATGCGACCTTTCGTGTCGACGAATGCGACGACGACCAAAGGTGCGCGATTTCCGCACAATGTGGGGACGTTTACCTTGCGCGCGACGACGACGTTTCTCTCCATCGGTTTCTCGTCGTCTCGCGGTCGAAGAAGAAAAGGAGGAGAAAGAGGAGGAAAAGGCGCTGCTCGGAATTCCATTCGGAGCGAGAGGCACACCAACGCCGTCGGCATCGTTGGAAACGACGACGGAAACGGAAACAACAACAACTCGAAGAACGAACCGTTCACGAACGACCCGAAACGTAAGGCCACGGACGCGCTTCTCCTCTCGTTACTCGCGGGGTACTCGTTGCAACTCTTAACGCGACAAAAAGCGACCGCGGCGTTCGCGAAAGTCAACGAAAACGTCTCGAACGGGCAGTATTACAGACTCGTCACGTCTGCGTTTTTACACGGCGGGTTGGTCCACCTCTTCGTCAATATGTACAGCGTAAACGCCATCGGAAGCGCGGTGGAACGGATATTCGGCAAAACGCACACGTACGCCGCGTTCACTCTGAGCGCACTGAGCGGGAACATCGCGAGCTATAAGATGAGCAAATATCCAGCCGTCGGAGCGAGCGGGGCGATCTTTGGCTTAGCCGGAGCGTTCGCCGTGTATTTGTACAGACACAAAGACGTGTTAGGGAGCGGCGCGGAGGAACAGTTGAACGCGTTAGGGACGAGCTTAATGATTAACGCGGTGTATGGCGCGACGAGCGCGAGAGTCGATAACTGGGCACATTTCGGCGGGTTAGTTGGAGGGTGCACGTACGCGTATTTGTTCGGACCGAACTTTAAGAGAGATACCTTTGGGAGGTTGAAGAATAGACCGATAGTCGATTTGAGATGAGACGCTTAGCGCATACTACGTAGCGATGATATCAAACATCATACTTTTACTACAACTCCGCCAAGAAGGTTTCGAATAACTTGGAGTTTTCAGCGCCGACTAAAGATTTTACGTTATCGTGCAACTCGCTCAGTAAATCGCGCACGTGTTCGGCGGTGTGTGCGCCGCCGTGAATGTCGGGCTTTTCGGAGGAGGCGTCTTTCAGCAGGAGAGCGAACTCTTTGCCAAAGGATTTGGATTTCATGAAAGGTGCGGCTTGCGCGGATGCGATCGTTCCGTAGATGAACATCCACGCCAGTTTTACCGTTTCGGTCGCTTTTTGCGTGCCTCCTCGAATGCGCACCTCCTCGAATATGACGAAGAACGTACCCGCTGGTTTCGGGAATATCTTCTTGCTCCCGTCGCCGCTTCGTCCGCGAACGACGTTCGACATAAACTTTGCCAACGGAACGATGAGCGCGGATATAACCGCATCTCTAACCTCGGAGTCTTCGCAAAGCACTTCGCAACACCTCGCTAAAGTCGCAAACACTCGCCATCTCTTCGAATCGCCGTTCCCATTCATACCGAAGCTTCCAAAAAATGCAGGCGCGTTGTATTTCGGATACACCGCGTCCAACGCTTGCGCAAACGCTAACGCCGCGCACTCCGTGGCGAGTTTTAAGCAATCGCGAGCGACTACATTGGCTGCTTTCTCGACATCGTTTGATGTTTCTAACGCCACATCGTGCAAATACTTGTCGTACAAAGTCTCTCCGCTTTCGTTATCTACATCTGCGGTACAAATCGTTCTCAAACACTGCGCGCCTTTGGCGGTGTACCACAATCTCGTCCAAAGTTCGGTGTCGCCAAGGTTGCTATTTTCCTTCGACGCGTATTGTAGCAACGCTAACGCCAATCGAACCATTCTCATCGTTTCCAATTTCCCACCAGAATGATGCGCGTACTCCACAATCTCCGTGCTAAACGCAAACGATGCAAACGTATCTAAAAATGCGCGAAACTCCTCCGTCTCGCTGATGTTCCGCTTCTCGTCGTCGATGGTCGCGTACACTTCTCTCGTCATCGCATACGCCGCATCGTAAAACGCCATCAGCATATTTTCCTCGTGAAAAGTTTCTTTTCCATTTCTGTTGTTTTCTTTTTGCGCTATCGTCGTTGGAACCGGATACGTGGCCAACTCCGCCGCGCATTTGACCAAATCCTGTTCCCACATTCCGGTCACGATGTCAACGCACGTCTTCATAATCCCACACTTCAACTCGAGACTAGTATTACTAGAGTCTTTGTCGTTGTCGTTATTCTCTGAAAAAAAATTGGTATCCATCATCGATATTCTCCTCAACACGCACAAAACCGCGTTCAAAACCGCCGGCGTCGGATCGTACCCGATCTTCTCGAAATAATGCTTCACGCTCCTCAACGACCGAAGCGAAACGACTCTCTTCAAAACGTCCAAACTATTCATCAAATATTCTCCAAAACCGAACGCGTTCTCCTCTTCCTCCTCCCTCTCCAAGTCGCTCACAACCGACATCGTCCTCCGTTGCCATTCCTTCGCCTCCTCCTCGTCGTTCGCCATCAAAAGCGCTTGCACGTGCGCCGGCAACTCTTTCAAAATCAACGCCACGTTCACCTCGTTCGACGTTTTCACGTGCCCGCGTTCGTTCAAACACCTGTTCACCAACATCGACTCACCGTCGATAACTTTCACCATCGCGTGCATCCCTCGTTGTTGTTGTTGCGTCGCGCCACCCCCATTGCTTTTTTGTCTCTTCGCGTTGTTCATCGCCGTCGCGGATCCAGCGTTGACGCCGCTCGGAGCGAGGGCGTTCAGATTCCAGTTTTTCACCAAATCTCCAATCGCTCGCGCGTTTAACGACGGCACGACCGGGACGCGCGTGGACGCGAACGACCCGCCGTTTAACGTCGGAACGAATGCCCCGCCATCCTGTTTTGCCGCTTGCATCCTCGCCGCTGCAAAAGGTTGCCGAGGAGGTTCTTCTCGGTCGACGTTCATTTTTGATTTTCGATTTGTTTTTCGCGCTTCTCACTCCTACTATTAGAGTCTTTTTCTTAAAGTCTTCTTCTTTATATAAATATAAACGCGCGTTTATATATCGAACGCGACGCAACAAAGTCTCTCTTTCACAGACACACACACAAATCGCCGCGGAAAGAAAGTTTGTGTGGTTATTCAAGAGAGAGAGAGAGAGAAGACTGCTTTTTGACGCAGAGGAAGGAGTGTTTTTATTACGACGATATGTAAAAAGTATTCAAAAGGGGGAGAGAAGAGTGAAAACGAGAAATTTTGTCTTTTTTTTTTCCTCAAAAACGATCGTCATTTTTTGCCTAAAATCTCTCTCCGTCTGTTTGTGTTGAAACGCCACAAATTTTGTGTTACATATACGTCCTCCGCACACAACTTACACGCGCACAAAAAAGACGACGACGACGAAGAAGAAGAAGACCAAGGGTTCTGACCAACGAACGCGCTATTTGTTTTCATCATGGCGATAGCGGAAGCGTACCAAGGGCGCAAACCTGCGTCGTCTCTCCGAGAGGAAGAGGAAGAACGCATCAAAAACAATTCCGGAATGAACGGGACGGATTTCCATAATCTGATGTTCGACGCGTATTCGAACAACTCTCAAACGATTCGAAACGTCGCTCTCTTGGCGTTGTACACGATTGTGGTGTTATCGATCGGGGCGATCGCGTTTACACCTTCTTCTCCGGTTTTGAAGGAAAGAGGCGCGAGCAAGTTTAGCGACGGGATAACGAAAGTGTACACGAGCGATTTGACGGGGAACCGCTTCGCGGGGGTGAATGACCAAAAGAATCAGTGCTCGCGAGATTTAGCGCTGCACATGTTGAGAGAAGCGTATTTTAAACGGCAAGAAGCGGACGCGCGGTTACCGAAAGTGAGCATGGACGATAAAGGTAGATGGGGCGCGCTGAAGGAGAAGCAGAAGAAAGCGCACGCGGAGTTACAAGGGAAACAGGACTGCGTGGCGTATTTGATGCCCGACGTGAACGACGCGTTTAGCGCCGATTTGGAAGCCGGGTTGACGATCGATGGGAAGCAGATGAGAAGGGAGCAAGAGAAGATGCAACCGATTAGGGATTCGTTGAGGCGTGATGGGAGAGAAGGGTTTGAGGATCAGAGGTACACGCAAAGCATTAGGAACGCGTTGATTAAGGAGAAGACGTGGGATCCGTTTGGGAGAGATTTGAAAACCGGCGACGAGTTGTTCACGGGCGAGTTCGATAACAACGTTCCCGGACAGTATTGATTTGAGCGTACATTATTGCCTTAATGCTAATCTACCAATATATATATTACATTGACTATTACTATCTATACGTGCTGAATGATTTTTTTGGTCGCTCGGTAGATTTTCGCGGCTTCGACGGCGACTAAAGGCGGCGTAGCTCCTATGAACGCTCGCCAACCGCCAATCTCGATGGCATCGAAAAGCATTTCCGATACTAAGGAGAGCGATTCGTCCACTTTTTTCCCATCGCCGCTCGAGATGCTCTCTTCGAGCACGAGCCACGCGGAATTGTATAAAGCGTTGGCGACGAGCGCCCCGGCATGCAAAGCCTCTTGGTCGAGTTCGTCTTCGTCGTCGTGTCCGCGATCCGGGCGACCGCGTTCGAGTTCTTTCCGTTCGCGCTCTTCGCGCGTCCATTCGCGTTCTTTTTTCTCGTACGTTTCGAGTTTCGCTTCGTCTTCGATACCGTTCTGATGTTGTTGTTCTTCTTCTGGTTGATGCTCTTGCTCTTGTTGCGTAAGGAACGCGTTATAAAAACGTTTCATCAAAGCGCTGCTCTTTTGCCTCAAACGCGACTGACGCTTTGACATTCTCCTCGGAGTTCTCGTTTGTGTTTCCTCTTCCACGTCACCGTCTCCGTTTATAAATCGCCTCTTCTTTCTATATTGCATCGCTCTTTTCCACGTATCGATGGCTTCATCGTACGCCAATTTCGCCAAATCTCGATGCTCCCCCGCGGAGTACTCGTACATCGCGTCGCCTAATTTCAAGTGCGCCCACGTTCGTTCGTTCGTCGTCGCCGATGGATCGTGCGCTAGCTTCCTCGCCGCCGCGATGAATTCTCTCCGCAGACGTTCATGACTGCCTATGAACCCACCCGTTGCACGCATTATTTTGTTCTTGGACGCTTGCTTCAGATAGTTTGCCACAAACGGAGGGACGCGAGGACTTCTCCTTTCGCCACCAAAGAGCATTTTATTGGCGAGTGCGTTCGGCTTGCTCTCTTTATTCGATTTCTGGAACGCTTTTTCATACAACCAAACTGAATTATGCGTGGAAGACGAGACGCCGTAATCGCTGGCGACGTCGTACTTGAATCGAGCCTCGCTAAAATTCCCCGCTTGAAAACTTTTCAAAGCGGATTCCGCGATTTGATTAAAAGCACTCGTTTCGGCAACTTTTCGCAATCTTCGGGCAGCCATCATGCACCGAGAGTCGCTTTGACCTGCCTCGGGATCCAACCGGTGATTGTGATTAGTGACATCGCTCAATTCCAGAGACCCGGCATTGTATTGACACGAGATGTGTTCAGGGAACATGTCCGCACATCGACGGAAGTATGTATACGCGAGCGACGTGTTCGGTTTGTTGCCTTCGACGCCAATACCGCCTCGAAACATTAACCCGGCGTTAACCATGCCATCAGGTGAGCCAAGTGCGGCTGCTTTTCGAAAGTACGTTAAAGCGAGCGTTTTATTTGCTTCAAATTCACCCTCTGAGCCGTAAAATGCGGCAAATCCTAATCCGTTGTACGCATCCGCGATACCTTTTTCCGCAGCCTCCTCGTACAGCTCCATCGCTTGGGTTAAATTTTTACCAACGCCTTCCCCTTTCAACATTAATTTCGCAAGACCAACGGTACCTTGAACGTTCCCGGCGTTGTGCGCTTGCTGGTACATGTTTGCCGCCGCTTCGTAGTTTCTCACTAAACCTCGATGCCCCCAATAATGCGCGTTGGCCAAATGTACCATCGCGTTCGCGTCGCCGCCTTGCGCGTTGTTCATGAGCCATAACGCCCTTTCGTCCGGTCGATCGACACCAGCCGTGTTGGCTGCCCCGATATCGCTGTCCACTGCGACGACTACGTCGTCGGCGGCGTGTGGGTCGAAATTTACTTTCAAACGATCGTGCAATCGCTGTTTTTCAATGCGTACTTGCCCGGATGGTTTGTTGTAATCTTCGTACGCTTTCGTGGCGGCGAGGAACAGGTATTGCGAAGCGAATAAACATGATTTCTCACCCCAGGTTTTCCGTCGCATGGCGTCCACGGCAACAGATAGACGCATCGCGGGGTCACCTAAGTACGCGCCTCGTAATCTGTGATACGCCGCTCGAGACGAGCTTTCCTCCCGAGAGGTGACTTCGTTAAGCTTGTTAGTATCGATTGGATTCTGGCCTTTGTATACGAATCCACCGCCGGCGCGGTAGACGTACTCGTGCGAAAGCAACGTAGCCGCAGCTCTGCGCGCTTTGTCGCTTCCAGCGGCGGCGGCTAATCGGTACAGATCTAACGCTTCTCGCAATAACTTATTCCTGTTGATGACCTTTATCTCCTCTTGCCGTTTCCAAGAATTGGACAAGGCGAGCGCGAGTTTTTCGTCCGCGAGCTTTCGAGTTGCTTCGGCGTATTTCTTTTTCGTATTGAGCGAGTTGAAATACTCTTCGCGGTCTCTCGAGACCGAAGTCGCCGCGAGCGTGGCAGCGGCGTCTTCGGACGACGAAGTCACATCATCTCCATCCGTCGCTTCTGTCTCGGCGTTCTCAACGTTCTTGTCGCTTTTTCCTCCCAACACTCCCGGGTTCGCTGGTTTTTCTTCCTCGCTTTCACTTCTTAGCGCTTTCATCTCCTCTTGTTGGGTGCTCGTCGTCGCCTCGGTATTTCCGCTCCCGTCGTGTGGAATCGGTTCTGGATCGAACGACATCATCTCTAAAATTTCCAAGTTGCGAGATTCTAATATGGCTTCTCTCTCGAACCCGGACGTTTCTACTTTTCCAGAAAGAAAGAGATTGTCCGGATCTTCATTTCCCGCGCCGCCCGATCCTACGCGTCTGGCTTCGTATTTGGACCACTGCGCTTCGTAATACCACGCAGTTGGATCGTCGATTCGCGTTTGGGATTGGTGTTGTTTTCTGTCGCCTCGACGGGTGCGGGGGATGTCGTCACCGCTGTAACAAGTCTGTGGTTCTGTTATTTTGCTGTCGCAACGTTGCTCTTCGACATCCTCCTCCTCCTCCTCCTCCTCCTCCTTCTCCTCCTCCTCGTGGTAGCAGTCGCACTCCTCGGCGCTCGCCTCTTCGTCCTCGCCCTCGTCCTCGTCAAACACCATCCTTAATCTAGGTCCGTGCACTAACCCTTTCAAACCACTCGGCGGTTCAAATCTCGCTTTCAACGTCGACATCCTCCTCCTTCGTCTTCCTCTGCTCTCCCCACCAATTGACAAAGCGTCGTCTAAGGAGTTCGAATTCGTCGCGTGCGGCGACAAAAACAACCCGCCTCTCTGCGTCGACCCTGCATTCGGCGGCAACCTATACTCCACGTCCACGAAACCATCTAAATAAAACGCGACCGTGTCTTCGCCGACGACTAACGCCACGTGGTGCCATCTATTCGCTACCAATCTTCTCCTCGACTTTCCGCTCACCGTGAAACTCGCCACCACTTCGCCCGGCGACGAAGACGAAGTCGCTTTGCGAACCGCGTGCGTCTTCCGAAACGTCATCGCGAACGACACCGCGGACCCTTTCTCTGCAACGTTTACCCCGTCGTCGTCATAACTTCTCGACCCGTCCTCGTCTTCTCCTTCCTTTCCAGAAATTGATGATGATGACGGCGGTTCGATGGTCAGCGCAAACGCCGGATGCTCCGGAGAACTCATCCTCGAAATCAACGCCCCACCGTTCTCGTAATTATCCCGGTCGTCGAACAAAAACACCGAACAGGAGAAACTAAACCGTTTCGCTCGCGAGAGAGGTTCGATCGCGTTGAAAAACGGCGTCACGTGGTCGCCCGTGAGCGTTAAAGTCCCGTCCGCGAGGACAGATGAAGACGAAGTAGACGTCGCATTTGGTGTTAAAAAGTCCAGATTCGAAACGTACGGGACGTCCCCTCCAAAATGAAAAGGAGAGGAAAAGGAGGACTTCAAGCGCAGTAAAAAGACGAGGAGAAGAAGAATAAAGTAAAGTTTCTCTTTTCCTCCTCTCATTTTCTGCGTTTTGCTCGCGCGAGGACGACCGATGCGTGCAAGAATAGAGCTCGAATAGAGCGCTCTTTTATGAGGCAAACGTGGTCAAATTTCTCCATAAAAAGGCAAGAAACGCCTCTCTCGAGATGACGACGAACGCGCCGGCAAAAGCAGACTCGCGCGCGAAAAAACAAGGAAAGAGTCCAATCAAAGTGATCATCGACACCGACCCGGG
>Ga0181607_10003892_pt1 | contig 12851 bp, 8 predicted proteins | sample 041ome_9_FD_132420 | JGI IMG/M metagenome (GOLD analysis project Ga0181607, IMG submission 132420) | Coastal salt marsh microbial communities from the Groves Creek Marsh, Skidaway Island, Georgia - 041413US metaG (megahit assembly) | ecosystem: Environmental > Aquatic > Marine > Intertidal zone...
AAGTCCAGCTTAGTGAGAACCTTGCTTATGAAAATCACCCCAATTTGTTTCTTGCATCAGCAAGACAGCGACTTGCAGCTATTCAACAAGAAATTTTAGTTAAAGCATTAGGACCTTCTGTTGATTTATCTCTTTCAGCAAAGAAACAAAATACGGGCGGCATTTCTGCATCTGATGGGAACGAGCTTTCTGCTAATATCTCTGTATCTGTTCCTATTTTAGTGACGCCAGCAACCATGGCGCAAACACAAAAGCTTATATCTGATGTGATGTCAGCGCAATATCAGCTCGATGAAGTCAAGCGGTCTATTGGCCTTGCAGCGCGTGCAAGCTTTAGAAACCATGTTGCCGCCAATATACAACACAAAGCATCTACAGCAGAGGTTGAGGCATATCAATTAGTAGTAGATGCCACCAAAACAGAAGTAGAGTTCGGCAACAAGACGTTCTTGGATCAATTAGATTCTGAAGATGATTTGAAAAATGCAAAGCTACGAGAATTGCGCGCTAGTCATTCTGTTTTATTAACAGGATATCAGCTGCTTCAATCAATAGGGGCTCTCACCTCTCAGAATTTAGGGGTAGGCGATGCACTCATTCCACTTGAAGCGCTGGAGGTGCCCGGACCTGAAATCGGCTCAATTATATCTGTGCTTAAATATGCTCAGCCAGAGTAATAAAAACACTTTATTGTATGTATCCTAAAGTAGAATGTTTGAATGTTAGAGAAAACCTATAATCCTAGTTTGATAGAGCGCAAATGGTACGAGGCATCTGAGGAGGCTGGCGCTTTTGCATGCGCCCCTGATGACACTTCAACGCCCTATACAATTATGATGCCGCCTCCAAATGTAACTGGGTCGCTTCACATGGGGCATGCTCTTACCTTTACCTTGCAAGATGTATTAATCCGGTTTTATCGCAAAACAGGCAGAGATGTATTGTGGCAGCCAGGAATGGATCATGCCGGCATTGCCACACAAATGGTTGTAGAACGCCAACTAGCAGATGAAAATGTGAATAGGCGTGATCTTGGCCGTGATAAATTTGTTGAAAAGGTTTGGGAATGGAAGTCTAAATCAGGCGGTCGTATAATCCATCAGCAGCGCCATCTTGGTATTACCCCTGACTGGCCTAGAAGCAGGTTCACGCTTGATGAAGGTCTCTCACAGGCCGTGAATAAAGTTTTCGTGGCGTTGCACAAACAAAATCTTATTTATCGTGATAAGAGATTGGTGAATTGGGATCCAAAATTACAGACAGCGATTTCAGACCTTGAAGTTGAGCAGAAGGACGTAGATGGCAATATGTGGTCACTGCGATATCCGCTTGCTTCTGATCCATCAAAATTTATTACCGTTGCTACAACACGGCCAGAAACAATGCTTGGGGATATGGCTGTTGTTGTGAACCCAGAAGATGAGCGATATACCCATCTTGTTGGGAAAATGGTTATGCTGCCACTTGTAAATAGAGAAATTCCTATAATTGCGGATAGCTATTCTGACATGAAAAAAGGAACAGGCGCTGTAAAAATCACACCGGCCCATGATTTCAATGACTTTGAAGTAGGGCGCAGGCATAAATTAGAACTCATGAATATATTTGATGCGCATGCCTGTATAAATGAAACGGCACCTGCACGTTTTAGGGGTCTTGATAGATTTGTCGCCAGAAAACAAATCTTAGAAGAATTAAAGGCTCTTGGATTATTAGGAGAGGTGGTGCCAAACAAGCATTCTGTGCCGCATGGGGATCGCTCTGGGGTGATTGTAGAACCTTGGCTTATGGACCAGTGGTATGTGGATGCGCAAACACTCGCAAAGCCCGCTATTAAGGCTGTTGAGACTGGAAAGACTCGGTTTGTTCCCCAGCATTGGGAAAAAACCTATTTTGAGTGGATGCATAATATTCAGCCTTGGTGTGTATCAAGGCAATTATGGTGGGGACACCGTATTCCAGCTTGGTATGGACCAGATGGAATTACTTTTGTTGAGGAAACCGAAGAAGAGGCACAAAAATCCGCAAAATCACATTATGGCAGAGATGTTGAGCTTCGCCGTGATGAAGATGTTCTTGATACATGGTTTTCGTCAGCTTTATGGCCCTTTTCTACCTTAGGATGGCCTCACTCTACCTCTGAGTTAGCAAAATATTATCCAGGAGATGTACTTGTTACTGGCTTTGACATTATTTTCTTTTGGGTTGCTAGAATGATGATGATGAGTATGCATTTTATGAATGTAGAAGTCCCGTTTAAAGATGTCTATATTCATGCATTAGTGCGTGATGAGCATGGACAAAAAATGTCGAAATCAAAAGGAAACGTTCTTGATCCGCTTGACTTAACACAGAAATATGGCTCTGACGCGTTGCGGTTCACACTTACGGCAATGGCAGCACAAGGGCGCGATTTAAAGTTATCTGAAACAAAAATTGAGGGTTATCGTAATTTTGCAACAAAAATATGGAATGCGGCTCGCTTTCTTGAATTTCATTCCCTAACGGGGGTGCCTCAGAGGCCGGAAAACGTCACGCTACCCGTAAATAAATGGATATTACACGAGCTTGATACAATTATTACTTCTTTCGGTGATGCCATTAGCGGCTATAGATTTAATGAAGCAGCAGATAAATTATACCACTTTATTTGGAATTTATATTGTGATTGGTACATAGAGTTTATTAAACCTGACCTTGATGTATCTCAGGAAACTAGAAAAATAGCCCCTTTTGTGTTGTATCAGGCAATGCAGCTTCTCAATCCAATCATGCCCTTCATTACAGAAGAGCTCAATAAGCAGATATTCGAATCAGATAATTTGCTTATTACTGCATCGCTTCCAACCCCAACAAATTTAGGGGCAGGCGATACCCAACTATCAATGGTAATAGCACTAATAACAGAGATAAGAGCTGTAAGGTCGGAGATGAATATACCGCTATCATCAAAGCCTCAGCTTTTGATAAGGTCTGCATCTACCACCCAGATAGACGTAATTGAATCTATGAAAATCTCTCTTCTGAAACTGGCAAGAATTGAGAAGTTTTCAATTACACAAGATGAATTTCCAAAAGAAACGGCGATTTCAAACTTACATGGTTTTGATATTGCTCTGCCTCTTGAGGGCATATTGGATTTTAAGTCTGAGGCAGCACGTTTGAATAAAGAAATTTCTGCATCACAGAGTGAAGTTGAAAAGATTTCTAAGAAATTATCAAATGAAGGCTTTATTAGTAAAGCACCTAGTCATGTAATAGAGGAAAATAAAAAGCGACTTAGCTCTGAGCAGGCTAGGGTTGAAGCACTTCAAACAGCACTGAGACGTCTTGGCTGAGACCATAAATATAAGATAAAAATATTCTTAAAGGTTTATATAAAATGATTAAAAATTCACGCACCGTTCTTATCGATAATAATCCTGGAAGAAATTCACAGACATATGGCATTGCACGTGAATTAGGAACTGATATTGAACTTATTCATCAGCCATCTATTGGGGTGATTGGAAATAAGGGTGATTCTCAATGTTATATTGGTGTGTTAAGTAAAGTTCAAGCTATTCATGATGCGCTGCTGGCGCAGGTAGGCACCTCAGAAGGCCAGATGAGATATCGGCTTGTTCAACCAGAATTCACAGTTGCAACTTCAGATGGAATTCGCAATGGCACCAAGGAAATGCGTTACTCCCTAATTGGAAGGGAAGTAACGAACGATTCATTATGTGAACATTTAAGTGCTACTGGCCTTGAAGGTTTAATTGGCGTTGTGGCATGTGATAAACCGCCAGTTGGAACATTGGCTGCGGTACTGGAACATAACCGGCCTGCTATTATTATGTCAGATGGCTCTATCCGACCTGGAAGAGACTCGCAGAATGGAGAAGCAATAGACATTATTAGTAGCTATCAGATTGCAGGAAGCGATGATGCTGAATTAAAGCGTAGAATATCTCTTGAATCCTGCCCAGGATATGGCAGTTGTGGAGGAATGTTTACCTATAATACAATGCAAACATTCCTAGGTGTTGTCGGAATGGAGCCATTGCATATGGTCTCTCCAGCCTCACAAGACCCTAAGCGCATTGAACAATTTCCAAGTGAATTAGTTGCCTACCTTTCAAACCTAATTAAAAATAATATTACACCCAGAGATATTGTTAATCGGGATTCTATCCGGAATGCAATTATTGTCGCTATGTCGGTTGGAGGTTCTACAAATGTAATGCTTCATGCTCCAGAAATAGCAAGAGCAGCAGGGTATAAAGATTTCTATCGGGATATTATGACTGCTGATGAATTTAACCACCTTTCAGACAATGTTGTTCCTGTGATTGTGAATGCAAGGCCGTTTGGTAAATATTCAATGGTAGATATTGATGATAGAGGCGGGATACAGGTATTTGTGAAAGATTTATTAGATGCCGGTCTTCTAAAAGGCGATGTGATGACATGCACGGGTATGACACTTGCTGAACAGGTTGACAGCCTATCTCCTAATAAACCAGATGGAGATGTTATATATTCTGTAGAAAATCCATTTAAACAAACAGGCGGTCTGCGCTTACTTGGCGGAAACCTATCACCAGAATTTAGTGCTGTTTTAAAATTAGCAGGAGTAGAGGGCGGTCTTGAAAATAATTTATTTAACGGTTCTGCAAGGGTGTTTAATGGCGAAGAAGATCTTCTCAAATTCTTGGATGAGACACCAAATGAGCTTGAAAATAATGATATGATTGTTGTTCGTTATGAAGGTCCTGTTGGGGGTCCTGGAATGCCAGAAATGCTAGACTCCACCTCAAGGATAACTGCTATTTGCCGTAAAAAAAATATTGTTGTGGGATTAATGACAGATGGTCGTTTTTCTGGTGGTTCTGTTGGCTTGGTAATAGGTCATGTAGGTCCGGAGGCTGCCGTAGGAGGGCCGATTGCGCTGATTGAAAATGGCGATACTATAGAGGTAAGCCTCAATAGTAATGAGATTAATTGTAAACAGCTACAAGACCCAAATATAATGAAAGCAAGGTTTGAAAGATGGAATAGGGAGGTAGATCAAGATACAGGGGCGCATCCATTTGTAGGACGAGCTGATACGCGTTTGTTAAACAGAATGCGTAAATCGGCTGTATCTGCCATATATGGTGCGGGCATGCACCCAAATAGCGATTTGTTTGTGTGCGATCCAAGACAGCCAGAATTTTCAGGCTTTAAGCCTGTAAATAAATATAAAAATTAAAGACATTTAAATAATTAATGGTAAATAGTGCGGGTGACACGCAAAGCCAAAAAGTTAGAACAACACTTATCTAATGCCAAAACGCCTCTTGCGCGTGCTGCCAGCTATGCAATGGGGTTAAGTACGACTGAGATTGAACAGCCATTTATAGGCGTTGTTACCAGCTGGAGTGAATTATCGCCAAACCATATAGGCCTTGCACAACAAGCACAAGAAGCAAAGCGAGCCATAAGAGGTAATAACAGCACGCCACGCGAATTTACGGCTACAGCCTTGTCAGATGAGATATTGTTATCTGGCAATACTGCCAAATCTTCACTGATTAATAGAGAAATAATAGCAGATACAATAGAACTAACCGCACTCTCACACAAATTTGATGCGCTCATTGGCTTTGCAGGGTGTGATATTTCCCTTGCGGCAATGGTGATGTCAATGGCTAGAATTAATATCCCTTCTATCGTTATGTTTGGCGGCTCGATGATCGAAGGCACTTCGAGCAAATGTGATATTACAATTCTAGAATTTTATAAGGCGATAGGAGAGCAATTTGCGGGCATAATTAGCGATAAAGAACTTCATGAAATAGAGACTCATTGCCTGCCTTCTGCAGGTTCGATAACCGCGCAATATTCCGCTAATAATATGGCATGTGTGATTGAAGCGCTTGGTCTGACCCTTCCCAATGCCTCGTTTGTTCCAACTATAGATTTGGCAAGAGATGAAATTGCCTATCAATCTGGAATAGCTATAACTGATTTAATGAAATCAAATCTTAAACCTCGCGATATCTTAACCCGAAAAGCATTCGAAAATGCGATTACGGTTTTAACAGCACTTGGTGGGTCAACAAGTACCATTCTTCATATTGTGGCAATAGCCTTTGAGTGTGGTATAAATTTTGAACAAAGTGATATTACTGACATCTGCAAGAAAACACCGCATATTGCAGATCTCAAACCAGCTGGAACCTATTCTATTCATGAGTTTCAAAAAATTGGCGGTGTGCTTGTAGTAATGAACCTATTATTACAGCATGGATTTATTCACCCAGATTGCAAGACGATAACAGGCAAAACGATTGCCGAAAATCTGGCAGAAATAACAGTTCCAGCATCCCAGAAAATCATTCAATTTCCTGAAAATCCAAATCTATATGCTCCAAGACCATATACTAGGACATTATCGGGATTAACCGGGAATTTTGCACCAGAAGGCGGGTTAGTTTACAGAAGCAATTCGGAAATTTTGGAATTTAAGGGGCCGCTTCGATGTTTTGATAGTGAAGAGGCGGCAATTGAGGCCATTACGAAGCATATTTATGTAAATGGTGATGTTATTCTTATCCGATATGAGGGGCCTGTAGGGGGTCCTGGAATGAGAGAGATGTTTATTCCGCAACTACTTCTTCAAGCACAGGGCACTTTAGATAATGTCGCTTTAATAACAGATGGTCGCTTTTCCAATTTGGGTTCAGGGTTTTGCGTCAGTCATATCGGGCCAGAAGCTGCTTTAGGAGGGCCTATTGGGCTCGTCAAAGATGGGGATATGATCTCCATTAGTATCAAAGAGGATATAATCTCAGTTAATTTATCTAATGAAGAATTAGAAGCAAGACGCGGTTTATGGAAGCCAAGAGAGACGTTATTTTTGTCTGCTGCTGAATCAAAGTATAAAAAACTTGTAAGCTCTGCAAATAAAGGAGCTGTAACCCATGAATGGTTCAAACTGAATTAATCCCAAGACGATTGGTAATACTTTGGCGACATGATTTTGCTAAATAGTTAAATCACACCAGATAGGGGTATGGTCGGATGCTTTTTCAAGCCCTCTTGGGTTTCTGTCAACATTGCAATCGACAAGTCTGCAGGAGGCTTCAGGGGACAGTAGAAGATGGTCAATACGAATCCCATTATCTTTTTGCCAAGCCCCTCTCTGATAATCCCAAAATGTGTAATAAGCCCCCTTGGGGTGAATTTGCCTCAAGGCATCTAGATAACCAATATTGCAAATAGCATAAAACTTTGATTTTGTTTCCTCTCTAAACAGAGCATCCTCTTGCCAGGAGAGCGGGTCATAGCAATCAATAGAATGAGGAATTACATTAAAATCGCCTGCTAATACCACTGGAATTTCTAGATTAAATAAATGTTTAGCTCTGCTAAAAAGTCTATCCATCCAAGCGAGCTTATAATCATATTTTGGCCCTGGGCATGGATTTCCGTTTGGCAGATAAATGCTAGCAATCCTTATTCCTTCAATCTCGGCTTCTATATATCGTGCTTGCTCATCACTATCATCGCCAGCTAGCCCGACTTGTGTTACTTGGATTGGGCGTTTTGCGAGAATAGCAACACCATTATAGGTTTTCTGACCATGTGTTGCTAACTGCCAGCCAATATCTTCAAAGGACTGTCTTGGAAAATTATCATCTGTTGTTTTTAGTTCCTGAAGTAAAAGCACATCTGTCTTATCTGCCTTACAATAGGCTAAAACATGCTCTAGTCTGGCTTTTATTGAATTCACATTCCAACTAGTAATTCTCATTAGTTTTCACCAGCTTTTATATAGGCGAGGGGATGTTGGCTCATTAAACGGAAAAAGAAGTACCGCAACCGCACGAAGCAGTCGCGTTTGGGTTAGATATTTTGAAAAAAGACCCAAGTAATTCTTCTACGTAATCAAGCTCCGCATTTTGCAAAAATTCCTGTGACATCTCATCTACCAGAACGGTAACGCCATGCACGCTTATTTCAATATCATCAATTTGTTTTTCGGTATCAAAATCAAATTTATATTGAAAACCTGAACACCCCCCACCATCTACCCGTACCCGGAAATAGGAGGCGTTTTCAAACGAACTCAAATGCGCAATCCGTTTTGCTGCAGCTTGTGTAAGATTTAACGAAAGGGTCATTAACACACTAATCCTATGAAGGTTACGTTATAATCATAACATGACTCTTTAAATTGTGTAAATCAAGGTTGTAGTTACTTGCTCTAAATCCTGCTGCATCGTATAACGTGCAGTATAGGAGTTTGAACTTACCCATCACACAAATTCGAAAGTTATTATGCATCCTGAACAGACATTCATAAATTATGCGCCCTATGCGTGTGTATCGATGCAAAAACCTCGCTTATTTCCAGAGAAAATTTCGTCAGAGCACGCACATTTCAAAAGAACAGATTTTCAGCGCGACAGAGATAGAATTATCCATGCATCTGCATTCAGGCGTTTGCAATATAAAACGCAAGTCTTTGTATACCATGAAGGGGATTATTTTAGAACGCGACTTACCCATTCCATCGAAGTAGCCCAAATTGCCAGAACCATAGCACGTTCTCTAAGGCTAAATGAAGACTTGGCGGAGGCTATCGCGCTTGCGCATGATTTAGGACATACACCCTTTGGTCATGCTGGCGAGAATGCTTTGAAAGACGGAATGAAGAATTTTGGTGGTTTTGACCATAATGAGCAAACGCTTCGGATTTTATGTCAAATTGAGCAACGATATGCTAGCTTTGACGGTTTAAACTTATCTTGGGAAACATTAGAGGGGATTGCCAAACATAACGGCCCCGTATCTAGCAAAAATCAAAGACCAACATTAAAGATGCTTGATGGGTTATATGATTTTAAGTTAGACAGCTTTGCTGGTGCTGAAGCTCAAATTGCAAATTTATCAGATGATATCGCCTATTTATCTCATGATATCGATGATGGATTGCGCGCCAAATTATTCACAGTAAAACAATTATCTGATTTGCCTATTATATCTAATATTCTAACATCCATAAAAGGGGAATATCCTGATTTGCCCTCAGATAGATTTGCAAATGAACTTACAAGGCGTATAATATCCATCTTTGTAAATGATTTGCTGGTTCACTCATTACTCGAACTTGAAAAAATTTCTCCAAAATCACCAGATGAAATACGCGGTGCTGGCTACCCTCTTATTTGCCACTCGGATGTAATGAAAGAAGCATTATCTGAAATAAGATCTTTCCTTTTTACGAATATGTGGCGACATTATAAAGTGAACAGAATGACCAATAAAGCGCAGAAATTATTAAAGGATTTATGTGCAGAATTCTTGCAAAATACAGCACTTCTTCCAAATTATTGGCAACATAAAATCATCAAAAAACCAGTTGGGGATGATGCTGACATAAGTAACGCTAGAATTATAGCGGATTATATTGCTTCCCTTACAGATAGAGAAGCGATGCTGGAACATGACCGATTATTTGTGCTATCTCCCGTTAAGGAAAAAATATGAATATTTTCGTAGAGTTTGAAGAAATAATACGGTCTTGTTACCAGATACTCGCCAAACGCCACAATTTTAGCATCGATATAGATTTATCGAAATGCGTTGTTGAGTTGCCACGCGATGAGGCACATGGTGATTTAGCCTCGAATGCTGCGTTGGTTCTGGCTAAGCCCTTAAAACAATCTCCAAAAGCATTAGCAGAATTATTTGCAACAGAGCTACAAAACACGCCATCGGTTTTATCCACTGAAATTGCTGGGCCTGGATTTATTAATATAAGACTTGACAAATCAAGATGGGCAGAAGAAATCGCCTTTATCCTAAATTGTGGTGATGATTATGGAAAAAATACGATTGGCTCTGGTCAGAATGTTAATATTGAATTTGTATCTGCTAACCCAACAGGACCATTACATGCCGCTCATGCAAGAGGAGCTATTTTAGGAGATGTGCTAGCAAATTTATTGCAATTCAGTGGCTATTATGTAACACGCGAATATTATATTAATGACGCAGGGTCGCAAATTACGACCTTGTCACAATCTGCCTTTATTCGATATCGCGAAGCATTAGGCGAAGCATTAGAGGCTATACCCGCCGGACTCTATCCTGGCGATTACCTAATTGAAGTAGGTCAGTATCTAGCAGATAATTATGGTGATAGTTTAAAACAGCTTTCAGAAGATGAAATCATAGAGAAAATTGGCCCTATAACTGTTGATTTAATGATGCAATCTATTAAGAGGGATCTGGCACGACTTGGTATCGTTATGGATATTTATTCCTCTGAAAATCAACTTGTAAAGGAAGGCAAAGTATCCTCAGCAATACAAAAACTTCAGAGAGATAATTTAATTTACCGCGGCAAACCTGAGCCCCCAAAAGGCAAGCTTGATGAAGATTGGGAGCCAAGAGAACAATTATTATTCAGATCCAAAGATTTTGGCGATGACGTCGATAGACCGCTCCAGAAATCAGATGGTAGCTGGACCTATTTTGCATCTGATGTTGCGTATCATTATGATAAACTAGAGAGAACAAATGGCAAGCTTATTGACGTGCTCGGCGCTGATCATAGCGGTTATGTAAAAAGAATGACAGCTGCAGTTCAAGCAATGTCAGGCAAACAAGATAGGTTGCAGGTTAAACAATGTGGTCTTGTCTCGCTTCTCGATAAAGGAAAGCCTGTCAAAATGTCAAAACGTGCAGGTACATTTGTAACCTTGAGTGATGTCATAGATGCTGTTAGTGCAGATGTAATGCGATTTGTCATGCTGACGCGGCGCAATGATCAACCACTTGAATTTGATTATGCAAAAGTTACGGAAAAGAGTAGAGAAAACCCTGTTTTTTATGTTCAATATGCCCATGCGCGCGCAAAATCTGTACTTCGCCAAAACCAAAAGCCATTTGGCACGCCTAATCTATCCTTACTTACAGATATTTTTGAGATTCGAGTGATAAAACAGCTTTCTAGATGGCCAAAGCAAGTTGAGGCTGCAACCCATCACTGTGAGCCACATCGCATTGCGTTTTATTTAATGGAACTTGCAGCGGTTTTTCATGGATTATGGAATGCAGGTAGAGAAAACTACGATTTAAAATTTATTCATGATTCAGATGATGAGTTAACACATGCAAGAATGCTATTGGTAGAAACAACAGCGCAGGTTCTTAAATCAGGGTTAAATCTGCTTTCCATCACTGCAGTAGAGGAAATGTAATAACATGTCTGGGACAGATCCAGAAAAGCGAAAAACATCCTTTAGATTAGCTGTTCTAATCGGTTTTATTGTGTTAGCGATCGGCATTGCAGGTGGGGGCTTTTGGCTATCTTTGCAATCAGGCACCACCCAAGAGTTACCTGTTTTGAGGGCAGATAAAACGCCGTTTAAACTTAAGCCTGAAGATCGCGGAGGCAAAGTAATCCCTCATCAAGACTCACTGGTTCTTGAGATTTTAGAGGGTCTCTCAGAAAATGATAACCAGTCTGAAAAATTACGACTACCAGATGCAGCGCCTGAATTGCCTCCAGTATCACTTCAAATAGAGGATGATATAGCACAAACCGAGCAGCAGCCTGACGCACAACCAGCAGATGATTTACCAAATGATTTGGTAGAAAATTCAAGTGATAATACACAAATTGCATCAAGCAACTTAACGCACGAAACCGCTTTAGAGCCGAAATCAAGAGCAGACCAAATCAATCTTACTTCTGTAATTGATGATAATAATACCAGCGAACAGGGTGAGGTCATAGGTGAAGTCAAAAAAGACAAGCAAGTAAAGGATACACCGATTATAGCCCCTGTTACTAAGCCAGAACCACCTAAACAAATCGCAGGTAAAAAAACTCATAAAGTTCAGCTAGCAGCATTCGCAAAACAGGAAAAGGCTAAGCAACAAGCCGCTATTCTTATGGAAAAGCATAAAAACAGACTAGAGGGTATCATGTTAGAAGTAACAAAAATTGATACTGGCTCATCTGGTATATATTGGCGGGTAATCACGCAGCCACTTGATGAAACACTTGCTCTATCTACCTGTGACTTATTAAAATCAGCTGGGCAAGATTGTATTGTAAGAAAAATTAGGCAAAAACTTTAATGCAAACAGAAGACTTTACGCTAGAATCAAGCGACGAATCTGCGTCACAATTATCGCTTTTCTTGAACCTAGAGGGGTATGAAGGCCCCATAGATATGCTATTATCTCTGGCGCGTGAGCAAAAGGTTGACCTAACACGCATTGCTATTCTTCCACTTGCAGAACAATATCTTGAATTTATTGAATCAGCGCAAACATTAGATCTTGAAATTGCAGCAGATTATTTGGTTATGGCAGCATGGCTTGCCTATCTTAAATCCAGATTATTACTGCCAGAGCCAGACTCTGAAGTTGCAAGCGAAGTCATAGATATGACAGATGCATTGCGGTTTCAACTGCTTCGCTTGGAAGCGATGCAAACCGCATCCAAACGGTTAATGCAACTGCCCAAACTTCATAAATCCAGACTTGTACGCGGAATGCCAGACCAGTTTTTAATGTCTGATAGGGTGACCTTTACCGCTAATCTTTATGATTTACTAAAAGCATATGCTGATATTCGCTCGGCCGAGAATGAAACAAAATTAACGGTTATAGCAACTAAGCTATTTTCTGTTCAGGAAGCAGCTATTCGTCTTCGTGAATTAATTCCTTCTATGCCTGAATGGGCAGAATTAGAAAGTTTTCTTCCGAATATAAGTAAAAAGGCGCCACAATATCGTTCTGCAGTGGCGGCTCATTTTGGGGCTGCGCTTGAACTTGTTAAAGAAGGATATGCCAATATT
>Ga0181607_10003895_pt1 | contig 12846 bp, 7 predicted proteins | sample 041ome_9_FD_132420 | JGI IMG/M metagenome (GOLD analysis project Ga0181607, IMG submission 132420) | Coastal salt marsh microbial communities from the Groves Creek Marsh, Skidaway Island, Georgia - 041413US metaG (megahit assembly) | ecosystem: Environmental > Aquatic > Marine > Intertidal zone...
CGTCGTCGTAATCGTCTCTTCTTTCCTCTTTCTTTTTGAACGAGGTCGCCCCGGCGGATGTTTCGGTGGTATCGCTGGTGATGTTTTTCACGTCCTCGCCGGTCATCTTCTCCATGTGTGCTCTCCGCAAAATGCGCGCGTCGGTGTCCTCTTTTATGTGGAGCTTCTGAAGCGATTTTCTCTCTTCTGTTTTTGAATTTCTACCACGAGCCTTTTTGGAGGTTTAGGGTTTTAGGGAATAAACCCTAAACAAAAAATGTCTCGTCTCTCTCTTCTCTCTTTCGTTTTACTTCACACGAGTTCTTCTGCTCTGTTCTGTTCTGTCGCTGCTGTGCTCCTCTCTCTCTCGTTCTCTCTCTCCTCTCTCGTCTCTCTCAATCGTTGGCTCTGGGTGTTGGTGTTGTGTTGTGGTGGCCTCCTGCTCGTCTGTTTTGGGAGGAAGTTTAGAGAGAGAGAGAGAGAGACGAGAGAGATGAAAAAAGTAAAATTGGAATCGAAGGAAGCGATGCGCGAAGCGCAAGGGAAGAAGCAGACGCCGACGATTTCGACGCAGACTGGATCGCTGAAGGTGACTTTTTTTAAGAAGAAGAAGAAGGAGGAGGATGACGTTTTGCCGATGAGCAGTCCTTCGTCGTCGTCGTCGTTTGAAGAAGAGGAAGATGAGGACGAAGATGAAGATGAGGAGGATGACTTTCAACAAGAGGAGAAGCAAAAAAAGAAGAAGAAGCATAAAATGTTGACGTTTACGATGAAGAAGTCCTCGTTCGCGGAGAGGTTAAAGAGAGAGGAGGAAGAGGAAGAGGAGTACGAGGAGTACGACGTTGGGAAGGTGAGAAAGAAAAAAGCGAAGACGAGCAAGAAAACCGGCAAGAAGAGGAAGAGCGCGGCTGTCGCCGCCAAAGAGGAAGACGAAGAAGATTCAGAGGAGGACGATTCAGACGAGGACGAGGAGTCGGAGAGCGAGGATGAAAAGGCGACCAACTCGCTCTGGGAAGGCGGCACCGGGTTCGGCGAGAACGATTTTAGCGATTTGAGTTTGAAAGTGGACCATCCGAATCGGCCGTTGTGGGTGTGTTCGGACGGCAGGATATTTTTAGAGTCGTTTAGTCCTCTGTATAAAGCGGCGTACGATTTCTTAATCGCGGTCGCGGAACCGGTGTGTCGACCGGAACACATACACGAGTACGTGTTGACGCCACACTCGCTGTACGCGGCGGTGAGTATTGGGTTGACGACGGAGAAAATCGCGGAAGTTTTAGATCGATTGTCCAAGACGAATTTAAGCGAGGAGGTGAAACACTTCATCGCGGCGTGTACGAAAAATTACGGGAAAGTCAAGTTGGTTTTGAAGAGGAACAAGTTTTTCTTGGAATCACCGGATGCGAAGATTTTGGAGAAGTTGTTGCAAGACGAGGTGGTGAGGAGCGCGAGGGTGGTCCATCCAAACGCCGGCAAAAGCGGGGCGAGCAAAGGGATGAGCGGCATGTTTGAGACGTCGTTTGGTTTGAAAGAAGTTGGCGCGGAAAAGTTAACGGATGCCATCGCACAGACCGAGAAACAACAACAAGAACTAGAACAAGAAGGAGACGAGAAGGTTGCGAAGGAGAAAGAAAAGAACGACGCCGAGGAGCAGTTGAATAAACCAGAATACGATCCGTCGCGGTCGATCCACTCGTTTGAAATCAAACCGTTAGACGTAGAAAAAGTGAAACAGCGGTGTCTCCCTGGAAATCTAGGATTCCCAGCTTTAGAAGAGTACGATTTTACCAACGATACGGTGAATCCAAACTTAAACGTGCGCTTGAAACCGATGACGAAAATTCGTCCGTACCAGGAGAAGTCGCTTTCGAAAATGTTCGGCAACGGTCGCGCGAGAAGTGGCATCATCGTTTTACCGTGCGGTGCCGGTAAATCACTAACCGGTATAGCCGCAGCCGTTCGCGTGGGGAAATCGTGCTTGTGTTTGTGCACTTCGTCGGTGAGTGTCGATCAGTGGGCGGGCCAGTTCAAATTGTGGACGAATTTAACCGATCGCGAGATTGTTCGATTTACGAGTCAAAACAAAGAGACGTTCCCTCCGAACAATTGTCCGTGCGTGTGCGTGACCACGTACAACATGATTTCTGCGGGTGGGAAACGTTCAGAAGCTTCAGAAAAGATTCTCAACGCGATACGTGGTCGCGAGTGGGGGACGATGCTCCTGGACGAAGTCCACGTTGTCCCTGCGGCGATGTTTCGAAAAGTTATCGGCATCACAAAAGCGCACTGTAAACTTGGCCTCACCGCGACGTTGGTTCGCGAGGACGATAAAGTCGAACATCTTAATTTTCTAATTGGCCCAAAGTTATACGAGGCGAATTGGCTCGATTTACAACGCGATGGGCACATCGCAAACGTGCAATGCGTCGAGGTGTGGTGCGAGATGACCCCAGAATTCTTCGCCAAGTACCTCGACCCGAAGTTCTCGATGAAAAAACAAGTGTTATACTGCATGAACCCGAACAAGTTCATGGCGTGTCAATACTTGATGACGTACCATGAAAACTTCAGGAAAGATAAAGTGATCGTGTTCTCCGATAACATCTTCGCCTTGCGCGAATACGCCACCGCATTGAAACGACCGCTCATTTACGGCGACACCAGTCACGCCGAACGCACGCGCGTTTTGCACGCCTTCAAATACTCCAACGAGATCAACACCATCTTCCTCTCCAAAGTTGGCGATAACTCCATCGATATTCCCGAAGCGAACGTCATCATTCAAATATCCTCCCACGCTGGATCCCGTCGACAAGAAGCGCAACGTCTCGGGCGCATTTTGCGCCCTAAAGCGGCCACAGTTGGTAAGAAGAACGACAGCGACGATCACAACGCCTTCTTCTACTCGCTCGTTTCCAGAGACACGTCCGAAATGTACTTTTCCACCAAGCGTCAACAGTTTCTCATTCAGCAAGGCTACGCGTTTAAAATCGTCCCAGATTTAATCGGCGAAAACGATAAAGTGCAACTCATGTACTCGACGAAAGCCACGCAGTTGGACTTACTCGCGAAAACGCTCAACGCCGGCGAAGCCGAAGCCGGCGAAGAAGTTCTCGACGTCGACGAGGACGATTTAGAAGGCAACTTGATGAAACAAAAGAAGGCAAAACTTTCCGCCTTGGCCGCCGCACGACGCACGCGCACGGTCGGTGGCAGCCTAGCCAAACTCTCCGGCGCGCAAGGACTCACGTACCAAGAATTCGGAGGACAAACTGGAGGATTAGGAGGAGGAGGAGGAAAAAAAACCGGCTTCACGACGACGACGACGTCGAAAGCGGAGAGATCCATCAAACCGAAAAACGCCATCGTGCGAGAGAGAGAAGCGATGTTGAAAGCATCGAAGAAGAAAAAGTAGTAGTAAACGCGTAGTAATACTAGCACAATTCGAATACGAATAAAACGTAGTACTCTTTTAAAAGCAGCGCTCGCCCAACGAAACGAGGTTGCGCAAAGGAAACCTTTTTCCCATTTGACATTTTCCTTATTTAAGAACAATTTTAGAAGAAAAGACCACAAGAAGAGTCGTTTAGTTTGCGCGCACAACTTTCGCTTTTCTTTGACAAAATGGAGGAGGAGGAGGAGGAAAAGGGGAAGAAAGTCGTCGCCCCGAAGCTGAGCTTTAAGTTTAAGCTCGGCGGCGGCGGCGGCGGTCCCCCGGCGGCGGTTTTGTCCGGCAAGACGACGACGAGAGACGACGATGGAAACGACGACGGAAACGACGAATCCAATCCAGGGTCGAAGATGAAGACGAAGAAGAAGAAGCGCGAGTTCGACGAGCTCGAGGACGAGGACGAGAAAGAGCGGATGGGAGCGAAAAAGCAGAGAAGGAACGACGATACATATTATTCAGACGAGGACGAGGACGAGGCGGAGAAGAAAGCGAAGCAATTGCAAGCGAAAATCGAGGCGTTGGAAAGGCAGCAGCAACAATTCGCCGCGAGGGAAAGAGGACCGGCGAAGGCAAAGACGCCTAAAGCGGCGGCGGCAGTTCCGAAGACGGGACGAGGGAAAGAGCTTCGTGGGATGATGATGATGGGGATGTTACCGTCGGATGGACCGACGACGACGAATACGACGAGTCCCGGGAATATCAGCGGGAGCGCAGACGATAGCGATAGATTAGAGTTGAGTCGCTTGGCGAGCGCTCGCTCGGCCACGCCGGGGACGAAGAATACTAAGAATAATATGAACAACAACAAAACGCAGAAGAAAGGGACGATGAAAAAAAGTGGTACTACGAACGGGAGGAGGAGTGAGAGGGAGCAAACGCCGCCGTCGACGGTCGGTGGTGCGAGCGGATTGGTGTCCGCGTTCAACATATTCGACGACATCGGGGATATAAATTTCCCTTCGCCGCCGAGCGGTGGGTCAAATTTGGCGGACGATATATTGTTCGGTAGTGGTGGTGGGAGTGGGCATCAACAACACAACAATCATCCGCCGAGTTCGTTGAAGCCGTCGCCGTTTGGTGGCGGCGGCGGCGGGAAACCGGCCGCGATGCTCGCCAGGCTCGAGAGAGAACAGGAGATGGGGAAGAAGAAAGGCGCAAAGAGTAGCGGTATAGGCATGGATATTGCTGGACAACAACCGCAAAGGGTAAACCAACAACTCCCTTTTCCATCTATACCATCGAGTAAGAATTTAAGCGCCGGTGGTGGTGGTGGTAGTGGTGAAATGAAAGAAAGCGATTTGCCGCCGCCAAAGAAAGGTCAGATGGAGGAAATTATAAAACAGTTGCAAAAACTCGACAAGCAGAAAATCTTCTTGAATCCGGTTACGGAAGCTATCGCGCCGGGATACTTTCAAATGATCGATCGACCGATGGATATATCGACTATTCGCTCAAACTTGAAGGAAAAGAAATACTACACGTCCTGGTCGATGTTTGAGGAGGATTTGCGATTGATGTATACAAACTGTCAGGATTACAACGGTCCAAACTCGCCGTACTTTGGAATCGCTCAACAAGGCTTGAAAGAGATGCGCAGCTTAGTGCACGAGAAAATATTAGAAAGTTTGAGTAAGAAGAAAGGATTTAACGGGACGTTTCAAATGTCTTCTATGTTCCCGTCGTTGGATGATCTGGGCGGAGACTCCTCTAAGCAGCAAAGCGAATTGGTTTCCGAAGGTGGCGGCGAATATTCTCGAGATAACTCGGACGACGAAAATGACGAAAAAATGAAACGAGGGATCTTTCAAAAGAAGAAAAACCGCGAAACATTCAAACCGTATAACGTTTTCGGTAAATCCGGCGTCGATCGAGAACCTTTCGATAAACGATGTCCGACCATGCAATCCCACTGCGACAACCAACTCTTACAAGCGTACAGGTATAACGGCAACGGGTCGTCGTATTTGGTGAACTACTCTAATAACGTCGCGAATATGAAAGAGAAACCGTACGAGGTTTTCCCGCCGCTCGGACGAAATGTCTCGTTCGTGGCGTACGTGAACTCTATCAAAGCGTTTGCCGGCGAACTCTTGCCTTTTCCGGAGGAGGAAGAAAATGAAGACGACAAGGTAAAGACGCCAACGCAAAAGACACGAAAGAACGGATTCATTGCGAAGTGGGTGAAAGAAAGAACGGAAGGATGCGACGCGTGGCGCGATTTGATGTATATTCCGGAACCACCGAGAATACAGGTGATGCAAAAGGTAGCCCGAGAACAAGCCGCAGTTCCTGCAACGTCAAACGCTGCTGGTAGTGGCGGTGCGCCAAAACTCTCCGCGGCTGCTGCCGCTGCCGCCGCCGCTGAGCAGTCGCACGCGCGTGCACTCGCCGCTGCTAAATCTCAACAGCGCATTCTCGCCCCACCGGCGGCACCTGCGCCGATGCAAGTGGTGACGCTCAAGAAATCCGATTCGTTCGCAAAACCGACATTGTCCGCTCAAGAAGCCGCTCGTAGATCGCAAAGCTCACCCGGACACGTCGTTTTCCGCCAATCTCTCGGGTTGGTGACGGAGGAAGCTAAGAAATCCGTGTTTGAGGCGAGGAAGCGCTGGCAGCTTGCCGGCGCGGCTTTGGAAGGACAAGTCAGCGAAGATGTCTTGAAAACAGATCCTCTCGAAAAACTTGTGGGATCGTCCATAACGGTTTCCGAAATAGTGTCAATGTTACCAAATTTGAACTCTCGACGGATGGACATGGAATCTACGGATATGCAATACAACGGATCGACGCTATCTTTACCTATGGAGACCTCTTCGCCGCCGACAAAAGAAGAACCCGGGCAAAAAAAATCTCTGAGGGATATCGTTCAAGGTCTTTCGAAAGAATACCAAAAAGCGCTCAGAAAATTCGGATTGTAAATACCATGTGGTGCGTGCGCAACTAACGTCCACCACAGAATCATTAGCGAGTAGATTTATATACGCGTTTTATAGTTAAGTAGTCATAGTCGAACGATGTATACAAAAGAGAAGATACGAAAGAGATCTGAAACACGAAGAAACGAGAGCACTGACAATAATAACAATACTTTACTCTTCTTATTAATATATATGCTGTTTTCGGTGGTTATTACTCATGCTTCCTCTCTCTCTCTCTCTTTGTGTCTTTCTCTGGTTTTAAGATGGTCTTGTTTTTCTTCCTTTCTTTTCTTTTCTTTTGCGGCGTTCCGCGCGTCAACAATTTCTATTTTTAAACATCAACGCCGACGCCGACGATACATATCTATTCTCCAACTGTCATCCCGTACCCAAACTTGTGGTTTTTCGACGCGTGATCAATTTGCGCGCTAAAAATTAAGTTCAACCCCATGCTCAGCCGTTCTTCCAAAAACATCCCCACCACGCCTTGATTATCAATCGACCCTCTCAATCTGCACTGTCGCAACACGTAATCGTACCCGACTGACCCGCTCGCCTGTCGATGGTTCCAATTCCACGAGAAATCGCTCGCCAACATCGCTTTTTCCCCAACCTTTTGGCAATACGTCAACGAGCACATCCCAGTCGTTGCTACTTGCGCGGTCGCAATCACGTCGTCGTCGTTATACCTCGCCGCAAACCCGACGCCGCTCTTCCCTCCTTGATTCGCGCCCAAATAAAACCCTTCCCCGCCCAAAGCCACTCTCTCGGTGACGCTTTGAATGTAATTCACCCCATAAAACTCCCCACTCCCGCACTTCATCTGCGCTTGCCAATCTAATCCTTTCGCGTCTACGTCCAACATCATCTGCGAATACTCTCTCTCTTTACTCGTCTGCACACGAAAGCTTAAATTTTCCGTCGCGTCGTACTTCACTCGTCCGCTCACTCTCCCGTCCGTAAACACTCTCCCAACCAACATGTAATTCGAATCCACCACGTTCGCTCCAAACTCGTACGAGCTCGACGGAATCTTAATGATGTGTCCACTCGCGGCTGGAATTTCCGCGTTCGTCATCGAAAACCCGTGCGACAAGAAAAACTTCTGGTTCAGCTGTTTGTTGTAATCAAATCTCGCGCCTTCAAAGAAATCCGCTTTGAGCGACATGAGCATTTCCGTCTGCAAGTTTTCGTATTTGCACGGCAACGGGAGGTTCCCGAAGTCCGTCGTTCTGTTGTTCGTCTCTTTATTCGTTTCGCTGTTGTTGCCGTTCACATCGCTCGTCGTCGGTTCCTTGATTCATACGATAATAAAGAGAGAGAAAGAGAGAAGAAAAAACGTCAGCGGAGGAACGATGATGATGACGATAAAAACGCGACGAGAGTTCCACTCAAGATCTGCGCGTAACACTCGTCACAACATCGAACACCCAGAACATTCCAAAGAATTAAACGCCTCCCTCGGAGGAGAGCGCAAGTAAAAGTGGAACGCTAAAACGACGCAGAAAACGAGACACATAAAAACAACGCGAGAGAGCGGACGATGATTTCAGAGCAGAGCTGACGAGAGATGATCAAAGAAATCCAATTCTCTCACACTCTCTCTTTTCTTTTTTAAATACGTACCGTCATTCCCGCTCTCGCCGCCGGTGGAAGGAGCGACGACCCGTCGTCGGCGCCCCCCCCGGCGCCTCCTAAAGGCGCTTCCATCTTTGCAAAGCTCGCGCCCATTATTCTTTATTCGTAGAGAAGTATGAAGTAGTATAGTGCTACGGAATTTTGTTGGTGATTTGAAACTTTTTTTCAACAGAAATTTTGCTCTTTTTTTTGCGTTCCTGCCTGCGTGGTTTTTTTTTTTTCGGGTCTGTCCTCTTCTTTCCGTTTTCGCCCTTTTGTGAAGCGCAAAACGCTCGAAATCTTCAGTCTTCTCGCACGACGCGACCTCAATTCGACCGAATAAAGAAGTCAATCATGGCGAGACGTGCGTTCTTTTTTCTATTCTTTCGTCCTTTTTTTCTTCTTCTTCTTCTTCTTCCTCTCGGAGGACGCGCGCGCGCGCGGTCTGCTCTCTCTTTTAGAGAGAGATTTTTTGTTTTTCTCCGTCTCGCGATGGGCTCTCGTTCTCGCGCTCCCGTTCTCGTGGGATAGGGCTACACGGATGACTTTGCGCGAAACAAATGGGTGTATTAGGAGTCTGAGCGGATGCGAACGGTTCTTTTCGCGTTCAAATGTCACGCAGAATTTCTTTTCTGGAGGTGTTTTTTGAACGGTTTACGTTTCTCACGTTCGCGTCGTCCTGGCGGAGCGCGCGACGGGAGTTTACGAAACGCGCGGTAGAGGAGACCAAGATCCTCCTTGTGGAAGACCTCTTTCATCTCGAAATGAAATTTGAAACTTACCTCTCTCTCTCTCTCTCTCTTTCTCCTCGCGATGAAAACCAACAAAACGTGACAAAACACAACAGGTCCCGCGCGCTGTTACCGCGTGATCAAGAACAAACCGTACCCGAAATCTAGGTATTGCAGAGGCGTTCCGGACCCGAAAATCCGAATCTACGATGCTGGCATGAAGAAGTACTCCGTGGACGCGTTCCCGGCGTGCGTGCACTTGGTGTCTTTCGAGAAGGAACAAGTCTCTTCCGAGTCTTTGGAAGCCGGTCGTATTGCGGCGAACAAGTACATGGTTAAGAACGCGGGTAAGGATGCGTTTCACTTGAGAGTTCGATTGCATCCGTTTCACGTTTTGAGAATCAACAAGATGTTGTCGTGCGCCGGCGCTGATAGATTGCAGCAAGGCATGAGAGGGGCTTTCGGTAAACCGCAAGGGGTGGCGTCTAGAATTTCTATCGGTCAAGTCATGTTGTCGATTAGAACGAAGGATGTGCACGCGACGAAGGCGGTGGAGGCGTTCCGTCGCGCCAAGTTCAAGTTCCCGGGACGCCAGCAAATCGTCCAGAGTACAAACTGGGGCTTTACGAAGTTCAAGAGAGACGACTACGTGAAGTGGAAGGCGTCGGGGAGAGCGCTTCCGGACGGGGTAAACGCAAAGGTTTTGTCGCACCACGGTTTGTTGGCCAAGAGACCGGTTGAACACATCCAAGAAACCGCGGCGATGGAGTACAAGCGACCGTTGCACTAAATTTTCTATGGTAGGTAGAGAGAGAGAGAGAGAGAGAAACTTAGCGTATTAATCCCCACACATCATTTAAACGTAAAAATACAGTAAATATATCAACATCACAACACGTCTACGTCTAAATTCACTACACAACACGATGTAACTATATACACGCGCGTAAAAACTTACAGATGACAGCCGATGATTTGGTAAAACATCGGCGTTTCACTCAGGCGATCTCCGTCGACTAAAGTCAAATCCAACGCGTCGCTACTATTCGCTATCACGCTATCGCTACTACCACTAATACTACCGCTACTGTTGCTCTCTAATCGACCGCAAAATACAAATTTTCCTTTACTTCCTCGTTTCGCAAAGAGGACGATAGATTTCCCGCCGTCGTTCGCTTTGCACGCTTTCGTTCGAGCGTACGCCTCCGCGTCTTCGCTGAAAAACTTTTCCGCGTTTTCCAGGCGTAACGTCAAAAAGTTATCATCCTCTCTTCGCCGAAACTGCGCCGGCTGCGTCTTCTTCGGCTCGTCCACGGTTAAAAAGAGCGCGACGGCGTTTTCCCAGTTGTCCACTTTACTCTTTGTTTTCTTTGGCATTCGCACGGAACACCCGTTCTCTGAGAGCAATTCGATCGCACCTTTGCGTCCTACGCACGCGAATCCTAAATAATCCGTGACGCACCGCGTCAAATCCGCCTTCGCTTCGTGCAACGCCGTCTCTCGAGCGTTTCTCAGCGAGGAGCTATTTTGTCGTTTCAAAAACGCCGCCTTTTCCATTTTTGCCATTTTCGATTTCGACACGCGCTTGACGAATCGACCATCTATTCCTCCAGCTTCTCCGTTTCCACCGCCGCCGTATTGCACGAGCTGTAACCCGTCGGAAATCTCCTCGTCGTTATTCCACCGACCTCTCGAAAACAAGACGACGTCTAAAATCGAAATCAACGAATACGCGTCCGTCGCCGCGTACCTTTGCTGCGGATCCGACAACGGTCTCTGCGACCAATCGCTCACTTGGCACTTTTTATCCAAGTTACACTTCAATATGTCCCTCGTCAGCGCAGCCAAACCGACTCGTTTTTGGTGCTTATACTTTCTCTTATTGTGCGAACTTACCGCGTCCGCCGTGTACGCCAACTCGCGAACGTCGATCCACCCTTTCTTCCTCCTATCCATCGATAACGTCTCCTCTAACGGCGCGTACGACATCCTCAACCGCTTAATATCGTAATCAAATCCAAAACCGAGCTTTATTAACGTTTCGTTTTCAAACAACAGCTTCAGAAACGCATCGAACGCTTCCGCCGTTCCTTTTTCTTCGCCTCCGCCGCCGGTATCCATCATGAACGCAAACACGTCCAACAAATACACGTTCTCTCTCGTGGCCACTTGGAACAAACTCACCGGCGTGTTATCCCCTGGTTTCCACTCGCAATCGAGTCCGAGCACGACGGGAAGCCGCTGGCGGCGATATGAATTCTTTTCACACTCGGTGCCGTCGTCGTCGTCGTCCTTCTTTTCCTCCTCCTTTTTCATCAAAGCCGCTCGAATCTCCTCCACCAAAACGTTCAACTGTTCGTCCGTTTCCACCCAGTGCGTTCGCTCTCGCGGCACGTCCGGGTACTGCGCCGAGGAGGACAAATCCGAACCGAATACCTCGAATAACAACGAGGGCGATTTCTTTTTCTTCGAAATGTTATTTTCTTGAACTCGTGCGTTTAGGAGGACGGCGTTCGTCTCCTCGCTCGTCGTCGAGGAAGACGAAGAAGACGAAGAAGCGCTGCGTCGGCGGCGGCTCGATTTCCAATTCGTCTTCCTCTTCTGAAACGATTTCGAGAACGAAAGAGGAGGTTTTGTTCGCGCACCCGACGACGACGAGGCGATCATCATATCGCGCGCGCGCTCTACTCTCCGTCTCTCTTTTCCTTCCTCTCGATCTTCTTCTTTTGTCCTCTTCTTTTATGACTTGTGGTGACGAGTGAGATAAAGAACAGGAGGATAAAAAGTGAGGAGGAAAAGTAACGTGCCGTTATTAAAAAGATCCCCATCGTCCGCTACTGCTACTGCTACTGCTGCTCCTGTCGTCGTCGTTCGTGTTCTCATCCATTCGCGCTCTGCGCATGAGTAAACGTTTCGTGACGTTCGTGCCTTCTCCGTCCGAAGCTTCTTTCTTGTTCGTCGTCGTCGTCGTCGCGTCTTTGTTTTTCGTCGCTTTGGTAGCGGTATTGTTTTGCCGCTTAAATCGACCAAAGCTTCCACTCTTACCGACCAACTTTTCGTTCATTTCAGCTTTCGACGAGTTTCTCGCCATCTCGCGAAGTTTTATCATTTTCTCGCGCGCGGACGCGTCGCCGAGAACGCTCGCGCCGATGGAGGCTTTATTCTGCTTCGCGCCGCCTCCCCACCGCGCGTCTAAAGCGAGCTCTCTCAAAATCGCATCCTCGTCGCGCTCGGTGTCGCGAATTTCGCGACAAAAATTACCCGAATCGATCACGCGCGCGTTTGCTGAAGATACCGCCATGCGTACGGCGTTATCGCTCGTCACGACGTATACGTTCTTGCCGTCTTTTTCCTCGGCGAGAAGTTTCGTTTCTCGTTCGATGTACCCGTCCGCGAGTTGCCCGTTGCCGGTAAACACAACCGTCACGCCATCGCCTATATCCTCCGCCCGCTCTTTCTCACTCATCCCAGTGCTACTATTACTACTGCTATTGCTATTGCTGCTACCACTATTATTCGTGTGATAATTATTGTTATCCCAAACGATGACGCACTCCATGTTCCTCGAAATCGCAAACGCCTTCACCTTCTCCTCTAAAATCTTCCTCGCTCCATCCAAATCTCCCTCCACTAAAAACCTCCTCCGCAAATGCGGTATACCGCCACCACTGCCGCTTTTCCCACTGACGCGCATCCTCGCGTCGTCCTCGTCCGGTACTCCGCACACGTTGTACCCGTCCACGAAACACTTCGTCTTCTTCGACGAGGAATCGAAAAACGCTCCCAGGCTCGCGTCGTTGGCGTCCAGCGCCGTCTTCCGCAAATACGCTTCTCTTTCCTTCTCGCGTTTCTCCGCGGCTAAAACGCGTCGTCGTTTCAGTTCTGCCTGGTACGCGTCGTTTACGTGTTGGTTGTTCTTCGCGTTTGCTTTTTGTTGCGTCGTCGTCTGAATCGTCGTCGATTTCTTACTCGCCGCGTTCGGTCCAGTTAACGACGTCAACTCGCTCTTTTCCGCGTTGTTGTTCTTCGCAGAATTCTTCCACCGGTCCACCAATCGAATCTGCGCGTGGACGCTCATGCCGTTCTTTTTGCCGGTAATTCGTTGCGGTTGATTTTGTTCTCCTCCTCCTCCTCCTCCTCCTCCTCCTCC
>Ga0181607_10003897_pt1 | contig 12834 bp, 10 predicted proteins | sample 041ome_9_FD_132420 | JGI IMG/M metagenome (GOLD analysis project Ga0181607, IMG submission 132420) | Coastal salt marsh microbial communities from the Groves Creek Marsh, Skidaway Island, Georgia - 041413US metaG (megahit assembly) | ecosystem: Environmental > Aquatic > Marine > Intertidal zone...
TGTGACACGTTCATTTCACCACCTCCAAGGCTTTATCAGCACGCGCCGCTTCGGCCTGTAGCACCGGCCACTCTGGGACGTCGGTATCCCATTCGATCAACACCGGTTTCGGACCCGAGCGTTGAAGCGCGTAATCTAGTAGTGCCCAAACCGGATCGGCCACTTCCCGCCCGTGGCTGTCGATCAACAACGTTGCACCGTGATCGTCTTGGTATTCGTCATGGCCACCCAAATGAATTTCGCCGACCTTGTGCAGGGCGAAAGCGTCGATATAGGCGTGTGGGTCCATGTCCAAATTGACCGATGAGACAAAGACATTGTTCACGTCCAACAACAGCCCACAGCCGCTGCGATTGGAGATCTCGGCCAGAAAGGTCGGTTCGTCATACGTGCTTTCTGCAAAAGCCAGATAGCTGGACGGATTTTCCAGAAGGATCTGCCGCCCCAGAACCTCTTGCAGGTGGTCGATGTGATCAACGACGCGCGTGAGGGTGGCTTTGGTATAGGGCAAGGGCAGCAGGTCGTTCAGGAAATGACTGTCGTGGGTAGACCAGGCCAGATGCTCGGAAAAGCTGGCTGGGTTCAACCAGTCGCACAAGTGCTTCAGGCGAGCCAGATGGTTGGAATCAAGCCGTCCTTCGCCGCCGATAGATAGGCCGACGCCGTGCACGGAAATGGGAAAGTGGTTCGACAGGTGACGCAGTTGCGCCAAGGGCCGACCGCCATCGCCCATATAGTTTTCAGCGTGAATTTCCAGCCAGCCAACGGGTGCCGCGTTATCCAAAATGGCGCTGTAATGTTGCGGTTTGTAGCCGACACCGACAGAGGCAGGCAGATGTTGGGCGTGATCGAACATGGTGATTTTCCCTGGCAGATAGGGTGAAACCCCGCCCCGATTGGACGGGGTTTCAAGTGTACCGTCGCTTACATCGGTAGATCGCGCTCAAGCGCTTCAAGCGATCCCATGCGCATTGTGCCATCGTCCATGGCCGGAAGTTCGATATCCATACAGGTGCCGGCGTCCACCAACGTCCATGCGTTGCCTTGATAGTCTACGGTCGAAGTTCCGGCGCAGGTGGTGCCCGGTCCTGCGGCGCAGTCGTTTTCTCCCGCTAATGATACGCCGAAGCATTTTTCCTGCTCAGCTGCGGTGGCTGTCGAAGCGTGACTGATAAGTGCTGCGGCGACGGCGCCCGCAACGGCTACGGATTTCAAAGTTTTCGACATGAGTTCTCTCTTTGCGTTGTAAAATGTGCTGCTACTTGGGCAGTGAGGGAACGCTAACCTTCCAGTACGGTAACCTTGAAGTCACAGGCGCGTGTATCACGGCGCTGTCAGATAGGGTGATTGGAAATGGGGGGAATTCGTCCTGATCTTTCAAAAACTAAGGGCGCAGAAGGGATATCCCCGCTGCGCCCGAAACATTTACGGCCGATTTATTACAAAAGATCCGGTGGTGTCGCCTCTACCGAGAGTGTGCTCACGATATCGTCCAGAGACGTGACCGAGGTTTGTTTTTCGCCCAGACGCCGAACCGAAACGGTGCGTTCCTCGACCTCTTTCATACCGATGGCCAGAATGACCGGCACCTTGCCGACCGAGTGCTCGCGGACCTTATAGTTGATCTTTTCATTGCGCAGATCGGCCTCGGCCCGGATGCCAACGGCTTTCAGGGCTTCGACAACTTCAAGGCAGTAATCATCAGCGTCTGACACGATACCCGCGACAACTACCTGACGTGGGGCCAGCCAGAAGGGAAGCTTGCCTTCCCAGTTCTCGATCATGATGCCGATGAAGCGCTCGAACGAGCCAAGCGTTGCGCGGTGCAACATGAATGGGCGATGCTTGTCACCGTCGGCGGCGATATAGCTGGCGTCCAGACGTTCGGGCAGGTTGGGGTCAACCTGGAAGGTGCCGCACTGCCAGACACGACCGATTGCGTCAGTCAGATAGAAGTCAAGCTTCGGACCGTAGAACGCCCCGTCACCCGGCTCCAATGTGTAGTCACGGCCAACGGCCTTGATCGCGTTTTCCAATGCGCCTTCGACGTAGTCCCAGCTTTCCTCAGAGCCGACCCGTTTTTCAGGGCGTGTGGCAAAGCGGATTTCAAAATCCGGGAAACCAAGCTCTTCATAGATATTGGCAAGGAAGTCGATGAAGCGGGCGCATTCTTCCTGAATTTGGTCTTCCGTGCAGAAGATGTGCGCATCGTCTTGGGTAAAGCCGCGTACACGCATAATGCCATGTAGAGCGCCAGACGGTTCAAAGCGGGCGCAAGAGCCAAACTCGGCCAGACGAAGCGGCAGATCGCGATAGGATTTCAGGCCCTGATTAAATACCTGCACATGGCACGGGCAGTTCATCGGCTTCAGAGCGTTGATGCGTGTGTGTGCATGACTTTTTGCAGCTGCGTCGTCGTTTTCACCGTCGCGGCTTTCGTCGACCTCAACAAGGAACATGTGGTGCTGGTATTTTTCCCAGTGGCCAGACGCTTCCCACAGCTTACGGTCCACGACCTGAGGCGTGTTGATTTCTTTATAGCCACCGGCGCGTTGCTTGCGGCGCATATAGTCCTGCAGGGCGGTGTAGATTGTCCAGCCATTCGGGTGCCAGAACACTTGACCGGGGGCCTCTTCCTGCATGTGGAAAAGGTCCATCTCGCGGCCCAGTTTACGGTGGTCGCGCTTTTCGGCTTCCTCAAGGAAGTTGAGGTACTTGCGTAGGTCTTCTTTGTTCTTGAAGGCCACGCCGTAAATACGCTGCAACTGCGCGTTCTTGCTGTCGCCGCGCCAGTAAGCGCCCGATACACGCATCAGTTTGAACGCATCAGCCGGTACCTGACCGGTGTGCTGTAAGTGAGGACCGCGGCACAGATCCTGCCAATGGCCGTGCCAGTACATGCGGATCGGTTCGTTGCCCGGAATGGCCTCGATCAGCTCGACCTTATAGGGTTCGTTGTTTGCTTTGTAGAACTCAACAGCACGCTCTCGTTCCCAAACCTCGGTGGTCACCGGATCGCGGCGGTTGATGATTTCTTTCATCTTCTTTTCGATCGCGCAAAGATCTTCCGGCGTGAAAGGCTCTTCGCGGTCGAAGTCGTAGTACCAGCCGTTTTCGATGACGGGGCCGATGGTGACTTTGACGTTGGGCCAGATTTCCTGAACAGCGCGTGCCATGATGTGGGCGCAGTCGTGGCGGATCAGTTCTAGCGCTTCGGCGTCGCTGTCTTTCAGCGTGTTGATTGCGATACTGGCGTCAGCATCGACCGGCCATTGCAGGTCCCAGTGTTTGCCGTCGATGGTCGCGCTGATGGCTTTTTTCGCCAACGATGTTGAGATATCGGCCGCGACTTCTGCAGGGGTGATCCCAGCCTCGTAGCTGCGTGAATTGCCGTCGGGGAATGTCAGAGAGATTTGTGCCATATCGGCCTCCTCGTCAGTTTGGCGCCCACGGAACGCCCGGTTGCAAGTTATGGTTTCGGGCGCCTATGTGCGCCCGAAGGATCGACATGTCAATAAGTCTGTGAACCTGATGCCCGTTTAGATACGCATGCGCGGCACATCGTGGGGATCAAGGTGCAATTCGATCAGGGCAGGACCTGATTTGTGACCGCGTAACATATCCAGTGCCTTTTGCAGATCAGCATCCGAGCGCACCTCGACCCCGATCCCGCCGAGCGCGTTTGCGGTGGCGGCAAATGACGGCCATTGGAAAACAGACAAAGACGGGTCCATCTGGCGATCCAGAAACTGGATATGCTCGGCCCCGTAGGCCGAGTCGTTGGCCACAATCACCGTCAGATTCAGTCCCATTCGGACAGCGGTGTTAAACTCGTTTATGCCGCCCATCATAAAGCCCCCGTCACCGGTGAACAAAACTGTTGGTTGATCCGGTCGGGCCACTGCCGCACCGATCGCTTCCTGCATGCCAAGGCCGATTGAACCGAAATTAACGGTGGGGACAAAACTGTGCGGATCTTGTACCGACATGCGGCACCAGACCTCGGTCATAAAGCGCCCACCGTCGGTGACAAGAATACGGTCTTTGGGGAACAACGCCTCAAGCTGTTCAAGTGCGTGAACAAAGTTGATACAGCCGTCTGCGGTTTTGTTTGATCCGACGGGATGATGTCGCAACGCGTCGCCGTCCAGATCACGGGTGAATCCGCTTGCGGGGATTTCCGCCTGATCAAGCCAGTAAAGGATCGTTTCCGCTGTCAGCCCCGCATCCGCCACCAGTGCCGCATCAGGGTGCATGCCGCCGCCGATGAGCGACGGAGCAATGTCGATCTGTACGATCCGTTTGTCCTTCATCAGTTTGCCCTTGTCGGTGGTGAAGTCGTGCAAGGTGGTGCCGAAGCAAACGACGCAATCGGACTGGGCAATGGCCTCGTATGTGGCAGGCGTCGAAAGCGTGCCGAAAATTTCCATATTATGAGGGTGACCGTTGAACAGCCCTTTGGCTTTCAAGGTAGTTGCCAGCGGTGCTTCCAAGCGGTCAGCCAATTTGATGAGCTGATCGCGTGCATTTACCGCTCCCAGTCCAGCCAGGATCATCGGACGCCGGGCCGACGCGATCATGCCAATAGCATTATCTAGTGTGTCCCCTTCGACCACGCCGCCGGGCGAGGTGAAAACATCAAGGACATGGGTTTCGTGAACGGTTTTTTCCCACATAAAATCGGCGGGCATGTTCAGAACGATCGGCCGGCGTTCGACTTGGGCTCGATAAAACGCGCGCGCGACGTCTTTGGCCGCTGTTTCCGGTTTGCGAAGCTGTTCAAATCCCGCACCGGTGGCTTTGACCATTTCCCGTTGATCGGTGCTTTGCAAATGGCGTGGGTTATCCACTGGCGTGTCACCCGCCAGAAGGACGATGGGAACATGCCCACGCGCGCCTTCGGTCAAAGCAGTGATGCAATTGGTCAGGGCAGGACCGTGGGTTACAGTTGCTACGCCAAGCTTTCCAGCGGCGTGGGTGTAGGCCATCGCCATCAAAACCGAGCTGCCCTCGTGCGCGGCGGGCACAAAGTGTCCCTCGCACTCGCGCACGAAGCTGTCGACCATGAACAGGTTCGCGTCCCCCATTAGGCCGAACAGTGTATCCACACCATGATCCTGAAGAGCTTGGGCGATGGATTGGTGAACGTGAACTTCGCGACTCATGATACGGCTCCCTGTTGCGCTAGGGTCTTGATATGCGAGTTTCAGTGCGGTGAATGCGTTATTTATGGCTATAAAATGATTATTTGTGCGAAAAATTTATAAAAAATAATAGAAATATGCGTAATTAGTGCGCTGAATATTTTTACGAAACCCGAGTTGGCAAGCCGCGCTTGCAACGCCATGATGTCCCAAACCAAAAGGGGGACGCGATGGAGCCGCACTATCTGGATACGCCACAGGGGCGTCGTATTGCCTATCACAAAACTGAAGGGCACGGTCCGACGGTGGTTTTTCTGGGCGGGTTCATGTCGGATATGGAAGGCAGCAAGGCGACCTATCTTGAGAATTGGGCGCAGGCGCGCGGCTGTTCTTATTTGCGGTTCGACTATTCAGGGCATGGTCAGTCTTCTGGGGTATTCGTTGACGGCTGCATCGGGGATTGGTTCGCAGATGCTCGCGCTGTGATCGAAGCGACGACGGATGGCCCTTTGGTGTTGGTCGGCTCGTCGATGGGGGGCTGGATGTCGCTGTTGCTGTGTCGAGCAATGCTCAAGCGGGTAGTTGGCTTGGTAACCATCGCGGCGGCACCTGACTTTACAGAAGACAGCATGTGGGCCGGTTTTGATGATGCCCAACGACAGGCGTTGGAAACGGACGGGGTGGTTTACCTGCCGTCAGACTATGGCGATCCCTATCCGATCACCAAACGCTTGATCGAGGACGGGCGCAACAACCTGGTGATGCGCGATCCGATGCACTTCGGATTCCCCGTGCGGATGCTGCAGGGAACAGAAGATACAGCCGTGACACGCGACACGGCGCTGCGCCTGCTGGATCATATTCAGGCGGATGATATGCAGCTGACCTTTGTGAAGGGGTGCGATCATAGCTTGTCCACGCCCGAGAACCTGTCGCTGATTTGCGACGCGATCAAATCGGTGCTGTCGTCGTGATGCGGTTCGTAAAGGGGGTGGCGAGGGTGCTTTTTGTATTAGCAGTAGTGATCCTTGGGTTTGCGGTGTGGATTGCATTCGGCAATCACTCCGAGATTGACGGCTCATATGATTTCGACCCGACGCAGGTGACTGCGGATCTTGATGCGTACCTGCAGCAGTCTGAGCAAGCCGTGCCCAATCTTCGGCCCGACGCCGCAAAGCGTATTGTCTGGTTCGACACTGCCGGAGAGCAGACTGAATGGTCTGTGGTCTATCTGCACGGTTATTCCGCAACGTTAGAGGAAATTCGACCTGTTCCCGATATGGTTGCCAAGGCACTGGGGGCAAATCTGTTTTTCACCCGCCTGTCTGGTCACGGGCGTGATGGTGACGCGATGGCCGAGCCCATTGGCGCAGACTGGCTGGCGGATACCGCCGAGGCGATGGAGATCGGGCGGCGACTGGGCAAAAAGGTGATCCTGATCGGAACCTCAACGGGCGGCACCTTGGCCGCCATTGCCGCGGGTGATCCGTCGATGAGGAAAGACCTGGCGGGCATCGTTTTTGTTTCGCCCAACTTTAAAATCAACAATCCGATGGCGTCGCTGATGGGATGGCCCGGCGCGCGTTGGTGGGGGCCGAAACTGGCCGGAGAAACCCGCAGCTTTGAACCACGAAACGAGATGCAGGCAAAACATTGGACGACAAGCTATCCGATGGTTTCGACGGTCTCGCTAGTTCATCTGGTGAATTACGCGGATAAAATGGACTACGCCGGCCTTGATACGTCCGCGATGTTTATGTTCTCGGACGACGATCAAGTAGTGGTTGCGTCGAAGACACGTGAAGTTGCCGCAAAATGGGGCGGGGACGTAACCTTGGATATTGTCACCATGGGCGAAGGCGATGATGCCTATTCGCACGTGATCGCAGGCGATATCGTTTCGCCGGGACAAAACCAGCGGGCAGTGGACAGGATAGTGGAATGGATAAAGGGGCTGTAACGCCCCTTTGATTATTTTGTCGCTTTTGCTTTGACAGGCACTTTGCGTTTATTGCTAGGCGCTTTGGTCTGGTTTGCCGGGCTGCCGTCGTTGGCATCCATAAAGGCCAGAACCAATGGTCGGATATTCCGGCGCCAGCTTTTGCCTGCGAAAATGCCGTAGTGTCCGGCGTCAGGCTCAAGATGCGAAGCCTTCTTGGATGCCGGAACGTTCGTCAGTAGGTCCAGAGCCGCAACACATTGTCCAGGTGCCGAGATATCATCACGCGCACCTTCGACCGTTTTCACGGCAACCGAGGTGATTTTGCCGATATCCACTTTCTTGCCAGCAACGACGAATTCGTTCTTGGCAATCTCACGCTTTTTGAACACGCGCTCGACGGTGGATAGGTAGAATTCCGCGGTCATGTCCATAACGGCCAGATATTCATCATAAAAACGGTTGTGGGCATCATCGTCATGCGCTTCGCCTTTGGCGGCGCGGCCGATTTGGTCCATAAACGCTTTACTGTGCTTCTCGGCATTCATCGTCATGAACGAGTTTAGCTGCAGCAGACCAGGATATACCATACGGCCGGCGCCTTTGTATTTAAAGCCGACGCGCTGGATCATGGTTTCTTCAAGCTGGCCCATTGTGACGCGGGCACCGAAATCAGTCACTTCGGTCGGCGCGGCATCAGGATCAATCGGACCACCAATCAGGGTCAAGGTGCGTGGCTGCGCATCTGGGTCTTCTTCGGCCAGATATGCGGTGGCCGCCAGGGTCAGCGGCGCGGGTTGGCATACAGCGATCACATGTGTGTCAGGACCCAGATGGCGCATGAAGTCAACCAGATACAGAGTATAGTCTTCGACGTCGAACTTGCCTTCGGACACGGGAATGTCGCGGGCGTTGTGCCAGTCGGTGACATAGACTTCGTTATCGACGATCAGACTTTTGACGGTCGAACGCAGCAAGGTTGCGTAGTGGCCAGACATCGGCGCAACAAGCAGGATTTTGCGTTTCTGAACTTCCCGGCCCGAGACTTCGAAGTGCAACAGATCGCCGAAAGGGCGCTCGATCACACGCTTTTTCTGGACCAAGTGGTCTTTTCCGTCGGCACAGGTAAAGGTGCGAATGCCCCATGCCGGTTTTACGACCATGCGCTCGAATGTGCGTTCGGTAACCTCTCCCCATGCGGATATCCACTGGAACATCGGGTTCGGGGTCAGTGCAAACGCAGGATATGACGCAAACGACTTTGCCGTGGCTCCCATCCATTGGTTCGCGTTGCGGATGGATTCCATCAAATCGTAGGTTGCCATGTAGCGCATTATAGATGTCTCCCATCGAGGCAAGGTGCGTGTGGCGCAGCGTCACAGCACGGAAGTTTTGCGAAACTACCGAAAATCAGTTATGCTGCATAGCAGAAAACCTAGTGTGGAAATTTGAATATGACAACTGAAGAGATCGCCGCAGGCGAAAATTTGGAACGCCTTGGAGAAAATATTCAAAAAATAGAAGAGCTTAGCGCGCGTCTGATTTCTGCACTTGCACAAAGAAAGCATTTTAACCCTGCGCTTGAGGGACCCGGAGGTGATCTTTTTGTCAAAGCAGCTTCTGCCTATTGGGCGGAAATGGTGTCGAACCCAACGAAGATTCTTGAAAGCCAGTTAGAACTGTGGGGCAAATCACTGCAGTTTTATGCAGACGCGCAGAAGATGATCGCAAGCGGGCACTTTGAACTGCCAACCGATGATTTGCCCAAGGATCGCCGGTTTTCCAACCCGTTATGGGATACACATCCGTATTTCAATGTGATCCGCAGACAGTATTTGACCAACTCGGAAGCCATCCGTGAAGCGGTCGAGCAGATTGACTCTTTGGACAGCAAGGAAAAACGGCGACTGAAATTTTTTACCGATCAGATCATCAACATGATGGCGCCGACGAATTTCTTTGGCACCAACCCAGACGCGCTGGAAAAGGCGATGGAGACCGAGGGCGAAAGCCTTGTGCATGGTCTGGAAAACCTGATCTCGGATATCGAGGACAATGACGGCCAGCTATTGGTGAAGCTAGTTGATGAAACGGCATTTTCGATTGGCGACAATATTGCGACTTCGCCCGGTAAGGTGGTCTTCCGAAACCGCATGTTCGAGCTGATTCAGTACACTCCGGCGACCGAACAGGTTTATACGACCCCTTTGCTGATCTTCCCGCCGTGGATCAACAAGTTCTACATTCTGGATCTTAAAGCCCAGAACAGCCTGATTAAGTGGACGGTCGAGCAGGGCTATACTGTATTCGTCGTCAGTTGGATCAATCCGGACGACAGCTACGCCGACGTCGGCATGGAAGACTACATCGAAGAAGGCTTCCTGACGGCTATTGATCAGGTCAAAGCCATCACAAACCAAAAGCAGGTCAATGCGGTCGGTTACTGTATCGCGGGCACTACCCTGCATATGACTTTGGCTCTGATGAAAAAACGCAAGGACAAGTCGGTGAAATCGGCGACGTTCTTTACGGCTTTGACGGATTTCTCGGACCAAGGCGAATTCACACCCTTCCTTCAGGACGACTTTATCGACGGTATCGAAGAAGAGGTCGAACACGACGGCGTGCTGCGCTCGCGGATTATGGCGCGCACCTTTAGTTTCTTACGATCAAACGATCTGGTCTACGGTCCGGCGATCCGTAGCTATATGATGGGCGAAACACCTCCGGCATTTGATCTGCTGTATTGGAACGGTGACGGCGCAAACCTGCCAGGTAAAATGGTTATGGAATATCTGCGCAAGCTTTGTCAGCAGAACGAATTTGCGGATGGCGGCGTGGAATTCTGCGGTGAAAAGCTGGCGCTGTCTGATGTGGATACCCCGATCATGGCAATCACCTGCGAGACCGACCATATCGCAGCGTGGAAAGACTGCTACCGCGGGTTCCAGCAAACGGGCAGCAAAGATCGCACGTTTATCGTTTCGGAATCCGGTCATATCGCGGGTATCGTCAATCCGCCCACAAAAGAGAAATATGGCCATTATACAAACGATGATACCTGTCTGACGCCCGATGCGTGGATGGAAAAAGCCGATTTCCACAAAGGGTCTTGGTGGCCGCGTTGGGATAAGTGGCTTGCCAAGAAATCAGGCAAGAAAATCGCAGCCAGAGAGTTTGGCGATTCTGAACATCCGATACTTGGCGATGCTCCTGGCACCTATGTCACGGTGAAAGCTTCGTAAAAGCAATGCTTTAAGAAAAATATGCTGCGATGCAGCAAAAATACTTGAAATGCTGCGATGCAGCGTGTATATGATTGGGCAGAAGCAGGAAACCGCCGGGGTGGGCCCGGCCTGCAAATACCGCAAGGATTTTAAAAATGGCTAAAGCACAAGACTTCACCGCGATGATGAAAGACATGATGGGCGCGTTCCCGATGGACACCAAAGCCTTCGAAGAAGCGTTCAAAGGCACCATTTCTATGAACGAAAAAATGGCTGCTGTTGCACTTGAAGCTGCAGACAAGTCGGCAGAAATTTCGTCGAAGTGGACAAAAGACACCATCGCGAAAATGGGCGACGTCACCAAAGCTCAGGCAGAGCCTGCTGGCTATGCAAAAGCAATGACTGATTTCGCTTCGGCTTCGGCAGAAGTTGCAGCAGAAAACATGGCGGCTTTCGCAGAAGTTGCGAAAAAAGTTCAGATGGAAACTGTTGATCTGCTGATGGCTGCTGGCAAAACCATGGGCGAAGACGCCGCGGCTGCTGTTCAGAAAGCAACCAAAGAAGCGACTGCTGCTGCCAAGAAAGCAACTGCAGCTGCGAAGTAAGCTTTAATAGGACATATGCCGGTCTCCTCCTCCCCCCGGCACATTCCAGAAGAGCGGGTGCAATGCACCCGCTCTTTTTATTTGCGCTCATGCGAATGCATATGCGTGGTACTGGCGACATCTGTACCAATTCGGGGGCCATACACAGTGTCGTAAAATGTCATCAAATTTCGCAGGGCGGATGACGCGCTCATAGAAATACAGCCATTGTGTCTTCAGTTCTTAACCTTGAAGAGGTGTCAGATGACAACATTGACCGCCCCCCGTCGCATCCGTGGCGGCGGCCGCGCAGCCCGTCAGGCCCAGCGTTCGGCCCCGAACCACCTGATGTTGCCCGGTTTGAACAACAAGCTTCCGCATTGCGAGGTGATGGACGAAGAACAAGTCCGCCGCTTGGACGATGCGTCGATGTCGATCCTTGAAGACGTTGGCGTTGTGTTCCGCGATGATATTGCCCTGGCCGACAGGAAGCGGGCGGGAGCGAAGGTAGACGGGGAACGAGTCTATCTTGACCGAGAGATGATACGCGAGCTGATTTCAACGATCCCTTCGGACTTTACCTATTACGCCCGCAATCCAGCCAACAACATACCGCTGGGCGGGCGAAGGTCGATGTTCATTCCAATGACGGGCGCGCCGTTTCTGCGCGATCTGGACAATGTGCGCCGCAACCCGACGCTGGATGATCTGGCGATGTTCCACAAGCTGGCGCATATGTCGCCCGCGCTGCACAGCTCGGCGCACCATATTGTCGAACCCTATGATCACCCGATCAGCCAGCGACATTTGCGCATCACCTATTCGTCGATGAAATATTCCGACAAAACGTTCATGGGAATGACGACTAGCCCCAAAAACGCCGAAGACGTCATGGATATGTGCGATATCCTGTTTGGCGAAGGCTTCCTTGATGACCATCCCGTGGTGACGGGAAACTGTAACGGCAACTCGCCGCTTGTCTGGGACGAAACCATGCTTGGGGCGATGCGGGCGTTTTGCCGCCGTAATCAGCCGGTTTTGTGTAGCCCGTTTGTCTTGGGCGGTGCGAATACGCCAGCGTCAGTGGTGCCTTCGGTGGCGCAGTTGAATGCCGAAGCGCTTTCGGCTCTGGCCTACACTCAGGTGATCCGCAAAGGCGCGCCCGCGATCTACGGGCATTACCTTTCAACAGTCAGCATGAAGTCCGGCGCACCAATGGCTGGCACGCCTGAAATCAGCCTGATGAATTTTATGATCGGCCAGATGGCGCGGTTTTATGACGTGCCGTGGCGGACCTCGAACACTTTGGGCGGTGCCAAGACCTTTGACGCGCAGGCAGGGTATGAAAGTGCGACGACGCTTTCTTCAGTTATGCATGCAGGGGCCAATTACATTTGGCATTCGGCGGGCTGGAACGAAGCGGGAATGCACTGTTCTGTCGCCAAATTCATAGTCGATGCCGAACAATGTGCGATGGCCTATCGCATGGCCGAGGGGCCGCGTTGGGACGACTTTGACGAAGCCTTGTCAGCCGTGCGGGATGTGGGTCCGGGTGGGCACTATCTGGGCCATGAGCACACGCAGGAAAACTTCCAGCGGGCATTCTTTATGCCGGAACTCTTTGACAACAATTCAATTGAGCAATGGGTGGCCGAAGGCTCGGTCGAGATCACCGAACGCGCGCTGGGCGTCGCACGGAAGATGTTGGGCGAATACGAAGAACCGAAGCTGGATGAAGGTGTGAACGAGGCCCTACTAGATTACATCGCGCGGCGCGAGAGAGAGATACCAGCGGCGGATGCGCTAAACCAGGAGTATTAAATTCGCCATTATAAATTGGTGGTCCTAGGTTTGGACCATCAATTGGCGAAGCCCGTGAAAGTGGTAAAGATCGGCGTATTCTGCGGTTTCGTGCAGGCGCAGGTTCGGACAGCGTTCAA
>Ga0181607_10003904_pt1 | contig 12824 bp, 13 predicted proteins | sample 041ome_9_FD_132420 | JGI IMG/M metagenome (GOLD analysis project Ga0181607, IMG submission 132420) | Coastal salt marsh microbial communities from the Groves Creek Marsh, Skidaway Island, Georgia - 041413US metaG (megahit assembly) | ecosystem: Environmental > Aquatic > Marine > Intertidal zone...
AGTCAAATATACAACCACTTCAATCACGAAAGACATCTCGAAAACAGACAGACTTATAAGCAAAAACGTAAAACTGCTCTCACAGAGTGGTTCAATTTCTGTGCCGCATGATGATTGACTTGAGGTGCCTTTTACGGGTGTTCAAGTTTGTCTGACAACACCCCTCTGACAACACCGTATCAAAGATTGATAATTTTTTTAGTCTTTGATAGATGGGGATCTATGCTAGATTTTAATTCAGTTTGGAAATCAAAATGAACGTTTCAAAAAGTTTAAAAATTCAGGACGTAATAAATGAAAATTGCCCGTGGTCCGGCAACCCAATCGAAGAAAATTCTCTTACGACATACAATGGCTATGTGGTAGGCTTTTGCAATACGGGTTGTCGAGATAAATTTGAAAAGGCTGTGAACTTATTTGATGGACTGCTGAATGAAGGTGTTGGCAGTCAAACTTGACGTCGCAGCGGTGTGATTCACAAATTAAGTGAATGACATTATAAAACTCATTCAACTATTTCAAAACGAGTTTTGAAATAGTTCGACCCGTCATAGTGTATTATAGGTGCTGTCAAGTGTAGACAGCCGCTTGTATTTATTAAATCTAAAGGACACACACTTCTCAAAATCAGTTTAGCTGAGCAGTTGCCTCAATCTCGACCAAGGCATCATCTTCTACCAAACCGGCAACCACCAACATTGACATAGCGGGGAAGTGCTTTCCAAACACTTCGCGATAGGCTGCTCCGACAGCGCGCTGGTTAGCGACGTAAGTGGCCTTGTCCGTTACAAACCACGTCAGGCGAACGACATCTGATGGCTTCCCTCCTGAGGCGACCACGATGTCGACAATGTTCACAAGGGCTTGGCGCATCTGCGGTATGAATTCTTTGGATTCAAAAACCTTATCTTTGTTCCAACCAATCTGTCCGCCGATGTGGAGTGTGCCATCTTTTGTTAGCATACCGTTTGCGTAACCTAGCGCTGGTGCCCAGCCTTCCGGTTGAATCGTTTTGTGTGTCATGATGATACCTTAGTGAAGCCAATTAATCTCTGTTTGATGCTATCTGGTAGTGGTGTTGGTTTGCCGTCCAAGTCGATGTGAACAAGGGTGGCGTTGGTCGTAAAACGTTGTGCCTTTCCACAATAGCAACTCATTTCGTAGTCAAAACTTTTCCGACCGACCCGTGTCACATTCAACCCCAGATCTAACATATCACCATGGCGGCCGGGGCTGGTGAAGGTTGTCGTGATGGTGGCTGTGGGAATGCCAGCAGTTTGGATAAATTGCTCAAACGGGCAATTCAAACCTTGATCAAAGAATGCTTCGACGCAATCGTTCATCATTTCGAAATACCGAGGAAAAAATACAATTCCAGCTGGATCACAGTGCCTGAAAAGCACTTTTTGCCGTATTCCAAACATCACCTAAACCCCAATCAGTCGTTCAGAAATATCAAAGGTTAAGTCCGTCATCAAACCGTCCCAAACAGTCTTGCCCCGTTCAAGAATGGTGGCGCGGTCACAGACCTGTGCCAACTCGGTCAAAGATTTGTCTATCACTATAATGGCCATTCCAGTTTCGTTTTTGAGTTGGGCTATGGCTCCCCATATTTCTTGCCGTACAATTGGCGCAAGACCTTCAGTGGCTTCATCAAGTATCAGTAAACGTGGGTTGGTCATCAGTGCGCGTGCCACTGCGACCATCTGCTGTTCCCCCCCTGACAATGTGCTTGCGCGCTGGCGCTTGCGCTCATCCAAACGGGGAAAGAGTGTTGTTACACTTGCCAAATCCCACGGGCCGCTTCGGGATGCCGCTTGCAGGTTTTCTGTTACGGTAAGGTTTGCAAAGCAGCGGCGTCCTTCTGGTACAAGGCCAATGCCCAAACGGGCAGCTTGATGGCTGGCAAGGCGGCTTAGGTCTTGGCCATCGAAGGTGAGTTGGCCAGATGTGGGGATCATTCGGCATATTGTTTTGACAGTTGTGCTTTTACCCATACCGTTGCGTCCCATCAAAGCAACAACTTCGCCCTCTGATACGCTTAAATTGATGTCAAACAGCGCTTTGGACGATCCATAGTTGGCCTTAACATTTTGTAGCGTGAGAAGGCTCATGTGTCACTCCCCAGATAGGCTTCGCGCACAGCTTTGCTAGATCGGATTTGGTCAACCGTGCCAGTTTCAATGATTTGGCCGTAGACCAACACACTGATGCGGTCCGCTAAAGCAAAGACGGCGTCCATGTCATGTTCCACCAAAAGGATGGGGGCTTCGTCGCGCAAACCATCTAAAAAACTGGTGAGCGTTTTAGAACCTTCGGCCCCTAAACCTGCCATCGGTTCATCCATGACAAAGGCCTTGGGCTCGAGTGTTAAAGCTACGGCGACTTCTAACTGTCGTCTTTGCCCGTGACTTAAATCTGATGTTCGTCGTGCCGCGTCATCTTTTAAGCCGACACGTTGTAAAGCGTCGTTTGCTCTTGAATGCAAAGCTTTATCAGCAAACACAGGGCGTAAAAACCGCCATGGCGACCCAACTGCACCGACGGCGCCCAGCAAGACGTTTTGCAAAACTGTATCCTCCATCGCCAAGGCAGAAATTTGGAAGGTGCGAGCAATACCAGCTTTAGCCCGTGTCAGGGTGCTGGTTTGTGTGAAGTCTTGGCCTAACAACTCTACACGTCCTGCGTCGGGTTTTAATTCCCCGCAGATTTGGGCGATCAATGTGGATTTACCCGCGCCATTTGGACCGATAACGGCATGTATTTCACCGGGATACAGATCGATAGACACGTTGTCGGTGGCTTTTAAAGCGCCAAATGATTTTTGTAAGTTGTGCGTGGCTAGGATTGGATCAGTCATGTGCCACCCCACGTCCAGCGATGAGGCCAACCAAGCCGCCACGCGCGAAGAGAACCACAAGCAACAAAAGGGCACCAAGGTAGATGTGCCAATATTCACTTAATCCGCCAAGAGCGTGTTCGAGCATCACAAAGACAACCGCACCAACGACAGGCCCGCACAAACGCGCCGTACCACCAAGAATAACAAAGATCATGATTTCGCCAGACGTTTGCCAACTGAACATTGTGGGGCTTACAAAGCGATTGAGGTCGGCAAACAATGCCCCCGCCAATCCGGTGATCACGCCTGATAGTACAAACGCCGCCAACTTAAGGCGTTGCGGGTCCAACCCAACTGTCTGAACACGCTGAGGCGCCTGACGTGCCGCGTTTAGGGCCAAGCCAAAGGGGGATCGTGCAACCAATCCATTTATCAACAGGACCAGACATAGGATAGTAAAACAGATAGCAAAAAAGTTAATCGGAACCAGGGTGTTTAGCCCGGGGAAGTCGTTGCGAATGTAAATTGATAAGCCGTCTTCTCCGCCGTAAGCGATCCAGCTGATTGAGAAGAAATAAAACATCTGCCCGAAAGCAAGTGTGATCATAATGAAGTAAACACCAGTGGTGCGCAGCGACAATAACCCGATGAGCAGGGCCGCTAATCCAGACGTTACCATAGCCACCAGCCAAATTACGGGCATGGACTTGGTACCATCGATCACAAAGGGAACCTCCATAACGGGGGTGTATGTTTGAGCGTGATAGGCGAGGATACCCATCGCGTAACCGCCAATTCCAAAAAATGCTGCATGTCCTAGGCTGACCAAACCACCTAAGCCGAGCGCAATATTTAAGCCGACGGCTGCCAGCGCAAAGATCGCTGCGCGTGTTGCGAGTGTGATCGTAAAGGGTTGGTCGTTGATCAGGGCCCATAGAGGCACGGTGAACAAAAGCAGGAGCACCAATCCATTCAGATAACGTTCACGCATCATGCGCGTGCTCCAAACAGGCCAGTTGGTCGCCAAATCAAGATAGCGCCCATCAGGACGTAAATCGCCATCGATGCCAAAGCGGACCCAGAGGTTTGTGCAGCTGAAGGTTCCATGAATAACTTGAACAGTTGGGGCAGGAAGACACCACCTAACGTGTCAGTCAATCCAACTAATAGCGAACCGATGAGAGCACCCTTGATCGAGCCGATACCGCCAATCACAATGACCACAAAGGCAAGGATCAAGACAGGTTCGCCCATTCCTACTTGGACCGATTGGATAGCACCGACGAGCGCGCCTGCCAATCCAGCAAGGGCTGCGCCGAGCGCAAAGACCAGAGTATAAAGTTTCGAGATGTCAACGCCAAGTGCTGCAATCATTTCGCGATCATTTTCACCGGCGCGAATTTGGATGCCGATTCGCGTGCGCGTGATCAAAAGGCCAAGGCCTATTGCGACAAGCAACCCGACACAAATCAGAACCAAACGATATAAGGGGTATTGGATTCCACCTGGTAAGGTCACCGGTCCAGACAGGTAATTCGGGATGTCCAAAAAGAGAGGAAATGATCCGAAGGCCCAGCGTGTGCTTTCAGAGAAAATCAATATCAGGGCGAAGGTCGCAAGGACCTGATCAAGGTGATCAGTCGCGTAAAGCCTTCGTATCACTAGCATTTCTACAAGTGCGCCAGCAAGAGCAGCTGCGGCCATTGCAGCAATCAAGGCCAATGCAAACGATCCTGTAAGCCCGGCTACTGATGCTGCCGCAAATGCGCCAATCATGTAAAGCGATCCGTGAGCCAAGTTGATTAACCCCATGACGCCAAAGATAAGTGTCAGGCCAGCCGCCATCAGGAACAGCATAATGCCAGACTGCAGGCCGTTTAATATCTGCTCAATGATCAAGATAGTGGACATAAGTAGTGAAACCCGTATTGGCGTCCGGGGAAAGCAAACCTCCCCCAGACTTATTTCAACTTAAAATGAACAATTGGCAGCGTAAGCGTCGCCGTGATTTTCAAGGGCAACACCAATGATCTTGTTCGTGTAAACATCGCCTTCTTTGATCACTTCGCGGGCATAGATGTCTTGGATCGGGTGATGGTTTGGTCCAAATTCAAATTTGCCACGTGTGCTATTAAAGTTGGCAGCTTCCAGCGCCGCACGAAATGCATTTGCGTCGTCAGGATGTGCTGTTTCCAAAGCAGAGATGAGTAAGTTGGCCGTATCAAAGCCTTGGCTTGCGTAGAGGGAAGGCAGGCGACCATATTCAGCCTGAAAAGTTTTAACAAAAGCGGCGTTGGTCACATTGTCGATGTCTTTATTCCATTGACTGGTATTGATGACACCAAGTGCTGCATCGCCAACCGCCTGCAAGATACCTTGGTCAAAGGAAAACGCAGGGCCAACAACCGGAAGAGCGACGCCACTGTCGGCATATTGCTTCAAGAAAGAAATTCCCATGCCACCCGGTAAGAAAAAGAACACGCTGTCAGCGCCAGATGCGCGGATTTGTGCAATTTCTGCAGCATAATCTGTTTGGCCAAGCTTTGTGAAGATTTCGCCAGCCAACTCACCTTGGTACATTCGCTTGTAGCCGGTCAGCGCGTCTTGCCCCGCTGGATAGTTCGGGGCCAGAATAAAGCTATTTTTGTAGCCGATACCCTTGGCATAAGCCCCCGCGGCTTCGTGCAAGTTGTCATTCTGCCATGCAACGTTGAAATAATTTTTGTGGCAACCTTTGCCCGCAAGCACTGATGGTCCGGCATTTGGCGAAAGGTAAAATTTGCCTTGCGCTGTTACACTTGGAACCACTGCCATTGCAAGGTTCGACCAAATGATCCCTGTCATTACGTCGACTTTTTCAGATTGGATCATCTTGTCGGCAAGTTGAACAGCGACATCAGGTTTACGTTGATCATCTTCGATGACTACCTCGATATCAGAACGATCTGACTGCCCAATAGCCAGCATAAATCCATCACGGACATCAATGCCCAATCCAGCGCCGCCGCCCGAAAGCGTGGTGATCATGCCAACCTTGATGCCCTCGGCAGATACGCCACTGGCGAGTGCCGCAATGGCTGTCGTAAGAATGAGTGATTTCAGTTTCATAGTGTTTCCCCTATTATGGATGGTGTCTTTTATATTTTATTACAGGCGGTTTGCCTTCTGTATTTAAGCCACAGCAAAGAAGATATCGATGCGATGGATGGTTCGGTACATAGATGTTTAGGCTTTTCCTTGGGGCTTCAGTAAAAAACGCTGAATTTTCCCCGTCGCAGTTTTGGGCAAGGTGTCGGTAAATACAATACTGCGTGGGTATTTGAAAGGTGCAAGCAGAGCTTTGACATGATCTTGGAGCGCTTTTGCCTGCGCCGCGTCGCGCGTTGCATTTTCGGCCAGTACGATATGGGCCTCAACGATAAAGCCACGCTCTGGATCAGGGGCAGCAATGACTGCGCATTCTTTCACTATGTCATGGGCCAACAACGCAGCTTCGACTTCGGGACCTGCGATATTGTAACCAGATGAGACGATCATGTCGTCGTTGCGTGCAGAGAAATGGAAATACCCGTCGTCATCTTGAATAAATGTATCGCCTGAGATGTTCCAGCCATCCTTCACATATTCTTCTTGCCGATGCCCACCCAAGTAGCGACATCCTGTAGGGCCTTTCAGCGCGAGACGCCCGGGGGTTCCGCGTGGTTGTTCCGTTCCGTCTTCTGCGATGACTTTGGCTATATAACCGGTGATGGGTTTCCCCGTACAGGCGGGGCGATGATCATCAAGCCGGTTTGAGATAAAGATATGCAGCATTTCAGTAGCGCCGATACCATCCAGCATTGGCTTGCCTGTTTTGGCGATCCATTCATCATAAACCGGAGCGGGCAGGGTTTCGCCCGCAGACACAGCAGCCCTGAGGGAAGATAGGTCCGCGCCTCCATCCATCGCGCGCAACATTGCGCGGTAGGCGGTTGGGGCCGTAAAGCAAACAGTTGCGCGATATTTTTCGATGATCTCGATCATGTTGGGAGGGGACGCATTTTCCAGCAACGTCGCTGCTGCGCCAAACCGAAGAGGGAAAATGGCAAGTCCTCCAAGGCCGAAGGTGAAAGCGAGTGGAGGGGAGCCGATAAAAATATCTTCTGGCACCACGCCTAAAACTTCTTTGGCGTAGCTATCTGCGATGACCAGCAAGTCGCGGTGAAAGTGCATCGTTACTTTCGGGTCGCCTGTAGAGCCGGATGTGAAGCCTAACAATGCGACATCATCTTTGGCTGTTTGTACGGCCTCAAAGCTTACAGGTTTTTCCAATGCCAATCTATCTAATTCGGCCTCGTGATTTGATGTGCCATCAAAACCAATCACCTTTTTTAAAGCCGGATTTTTTATAGCGCAAGCCTCTAGCTCTTCCATCAAACGCGTGTCGCAAAGGGCAAAAGCGATCTGTGCTTTGTCGACGTATTTGCTCAGTTCGCTGGCACGCAACATAGGCATTGTGTTGACCACCACAGCACCTACCTTGGTCGCGGCGAGCCAGCAGGCGACCATTGCAGGATTGTTTGCGGATCTTATCAAAACGCGATTACCGGGTTCAACGCCCATATCGTCGACAAGGACGTGGGCAATGCGGTTTGTCCAATCAGTTAGCTCTTTGTAGGTGCGGCGGCGGCCATTTCCGATCAACGCAATGTGATCACCAAAGCCCTTTGTGACCATCGCATCAGTCAACTCGGCCCCTGCGTTTAGATGATCGGGATAATCGTAACCATCTAACAAAAACTCTGGCCAAGTATCTATAGGAGGCAGGTTATCGTGGGCAAAAGTATCTGTGTGGGCTGACGCATGAGCCATGATTATGGACCTTCCTTGTGGGCACCCAGAGTCTGACGTGCGATGATAATCTTTTGTACATCAGAGGCACCCTCGTAGATACGTAAGGCGCGAATTTCGCGGTAAAGCCGCTCAACAGTTTGACCTGTACGGACACCATCACCGCCATGAAGCTGGACCGCTTTATCAATAATCACTTGGGCCCGTTCAGTGGCAAACAACTTGGCCATTGCCGCCTCGCGGGTGATGCGCGGAGCACCGCTGTCCTTGGTCCAGCTTGCACGATAAATCAAAAGGGCGGCGGCATCGATGTCCAATGCCATGTCCGCAATATGACCTTGTACCAACTGCAATTCAGCCAAGGCTTGCCCTTGTACCTGTCGTTTAGTCACGCGGGTCAAGGCCTCATCAAGGGCACGCCGCGCAAAGCCAAGGGCGGCTGCCGCAACGGTTGAGCGGAAAACATCTAAAACCGACATTGCGATCCTAAATCCTTGCCCAGAAGCCCCAATCATATCTGCGACAGGGACACGACAGTCTTTGAACTCAAGCGTTGCCAACGGATGCGGCGCAATTGTTTCAAGCCGTTCTTTGATGTTCAGCCCAGGGGTGTCAGCGGGTACAATAAAGGCTGACAAACCTTTGGCGCCTGGGGCCTCACCCGTGCGGGCAAATACTGTGTAAACATCAGCGATGCCTCCGTTGGAGATCCACGTTTTCGCACCATTTAGAACATAAAAGTCATCGTCGCGCGTCGCCGTCATTGTCGAATTGGCTACGTCAGAACCTGACTGTGGTTCGGTCAGTGCAAAGGCTGATATTACACGACCTGAACGGGTTTTCAGGAGCCAAGTTGCCTTTTGTGTCTGCGTCCCAAACAGTGTAATTGCAGCGGTTCCTAGGCCCTGCATCGCAAATACGAAATCAGCCAAACCATCGTGACGCGCTAATGTTTCGCGGATCAAACACAGTGTACGGACGTCAAATATTCCGGTCTCTGATGCAGAGTGTTCCAACCAACCCGCATCGCCCATCATCTGAACGAGGCTGCGACACGTCGCATCTGTATCACTGTGGTCCAGTTGTGATAAATTGGCTTGTGCCCATTTGTCTAACTTGTCGGCTAAAACACGGTGGCTTTCGTCGAAGAACGGCCATGTTAGAAAGGAACGATCGGCCATCAGTCACCTCCAAACGTTGGTTTTTCTTTCGCGACAAACGCATCATATGCACGTATGAAGTCGTTGCCTTGCATACAAAGCGCTTGGGCCTGTGCCTCGGCTTCGATTGCCTGGTCGATGGTCATGGACCATTCTTGGGCCAACATCGTTTTGGTGATAGAATTGGCAAATGTAGGGCCAGCAACAATCTGTTTCGCCATTTCAGCGGCTGTTGTTTCTAATGCATCCGCCTCGACAACATTGTTGAAGAACCCCCAACGTTCGCCTTCGTCGGCACTCATCGATCGCCCAAGATAAAGCAGTTCTGCCGCACGCCCTTGTCCGATGATCCGTGGCAGGATGGCGCAAGCCCCCATGTCACAACCTGCCAGACCAACACGGTTGAACAGAAACGCTACCTTTGCAGATGGGGTTGCGATGCGAAGGTCGGAAGCCATGGCTATAATCGCGCCTGCGCCAACGCAAATGCCATCAATCGCTGCTATGATGGGTTTTCCGCAATGTATCATCGCTTTGACAAGATCGCCGGTCATACGCGTGAATTGCAAAAGCTCTTTCATCGACATTTTGGTCAATGGCCCGATGATTTCATGCACATCGCCGCCAGAACTAAAGTTCCCACCGTTAGACCCAAAAACCACGGCATGGACGTCCTCGGCATATGCAAGATCGCGGAACCAGTCGCGCAGTTCTGCATAGCTTTCAAAAGTCAGGGGGTTCTTTCGGTCGGGCCGGTTAAGGTTTACAAACGCGACCCGGCCAGAAATCCGGCATTGAAAATGTGTTATGTCAGTGCGCATTGATTTCCCTTTCTGTTTTTCCAAGTAAAACATGAACGGCGGTCGCATCATCAACGTCCAATCTCTTAAACAATTCATCCAGCCAAGCTTCGTGGGATTGAGCCAATTCGGTAAAGGCGGTCTGTCCCGTGGGTGTCAGCCGAGCCAATTGCGCACGACGATCACCGGGGACAGCCACGCGCAATGCATGTCCGTCATTTGTTAGCCTGTCGACGATGCCTGTGACGTTGCCATTGGAGACTCGCAAGAGATCGGATAGTTCGCTCATTTTCAAACCATCTGGAAAACGCGATAGGGCTGCCATTACATCAAAGCGGGGTAGGGTGGTCGCGTACTCATCTCGAAAACGACGGCGTAGTTCTGCTTCGATCCGTCTGCTAGTTTTGAGAAGTTTCAACCACAAGCGCAGGCGCGTTTTTGACATTGGTTCTGTAGGAATGACTGGCTGAGGGATCATATCTCTCCTCCCGAAAGGGTAAGGGCGTGCCCATTTATGGAACGCGCTGCATCGGTACAAAGCCAAAAGGCAGTACCTGCGACTTCATCTGTTTGAATAAACCGCCCTTGGGGATTGTCAGCCCTCAAGGCTTGCGCCGCTTCTTCTGCGCTCATTCCTGTAGCCTTAATGATTTTTGCAATGGATCGATCCAACAGTGGTGTTTCTATGAACCCTGGGCAGATCGCATTTACAGTAATGCCTGTGCGTGCCAGTTCCCGCGCCAACGATCGTGTGAGCCCAACAACCGCATGCTTTGCAGCGCAATATGCGCTGACATAGGGATACCCACGTAAACCTGCGGTCGAAGCGATTGCAATCATTCGACCCCAACCTGCCACTTTCATGTCTGGCAACGCAGCTTGCCAACAATTAATGACGCCATTCAAGTTGACGGACATCATTTCATTTAAGGCATTAGGGGTAAGTTTCGCAAAAGGGACGCTTGATGCAGTACCTGCGTTGGCCACCATTACCGCTACAGGACCGTGTGCGGCACGAGCGACGTCAAGGGCGGACATGACTGCATCTGGATCGGTGACGTCACAAACCTGATAGGGCAATTCTTGCTCTGCCAAACTATGTTCAGTACGCCCCATGATCGTGACATTAGCACCGGCATCGGCAAATTGGCGAGCCGTTTTTGCACCCACACCTGTGCCGCCACCAGTCACAACAACATGTTTTCCCAAAATATTCATTTTTTATCAGCCATTTCTGCTTCGCGGTCAGCAAGCCTCCAAAGTTGATCGCGACCCGCCTCGTACGGTTTTGCCCAATCCGTTGCAACTCGATCACCAATTTTTACGGCCTCGTGTAGCGTCCAGTAGGGGTTTGCAAGATGAGGGCGGCCAACGGCCACCAGATCCGCGCGGCCTGCCATCAGGATCGAATTGGCGTGGTCCGCTTCATAAATATTGCCCACAGCCATAGTTCGCAAGCCAGCCTCATTCCGGATCAAATCAGAAAATGGTGTCTGGAACATCCGCCCATAGATAGGTTGTCCTTCGATAGTTGTTTGACCGGCAGAGACATCGATCAGATCGGCACCTGCTTGTGCAAACATCTTTGCAATCTTAATAGCCTCATGGGGAGTGACACCATCGTCACCAACCCAATCATTTGCCGAAATACGTACTGACATAGGTTTGTTGGCTGGCCACGCGTCGCGCATGGCTTTGAGAACGTCTAAAGGCCAGCGCATCCGGTTTTCAAGACTGCCGCCATACGCGTCCGCCCGCGCATTCGAAACCGGCGAAATAAAGGACGATACCAAATATCCATGTGCGGCGTGAAGTTCGATCATGTCAAATCCCGCGCGATCTGCCATTTGTGTAGCGGTGACAAACTCCGCTTTTACTTGGTCCATTTCCGGCAGTGAAATTTCACGTGGTGCTATGTTTTTTTTAGACCACGGAATTGCCGAGCAGGATACGGTTTCCCAATTCCCCGAAGCCAGCGGCGCGTCCATACCTTCCCAACCGATGTTGGTAGAACCTTTTCGACCGGAATGGCCTATCTGGCAGCAGATTTTTGCATCTGTCTGGTCATGAATAAACTTAGTTAGTCGCGCCCAGCCAGCCTCATGTTCAGGGGTATAAAGGCCTGGACAACCCGGCGTTATCCGGCCCTCAGCGCTGACACAGGTCATTTCGGTATAAACAAGCCCCGCCCCACCTTTTGCACGCTCGCCGTAATGAATAAGATGCCAATCATCGGGCATACCGTCTGTCGCTTTATACTGTGCCATTGGAGAAACAACGATGCGGTTCTTAAGCTGCATGTCACGTATTTTGAACGGTGTGAACATTGGCGCCCGCAGAGGGGCATCAGAAGGCATTCCTACTTGGTTCATAAACCAGCGTTCAGCCGATTCAAGCCAGTTTGGATCGCGCTCACGTAGATTTTCGTGACTAATCCTTTGGCTGCGAGTCAGCATGGAATAGTTTAATTGAACCGGATCCAGTTCAAGATAACGCTCTACCTGTTCAAACCATTCGAGTGAATTGCGTGCAGCCGATTGAAGTCGCAATACCTCAAGTCGGCGATCATCTTCATAAGTGTCAAACGCTTCTTTGAGGGTAGGTTTTTCGTGGATTTGCTTTGCAAGCGCCGTGGCACTTTCTAACGCTAACTTGGTTCCTGATCCGATTGAAAAATGGGCGGTCGCAGCAGCGTCACCAAGCAACACAACATTCTCATGGCTCCATTTCTCGCACAGGACACGAGGGAAGCGGATCCAAGCGGATCCACGGATGTGATTGGCGTTTGTCATCAAGGGGTGGTCGCCCAAGTGTTCTTTAAAAATATCTTCACAGATTGCAATGCTCCCTTGCTGAGACATGTCGCCAAAGCCCCACGCGTCAAACGTTTCTTGGGTGCATTCTACAATGAATGTCGCCGTATTTTCATCAAATTGATAGGCGTGAGCCCAGACCCAACCGTGTTTGGTTTCCTCAAAGATAAAGGTGAATGCATCTTTGAAAGTTTGCTGAGTGCCGAGCCAGACGAACTGACACAACCTTTCATCCACTGCAGGTTTGAACGTGTCGTGATACAACGTCCGAGTCTGCGAATTCAGCCCGTCACATGCCACCACAACATCGTATTCGACGCGGTAACTATCGGCGCTGTCCACTTGGGTCTCATATCGCAGATCGACGCCTAATGCGTGG
>Ga0181607_10003910_pt1 | contig 12813 bp, 8 predicted proteins | sample 041ome_9_FD_132420 | JGI IMG/M metagenome (GOLD analysis project Ga0181607, IMG submission 132420) | Coastal salt marsh microbial communities from the Groves Creek Marsh, Skidaway Island, Georgia - 041413US metaG (megahit assembly) | ecosystem: Environmental > Aquatic > Marine > Intertidal zone...
CGCGAAATTCGCAGCCGAGCCGCAAGCCAATGCAGCTAAATCCGCTGGTAATCTTTGTGGCATTCGATCAATCGCCGGCGTACTGAGTCGTTACCGACTCGCGATGCTCTTCGTCATTGGCCTCTCTGCAAATGCGACAGCTCAAGACACCGCATCGGCAGACGACGCAGCGGCGCTTTACGCTGCCAATTGCGCCGCTTGCCATAACAACCCGTCGGATCGCGCGCCGAGTCGCGAGGCGCTGGGGGACTATAATCCCAATGCGATTTATCACGCGCTCAACAATGGGATTATGCGTACTCAGGGCCAAAATCTTAGCGACGATCAGAAAATCGCGATAGCCGAATATCTAACCGACGCAGAATATAACCGAGACAGACTCGAACGATTTACCGCCTGCAAAGAGCCTATGGGCGAACTTAATCTTGCCGCGACGGGGAGCTGGAACGGTTGGGGCGTGACCGAAAATGGACAGCGTTACCAGCCTGAGTCTCCGCTTAATTCAGCCAATCTGGGGGATCTCGAGGTCGCTTGGGCCTTCGGCGTCGAAGGTGCCTCGGCTGCGCGTGCGCAGCCTGCGGTGGTGGATGGCGTGATGGTCATGGGTTCGCCCTCGGGTCAGGTGTATGCGTTAGATTTGGCGACAGGCTGCCATTATTGGACTTACGCCGCCATTGCCGAGGTACGTGCCGCGCCGACGATCGTCTATGTGGCAGATTTAGACGCGACGGTTGCAATTGTCGCCGATCAGTCTAACCGCGTTTACGCCCTAGACATGCGCGATGGCAGCAAGCATTGGCATGCTGACCCAGACGCGAATCCTTGGGCAGTGAGCACCGGCGCGCCAGTCGTACACGACGGAGTCGTGTTTGTCCCTGTGTCGTCGATGGAAGTTGCCGGTGCCGGTAATCCTCAGCATGTGTGCTGCACATTTCGCGGCAACGTTGTTGCGCTCGATTTAGCGCTCGGCGATGTTCTGTGGCAAACCTTCATTATGGACGAGGCACAGGTCGTAGGCACAAATGCGGTGGGCAACGACATCATGGCTCCGTCGGGCGCGCCGATTTGGGGTTCAGCCACGTTCGATGCGAAACGCAACCGCGTGTATGTCGGAAGCGGGCAAAATTATAGTCGACCCACAAGCGATACAAGCGACTCGGTCATCGCGTTCGATGCAGCGACAGGCGCCATCGATTGGGTGATGCAGACAGTTGCGCAAGACGCGTTCACGATGGCCTGCACCATGAGCGCAGAACATCCAAACTGTCAGAAGCCTGGCCCCGATGTAGACATTGGCGCACCGGTACTTGCAGCGACACTGTCTAACGGTCAAGACATTGTTGTCGCCGGCACAAAGGGCGCAGAGGTTCTTGGGCTAGATCCCGATAACGCAGGCGAAGTGCTCTGGCGGGTTAGCGTAGGCCGCGGCAGCCCGCTTGGAGGTATTCATTGGGGCATGGCATTCGAGGGCGACGTGGTTTACGTGCCTGTGTCTGATCGAATTCCCGGAGGCAATGGCGAACCGCTGCCGGGTCTGCACGCAATCGATATGAAGACCGGGGACACCCTGTGGTATGCAGCGGCACCTAAGCGCTGCGTTGGCTTTGGCTTTAGCTGTTCCGAAGCGTACTCCGCACCGGTGACCGTTGTGGGTGATGTCGTGCTTGCTGGCGCGCTTAACGGTTTCTTGTTTGCGCATAACCGCGAGACAGGCGAACTGGTCTGGGAGCTCGACACCAAATTAGACTACGCCACGATAAATAATGTGCCTGCGAGCGGGGGTGCGATCGACGCAGCGGGACCTGTCGTTGCCGGTGACTACCTCATCGTTAACTCCGGCTACGCACAGTTTGGTCAATTAGGAGGCAATGCGATGATCGTTTACCGACTACCTCAGGCTGAATCAGCAGAATAGCGCGAGCGCATTACAAGCGCGCCGTGGCTGTTTCAGTAATCACGTCCGATTACGGCTAGTGTCACGCGACGCGCTCGCCTATGCTGTGGTCTAAGCTCGCAGAATAGGAGAGGGCAGGCGCGTCGTTAGCCTGCACATAAACGATGAAGCCACTGCAACTAGCCGATGGTGCCACCCTTCTAGACACCGCCGTTTACGAGAGTGCGCGACAAGCGCGAGATCCTCGCTATGACGGACGCTTTTTTGTCGGCGTGCTGACGACAGGTATTTATTGTCGCCCTATCTGTCCCGTACGAATACCCAAACAAGAAAACATCCAGCTCTATCGGTCTGCCGCGGCGGCGGCAAGGGCGGGCTTTCGCCCGTGTTTGCGCTGCAGGCCAGAGTCTTCCCCCGGCACGCCCGCGTGGACTGGCGGATCATGGAAAGTCACCCGTGCACTCGAGATGATTGAGCGTGGCTTTCTGGACGTCAGCACGCCTCGCGCACTCGCAGCGAAACTCTTGATAGGCGAGCGGCAACTCGGACGGCTGTTTCAACAGCACTTAGGCGCAGCGCCCAGTGAGGTAGCACAGACGAGGCGATTGCATTTCGCAAAGAAGCTCATAGACGAAACAGATTTGCCACTCACGACACTCTGCTTCGCGGCAGGTTTTGGCAGCGTTAGGCGCTTTAATGCGGTCTTAAAGCAAACCTATGGCAAGAGCCCGCGCGAACTCAGAGCACGGCGTTTAACCCGAACGAATCGCGAGAGAGTGAGTGAAGGGAGTAAAAGAAGTATAGGAAGTATGGGAAGTATGGGAAGTACAGGAAGTACAGGAAGTAAAGAGATTGCGGTAGGCGCAATCGTGCTCACCCTAAGTTACAGGCCTCCCTTCGACTGGACAGCACTGCTTAGTTTTCTGGCCTATCGCGCTATACCCGGTGTCGAACAGGTCACCGAGTCGAGTTATGCGCGCAGTTTCAGAGTAATCAACGACGCGGGTAAGGTCGACGCGCAAGGGCATTTTATTGCGCAGTTCAGCACAGACGCCAATACCGTTTCACTCAGTGTATGGATAGACAACAAGGCCGCGCTTCAGCGGGTAGTTGAGCGCGTTCGCGCGATACTCGACCTGCGTGCAGACAGTGAGATAATCGAGCGCACACTGGCTTCTGACCCTCGACTTGCCAAGTTGGTTGCGCGATACCCAGGGACACGCGTGCCAGGCTGCTGGAGCGGTTTCGAGGTCGCCATTCGCGCGATTCTCGGGCAGCAGGTGACGGTGAAGGCTGCGTCCACGCTCGTGTCGCGAGTGGCGATGCGACACGGAGAGGCGTACGACTGCGACCAAGAAGGTATCGACTACTTTTTCCCCGAAGCTGAGGCCATCGCGATCGCCGATCTGGAGGGACTGGGAATTGTGCGAGCGCGCGTAACGGCAATTACAGATGTCGCTCGCCGGATAGTCGCAGGTGAACTCGATATTGGCCCGAACGCATCGCTCGAGGCGTTTGTCTGTGCTTTTTGCGAGATTAAGGGGATCGGCGAATGGACTGCGCATTACGTTGCCATGCGGGCACTGGCCGATCCTAACGCTTTCCCGCATTCCGATCTCATCTTGCTCCGTGCGGCGGCAGAAACAGGTGAGAAGCTAACCCCGCGAGCCCTGAAGGCGAGGGCGGAGCCTTGGCAGCCTTGGCGCGCCTATGCAGTGTTGTTGCTCTGGCGTGGTTACGCCGCGATTGAAAATGAAAAAGGGTGTCGGCACCCAGAGGTCAGGTTAAAGGGGGAGAAGGCGAAATGTCAGCGAAAGAAGAAGCCATGAAGAGTACGCAGCTATTCACTTACCTCGACACGCCGATAGGCGAGATTTTACTTGCCGGCGATGGCGAATCATTAACCTTGCTCGGCTTTCCGTCGGGTAAAATGCAAAGACGTCACGAGGACTCCTGGCAGCGCAGCGATACGGCCTTCGCAGAGGCACGTGCGCAGCTGACGGCGTATTTTTCGGGTGAGCTTAGTGATTTCGATTTGCCGCTAAATCCACAAGGCACCGAATTTCAAAAAGAGGTCTGGCTAGCGCTGCGTCAGATACCCTATGGCGAGACCTGGAGCTATGGAGAGCTCGCCCGGCAAATAGGCAGGCCGAAGGCATCGCGTGCCGTGGGCGCAGCGAACGGCGTCAATCCATTGCCAGTTATTATTCCTTGTCACAGGGTGATCGGTGCGAACGGCAAATTAACCGGATTTGGTGGCGGCATCGAGACCAAACAGCATCTCCTCGCACTAGAGCAAACGTATTTGGCAAGTTGCAGGTGAGCATTGGTCAATTGTTGGTCTAATACCTAGCGGTCTTCTTTTGCTAGAATGTGAGTCCTGCTGCTAGCTTCTCCTATCGCTGCCGAGCTGTAGCGCAGGATAATCAGTCATAGTAAACATTGAGCAGAGAGAAAGAGACAGCATGCGCAGTAGTCAGCAGCACATTATCGAAAGCGTTAACGGATGGCTTGTGGATGGCCAGCCGGTTTGGGTCTGTACCATTCTCAAAACATGGGGATCATCGCCTCGGCCCATCGGTGCAATGCTTGCTTGCAACAGCGCGGGTGAGTTAGTCGGGTCGCTGTCCGGCGGTTGCATCGAAGAAGATTTTCTCGAGCAGCTAAGAGATGGATCGTTAAAGGCACGATATGACGCCGAAGGCGGTCCGTTTGTTATCGAATACGGGGTTACCGAGGCCGAGCAGGCGCGACTAAAGCTGCCCTGCGGGGGACAGCTTCATGTGTTGCTCGAATACGTTGAGCCATCGCCCGAAAATAGAGGCGTCTTTGCTGCGCTGGTGCAAGCATTACAGAGTCATTCGAAAGTGAGTCGGCGTGTCGATTTAGTCACTGGTGCGCTCAGTGTTTATAGTCTCGAAGCCAGTTCAGTCGCAGACGAGGTGGAAACGGCGGAGGCGGCGAGTGAGTCGGGAACGGCGCCTGTCGAGCTCGACGAAGGCGTGATGCTGCATCGCCTGAGCCCGGTCTATCGACTGCTGCTGTTAGGCGCCGGAGACGTTGCCCGCTATGTTGCAGAAATGGCGATCGCGCTCGAATACGAAGTCACTTTGTGCGATCCACGACCGAATTATCTCGATCATTGGTCAGTGAGTGGCGTTGAGATTTCGGCAAACCTGCCAGATGATTTGGTGCGGGCTAAATTCAGCAATCCCTATAGCGGCATCGTCGCTCTTGCTCATGATCCTCGAGTCGACGATATGGCGCTGATGGAAGCGCTTAAAACTGACGCGTTTTATGTCGGCGCGATGGGGTCTGAGAGAACCTCGGCCGCAAGACGGGATAGACTGCCAGAGCTTGGGCTAAGCGAGGCAGAGATTGCCACACTGCACGCGCCGATAGGGTTTCAGATAGGCAGTAAAACACCGGCAGAAATCGCGATTGCAGTGATGGCCGAAATTACCGCTGTGCGCCATGGCCGACGAGACTGACGGCCCTGTTACTCCTGATCAATACCTAACTCAACGCCCGCTTCCTCGAGCGACTCTAGCCGCCGTGCGCCCGCAAGAATACCAATGATGCCGTAATTGCCCTCGTGGCAGGCGTATTCATAAATTGGTTCGTCGATGCGCGACAGCGGATACTCGCCCGACCACTGTGCGGTATAAACCGAAGGGTCGTCGACGGTGAATCCGTAGATCAATTTATTATTGCCGTCGCGGCGGAACGTCTCGATCACGGTCAGATTATCTGTCGGCGCGCCTCTGTAGAGATGCCACGGATTATAGTGTTTGGTTTCTACGATAAGCGTATCGCCTTCCCAGCGCCCGATTGAGTCCCCCATCCATTTATTCAGCGCAGGCGAGGCGGCCGATCTTTCGTCGCTGATCTTAATAATGCGCGCGTCGTGCACCATCTCGATGATAATCGTGACATAGCCTGGTGACTGAACGATCTGCATGTGGCTGTTGTACATAACGGGGCTCATTACCGGCCCTGAGCTGTTGCCGAACGAAACAAGACAGCGTTCGCCCAATGAGCGCCCTTCGGGCCCATCGTTGCGGTCGGGCCGGCCTGCGGCGAGTGCTGCCATCGTGTCGTCGAATCCCGCCACGCGTTCTGGTATGCGGCCATTAGCAGGCTCTATTACTGCGGAGGTGCGAAACTCACCATCGATTGTGGGCAAGAACATGCCGCGGTCAGTCCAGAATAGGTCGTAATTGCCTACGGGCGGCAGCGCCTCGGCGGCGGGCGCTGGCCTGTCTGGGTCCAGAGGCTCGTTATCCTCTTCGACTGCCTGCTGCGCCTGTCTTTCGAGTTCGATCGCTTCGGCTTCGGTATACGCGCGCTTGGTGCCGAGTTCAGCAGGGCGTTCGAAAGGCATAACGGTCGCATTTTTCCAATTGCCCTGAAAGTCGGGCACGCCCCATTCGGTAACGCCTGATTGACCATGAGCAGTGGATGCGATGGCTAACACTGACGCAAGGACAGACAGGAAGCTTAGCGGCGACACGGTGTGGCCGACAGTGCGTGATATTCCGATTGGCATTGTGCCGATTGACTTTATAAACGTGGCTAGCATGGTCTCTCCAAGGCGACTGACGCATCGATTTCGCGCATACCGGCGCGTATCCTTTAAAACGGTGACTCGACGCCACAGCTGCGGACGTTATTTTATTGAGAAGAAAATAAACCAGTGGCTAGGCCAAGGCAAGCGCTTCAACTGCTCTGGTAAACGCTTGTTAGAGCGGCGCTCGGCGCGGCCACGGAGCAGCACTCTCTAGCTGTGCTGCAAGCTTGAGCAGCAGGGCATCTTGGCCCCAGTCGGCACTCATCTGGATGCCAATAGGCAGCCCAGTGCTTGTGCTATGCAGTGGCACCGACATACTGGGTGCGCCCGTGCCATTGTAAAAGGCGGTGAAACCGCTGTACTGGCTGAATTTGGCGGCGTAATCTTTTAGGTCGGTGCTGTTCATATTGAGCCAGCCGAGTGGCGCAGGCGGCTTGCTGAGTACCGGCGACACGATTATGTCGACTGTCTGGTGGAAAGCGTGCATCGCCAGTTCTAGGCGCCGAAGGCTGTCGCGTGCCTTCACATAGTCAGAGGCGGTTACTTTGGCGCCGCCCTTGGCCATCACCTTGGTCGAGAGTTCGACCGGCGCCTCATCGAGGCTAAGCCCTAGTGAGTCTAGCCGCGGCTGTATGCTTTGTAGTACATGCGTACCTATGATTTTAGACATGGCACTGGCTGCCCGCGAATGGTCTGCCGGATGAGGCTGTTCTTCGACGCTGTGACCAAGACTTTCAAGTAATTTCCCCGCCGCACGGACGCCTGCGAGCACTTCGGTATCGATCAGCTCACCTGTCGGATGTGTGGTGACAAGCGCTATGCGCAGCTTAGCGGGCGGCGCTTGTTTAAGCGCGTCTGAGAAGCTCGGGTTCGTCCCAACTGTCTGCTGGGCGAGCAGAGGGTTGGCGAATAAATCGTGAGTAGTCAGCGTAATCAAGTCGAGAAAAGCGGCACTGTCGCGAACCGTTTGGCTCACCACATGCCCGACACTGAGCCCGCTCCAGCATTCGGCGAGCGTGCCTTCTATAGTCGTAAGTCCGCGACTTGGCTTGAGACCAAAGAGGCCGCAGTTGGCTGCAGGAATACGGATTGAACCACCGCCGTCGCTGGCGTGTGCGGCGGGGACAATGCCCGCTGCGACGGCAGCAGCAGCGCCACCCGACGAGCCGCCGGTGGAGTGAGTGAGTTGCCATGGATTGCGGCAAGCGCCAGTCAATACAGGTTCGGTGGTTAGTGTGAGGCCCCATTCGGGCGTGTTAGTTTTGCCCAGTATGTTAAGCCCCGCATCGACATAGCGCTGCACTATTTTGGCGTTGTTTTGAGCGATAAAATCCTTGAACAACGCACTGCCAAAACAGGCAGGCAGACCCGCGGCGGGGCTCAGGTCTTTGATAAGAAATGGCACGCCTGCGAGCGGGGAAGAATTGTTTGGGCTCGCTGCCTTTACTCGAGCAAGCGCGGCGTCATAGCCCTCATGCACGATCGCGTTAAGGGCGGGGTTAATCTCTTGCGCGCGCTCGACTGCGCATTGATTGACTTCTAAGGCGCTAAAATCGCCACGGGCGATGCCTTCGCCAAGTGCGATGGCGTCCAATGTCAGATAGTCTTCTTTTGAGAGCATAATAACCTCTGTTTTCTGGCCCTAATTATCGAAGCGTCCCGCGGTATACCATTTCACCTCACTCGCTCGTGTTTCAACGAGATCGACAACATCGAGGATCAACGCAAAAAGCGCCATCCTCACCACGACGCCGTTGTCGGTCTGCCTAAAAATCGCGAGATTAGGATGCAGGTTCAGGTCGTTATCGAGCTCGTTCGCCTCTTCGCGTGAATCGCGTGGCAGCGGATGCATGATGACCGTATTGGGGGCGCAGTTGCGTGTGTAAATTTCTTGATTAAGTTTGAAGCGGCCGCGGTAAATATTGGCTTCAAGGCGGCTGCTAAACCGTTCTTCTTGAATACGGGTAAGATACACAGTGTCGTTGTCGCTAAGGCCTTTTTCCATGTCATCGGTTTCGATAACACTGTGGCCCGCAGCGCGTAATTCGGCCACGATATTTTCAGGCATTTTAAGTTCGGCAGGAGAGATCAGCGTAAACGTGATTTTGGTGAATAACAGAAGCAGCTGCGAAAGCGAATGCACTGTGCGGCCATGCTTCAGATCGCCCACCATGGCTATGTGCATGCCGTCTATTTTACGACTGTTCGCATTGAGCTCTTTTTTAATCGTGTAAAGGTCAAGCAGTGCCTGCGAGGGATGTTCATTAGGCCCGTCGCCGCCGTTAATGACAGGCACGCGGCTCGCGCGCGAAAATTCCTCTACCGAGCCCGCCTGCGGGTGGCGCATGACGATAATGTCGCTGTAGCCGCTGACCACTCGTGCGGTATCGTAGAGAGACTCGCCTTTAGAGATCGATGAGGTTTTAATGTCTGAGGTTTCGCGTACATAGCCGCCGAGAAGATTAAACGCGCAGCCAAAACTAAAGCGCGTGCGGGTGCTTGGCTCGAAAAACATATTGCCTAGAATAGCGCCGTCCAGCGCGTTGGTGCGGCGCTCTCGACGCGCAAAGGGCTGCATGCTGTCGGCGACATCGAAGACGCGCTCGATGGCGGCTCGGTCGAACTGGGTGACGCTGGTGATATGGCTGCCGCGGAAATCCATGTAGCTCGTTTATCCTTATTTTTCTTGATGTTGCTGACTGTTATGAATAGCCTGAGTGCCTCGTTTCTCGAAATGATCTGCCCTCTAAGCTGAGGTTGAGAGGCTAACCGCCGATAAGTCTACTACAGTTGCGCGCCACGCTGTAATCGCCGCGAACGCCTTTCTGCGAAGTGGCGTCTTGCATACAGCGGAGCGCCAATAACCGCATCGAATTAGAGCGAAAATTGGAGAGGATAAGGATGGCGGGCAAAAGCATCTATTGGTACGACTTCGAGACCTTTGGTAAAGACGCGAAGCGCGGCCGAGCCTCGCAGTTCGCAGGGATCCGCACCGATGAAGACCTAAATATTATCGGTGAGCCTCTGCTGCTCTATTGTAAGCCGAGTCCGGATTTCCTCCCTGAGCCGATGGCCTGCTATATCACCGGCATCTTGCCTCAGAAGGCTGCTGCTGAAGGACTTTGCGAGCGTGAGTTTATCGAGCGCATCCTCGCCGAATTTTCAGAGCCCGGTACCTGTGTCGCAGGCTATAACAGTCTGCGTTTCGATGACGAGATGACAAGGCAGTTGCTCTACCGCAATTTCCACGACCCTTACGAGCGCGAATACAAGAACGGGAATTCACGCTGGGATCTTATCGATGTCGTGCGCCTGTGCGCTGGCGTTCGCCCCGATGGGATTAATTGGCCGCTGCGTGAAGACGGTTCGCGCAGTTTTAGGCTAGATCAGCTGACGGTGGCTAACGGTATCGAGCACGGCGCGGCGCATGATGCGCTTGCTGATGTTATTGCAACTATTGAGATGGCAAAACTCCTGCGCAAAGCACAGCCTAAACTGTATGATTATGCCTACGGGCTTCGGTCGAAGGCTGCGGTTCGGGCGCAATTTGACCTGGTGACACACAAACCAGTGCTGTTTGTATCGATGGCTTTTCCTGCGCGACAGGGATGTCTGTCCTTTGTCATGCCGCTCTGTCCGCATCCCACTAACAATAATGCAATTATCGCATGCGATCTTCGGGTAGACCCCGCGCATTGGCTAAGCCTTTCCGCCGAGGAATTGGCGACGAGACTCTATAAGCGTCGGAGCGATCTTCCCGAAGGAGAGGAGACGGTGCCGCTGCATATCATTGCAACAAATAAATGCCCAGTCATAGCACCAATAGGGGTGCTAGATGAGGCGCTTGCGGCCCGCTACGGCCTAGATAATACAATTTGGAAGCGGCATTTTGAGGTTATTCAAGCAGCAGTGGACGCAGCGGCAACGGTGACGGCCGCGTTTGGGCGTGCAAGCGAAGGCGCGGCCGAGACGGATCCTGACTTCATGATTTATGCGGGCTTTTTTGGTGACTCAGACAAAAAATTGATGCAGACCGTGCGCCGGTCAGCGCCAGCCGATCTTGGGCGTCTGGATATCCCCTTTAGAGACCCGCGATTAAAAGAGATGCTGTTTCGTTATCGCGCGCGCAATTACCCTGAGACCCTCACGGACGACGAGTGCAAGCAGTGGCAGAGCTTTTGTTTGTCCCGCGTCAATGACAGGCATGCCCGAGAAATCTACGCTGCCGGTGTCGCTGAGGCGAGGGGGCGAGGAGGGGCTGAGGTCGAGTCGCTGCTAGATTCGTTGAATGCGTATGTCGATTCTCTAAGCGTCGAACACAAATAGCGTAGAGAACGTCAAAGCTAATCACAGAAGCCTCGCTACCTATTAGTGAGGGAAACCAGTAAAATTCGCCCAGTAATAATGTCAGGCAGCACCACCTTTCAGGTGAGTGTCATCAACTTACGAAAGCGATCGTGAACGCCTACTATGTCGAGGGAATATGGACAAGTTTCAAGAGATCAGGCCGTATCAAGACGATGAGGTGCAAGCGGTCCTTGAGTCACTGCTGCGAGATGCTGAAATGCTCGACAGTATCGCCCGCTTTTATGCGCCTAATTTCTCACGCGTCCTCCCTTTCGCAGCGCGAATATTCGCGAGATCAACGTTAAAAAAGCAGCTGCGCGGCGTCGATAGCATCCGTGAAATCCAGCACGTGATCGCGACATACATGGACAAGATGATCGAGGAGACGACGACGTCGCTCACGCATTCGGGTCTTGAAAATCTGAGGCCTGGGCGAAGCTATGTCTTTATTTGCAATCACCGCGATATCGCCATGGACCCAGCGTTCGTAAACTACATGCTTTATCACGCAGGATTCGAGACGCTACAGATAGCGATTGGCGATAATCTATTGAAGAAGCGCTTTGTGTCCGATTTGATGAGGCTTAATAAAAGCTTCATCGTTAAGCGTTCGGTTAAGGGACGAGAGCTGCTTGCCTCACTAAGGTTGTTATCAGAATACATCCATTACTGCATCGAGACGGGAAATAATGTTTGGATAGCGCAGCGTGAGGGCCGAGCGAAAGACGGAATAGATCGGACAGACCCTGCGCTGTTGAAAATGCTCGCTATCGCACACCGCAAAGAACCGATGCGTGAGAGCCTAGGCCGGCTGCACATCATTCCGGTGACTCTTTCTTACCAATACGATGCCTGCGATACGCTGAAGGCACAAGAACTCTATTTGCGTGAGAAAGAGGGCGGGTTTCAGAAAGACGAAGGCAGTGACATTCGTTCGATAGTGACGGGGATGATGGGCGAAAAAGGCGCGGTGCATGTGGCGTTTGGAGAAGAATTGGAACTCGATTCGGATGAGCCTGAAAAAATTGCTACGGCAATCGATGCGCAAATACTTGCTAATTATCGGCTTCAGGACATTAATTATCTTGCGCTACAGCGATTGCTGGCCGCGGGGAAACTCACCGAGACTGAAACGCTTAAAGCCTCAGATATTCTCGCAGATTGGCAAGCCAAAGCAGACGACTTGTTGGCCTTCGAGCATCGTCTGAACGGCGTAGCTGCGGAGCTGCACCCGTATTGGCTACGCAGCTATGCGAATAGCGCGTTACTCAAAGCCTAGCTGGCGAGCAGGGGGGGGGCGGTTCTGCGCTACACCAGCAATCATAGCTCAGCGTGCTATCCGCGGTTTAGTTTTGCAGCCGCAATGTCAAAGCGCTCGCGCAGTTCTTTTCGTTTTTCTGGCGAGAGGGGGCCTAGGCATTGCAGTCTCAACTGTTCATCGCGCGAGTGCTTGATAACGTCAGCAGCTGAACGCTTGGCTTGCCCAAACACGGCTTTAAGCTGCTCTAATTGCAACTGCATGCGGAGCGCCTGATCTGCACTTGGCGTGTCTACATTGGCGCTAATTTCAAGTTCTGTGCAAAGCCTTGCGGCACTGATTGCCGCCTCACTGCTTAACTTGTCTAGATCGGCAGCTTTGGTAGCCTTGAGTAACGACGCGAGGCGTGCGTCTAAAATGGCTGTGAACGAATCGTCATCAGGCTTTGTTAGCGTCTTCCAGTCTTCCGAATCAAAGGCAGCTTTCGCAGTCGCAAACTCGTCCGCGTCTTTAGCGCTTAGGAGACTTGCTTCAAATGCGTCGAGCTTGTCAGTTAATGCGCTCACCGTCGCGATCCGCTGCTGCTGTCTCTTGTCGGGAAGTGCTTTATAACGCGTATCGAATCGACGCTTAAGCGTAGTAAATCGCTCGGTATAGATTTTGCCGCGATTCCCAAGCTTAGGGCTGAGTGCCGCAGAGAACTGTTGCGACTGATCTTGGTACTGCTCACGAGCTTGCCTAAAC
>Ga0181607_10003918_pt1 | contig 12803 bp, 9 predicted proteins | sample 041ome_9_FD_132420 | JGI IMG/M metagenome (GOLD analysis project Ga0181607, IMG submission 132420) | Coastal salt marsh microbial communities from the Groves Creek Marsh, Skidaway Island, Georgia - 041413US metaG (megahit assembly) | ecosystem: Environmental > Aquatic > Marine > Intertidal zone...
ATTGAATTATAAGCCTTAACTTAAAACTATATAACAATAATATGAATTTAGATTTCTCAGATGACCAAAAATTTTTACAAGATGAAGCTAAGAAATTCTTTGATAAAGAAGGCGGTCTTGCAAATGCGCGAAAAGTTATGGACAACGCTCTGGAAGGTGACCAAGAGCTCTGGCAAAAAATTGTTGAACTTGGCTGGACTGGAATTAGGATTCCTGAAGCATACGAAGGCTTGGGTTTAGGACATTTAGAGCTATGTGTTATCGCTGAAGAGCTTGGGAGATCGCTTGCACCTGTTCCCTTCTCTTCATCTGTTTATTTTTTTACTGAAGCAATTATTAAATTTGGTAGTGAGGAAATTAAATCTGATTTATTGCCAAAATTAGTCTCTGGAGAGGTTGTTGGCACCTATGGTATTGCCGAAGACATGCATCAGGCAACAGAATCTAACCTAGCCGTTTCAGTGACATCGGAAAAAATTAATGGTACTAAGATTGCTGTTCCAGATGCAGGAATGGCCTCTCATATGATAGTAGTTGTTAAATCTAGCACTGGGTCTGATTTAAGATTAGTTGACCTAAGTGATGAATCTGTAACTGTAACGCAACAAAAAAATATTGATACCTCAAGAGCTTTTTTTAAAATTGAATTTAAAGATACTCCATCTCAGCTAATTGGTGAAATTGACCAAGGCTGGGCCTATGTTCAGCATCTATTAGATCAAGCAGCCGTTTTATTTGCATTTGAACAAGTTGGAGGATCTCAAGCTGCACTTGATATGGCTAAAAAATATTCAATGGAGCGATTTGCCTTTGGAAGGCAAATTGGATCATATCAAGCAATAAAACATAAGCTTGCTGATATGTATATTGCAGTTACTCTTGCAAAATCAAATTGCTATTATGGTGCATGGGCATTATCTTCGGAGTCTGCTGAACTGCCCCTTGCATCAGCGACTGCAAGAGTCAGTGCCACCAAAGCTTTTCAATTATGCTCAAAGGAAAATATACAAACTCATGGCGGTAATGGTTTTACATGGGAATATGATTGTCATTTATTTTATAAACGATCAAAAGTTCTTTCAGTTTTGCTTGGGTCTGAAGCAAGTTGGAAAGAAAAATTAGTTACTAACTTAGAGAAAACAAACACTTTAGCAAAGGGGTAAATTATGGATTTTAACGACACACCAGAACAAGCTAAATTTCGAGCAAAATGCAGAGATTGGTTAGAAGCCAATGCTGAACTAAAAGAAAGTAAAAGCAGTGGTCACAGCGATTCTTCATTAGAAGATCATCTTAGAGTTGCTAAAGCTTGGCAACAAAAAAAATATGAAGCCGGTTGGGCAATGCTCCATTGGCCAAAAGAGTACGGAGGTATAGAAGCTTCGCCTATCGAGAGAATCATTTGGGGGCAAGAAGAAGCAAAGTTCAATGTGCCAGGTGGCATATTTGAAATTGGTCTTGGTATGTGTGGCCCGGTGATGATGCAATATGCAACTGATGAGCAAAAAGATAGATATCTTGCACCCATGGCTGAAGGAAAAGAAATTTGGTGTCAGCTCTTTTCTGAGCCTGCGGCTGGATCTGATGTTGCTGGTTTGAGAAGCAAGGCTGAAAGAGATGGAGATGACTGGATAATTAATGGGCAGAAAGTTTGGACTTCAGGCGCGCATTATTCTGATTTTGGTATTTTGGTTGTCCGCCACGATCCTGATGTAGCAAAACACAAGGGGCTTACATTCTTTTTCGTTGATATGAAATCACCTGGAATAACTGTGAAACCTATTAAACAAATCACTGGGCAGTCAGGTAGTGGCTCAGGATTTAATGAGGTTTATTTCGATGATGTTCGAATTCCTGATTCTCAGCGCCTTGGTGAAATTGGAGATGGATGGAAAGTTGCTATCACTACGTTAATGAATGAGAGATTGGCTGTTGGAGATGCTAAGGGTTCTGATATTGAAGAAGCATTAATCTTATCTAAAACAAAAGATGATGCTGGAGAAGCCTTGATTAAAAATAACTCTGTAAGGGAAAAGCTTGCTGATTGGTTTTGTGAGGCCAATGGTCTTAAATATACAAAATTCAGAACAATATCTGCCCTTTCAAAAGGAGAAGCTCCAGGTCCAGAAGCATCCATCACAAAAATAGTTAGCGCAAATAAGCTTCAAGCAATTGGTAACTTTGGCATTGATTCTGGTGATATGGCTGGCATGCTTATTGATGAAAATGATGGGGTAAGCTCCTTCCAAGGTGCTTGGTTAGGCGCTCCTGGCTTGAGAATTGCTGGTGGAACAGATGAAATTCTTCGTAATGTTATTGCTGAAAGAGTTTTAGGTTTACCTCAGGATCCAAGAGCAGACAAAGGTTTAGCATTTAAAGATATACCAACTAAGGCCTAAACGAAGTTAATAGCTTAAGGAACTGTACGTCCTTATCTACAGTTAAATTGCCATTGGCAATTTCCAGAATTGGGTTTTTAATTCCCGCTAAAACTTGTTTTAAAGTTTGTTGATTGGTTTTAATATTAATGGAGCAATCAATAGGCAGATCATTTTTAATTTGAAGAACTTGATTTCTTAAAATCATAGCTTTCGTCAAGCCAGAGCTAAATTCAAAACAAGCAGTGATAATATTATTTGGATCAACCTTGGCTGGGTTCAAATTTACCCTGAGCACATCAAAGAACATATCAATTGGAATCTGGTCCAGCATAGAGACCTCAGGCGGAATAATATTTTCTGTCTCTTGGCTGCCTATCAGCCTCTGAGCTTCACTGAGAAAATAATTTCTTTTATTTGGATTAGAAGCCATGGTCCCAAGATAAAAAGCTGCTTTAGACCTATATAGAGTTGCCTCTGAGGTACGATGATCGATTGCTAACAAAAGATCTGATAGTTCTAATGCCCATTGCATTTCTTCATTAGCAATAGCATTTTCAAGTTCAGTAAATAATGCATCAGGGCCGCCCACCATATTAGAAATGAAATTAGCTTTTTTAAATGTCGAAGTGGGATCAAGCTCTGAAATATTCCCAGAGAACCAACCCAAATAACCATTGAATATACTTTTAACCGACCATCTAACTGTGCCGTAAAACTCTTGCATATATGGAGATGAAGCAATTGCCGGTGGCAATTCTATGTTTTCGATTATCTCATCTGGATGCATCCCCTGGTTCATCAGCCTGATGGTTTGGTCATGAACAAACTGTATGCCATCTCGATAAATCATTAGTGTATCTATGGCTGAATCACCTGAAAAAGGTAATGTGTGACTCGGAAATATTTTCTTAGGCTTGAGAGCTATCATCTCATCAAGGCTATTCACCCATGCATTCACATCTCTATGAGAGGTTCCCCTGATGGTATAAAGGTTTGGAAAAGTTTTATATATATTATCTCCAGGAAAAAGTGCTTTGTATTCTGGTAACCAAACAAAAATTTGGTCATCAGTTTCTCCAGGCGCATGAAAGAATTCAAATGCAATGCCAGCAATATTTAATTTTAATTCATTATCAAAAGTAACATTTGGCTTAATGTAACCAGGCGCGCTTCGACCAACGCTTAAATAGGGTCCAATACCTACATTAACAACCTCTTTCTTAGGAAGCATGGTGCCAAACATTTTAGAGGAGCGTGATGAAATGATGGGATTTAAAATTCCAAAAATTTTTTCAACAGATTTTGCTGTTGATTCATGAGCTATAACCAAAGGCAAGTTATCTTGTTGATCAACAAAATATTTTGCACCTAAGGTATGATCTCCGTGATTATGTGTATAAATAATTGCAGCTATGGGATTAGAGTTAATTGCATTGAACTTTGCATAAACTTTCTCAGCTTGAAAGACGCTATCAGTAGCATCAATAATAATATTTAGTTCATCGCCCTCAATTAAATAGGAATTAGCAATCCCATAACCGACTGCTGCATGAATACCATTCTCATAAGAATAAATTTTTTGAACAAACTCCTCAGAGTGCTTGAAAAGCTTTTCTACTTCTGTGGTTGTTTGGGCTAGAGGCGCTGATATTGAATCAGTTTTAGAGCAACCATATGAAAGAATGCATATAATAGATATTTGCAGAAAAGTACTAATTTTTTTCATAAGTTGCTCCTAAATGCCAATTCATCATAGCTGTTTTAAAAATCCATTTGAAGAGAAGCATCAAGATGTTAAATGGGAAAATAGTTTTCCTTATTCAAACGAGTATCAAGATAGATTTTTTCAAGATGATGCGATTGCAGAAATTAAAAATATTTTTATTGAGCCCAATCAACTGCTTGAAAGAATAAAAAATGGCTCTCAACTTCATATTGGAGAGCTAGGATTTGGATTTGGCTTAAATTTTTTTGTAACAGCAAAATTTTGGCATGAACATAATAAAAACTCTAACACTCTAAACCTAGAATATATTGCTATTGATGAGGCCTTGCCTAGCAAAGAACAACTGTCAAAAGTTATTAATGCATTTCCTGAGCTTAAAGAAATCTGTAATATTTTTTTAGACAGATATGAGCTTGCCCATAATGATATACAGAGAATTTACTTCCCATCGCTTAAAATTCGATTAACACTTATTCATAATGATATTGAATCAGGTTTAAAAAATCTTCTGGGATTCAAGAATAATCAAATTGATGCTTGGTATCTTGATGGGTTTGATCCTAAAAAGAATAAATCTATGTGGAGCAATTCTGTTTTTCAGTACATTGAATTTTTATCTGCAAGAAATGCAACCTTTGGAACTTTTACCTCAGCAGGATTTGTTAGGAGGGGATTAAAAAAATTTGGTTTTGAAGTAGATAAGGTAAAAGGTTTTGGTAAAAAGCGTCACAAGCTCATTGGAAGAAAATTACTAAGCATTCCTGCTCCTAATATTCTCTCCAATAAAAATAAGAAAATAGCCATTATTGGAAGCGGGATAGCAGCTTGTTCTGCGGCATATGCAGCTATACAAAATGGCGCACAAGTAGAAATATTTGAGTCTGCAGATGAGATTGCTGCTGGCGCATCTGGCAATCCAGTTGCTGCTATGTATCCAAGATTTTCTGCAAATAATTCACCTTATTCATTTTTAACTGCTCAAAGTTATTTTTTTGCTGAAAAATTATATGCACAATTCTCTAATGCATATAAAAATACTGGTCTTTTATTCTCGCACTCAAATGATTATCAGCAAGAATGGATTGAGGATATGAAGAGTTTAAATCGAGAAGATCTATTTCAAATCATAGATAAAAAAGAAATGAAAAAATTATATGGATTCGATACCAATGGGTTAATAGTTAAAAAAGGTGGCTACTTATTTCCTAAATTAATTTGCCAGGAAATGACAGCACATCAAAATATAAAAATTTCATGCAATCATTATTTTGATGGCTGGGATAAAAATAAAGCTAAGATAGATATTCGCTTCCGCAATCAGGAAAAAAAATCTGGCTTTGATGATTTAATTATTGCTAATGGTTCAGGTTTAACAAAATATTTATCTGGTCTTAAAATTTCAAAAGGGCAACTGGTTGGTTTAAGGGGTGAGCAGCCAATTGATTTAGATCTGCCCATTAATTCAGCTGGTTATATTTTACCCAAGATAAATAACATAACTTGGATTGGCTCAACGCATGAAAGAGAATTTAATGATATTGATATCTGTCACAAGACTGGGCAGGAACTAATCACAAAAACAAATAGAAACTTTAATATTAATCTTTCAGGTTCAGACAATATGTTGATAGAGGCTCATCTTAGGATAGGAAGCAAGGATAGGTTGCCTTTGGCGGGAAAAATTGAAGAAAATATTTATACCATTGGCGCTCTTGGCTCAAGAGGATTTAGTTTAGGCCCGTTGCTTGGAGATTATGTTGCTTCTCTTGTTAATAACTCGCCAAGTCCAATCTCCTCAGGAATCGCTTTAGCAATTGAGCCACTAAGATTTAAAGATTAATCAGCAAGTTCTCGACAAGCATCTCTGCAGCAGGCATATCATTGGGGGCGTAGCTTGAGCCTTTTCTCCATTTCGTTAAACCAGTCCATAAGGTTTTATCAGAATCCTCATCTCTTACAGAAATTCGTAGAAAAAATTCTGGCACCGAATTAAGTCTATCTGGCTCGTAAAGATAGCTCCTATACATTGGGTAGCCATAAAAACGAAAATCATCATATTTAATTTTCTCTTTTGTTGTAACACTAACATCTATTACAAGAGAAGCATTTTCAGAAAATTGGTGCCCTACTCCTTCTAAATATTCCTTTGCTGCATCCCCTAAATTTTCGATCAGAATGGGATCCATCTCAACAGGCAGCAAATCTTTGTTCAATAGAATTTTAAAACTTGATTCTTCTGCTAATTGAAAATTATTCCGACTATTTAACTCAGTAAATGGTGTGGAAGTGCAAGCTGTTAAACAGGCTACAAAAGTAAATATTAAAAAGTTTCTTTTAAGTGTCATAGGTAATAGTAATCTCTCAATAATATGACTAATATAATGCATTTATTTTATTTATAAACCATGTTCGAACTAAAAGAATCTAAAAAAATTAAATTATTGGATGTAGATGCTCAAATTTATAAGCATTCAAAATTTAATACTCAACACATTCATCTAGATGCAGATAATGATGAAAAAGTTTTTATGGTTGCATTTCGAACCATTCCAGAAGATTCCACAGGTGTAGCCCACATCCTAGAGCATACATCTCTCTGTGGTTCGAAGAAATACCCAGTAAGGGATCCATTTTTTATGATGATAAGAAGATCGCTTAACTCATTCATGAATGCATTTACTTCAAGTGACTGGACTGCTTATCCTTTTGCAACTCAAAACAATAAAGACTTTAATAATTTATTGGATGTTTATGTTGATTCAGCTTTCTTTCCACGATTAGATCCTCTTGATTTTTCTCAAGAAGGTCATCGCCTTGAAATTGACGATGAAAATAAACTAGAAATCAAAGGAGTTGTATTCAATGAAATGAAGGGCGCGATGAGCTCCCCAACAGATCAACTTTGGCATGGAATGTCTAAATATCTTTTTGAGGAAACTACATATCATCATAATAGCGGTGGCGATCCTGAAAAGATTATTGACTTAACGCATGCTGATTTGGTTGCATTCCATCAAAAACACTATCATCCTAGCAATGCAACTTTTTTTACTTTTGGTAATGTTTCAATAGAAGAAGTTCATAGCCACCTGGAAGAAAATGTTTTCCAAAAATTTACGCCTGCTTCAGAGCAACTCACAATTAAACCCGCAAAAATATTTTCAGAGCCAGTTCAGGCCACTGGAACATACCAGCCTCTTCCTGGTGACGAAAGCAATCATCATGTTGTTATTAGCTGGTTACTTGGCGACAGTCATGATCCACTGAATTTATTGGAAAAATATTTTTTATCGAATATTTTGCTTGATAATTCTGCATCACCACTGAGAAAAGCCTTGGAGCTATCAAAATTGGGCAAATCGCCCTCCCCATTTCTAGGAATTGAGCCCAGCAATAAAGAGATTGTTTTTATGGCTGGCTTAGAGGGTGTTGGGCAAGGCAAAGCTAAAGAGGTTGAAGAATTAATCCTTGCTACGCTTGAAAAACTTGTTATTGACGGTGTGCCTGAAGACTTAATTAACTCTTCTCTGCATCAATTAGAAATTGGTCAAAGAGAGGTTTCTGGTGGTGGAATGCCCTATGGATTGCAATTAATGCTTGGATGCATGAATGCTTGTATACATTATGACAACCCTATCTCAATGTTAGATCTTGACTCAAACTTCACCAAGCTTAAAGCTTTAATTTCAAAAAAAGGATATCTAGAAGAATTGATATCGACCTCCTTAATCAAGAATCAACACAGACTCAACTATGAATTAAAACCAGATCCAAAATTCAATGAGAATTTAGAGAATTTCTTTAGCTCAACCCTTAGAGAAAAAGAGGCTGCATTAACTGATAAAGATAGAGGTGAGATAAATGATCTTGCAAACGCATTGAAGGCGCGCCAAGAAGCTGTTGATGATGTAGAAATTTTACCGAAGGTTACAACTCAAGACATACCGCTTAAGCGCGAATATACCCATGAATCTTTTAAGCAAAATAATAGGTCAATTTATGAAGTGGGGACCAATGGATTGATGTACTCTGACTTTTTATTTCCATGCAAAAATCTTACACCTCAGGAATTACTTTTCTCATCCTTATATACATTTATTCTCACTGAAGTAGGCCTGAATGAAAGTTCTTATGAAGAAATTCAAGCCCTGCAATCTAGCATCACGGGAGGTGTAAGTGCATCCTTTAAGCTCCATACTCATAGCCTGAAGAAACCTGGAAAACTTTTCCTAAGCATTTCCTCTAAATCTTTGGAGGAGAATTTTGATGCAATGGAAAAACTTGTTTTTAACACGCTAGAAAATGCAAGGTTTGATGAGCAAAACAGGATATTTGATTTGTTAAATATTTTTATTGCTAGAAATGAAGAATCGTTAAATCAAAATGGTCATATTTTAGCCATGAATTCAGCTGCTAGTAGCTTAAATGAATTTTCAGCAACAGCATTTCAAATGTCTGGACTGGAAATGCTCAATCACTCAAAGGCAGCTATTTCTAAAATGAAAGATGCAAGTGATGCAATTGAGTTAATAAATATTCTGAAAAATATTCATTCAAAAGTTTCACATAATCCATTTAAAGTTTTTACTGCGTGCTCCCCAAAAGCGCTCTCGGATAAATCCATGAACTTTAAAAATATTGAATGTAAAGCCGAGCAATCTCTTACAGAACCAGTAAATCAGCAAATAGCATGGATCACGGGATCACAAGTTTGTTACTGCGCGGAAGCATTTCAAGGCGTATCAAGAGAACATCCTGATGCTGCGGCCCTGTCTGTTTTAGCAACAGTGTTAAGAAATGGCTTTTTGCATACCGCAATTCGCGAAAAAGGTGGAGCATATGGAGCGGGTGCTGCAAACGATACTACAACAAATACTTTTAAATTCTTCTCTTATAGAGATCCTAAGTGCAAAGAGACCTTTTTTGCATTTAAAGATGCGATTGAATGGTCAAAGACATCGATTACTGAGCAGCATCTTGAAGAAGCAATCTTGGGAGTTGTATCATCCATTGATAAACCTCTATCACCAGTCGGTGAAGCTAAAAATGATTTTAATTTCAACTTAGAAGATATCTCAACCCAAGAAAGACTAGAAATGAGACAACGGGTCATTAATTGCTCGATTAAAGATTTGATTAGAGTCAGTGATAAATATCTAACCCAGGCTTCTAAAAAATCTATTCTTGCTGGAGAAGCCTACAAAGACGAAGCGTCCGAATTAGGCTTAACTTTAAGAGAGGTTTAATTTTAAAAAAAGAAAAACTTCTTTTTCTTTAATTTTTCGGCGCATCCCCAGTATTGCTTTTGATACATATTGGACCTTGCCTGAACTCTATCAGCAACTCTGATTAACCATTGTTTTTTTCTGTAGGTCTTCTTTTTGAACCCGCTATATCCTTCATGATATGCAAGGTATAGTGATCGTGCATCAGTTGCTGAAAAACCTTGATAAAAGCCTTTGCTTGCATACCATCCTATAAAATCAGCTGAATCTTGAAAATTAGTTCTCTTAGCTCTAGAGTTTCCCGTTTCATCTCTGTAATCCTGCCATGTATTTTTTAAAGCCTGAGAATAGCCTACAGATGATGATGGTCTGAGCCAAGGGATGACTCCTAACAACTTCTTTCTTTCTGGTTTTACCTTTGCTTGAAAGCTGGATTCTTGATAAATGAATGCCATGAGAACATATGGAGGAAGTTTCCATCTTTTCTCTGACTTGATTGCTGCTTTGTACCAACTTCTTTTTTCTTGAAAGATTTCACAAATATTGTCTGGCTTTTCTGGAGGTGAGCTTACACAGGAGGAAAGCGCCAGTATAAAAATAATTAGAAGGCTATTAAAATTTTTTGGGATCATCTATAAAAGTACCTATATCAGCATCATCTATAATTTTAACACCAAGATTTTTAGCTTTTTCAAGTTTTGAACCAGCATTTTCACCAGCAATTAAATAGTTAGTTTTTTTTGAAATCGAACTCGTAACTTTTGCACCCTCCGATAATAATAAGTTCTTTACTTCATCGCGAGACATTGATGAAATTTTTCCTGTTATCGCAATTTGTAAGCCAAAAAACTGCATATCTTGTTCAGGGGTTTTAATATTTGGGTTGATGATACTCAAACATGGAAGTAAATTTTCTACCGATGCTATATTTTCAATATTACAAAAATAATCTACGATTTTTGCAGCTACTCTTGGGCCTATATCAGGCACTGAAATTAAATCTTCAAAGGTGGATTGTTGAAGCGCTTCTATGCTCCCAAAAACATTGGCTAAATTTCTTGCAGTTGTCTCCCCTACTTCCTCGATGCCTAGGGAGAAAATCAACTTATATAATTCAACTGATGCTGAGTGGTCTATTGATTTAAGTAAATTATCAACAGATTTTTCTCCAAACCTTTCTAATTTTTCAAGCTTTTCACGATGATCTTTCAGGGAGTATATGTCAGCAAAGTCTTTTATAAATTTTTTATTAATCAAGGTATACAATATTTCTTGGCCAAGCCCATCAATATCCATTGCCTTTCTTGAAACAAAATGAGTAAATTTACCTTGAAAAATTTCAGGGCAACTATTCCCGCCTGAACATTTGATAAAAGGAGTTTCTAAGCGTTCCTCAGTAATGCTTAAGTCAAGAGGCTTGTTATCTTCTATAAATTTTTGCGCTTCATAGTTACTTGAGAATTTCTTAATAGGTTTTGAGTGACTAGTATTCAAAACCGTCCATTCAGACTGATAATTAAAGACTGTTTCTGACTGACAACTTGGGCATTTTTTTGGAGCTTGGATTGGGCTAGCTCGATTTATCTTTTTTGGAATAACCTGAACCATTTTTGGAATTACATCTCCTGCCCTCTTAATTATAGCCCCATCTCCAACCCTGGGATCTAACCTTTTTAATTCGTCAAGGTTATGCAGAGTGCAGTTGCTAACATTAACTCCGCCCACATTAACGGTTTTTAATTTTGCAACAGGCGTCAAAATACCAGTTCTTCCAATCTGGAAATCTATACTTTCAATCTCTGTATAAACTTCCTCAGCTGGAAATTTATGTGCGATGGCCCACCTTGGTGATCTTGCAATTTCTCCTAGTTGTTTTTGCAAAGATAATTCATTCACCTTAAATACAACTCCATCTATCTCAAATGGGATATTTTCTCTTGAAGTCTCTATGCGCTTAAAATACTCTAGACATTCATCAATGGAGCCCACCAATTCATTAAGATTGTTGACAGGCAACCCCCATGAAGAAAAAACTGAAAATATTTCTTGTAAATTACTAAATTCAATTCCCTGGCATGACCCTATGCCATGAGCAAAAAATGCTAATGGTCTAGAGCTAGTTATTGCAGGATCCAATTGTCGCAAACTCCCAGCCGCAGCATTTCTAGGATTTGCAAACACTTTCTCATTATTCTTTTTTGCATTAAGATTTAAAGCGTCAAAATCGGGTTTCTTAATAAAAATCTCGCCTCTGACCTCAAGGAGATTGGGAAAAGAGTTTTTAGATTCTTTCAATGCCAATGGAATAGACCTAATGGTTCTGATGTTCGAAGTGATGTCTTCCCCAAGAGTTCCATCGCCTCTTGTGACTCCTCTTGAAAGAATGCCCTTTTCATAAATCAAAGAAACTGCTGCGCCATCCATTTTCGGCTCACAAAAATAATCTATGTGATTATTGGTGCCTAGGTTTTTTAGAATTCGATCATGAAAATTTCTTAAATCCTCTTCATTAAAAGCATTGGCCAAAGAAAGCATTTGTTGAAAATGTTTAAAAGTAGCAAAATCACCTTTGGGTTTAATTCCAACTCTTTGGGATGGAGATTCGGGAGTAATCCACTCTGGATGCTCGGCCTCTATTTCCTTTAATTCTTTAAATAACTCATCATATTCATGATCAGATATTAAGGGTTCATCTAGAATATAATACTCATAATCATGGGAGCGGATTCTTTCTTGGATGGAAATATATCTCTTATTTAGCACGCTCATTTTGCAGAAATACTTCGCATAGATTGAAGATGGCTAATTTCTTGAGCTCTAGATTTTAAGTGCTCGATCATTTGTTTACTTAGTGGAGCTCTAGCTGAATCACAAATACTGGCATGCAGTTTTTCAGAAATGCCAGAGGCTGATTCAAGCATTGTTTCAAACGCTTTTACAGGATCGATTGCCTTATGCAAATCTAAAGCCATCAAGAGCACGTGAGTCTGAGTTTCTGAATCAAGGATACCTGGATTTATTCCACTTGCAATTCTATATATCTCTCTTCCACCTAAATCTCTATAACTAAAAAAACCATTCACATATTTTGCATCCAAGTTTTTTAACAAGGTAAGAACTTGATTCATATCAAAATTTGATTTATCCATAGACACTAAATTTAAAATGATCAATTCTTGTTCCTGGACAGCTTCATCCTCATCATCAAACCCTAAGGTGCCTTGCTCAACATCTTCTTGAAAAAGCATGGATGAGGAATCATCAAGGGAGTTTTGAATCAATTTGCGGGTAAATAAGGGCTTAAAAAAAAGATATAAAATAACCAGGAAGAGCAATGCAGCACCAGCCACTAAGATTATTTGTAAATTGCTAGGCATGCTATGAAGCAGCTAATTCAAGCGCTTCTTTTACGTCAACTGATACCACTCGAGAAACTCCTGCCTCCTGCATCGTGACCCCCATCAAATGATC
>Ga0181607_10003924_pt1 | contig 12793 bp, 20 predicted proteins | sample 041ome_9_FD_132420 | JGI IMG/M metagenome (GOLD analysis project Ga0181607, IMG submission 132420) | Coastal salt marsh microbial communities from the Groves Creek Marsh, Skidaway Island, Georgia - 041413US metaG (megahit assembly) | ecosystem: Environmental > Aquatic > Marine > Intertidal zone...
TGAGCCCATCCGTCGAATGGAGCGTAAACAAAGCCCAAGCGCACACCATGATTAGCGCACACATGAAATCGGAGCCACTCGAAACCGTAACCGTAAGCACATACGACACGAATAAGGAAAAGGCATGGAGCATATGCGGAGGCACCGCAACAATAGAGCCCAAGAGCCTGAAAACGTACGCCTTTTGGCAGAACATAACGTTGAAGCCCGAACGTGTAACCATAGACCGCCACATCCTAAGAACCCTATTTAAGAGAGCGCCAAAGTCACTAACCGCCAAACGATACAAAGAAATAGAGCAGATATTTAGAACCGTATCAAGCGCTCTATACATTGAACCCTATCAATTGCAGGCGATAGTGTGGTTACAAGCTCTAAACGATAAAGAGGCATAAGCGTGATAAGACCAAAGCCCAACAGCCTGAATGCGTTCCTGATATTCAATGACGTAAGTATCAAGGAGCTTGCGACCCAATCGGGAATTGAGCGCACCCGATTAGGAAAGTTAGCACAAGCCAATAGCGAAAGAGAGCTCAGATATTCAATGCGAGTAAGCGAGCTCGAAGCGCTACGGCAGATAATAGAAGGTGAGAAGCCGCAGTGGATAAACCCAACGATACCGCTCTAACCACCCAATCAAAAACCGTAAACACTTGACAGGCTCGAAACAAACCCCGCCCACCGAGGCAAACAAACCCCGCCTAACACAGGCAAACAAACCCCGCCCACCGAGGCAAACCCCGAGCCAACAAGCCAAGACCCCCCCGATATTTCTCGGAGGGGTTTTTTGGTGCCTCAGATTTTTTCCCTTGTAACGAGCGCTAATTTTTCCCCTACCCAATACACGACCACACCGCCCGAGCGCCTCAGGAGGGCAGGCAGACCCCCCAAAAGAGATTTTTTGCGGTACCTGATGGCAGACCAAGACAGGGGTATACACCTTAAAAATGCTTAATATAGATATACACCACCCAACCCTCCGCATTTAATCAAATTTTCACGACACTTGTCAAGTATTTCGTGCCATACACTTGCCTTTTGTTGGAATTTTCACTAAGCTAGTGTAAACACCATTATTACATCTACAATATGGCTTGGCACAAAAAAGAACCTATTAGGTCAAGAGAAGACTTTAACAGTCAAATTAAACTTGTTTTGGAGTGTCTATTTAAGATACCGAGCATGTCTGATAAGCTACCTAACTACATCATGAACCGTATAGAATCCATTATTGAGTATGCGAAAAAAGAAGGCTGGAACTGAATTTACAGCTTCTGAGAAGCTACAGATCCTTAACGATATAGAAGTGATTGGGAACGTGTCTAAAGTGGCTGAAAAGTACAACGTCTCTCGACAGAGCATTTACAACTGGAAGAATGAGCTTACACAGATCGAGGAAGAGGTCAAACAGAATGAGAAGTTCGTGCAAGCCAGAGAGGGCTCAAAATTTGACGTAGAAGTCATCAAAGACATTGAGTCGTATAAACACTTGCTTCAACAGATTGGAACGCTTGAGGAGCGAAAACAGAGTATTGGTGCTGTTGTAGAGTATAACTTGATGAGGGTGATCCAGATGTTGGAGACGCACCCAGACTTGGCGGAGATTCATCCTAAAGATCTGAGTAAGATTATGACGGATCTAAACTCTGTTAGGAAGGATATGAACAATGAGCCAGCCATTATTGTTGAGTACAAGAACAGCTTTAAGACGAATGTGTTGCATGTTCTTACTGATTTCTTAGAGATAGAGCAGATGAAAGAGGTTGTTAAACGTATAGAGGCGATGGATGCAGACTTTGAGATTGTTAGCTAAACTTTTTTATTGTACCTCACAAAACGCAGGGTACAAACGCTGTAAAAGACAGTGCAAGCTGTGCAAGGAGCATTATGGCTCCAAATAAGCCCAAAGAGATTAGCTGGTCTGAGGCGTTGTTTAGTGTGATAGGGCACGAACCCCCTCCTGACTCATTAGAGCTTAGGAACTCGTTTATAGAGAATTGTTTAGCCGATCAAGACGGTAACAAAGTTAAACAAGCGGAGATACACATGACCATGCAGAAAGCCATCTTTGACTGGCAGAAGCAGGCAGACGCTAAAAAAGCCAGACTGAATGGTCTGATACGAGCTCCTTACAACACAGGCAAGTCTCAGCAAGTACCTATTGGATTGTCAGCGTACCTTACTACGAGAAAGCACGAGCTAGAAACACTGATTGTGTCAGCAGACGGTGGCATCTCTACTAAAAGGATATTGTCTTTAAGGTCTTTGTTTGATAGCGAGGTTTATAAGTACTGGTGCAGGGAGCACAACTTTAACCCGATAGAGTTAGACCGAACCGATACGGGCTCCACACAGCGGATCATTGCTAAGAGTCGTAACCGTACTGGTAACCCAACGTATGAGGCGTATGCGGTTCTAACGCAAACCACAGGTCAACGTGCTGGTGTTTTGATACTAGATGACGTTGCCAACGATGAGGATCGTATCTCTACAGCTCGTAGGGAAACCGTTTGGAACAAGGTATCCAACACATGGATTAAAAGGGTTCACGATAAAGGTATTGTTTTGAGTGTTTGTACCCCGTACCATCCAAATGACGCTAATAGTCGCTTAATGAAGTCTGGAATCTTTAATGTATTGCAGATTTCCGTAAAAGAAGATAAAACTGGATATAAGGTAGAAGAATGGAACAACCTAAAGTAGTTATGTACGCTCGCTTCTCTGCAGACGTTGAGCAAGAGCACATAGATGCCATAAAGCACGAAATGGATCTATTTTTAGATATGATAGACGCAAAACTTATGGCTCAGAAATGGGAGGTGCTAGACACATACGAAGAAAGCTCTGTTCTTGACTATGTGATAGACAAATGTATGAGGTATGGGTGGAGCATATTGACCTATGACATCAAGACGTTGCACCCATTTAAGGCTGGAGCCATATCCATTATTGAGGATGCTGCCGAAGATTCGGTTCCTATATTCTTTATAGATCCTGAAAGCGCCATGAAATCAATATTCGGTATATGAGAGAGGCTGATAAGATATGGGAAATTCCCTTATGGGAAACAAACCACAGTAAACAACGTTTACTACAAGAGGAAGCGATGGATTTCTTGTCTTATAAGCTCGGATACGAGATGAGCGAGGAAACCGATGACCCTGAACGTAAAGCATACAAACACTTTGATGGATATAATCACTACCCTGACGGAAATCTCACAACAGACGATTATGATAGTAACCTTCCTGTTTGGCTATGTGCTGATTTTAACCGTAGCCCACATTGCTGGGCGCTCTTACAGGTCAAAAAAGCAAGAAATGGGCTTAAACAGTATATCATCTTTGATGAAATCTTCTCCAAAGAAGCACTCACAACCGAGCAAGCGCAAAAAGCAGTAGCTTTACTGCAAAAGTGGGGTATCTGGAAGGTTTTATTGTCTGGAGACAACACATCTAACCAGAAAAGTGGTAATTATGGTCGTGTAGGCAAGAATGACTGGGATTACGTGCGTGAAGTGTTTGATGAGAACGGTATTACTTATAAAAACGAGCTAGACGTACAAAACCCTAAGCGAAAGATACGTGTAGACAAGGTAAATAACGTTATATACGCTGGAACTAATGGTGAGCGCAGGCTTTTAGTCAATACGAGGTGTGAAAACGTCATAAAAGACTACATGTACTCCATAGTGAACGATAAAGGCTTAAAAATAGATAATGGAGACAGGGGTCACATGTCGGATGCCACAGATTACGCTATTTGGCGTAATGAGAAGGGGAACGCATCACCAATGTACGTGTTAAGGTAAAAAAATGTTAACGTCAGATCCGTACAAGACAACCTTTGTAGGCTGTAGCCTTTTTAGCTTAGGCTTTTTATACTTTTTTACTATGTTTCTAGCCTTAATAGGATGGTAAATAATAACCCTCTTGTCTGATAATAATAGGCAAGCGACAATATAGTCTGTTGGCAAAGGGTTAAAAACTAACGGATCATTCTTTTGGAAGCTCCAAGACAACTCAAAACTTTCCGCCTGATAGATGTGCTGAGACTTAATGTGCATTTTATACTCAACAGAATTGTGTACAGCAACAATATCAGCGTCATAAGACTTTTTAGATTTAGAGTAAACAGATATGTCTGGTTCCGTTACGTGTTCAAACTTGAGCTTATTCTTATAGTGATCGTATACAGCGTATTCAGCTATCTTTCCCCTGTATATATCTTTCTTTATTTTAGCAATATCAAGTTGACCACGACCCTTATACGTCTTTTTGTTGGTTCTATACACAGCCTCAACAAAGTCAATACACTTCTTTTGGGTTTCTGGCTTTATTGTTACTTCTATCCATTTCATGGATCTAATATAAATAACTTTAGTATTGAATCAAACCATAAATGATAGCTATTTTCGTAACCATGAAACGTAAAAAAGACTCAAGATTGGAACGAGCAGGTGTGTCTGGGTACAACAAACCCAAGCGTACACCCAATCACCCAACTAAGTCTCATGTTGTTGTAGCCAAGGAGGGCAACAAAATAAAGACGATACGTTTTGGTCAGCAAGGAGTGAGTGGAGCTGGTAAATCACCAAAAACAGAGTCTCAAAAAGCTAGACGCAAATCCTTTAAGGCTAGACACGCAAAAAACATAGCTAAAGGTAAGATGTCTGCTGCTTATTGGGCTGATAAAGTTAAGTGGTGATTACATATGCCTTTAAAACGTGGTTCGTCTGCAGATACTATTTCTAAAAACATTCGCCAACTCATAAAAGAAGGCTACACTCGTCAACAGGCAATAGCCATAGCACTACAATACTCAAGAAAATGATAGACACCTCAAGACTTTACTCTGTATCAAAAGAAGTAGTTGAAGACATTATAACAAAGGAGACGAGGCATCCTTATTACAGTGTCGTTTTAGACAGAGCAAAGATAATGAACAGCTGGTTTCAGGCGGAGTATGACGAGTACACAGCCATTTCTAGCACCGTATTTTCAGACAAGTCGTATATTATTGATCAGTCAAGCATAGAGTCTGATGACGAGTACAGAGAAAGACTAGGCAGAATGAAGCTGTTTCCATTGGAGCAAAAGTTTTTAAGCGCACAACAGCGCATTTATGACGAAAACAACGTAAACAGATTGTATCCAGAAGGAAAGAGCTTCTGGAAGTGGAAAGAATCTAACTTTGATGACGCTGGATGCTCCATTACCGAGTTTTACCGAGACAAGGTTCTCTTCGTAAAAGAGGTTCTTGGATTCGGAGCCATTGTTACTGACCTTATGATGGATGTAGATGGAAATCCTATTACCGATAAAGATGGCAAGGTGGTTCCGTATAACTACGTAGTAAGACCTCACGAGATATGGAACTTCCAGATGCAACAGGGCATGCTAACGTTGCTCGTTACTAGACAGATGTACTATGACATAAATAATATTAAGAAGTACAAGTGGATGGCATACACCCCTGAATACATTTGTGTGTATGAGGAAACCAACGGTAAGAAAGAGAAGGTATTAGACATACCCAACCCGTTTGGAGAGGTTCCAGCTACGTTATTAAAAGGTCAAACCGATGCTAACAGCTCTTTTGTGGTTGGCAAGCCTAGACGTTATTCATTGAAGGGAATGTACCTAGCGGTTTCTGAGTTGTTTTATGACCTAAAGAAAGGATCCGAGCTGTTTGGTCACCCAATACCTGTTCTTACAGATAGTATTGTTCGTAGCCTTGCAGGTGTCGCAGACGATGACAAGTACGACTCTAAGACGATTAAAGAGGGCGTAGGTATGGCTATTATCATTCCTGATGACCAGCAAATACCTAGCAACATGCTATATCAAGCAGATATGCAGGGTCTTCAGCATCTTAGAGATGTAATATTCAGCGACCTTATGTCTATGATATTTTTATTGGCTCAAGTAAGAGACAAATCCGTTGTTAAGTCAAACGTATCTGGCTCTGCTAAGAGATTCGATAACGTAGAAGAGCAAGGTTTATTGGCGGCAACCGCTATGGATATGGAAAGTATAGAGACGCAAGTTATACGCAGAATGGCTAAGGTTAGAGATGAAGCATACGAAGACTACATGATTACGTATAGCAAGCATTATGACTTGTCTAGTGCGGATGAGATATTCTCTGACATTACAGAGGGTATGCAGTATCACGCACTCAGTCTGCCTCTACTCAAGAAACTTACTACAGAATACATGCGAAAGCGCTCTATGCCTCAAGAAGATATTGAAGAGGTTATGGAGTACTTTGATGAGTATGGCATGCCCAAAACAACCTCTGACCTACGAAATTTGGTGGATATATTACCACCCGAAGAACTTCAACGCCAAGCACAAGTTGGTATTGAATCTAATAGCGAGCAATAATTAACTTATAATTACATTATGAGCACAGAAAACATAGAGCAAGTTGAAGCTCCTGATTCAACACTAGAGGAGTCAACCTCACAAAACACTGAACAACAACCCGCAACTGAACCCGCATTTGACAAAGATAAATTCTTTCGAGGTGCGTACAATGAGGGTAAAAACAAGGTCGAAAAAGACGTTGTTGGTAAGTTCTCTGAATTATTAGGGGATAACTTTGAGTCACTAGAAGACGCATTTTCTCGTATACAGCAAACCTTACAGCCTAAGCAAGAGGATAAAGGGGAAGCAGAGAAGTTACGAGAACTCTTACAGCAATATCAGCAAGAGGCTGAATCTGCAAAAGAGCAGTTAATGATGACTCAAATGCAAAACAGAATAGACTCTGAGTTTGGTAGTGCGTTTAGTGCTTTACAGCAGGATAACGAGCTTACACTAAAGCAAGACTACATAGAGCAACTGTTCTATAATGAATATGAAATTGAAGAGTCTAATGGGCAGTTCTATGCCGTCAAAGACGGTGTACCTGACCTAGACGCTCAAGGCAACAGAAAATCAGTGGCTAACTCACTCGTTGAGTTTGCTAAACAATTTGCAAAGCCCAAGAAAGTGGGCGCTGGCGGAGCAACTGGTGGTACTCCAGCTAGTGAAAGACCTAGTCGTGCAGAGTTTCAGAAACTTGTACGTTCGGCTAATCCAGCAGATCGACAGAAGGCTGAGGAGCTATTCGCTGCCTCACGAGCCGCTGGCGGTTGGGCGGAACAATAAATCCATCTTATTATGGTTCGGCAACACCTTAATTGTCTATATCTAGGTCACAGCGACCCAAAAGCTAAATCAAAACTTACATTTAATTTAACTTTTATTAGATATGGCAATTAATAGCAATTTCTCAATATATGAACCAGAAGCATGGGTAGAGGTAGCTCTAGCTAACCAATATCCTAACCGACCAATGGTATCCGAAGCCGTTACTAACGTAGCTGGCGCTTCCATTGAAGGTCTAGTAGCTTCTAAAAACAAGTCTGTTAACATCACTCGTGCGGTAAAGCCAAGTGGTGCTCCTACTGCGTACACTGGATCTTATTCTTTAGATACTCCAGACGCTAGTGAAGAGACTCTAACTATCAATAAGCACTACTACACTGGTTTCAGCATCGACAAAGCTGACCAGAAATTTGCGCTTCCTGACTTAGTTCAACAGCACTTTGTACCTCACTTACACCGTTTGATTGACCAAATCAACTCAGACGTAAAAGTTGAGGCTCGTAAGGCTTTCGAAGTAGCTTTCTCTTCTAAAGGAACTGATGCTACTGTTATGGATGACAATGACCTTGCAGAAGCTCGTAGAATTATGGCTTCTCGTAAGTTCGTAACCGATAACATGATTATGGTTATCGACCCATTCGTAGAAAAAGACCTTACTACTCTAAACATCTTTCAACAAGCTAACACTCGTGGAGATGCTGGTATTCAGTTAGGTGGAGCTATGGCTCGTGCGTATGGTTTCGACTTCTACGTTGACAACGAAGGTTCTAACCACACTGCTGCCACTACAACTAATGTTGTTGTTGCTGCTAACGCTGCTGTTGGAGCTACAACTATATCTGTAGATAATGGCTCAACTGGTGATGCTGACCTTAATCTAAATGAAGGAGACGTAATTTACTTCACTGGAGCTTCTGGCTCTGATGATTATTACGTTGTAGAAAGCCAAACTGCAACTGTATTAACACTTAAAGAACCATTACGTAAAGCTGTTGCTGACACTACCGTAATAGTTGCTGTTGATATTGCTGCTGGTGACACTGGTCGTGAGCAGTTCTTCTACGATCCATCTGCACTTGCTCTTGTAACTGCCATAATGCCATCTGTTGACAGTGGCTCTGGTTCAGGCGTAAGACGTGCTGCTGGTTTCGAGTCTATGAACAACGTAAACTACACGTTGACTGTAGAAGAAACCAAATCTGGTGCTGACATCTTAATCGAGATGTTATACGGAGTCAAAGTATTCCGACCAGACTTAGGTGGTCGATTCATTCGAGGTAACGAAGCTAAAGGATAATCCTTGTAGCTAGAAACAAATTAGGGATAGTGGTTGTACTAAGGTACAACCCTTCCCTTTTTTTATACGCTCATGAACAGCAAAATGATAAATATAAATGAGATAATGGATTATAAAGCAGTTATAGGAACTATAGGATTGCTTTCTAGTGTAACCTTAAATCAGGTATCAGCTGGGGTATCTTTACTTATCGGTTTGGCTACTCTAGGATATATGCTTACCAAATGGTATGGCGAATGGAACAGGGTTAAACATGAACAACAAAAAAGAAATAAATAAAGATTATGGCGTTTAGTGACCTTACCCTTACAAGAGATAATATAGATGCACTAGAAGAGCTTACGTTTAGTGGAGTTAACGTCACTACGGGCACTACAACGCTCAATCTATCTCAAAAGGATAACTTGATATTGGCTAAAGCAATCAAGCTCCTTAAAACGGATATTTTAGAGGAATTGAGAGAATACATAAATGATGATACATATAGCACAGAAGTAGCGTTACTTGATGCTATACATGTGATCGACACAGAAGACTTGTTAGTAGACCTGTTATCATACAAATTTTTAGAGCTGTGGTTTTCGCAAGACGCAACACACAAGGATAGCTTTTCATACACGAAAGCTATAAAGTATTATGGTATGTATAATCAATACATTTCAGCTAACCTCAGAAGATTAAGTGGATTATTAGCAAAGCCAAAGACAAAGCCAAGAGTTAGATTTTCTAGTATATACTAATACAATGACACTAGGTGAGACCATACTAAAAGACATTGATACTATGCTTGACGGCACAAAGGCTGAAAAGGTATATAAGCAAGTGGGTCGAATCTATAAAGAGTCTATAGACAACGCTAACCGAAAAGCTATTGATCCAGACGGGTCGGAAAGAATAGAACTATCTGATGAGGCTCCATGGTATTATAGAACGAAAAAGGCGGAGGCAACAGGTAGAGACAAACCTGATTTAAGATTTTCTGGTAACGCTGAAAGAAGTTTGACTTATGACATAAAAGATGATGGGTTTAATATGTATCACTCTGATCCAGATGCCGCATACTATATGTATAAGCACGAATACGGTATTGGTCATATGCCTAAGCGTAGACAGTTTCCAACGGATGAGGGAGAGTTTAATGATAGCGACTCTTCTTATCAAAAGCCTAACATAGAGAAGGTGACGCAGATCGTAACAAAACACCTTAACTCTAAAAGAAAATTAAACTTCTATGGATAGAAACTCTATACTTAGTGGCTATAAATCATCATTTTTAACGTACTCTGGTAATGATGCTAGACCAACCGTAAACAAGGTATTGAAATATAGTGGAAACAATTTCGATATTAGAAGGCGTGGTGACATTATCAGAGAAGTAGTAATCTTTAAGTTACTAAGCTCTACGACACAGTACATGATACAAGACGATAAGCCTGAAGAGGTATTGCAAAGATTTCAGGCAAATGTGTTTGTAGAACAATCTGATAGTCACAGTGTTAGAGAATCTAACTATGACAGAATATTAGAAATCGTTGACCAGTTATTTGACTGGGCTAACGCAACAGACGGATCAAGTATTACAAGCGATGTGCTAACCATAACCGTAACAGGTTCTGATAGCATAGAAGAGGATGATGGATACTTATCTGTAAACGTGAATTTTGAAAGCATAATCCAAATATAACATAACACAAAACTATGGCAAACAAGTTAATCTTTGAATCAGCTGAAATATTACAAGACGATGGAACTTCATCTGTTGGCGTAATATCTCAAATTACCGTAGACGGTTCAGAAATCGCTATTACTCCTAACTCAGTAATGATTGAGGATAATCGTGAGATTTATGAGTCTTTTACTGGTAGAATCGTTATCCGTACTCTACAAACTGCCTTTGACGGTGGTGGAGACATCCTTAGCAACGCTCACGTTGTAAGTGCTGGATCCTTAACTGGCAAAAGCGAAGGATACTTGAAATTAAACGGTAAAGGTGACTCTCCATCATTAAGAAGCCCGTTAACCTATATTCAAGGTCATAACGACTTCAGTAATGGTAGAAGAGAAATCGTATTAGTAGCACAAGCAGAAGAACTAAATAGTTCTAGCGCAGTAACTGTATCTTAATAACCCAAAGGAGGTAACGTAACCATGCCAACGCAACTTAGCAAGCTGGCTATAACCGATGGTACCACCTCTTTGACATTCTCTATATATCAAGAGGGTGCTGAAGAAGCGTCTAGGCAGGTTATATCCATAACTCCAAATACGGCTATCATTGAGAATAGCCGAGAAATCATAACAAGCAAAGTGTACGACCTAACCTTGGTTGGCGTATACTCTTCTGCGTCTGCGTCTCAACTACAGACTTGGGCTAATGCTGGAACAGACCTAGATTTTAGTGGGTATGGTACAGACGGCTCAATCTTACAGGGCGAAGGAACCATTCAGGCTGTGTCTGGATTCGAAGATAACCTTGCCATAAAGTTATCCTCCCAGCGTGAGGCTCTTGGCGGATATGATTCGTCAACGGGCAAACACTCTTCTGGGTTGTCTTACGACAAGAATGGTTTAGCCCTGTACAAGTGGGGTGACGCAGACGGTAACAATAAAGCTGACGGTTGGAGTAATACTGGAGGTACTGGCTGGAACTTTGATATAGTAGATGGTCAATTCTTCACTACAACTGCTGGTACAGCTTCTGTAAAAAGAAGATTGTACTTTCCGTTCCCTAATCAGCGATTGTATTTCAACATTGATGTAAAATCATATACAGACGGAACTGTAGGTCAAGCTAACATTTATCTCGAAGGATTTGAGATTGATGGAACCACGTCTACTGGAAACTCTAATGTTGTCAGCATAACTGGAGTACAGGCGTTTCAAGACTATCTTGACGTGCCAGACGGAACTGTATACGTAGACGTTGTTGTTCAGATTGCACAGGATGATGAGTTACAATTTAACGAACCAACTGTTCAGATGGATAGTACCTATACGTTTACAGAATTTAACACGTAATAACACATAATAAAGCGAGCAATTATGGGTAGACTAACAAAAGTAGTAGGCGAATTTATGGGGGTAAAGTTTGAAGTTAAAGCAACCCCTATTCGCTTTGATAAAGTAATCGAGGATCGTAAAAATATGCTCTTCGATTGGTACAAAGAGAATCATCCAAAGGTGCACAAAAAGCTAACAAGCGATAAGTATACCATAGATGACTTCACCTTTGAGGAGTTAAACCATGTTAACTCATGGATGATGGATGAAGACTTCAGGGCTAAGTACTGCAAGTTTACTGCTGAAAAATGCATGAAACTAGCTAAAGAATTGCCTGATACCGTATGGAAATCTGATGACCTTGAGATAGGAACTATCGAGGAGGCTTGGGATTTTTTTACGAAGAGGCGTCAAGTACCTATAAATGGAGTCGGAGTACTTTAGAGTCATTAGACTTGCTCGCACCTAATGACCTAGTGGTCGAGATTGGCGGTTCGTACGTTTATTACTGTTACGTTCTCGCTGATTTCGATCCATTGCGAGCTAAGGAACTTGAAGCCGAGTGTTCGGTGGAAGACATAACAAAAGCCATGATGGCTAGAGTAGCCTATCACAAGCCAAAGGAATAAATTAGATGCCAGATTTAATATACAATGTTAAGTTCAAGATAGATAGCTCGTCAGCTAACAGTCTGAAAAATGTTGTAGACGCAAACGCATCTAAGCAGGTAAAAGAGCTTCAAGAGGCTCTTGCTATATTACAGCAAAAACTTAATAGCACATCCAATCAAACTAAGGATATAGACAAGGAAACAAAAGATTATATCTCTACAGCTAACAACCAAAAGGCTTTAGTAAAGTCTTTAAGTTCTGAGATGTCTAAGACAGTTCGTGTCTATGGAGAGAATAGCAAGCAAGCTCAGAATCTTAATAATGTTTTACTAAGAGAAAATCAGATACTTGATAATACGATACTGACACTGGATCAATACGTAAGCAACACCGAGCTTAGTACGGATGCACAAACAGCCCTGTATAATTCTATAGCGTCTGGTAACACTACCATGGTTCAGGCTAAGGCAAGGCTTAATGAGTATAAAAGAGCTATATCTACATCTGGTGACGCTGTTGGTCAAATGAACACTCAGTTTTCGGCTGGAAATCAAGCCATATTCTCGTTCAGTGACATGGTTCAGGATTCGGCTCAGTTTCAGTTTGGATTTGCTCAAGGGATGCGAGCCATTGGTAACAACATTGGTTACACAGCGGAACTTATGGCTGTAATGACTAAAAATGCAAGAGAACAAGGCATGACCTTTGGTCAGGCAATGAAATCATCA
>Ga0181607_10003926_pt1 | contig 12791 bp, 11 predicted proteins | sample 041ome_9_FD_132420 | JGI IMG/M metagenome (GOLD analysis project Ga0181607, IMG submission 132420) | Coastal salt marsh microbial communities from the Groves Creek Marsh, Skidaway Island, Georgia - 041413US metaG (megahit assembly) | ecosystem: Environmental > Aquatic > Marine > Intertidal zone...
AGGGCGGGTGCGTGGGCTTTGCGCTGGCTTCCGCTCGGGCGGCCTTGGCGGCTACGGAGGACGGCGGCCGGAGGGCCGGTGACAGGGGGCAGGTGGCAGGGGACGGGGGACAGAAGACAGAGGACAGGATACAGGGGACAGGATACAGGGGACAGGATACAGGGGACGGGGGGCAGGAGACAGGGGGGGCGCTGGATTATTGGCCGGTGGCGGCGTTGTTGCCGGCGGGGCGGGAGGTGTTGCGGGTGGTGGAGGACCGGGTGGAGTTGGGCTTCCGGACGTTCAAGTGGAAGGTGGGGGTGGGGGCGGTGCGGGATGAGCTGGGACTGTTGGCTGATTTGTCGGCCCGGCTGCCGGAGGGCGCCCGGCTGCGCTTCGATGCCAACGGGGCCTGGGATCGGCGTCAGGCCGAAACTTGGCTGGCGGCGGTGGCGGAGAATCCGTTTGTGGAATTTGTCGAGCAGCCGATTGCGGCCGAGGCGCGGGGCGCGGAGGACCTGCTGCGGGGGCTGGCGGCGGATTACCCGGTGACGCTGGCCTTGGACGAGTCTCTGGCGTCGCCGGACGATCTGGATCGTTGGCTGGCGGCGGGGTGGCCCGGGGTGTGGGTGCTCAAGCTGGCCCTGATGGGAGATCCGGCCGCGGTGGTGCAGCGCTTGGCCGCGGCGAAGGCGGACGTGGTGTTTTCCTCGGCGCTGGAAACGGCGATCGGCGCGCGGGCCATGCTTGCGGCGGCGTTTCGTTGGTCCGGGCCCCGGCGGGCACTGGGGGTGGGGGTCTGGCCGCTTTTCGTGGCGCGTTGGGCGGATGGGCCGACGGCGATGCCGTTTGTGCGCTGGAGTGACGTTGAGGCGCTGCAGGAGGAGGCCGTATGGAACGGAGCGCTTTAGCGGAACGGCTCGGCGGTGTCGACCGGACGGGGTCCACCGGAGCCGTGGTCGTGACAGAGACTGACCCGCTTCAATTTCAAGCGGCGTTTGCCGACGCGGTGGCAGGCGCGGGCCCCGTGTTTCTGGCTGATCCAGGGTGGGGAACTCAGGAGCGGGAGCAGCTGCAGGCCCGGGTACGGCTGCGGTCGTCTGACTCGATGGAAACCGGCTGGCTCGCGATTCCAACCGGGGGATCTTCCGGTCAGCTCAAGCTGGCGCGACATGATGGCGAAACGATCGTGGCGGCCGTGGCGGGATTCTCGCAGCACTTTGGCTGGCCGGTGGTCAACGCCGTGGGGGTGCTGCCACTGCACCACGTAGCGGGGTTGATGGGGTGGTTGCGCTGCGCTTTGACCGGTGGACGCTACGAGGCGGCGCGATGGTCGGAGATCGCGGCGGGGGCGTGCCCGGAACTGAACGGGGACGGACCGTGGTGTCTGTCGCTGGTCCTGACGCAATTGGCCCGGCTTTTGGATCAGCCGGCATCGGTCGCGTGGCTGCAACGGTTTGAGGCGGTGCTGCTGGGCGGAGCGGCGGCGGGGCCGGACTTGCTGGAGGCTGCGGCGCAGGCAGGGGTCCGGCTGGTGCCGTCCTATGGGGCGACGGAAACCCTCGGCATGGCGGCAGCGTTGCGAGCCGACGCATTCCTGGCCGGCCGGCGCGATTGTGGCGACGCGCTGCCTCATGCCCGGCTGCGCATAGCGGACGATGGTCTCATCGGGATCGAGGCCAAGTCATTATTCCGTGGATACTGGCCGGACTTGCATGGTGAGGCGGGGTGGTATCCGGGGGATTTGGGGCGCTGGAGCGCGGACGGGGGGCTGATCATCGAGGGCCGGGCCGATGCGCTGATCAACACCGGGGGCGAGAAGGTGAATCCAACCGAGGTGGAAGCCCGCCTGCGGGTTGTCATGGGGGTGAACCAGGTGGTGGTGCTGGGGACGCCGGATCCACGCTGGGGCGAACGGGTGGTGGCGGTGGTGCCGTCGGGACAGGCGTGGTCGATGGTCGAAATGCGGGAGCGACTCGCGGCTGAGTTGGCACCCTACAAATGGCCCAAGGCCTGCGTGGAAGTTGCCTCTTGGCCGGTCAACGCCATGGGGAAGGTGGACCGGGCGGCGTTGCGAAGGGCGGTCTCAGGTGCCGTCGACCCAGGCGGCGATTGAGGCCGGCAGGTCCTGCCGCTGACGTGAGTCCGCAGCCAAACAGACATGCTCGGTGCGGATGACCGCCGCGCGTTTGATCGGCGGGCCGAGGCGCTTGAATTCGTAGTCGATGGCGAAGCTGTCCGGACCCGTGCGGGTGGGGGTGAGGGTGACGGATACTTGATCACCGCAGACCAAAGGACGCAGGTAGGACGCCTCACTGCGGGTGATCGGGATGATTACATCCTGGTCGTCGAAGAACTGGGCCAGAGGCACGCCATGAGCGCCCAAAGCCTCCTCATACGCTTCATGGGCGATGAAGAGGTAACGCGCGAAGAACACCACCCCGGCGGCGTCGGTGTCGGGAAAATGGATCGTGCGGGTGTAGGTGAACGCGCCCATCGAGCGAAGTTATAGCCGCAAGAAGGCGCCCCAGGCGCAAGAGCAGGCTTTGGTTCGATCCGTTCTGTAGGTAGGGACGTCTCGGCGAGACGTCCCTACCTAAGTTTCTTTCGTGTCTATTCGGGTCCTTTCGTGGTTAAAACCAGCGCCATGACCAAGAACGAGATCGCCGAGGTGTTGGAGCAGATCGCGGTGTTGCTGGAATTGAAGGGCGAGAACCCGTTCAAGATTCGCGCCTACGCCAGCGGGGCGCGGGCGCTCGAAGCGATGGAGGAGACGGAGATCGTGCGGCTGGTGGAAGCGGAGGAGCTGGATTCGGTCAAAGGCATCGGCACCGCGTTGGCGCAGAAGATCGGCGAACTGCATGTGACCGGCCGGTTGGAGTTTTTTGAAAAGCTGAAGGCGTCGGTGGCGCCGGGTCTGGTGGAGATGCTCGAGGTGCCGGGCTTGGGGGCGAAGAAGATCAAGGTGATCCATGAACAGCTGGGGATCGATACCCTGGCCGGTTTGGCGGAGGCCTGTGCCGACGGCCGGGTGGCGGCATTACCGGGGTTCGGCGCGAAGTCCCAGGAGAAGATCGCCGAGGGCATCAAAAACCGGGAGGCCTACGGCAAACGCCATTTGTGGTGGCTGGCGAACGAAGTGGCCCGGCCCATCGTGGAGGGGTTGCGGCAACTGCAGCAGGTCGAACGGGCGGAAGCCGCCGGCAGCCTGCGTCGCGGGATGGAAACCGTCGGGGATCTCGATTTTATCGTAGGATCGCGCGACCCCGAGCCGGTCATGACATGGTTTTGTGATTTGCCGGAGGTAAAGGAGGTCACGGCCCGGGGCGTGACCAAGTCGAGCGTGCGTTTCGAAGGCGGCTTGCAGGCGGACCTGCGCATCGTTCCGCCCGAGCAGTTTGTCTTCGCGTTGCACCATTTCACCGGTTCGAAGGACCACAACGTGGCCATGCGCCAGCGCGCACTGGCCCGCGGCTGGAGCATGTCGGAGTGGGGCCTGGTACCGGCTGAAGGTGAGGGGACTGCCAAGGAGAAGGCGGAACGGGGAGAGAGCCTGGTGGTGGCCGACGAGGCGGAGCTGTTTGCCAAGTTGGAGCTGACGTTCGTGCCGCCGGCCCTACGCGAAGGCCTCGGCGAGATCGAGGCCGCGGAGGCGGGTGAGTTGCCGAAGCTGGTGGAGCTGACCGACCTGCGCGGTGCGTTTCACAATCACACGACCGCGAGTGATGGTCGCAACACCCTGGCCGAGATGGTGGCCGCCGCGGAGGCGCTGGGCTGGGAGTATCTCGGGATCGCGGACCATTCCCAGGCGAGCTATCAAGCGAACGGGCTCGACGCGGAACGGTTGGCCCAGCAGATCGCGGAGATTCGGGCGCTGAATGAATCGGGGAAGTACCGGACCCACGTCTTCGCGGGCAGCGAGGTGGACATCCTGACCGATGGTCGGCTCGACTTCGCCGATGACGTGATGGCGCAGTTGGACTACGTCGTGGCTTCGGTGCACAACGCGCTCACTCAGAGCGAAGCCGACATGACGAAGCGCATCATCCGGGCGATCGAGAATCCGCATGTGACCATGCTGGGCCATCCGACCGGCCGCCTGCTGCTGCGCCGCGAGGCGAGCAAGGTCGATTTGGCCAAGGTGATCGATGCAGCGATCGCCCACGAGGTGATCATCGAGCTCAACGCCAGCCCCTGGCGGCTGGACCTCGACTGGCGCTGGTGGCGCAAGGCGGCGGACAAGGGTCTGATTTGCGCCATCAATCCCGACGCCCACGAAACCAGCGGTCTTGAGCACGTGGCGACGGGCGTGCACGCGGCCCGCAAGGGGTGGCTCGAAGCGCGCCACGTCCTGAACACGCGGCCGTTGGCGGAGGTGAAGCAGCATTTCAGGTAGGGACGTCTCGCCGAGACGTCCGCAGTGGAGTGGCAGCGGTTGGCTTCGGACGCCTCGGCGATGCGTTCCTACTAGCCACCAGCGGTTTAAATAGCTGACAGCTGACCGCTGAGGGCTGAAAGCTCCCTGCTTCATGAAAAAAGCCCTCATCACCGGCATTACCGGCCAGGATGGTTCCTACCTGGCGGAACTGTTGCTGACCAAGGGATACGCCGTGCATGGCTTGGTTCGGCGGGCCAGCACTTACAATCGTAGCCGGATCGATCATCTGCGGACGTCAGAGAATCTGAACGCCGGCCGGCTGGTGTTGCACTATGGAGAGCTCAGCGACCTGACTTCTTTCCACCGGCTCTTGCACAAAGTAGCGCCCGACGAGATCTACCACCTGGCGGGCCAAAGTCACGTCGGGCTGAGCTTTGATCTGGCGGAGGTGACCTGTCATGAGAACGGCATGGCCACGCTGCACTTGCTCGAGGCCATGCGCGAACTTGATGCCCCGGCGCGACTTTACGTAGCCGCCAGTTCGGAGATTTTTGGATCGCCGATCGCGGGGCCGCAGGATGAAACCACGCCCATCAATCCGCGTAACCCCTATGGTTGCGCCAAGGCCTTTGCATTGCAGTTGGGTAAAGTTTACCGCGAGGCCCACGGCCTCTTCATAGCCAACGGCATTCTCTACAACCACGAGTCACCGCGGCGGGGGGAAATTTTTGTCACCCGTAAGATCACCCGCAGTGTTGCCCGATTGGCGATGGGGCAGGGAGGGGCAATTGAATTGGGCAACCTGGATGGAGCCCGCGACTGGGGCTACGCTCCGGAATACGTCGAGGGCATGTGGCGGATGCTGCAGCAGGAGCGTGCGGACGACTATGTTCTGGCCACGGGGCGGACCACCACGGTACGCGACTTTGCGCGGGCAGCTTTCGCGGCGGCCGATATCGAAATCACCTTTACAGGGAAGGGGGTTGATGAAGTCGCCCGGCGCACCGATACCGGCTCCACGGTACTCACGGTTTCGTCGCGGTTCTATCGTCCGGTCGACAACACGCATCTCTGCGGTAATCCCGCCAAGGCTAAGATGCAATTGGACTGGAAGGCCACAATCGGGGGCGAAGCGCTGGCGGCGTTGATGGTCGAAGCGGAGATGAACCGGACCTCCCCATGAAAACCTTTCTCCTCACGGGCGCGGCGGGTTTCATTGGTTATCACACCGTCCGGGCTTTGCTGACACAGGGGCATCAGGTGGTCGGGGTGGACAACCTCAACAACTACTATGACGTCCGGGTGAAGGATCACCGGCTCGGCCTATTGCTCGGTGAGACGGGTCGGCCGCTGGGGGATTCGTCGTCGCAGTCGATTTTTGGATCGAACGAAGCGAGTCACAGAGCGTTCACGTTTCTGCCCTTGGACGTCGAGAACAGCGTGGCGGTGGCTCAGTTGTTCGAGCGTTGGTCGTTTGACGGGGTGATCAATCTGGCGGCGCGGGCGGGGGTGCGCTACTCGGTGGAGCATCCCGAGGTCTACGCGTCGACGAATGTCTCCGGCGCGGTGAACCTGCTGCAGGCGATGTGCCGGGCCGGCGTGAAGAAATACGTGCTGGCGTCATCGTCATCGCTCTATGCCGGGGCGCCGGCGCCGTTTCGCGAAACCCATGATGTCAATCGGCCCCTTTCGCCCTATGCAGCCTCGAAGTTGGGCGCCGAGGCGATGGCGTATGCGTTTCACCACCTGCACGGCATCGATGTATCCGTGCTGCGTTACTTCACCGTCTACGGCCCCGCCAGTCGGCCGGACATGAGTCCGTTGCGGTTCCTGAAGTGGATCGATGAAGGCACCCCGATCGAGCTGTATGGCGACGGCAGCCAGACCCGTGATTTCACGTATGTAGACGACATCGTGAGCGGGACGATTGCGGCGCTCAAACCGGTCGGCTACGAGGTGATCAACCTCGGCGGCGGCAATGAGCCCTTGGCGATCCGGGACATGATAGGGTGGTTCGAGCAGGCGCTGGGCAAAACCGCGGTGGTGCGGCAGCAGCCGTTTCACCAAGGCGACATGGCCAGCACTCAGGCCGATGTGTCGAAGGCCGCGCACCTGCTCGGTTGGCGGCCCGAGATCAAGCCGGCGGACGGCTTTGCGCGCATGGTCGCCTGGTATGAGGCCAACCGCGAGTGGCTGCGAAACATCCGGCTTTGACGCGATGAGCCTCACCTCAACAGCATCGTTGCTCCATGATTGAACAACTAAGGGAAATAGCCGAAGCCGCCGGGATCGAAGCGCTTAAATACTATGGGCGCCCCCTGACGGTGGATGCCAAGGCGGATGACTCACCGCTGACCCAGGCCGACCTCGCCTCGCATCGTTTGATAGTCGATCGCCTGCGAGACCATTTTCCGGACATACCCGTGGTGTCGGAGGAGGACAAGGAAGGGGACCGGGAGACGGGCGACTCCCACCGTTGGTTTGTGGTGGACCCGCTGGATGGCACCAAGGAATTCATCAAGCAGACGGGAGCCTTCACGGTGAACATCGGTTTCGTCGAGGCGGGTCGTCCGATTGCCGGTGTGGTGCATGTTCCGGTGACGGGACTGACTTATGGCGCCTCGCCGGAAACGGGCGCCTGGCGGGCCGATCGGGGGGCTACGACGGAGCGAATTCAGGTTTCTGCCGCCCAGAATCCCCTCCGCATCGTGGCGAGTCGCGATCATGCCGGTCCCGAAGTAAGATCCCTGCTGGAACGGTTTACCGATGCGGAATGCCTCAGCATTGGCAGTTCACTCAAATTTTGCCTCGTGGCGGAGGGAGCCGCGGATGTTTATCTGCGCGATGTACCCACCATGGAATGGGACACCGCGGCCGCGCAGGCGATCGTGGAAGCGGCGGGTGGGCAGGTACTGACTCATCCTGGTCATCTCCCACTGGCTTATGGCAAACCGGAGTTCCGCAACGGTTCCCTGCTGACCATTGGCGACCAGCGCTTGCGTGATCGCCTTATCTCCTGAACCCCTTTGTGCCTTAATTGTGAACAATCTTCATCCCATACATGATCGTTTGGTGTCGCGGGCGGAGAAGGAAGCCCGGCTGGGGCAACGCGGACAGGTATTGTGGTTTTACGGCCTGAGCGGATCCGGCAAATCGACCATCGCAGCCGCCTTGGATCGGGAGCTGCACGAAGCGGGCAGGGCCACCAAGGTGCTTGATGGTGACAACATTCGTACGGGCCTGAATCGTAATCTGGGGTTCACGGACGAAGATCGGCTCGAGAATATCCGGCGCATTGCCGAGGTCGCCAAGTTGTTCGCCGAAGCCGGTTTAGTCACCTTGGTGAGTTTCATTACCCCCCGGGCAGAATTGCGTGACCTTGCCAGCGAGATCATCGGTCAGGCCGATCTGCGACTGATTTATGTCAAGGCCTCCTATGAGGCCTGCGCGGAGCGCGATCCCAAGGGACTTTACGCGAAGGTGGCGGCCGGTCAGGTCAAGCAGTTCACCGGCAAGGATTCTGGATTCGAACCCCCGCCCGAAGGCAGCGATGATGTCATCATCGACACCGAGGTCCACGATCTGGCCGCCTGTGTCGCGCAAGCGCGGTCACAAATCATTTTACCGTAGGAATATGTGATGATCATTTGGCTTAGCCGAATAAAATTACTATTTTAGGTAACTAACATAAGATTAAAGCTTGACCCGGTCTGGAGGTTTGGTGCCCCTTGTCCGGGCCCACTTTCCATCGCCATTCTCTTGCTTCATTAGCAGACAGCGATCCGTTCATGTCCTCTTACAGCGTCAATCACCTCAAGCATCTCGAAAGCGAAGCGATTTTCATCCTGCGTGAAACGGCTGCCCAGTTTCAACGCCCGGTGCTCTTATTCAGTGGCGGCAAGGACTCGATCGTGGTGGCACATCTGGCCCGCAAGGCGTTTTGGCCGGGGCGCATGCCTTTCCCGCTCATGCATGTCGATACCGGTCACAACTTCCCCGAAACCATTGCCTACCGGGACAAATTTGTGGCCGATCTGGGGGCCAACCTGGTGGTGGCGAGCGTGCAGAAGTCGATTGATGACGGTCGCGTGCAGGAGGAAAAAGGGCCGAATGCGTCGCGCAATGCCCTCCAGACGGTCACGTTGCTGGACGCCATTGAAGAGCATCAGTTCGATGCGGCCCTGGGCGGGGCCCGCCGCGATGAGGAGAAGGCCCGGGCCAAGGAACGTTTCTTTTCCCACCGCGATGAATTCGGGCAGTGGGACCCCAAGAATCAGCGGCCCGAGCTCTGGAACCTGTTCAACGGCCGGAAAGCGCCCGGAGAACACTTTCGGGTCTTTCCGCTCTCGAATTGGACCGAGATGGATGTCTGGCAATACATCCAACAGGAGGCCATCCCGCTGCCGAACCTCTACTTCACGCACGAGCGCGAAGTGATCAACCGTAGCGGCACGTTGCTGGCGGTGACCGACTTCATCACGGCGCAGCCCGATGAAGTGGTTGAGACCCGACGCGTGCGTTTCCGCACGGTGGGCGACGCGACTTGCACGGGTGCCGTTGAATCGCCGGCGTCAAATCTGGAGGAAGTCATCGCGGAGGTCGCCGCCGCCCGGCAGACCGAGCGTGGCACGCGCGCCGACGACAAGCGCTCGGAAACAGCCATGGAAGATCGGAAGAAAGCAGGATATTTCTGAGCGGCTTTCTTCCCCGTCTAAACGTCTGAAAGTCATCAGGTCTAAAAGTCGTTCCAATGGACATGGCTACCATCGAGAAATTCGAAGACCTCCGGGTTTGGCAGCAGGCCCGCGACCTCAACCGGACGACCTACCAAGTGACCGTCGGACTCAAAGACTACTCCTTCATCGACCAAATCAGACGGGCGGCACTCTCTGTGATGAACAATATTGCCGAGGGTTTCGAACGGCGCACCGACAATGATTTCGCGCACTTCATTGACATGGCGAAAGGGTCCGCTGGCGAAGTCCGTAGCATGACCTATGCGGCGGAGGATCTGGGCTACGTAACTCTCCCAGCTCTTCGTAATCTTCGAGAACGAGCCTCCGCTTTGGGGGCCGGCCTCGGCGCCTTCGCCAACTATCTCCGCAAGAAATCAAAATAGATCGTGTGCGAAGCACACCGCTTCCGACCTTAAGACGTTCCGACCTTCAGACCTTTAGACCTTCAGACTTTCCGACAAAAAATGACTAATACTGACTACAGTTCGATGGAACTGCTTCGCTTTACCACCGCGGGCTCGGTCGACGACGGCAAGAGCACCCTCATCGGGCGGCTCATGTATGACACCAAGACGATCTTTGAAGATCAGCTCGACTCGATTGAGCGGACTTCGAAACAGCGGGGTGACGGCCACCTGGATCTGGCGCTTTTGACCGACGGCCTGCGGGCCGAGCGGGAGCAGGGCATCACCATTGACGTGGCCTACCGATATTTCGCGACGCCCCGGCGCAAATTCATCATCGCGGACACCCCCGGCCACATCCAGTACACCCGCAACATGGTGACGGGAGCCTCGACGGCGAACCTGGCCATCATCCTCATTGATGCCCGCAAGGGGGTGATCGAGCAGACCTGTCGGCATTCGTTCATTGCCCATCTCCTCGGCATCAAGCACGTCACGGTGGCGGTGAACAAGATGGACCTGGTGGAGTGGAGCCAGGACCGTTTCGAGGAGATCACGACCGCCTACAAGGCGTTTGCCAGCCGGCTGGAGATTCCGGAAATCACCTTCATCCCCATCAGCGCCCTGCACGGGGACAACGTGGTCGCGAAGTCCGCCAACATGCCGTGGTATCAGGGGGCACCGCTGCTTTATCACCTCGAGACCGTTTACATCGGCACGGACGCCAATCACGTCGATGCACGCTTTCCGGTCCAGTACGTGATCCGGCCCCACTCCGACGAATGGCATGATTTCCGGGGGTTTGCCGGCCGGGTCGCCAGCGGCGTATTCAAGCCCGGTGACGATGTGACCGTACTGCCGAGTGGTTTCAGCGCCAAAATCAAGGCCATCCACACCCATGATGGCGAACTCCAGGAGGCGTTCAGTCCGCATTCCGTGGCGATCACCCTGGATCGGGAAATCGACATCAGCCGGGGAGACATGCTGGTGAAGCCGAACAACCAGCCCATGGTGGGGCAGGACATCGAGCTCATGGTCTGCTGGTTCTCCGAAAAGAAGCCGCTGCAAGTCCGGGGCAAGTACCTGCTGCGCCACACCAGCAAGGAGTGTCGGGCCGTGGTGCGGGATGTGCACTACAAAGTGGATGTGAATACGCTGCACAAGCACGAGGACGACAAGGACGTCACTCTTAACGACATCGCCCGGGTCACCCTGCGCACTTCGGCTCCCTTATTCTACGATTCCTACCGCAAGAACCGCGTCACCGGTTCGGTCATCCTGGTGGATGAATTTTCGAACGAAACTGTGGCCGCCGGCATGATCCGGTAACAGTTACGTTCAAAAATCATTGAAGATGTGCCGAGGCCAAAAGCCGACAATCCCGTAGGGATATTTACGAATGACGAAGTGCGGCAGTGCGCAAATAGTGCACCCGTTAGGGTGCACCCCGTAGGGGCGATTGAGCAAGGTGCCTTTTGGGCATGCGAATGAGCAAACCGTAGTGGCCGGCATGATCCGCGGAAAGTCCGGTTTGTAGTCTATACGTTCCGAAGTCCAAAGGTCGTGTCGCCGTTTAGGGCGGGGGTGCACTGAGAGTCAGCAGGGGACGGACCTCCGGAACGACCGAGAGGCCGGGGAAGGGAAGGCATTTTGCTTTTCTGACGCGGATTCGCGCCCGTCCTCCGTTAGTCAGTCCTCAGTCCTCCGTCGTCCGACGTCCGTCCTTCCGCCCCCTGCCACCTGTCCCCTGTCCCCTGTCCCCTGTCCCCTGTCCCCTGCCCCCTGTCCCCTGCCACCTGTCCCCTGATCCCTGTCTCCCGTCACCTGCTTCCTATCCTCTGTCCTCCGTATTCTGACAGCTGCTCTTCTATCGCCCACCCCGGCCCAGCAGGGCGACCGGAAGGGTCGCCAGCAGGATCTTCAGGTCGAACCACAGACTCCACTGGTCGATGTAGGCGAGGTCGAGGCGGACCCAGTCGGCGAAATCGTTGAGGTCGTTGCGGCCGCTGATCTGCCAGAGACCGGTCAGGCCGGGTTTGACGCTCAACCGCCGACGCTGGGCGCTGTCGGCGATGGCCGCGACCTCGGACACCGGCAGGGGGCGCGGCCCGACCAGGCTCATTTCACCGCGGAGCACGTTCCAAAGCTGAGGCAGTTCGTCGAGGCTGTGGCGACGCAGGAAGCGGCCGAAAGGGGTCACCCGCGGGTCTGCGCTAAGTTTGAAGACCGGACCTTTCATTTCATTCCGGTCGGCGAGATCTGACTGTTCGGTTTCGGCGCCGGGTCGCATGGTGCGGAACTTCAACATCGTGAACTCCCGGCCGTTGATTCCCGCCCGCTTCTGACAAAATAGGACCGGGCCCGGGGATGTAGCCTCGATCACCAGCGCAATTAATAAGGCGAGCGGCAGGGCCAGCAGGAGCCCGAGCAACGCCCCGGCATAATCGATGACCTGTTTCACCACCAGTTGTCCAGGTGAGGCCGTTTGAGCCCGGACGTGAATCACCGGCGCTCCGCCGAACTCATCGATCGCCAAACGGTAGGTGGTGTGCCGGGGCAGATCAGGTCGGATCAAATACTCGACGCCTTCGCGTTCGCAGGCGTCGAGCAGGGGTGTCCAGTGGGCCCGATCGGTTTGGGTGAGATCGAAGACGACCGCATTGATCGACTCGCGATGCATGAGCTCGATAAACGCGGCTTCACTCGTGGCGGAGGCATCGATTTCTGCCACCGTCTCGATGGATTCGTGTTCCAGGGCCGACAACTCCTGTCGCAGCTCTGCGGTAATCTGGGGTTGTCCCACCCACAGCACCCGCTTGCGCCACACGTCGCCGCGGCGACTCCACTGGGAGAGTTCGTGCCTGGCGTAGACGAGCAGGCAACCCAGTCCCCCTACTAGCATCACGACCGATCGGGCAAATTGCGCCCGGAGCAGGAACAGCAACAGGATCGTGCCGATCACGGTGAAGACGCTGCCCCGCACCACGATCAGGGCCACGCTCAGCCGTGAGGTCAGTCGGGATTGCTCGTAGAGTCCCTGGCTTTGCAGCAACATGGGTCCGACAATGCCCACCCAGGCGAACAGCCACAGGTAATCGGTGATCGGCTCCAGCGCCGGTAAATCGAGGACGGGGGTCAGCGCTACCCGCAGGCTGTAGGCACAACCCAGCGACAGCATGAACAGTCCGCCATCGGCGATTTGTGCCAAGCGCGATTGGGTGCGCGCGGGATGGGTGAGCATTTCAGGAGACAGGGATCAGGGGGGCAGGAGACAGGGGGCAGGAGACAGGGGGC
>Ga0181607_10003934_pt1 | contig 12768 bp, 16 predicted proteins | sample 041ome_9_FD_132420 | JGI IMG/M metagenome (GOLD analysis project Ga0181607, IMG submission 132420) | Coastal salt marsh microbial communities from the Groves Creek Marsh, Skidaway Island, Georgia - 041413US metaG (megahit assembly) | ecosystem: Environmental > Aquatic > Marine > Intertidal zone...
TCCTTTTGATTCTTTTGTACGATATTCAACCCACCATACATCATTTTTGGTAGGATGATGAATTCTGTATAATTTGTTTACATCATTAGATGGACTTATTTCAATGTCTGTTGTATTTTCCTTGATGTCAACGATTGTTGTATTGAACAATTTCTTTTCATTCGCAAGAAATGCTCTTGACCATGAAATAGCATATCCAGGTAAATAAGGAGCACTTGAAATTGCATTACCATACGATCCCGATGACATAACAGAAATTTTGTTGATACCTGCACCCTTATAGGACGTATCATATAAATCAGGCAATCCAAATGCGTGTAGTGTTTCGTGTACAATAACACCAACTGGACTAATGGTTGCACGATCCAAATCACCACGACCTGTCATTTTTCCAAGAAATGGATTGATGTTATACAACTGCTTACGACCTCTGAATGTAAATTGAAACTTATGAGCCCAAATATAATCACCACGGTCCTTTGAAACCGAACTTGCACTGAATCCAGCTTGAATGATTGTTAAAGGTACACCGGACCAAAACTCTTTGTAAAAATCACGACCACTTGCTTTTAAATTTGATAACACTTTTGGAAATACTTTTTGTGCTAACCAAGAACGCAATCTTGCATATGACTTTCCTGCTTTTGAATGTCCACTTTTACGATAATCTTCTGGTATCATATAAGCATAATCATTTAAATTGTTTGAAGATGGTTTTGCATCCGATCCAGCAGGTAACACTTCAAAGTCTAAATCAAGTTGACTAAAAGAAATTGCTTTATAGTATTCTTTAGCAGAACCTGTTGGTCTTGCTTTTGAAGGAGCATATGGCCATGTATACCCACTTCCATTAAACATTGCTTCAACATCTTGTTTTGTTGCATATCTTTTTGTACTACCACCCATCAATAACGGATTTGATGTGAAATGCAAAGAAGTACCACTATCTCCGGTGTCCCACCCGATTAATACAATTGGAAGTTTCATTTTCTTCGCAGCTGATTTTGGAGTTGGAGTTGGTGCAGCCGGTGTTGGTGTTGCGGTACTGCCACCACCACCACCACTTCCGTCACCATTACATTCTTTTATCATTGGAAATACACCACTTGCTGACGATGAAGATTGGGTTGATGAAACTACAAAATCAGGAATATCAACACTTCCTTCGTTTGGATCAGGTTTCAAAACAATCCAATATCCATTTCCACATTCAAGTGTAATAAAAGCATTCATAAAGTCAGCCGCACCCTGTGTGTAAGAAACATAAGTACCACCTGTGAATTTATACACTGTTGCAATATTGCTATTTGTTTTTAAACTAAACTTCTGCTCGCAGTCGGTCTCACCACATTTTCCGTACCAACCAAGATACATATTGTAATTTGTTTTATGTTGTTTTAATTGTGCCATTTTATTTTTTCTCCGTTATTAAACTGCATTAAATACATTCTTGTTTTTTCCTTGTTCACTTTCTTTTGCAAGGTCCCCGACATATTCCTTTCCATCCGATGCACGAATGAATCCAAATTTTGTGCTATTAAGAACTCCACTTACATTTACTTGAATTCCACCTTCTTCGTAATTCTCACCACCAAGTGAAATCAAATAATTCTTCATTTCATTTTTAGGTGTAATTGCTTTGAAACATAATTTACCAGTTGTTCCAGTTGCATTAACTCCACCACCTGAAACTGAAGTTCCTGATTTAGTGTTGATTGACACATCTGCTCCAATTGTATCACAAATTGTACTACTGGATGATGACTTAGGAGTTGGTGTTGCTGATGGTTTCGGAGTTGGAGTTGCGGTTTTCTTTGGTGTTGGTGTTGCTTGTGGTTTTGGTGTTGCAGACGAAGAAGAATTTTCTGCCGTAAGTTTGTATACATTTACATAACTTTTTGCAGGAGATGTTCCTTCCCAACTTTTTACACCAGGATTATTACTAATAGCAATTATATCTCCCGTGAGATTAATTGCAACTGATATACCACTAAATTCTGCATTTTGTTTTCCATCAATTGTAATGCCAAGTTTTTTCCAGTTGTTGTCTCTCCATTCAAAAACTCTTGCTTCACCGGATGGATATTGTTCACCCGAGTTTTTTGCCCAAGGAGAACCAATAACAACTTTTGTTCCATCACCACTTAAAGCAACTGATTCACCACTTGCGTCACCTTTTGCTTCTCCGTCTATGTCACTTCCGTGTTGTTGCCATGAACCATTTTTAAGTATGTAAACTCTTACATGACCACTACTTGTTCCCGAACCATCGTTGTATCCAGTTCCAACTGCGAGCATCGTTCCTCCGTAATTAAATGAAACACATCTCGCAAATCTGTCTTGAGTAGACTCTCCAATAAACTTTCCTGTTTTTGTCCAAGCAGTTCCATTGAAATTGTAAATATACACACACCCACGATCAGTTCCACCTTCATCACTATCAGGAGCACCAATCGCAATTGCGTTACCCATACTGCTTAAATCTATATTGTATCCAAAATTTATTTTTTCAGAATCACCTTTAACCGCAGAACCTCTTAATACCCAGTTGCCATTTGTAAGTTGATAAACTCGCACTGATCCATTTCCACCGGTATAATTTTCAAGTCTTCCAACCGCAACAATTTGTCCATTACCTGACATTGCAACTGATCTTCCGTTTTGATCGTTTTTTTGTTCTCCATTTATATCCGAACCAACTTGCTTCCAATCATTATTTTCAAAAGTATATACTTTGGCAGTTCCCGAGTTTCTTGCAACTGCGTCATCATATGGTGTTCCTATTATCAAATTGTTTCCTTGACGACATAGTGCCACACTCACACCACTATAATCGTATTTATTTTTACCTTTGATTGATGAACCTTTTTGTTTCCACTGTGATCCGTCCCATGAATATACTGTAGTTTTACCACTTTTAAGTCCTGCTTCGTTATTGTAAATAGCACCAATTGCAATTGTAGTTCCAGTTTCACTCATAGACATCGAATATCCTGCATAATCATTTGTTTGATCACTTGATATACTCGCACCCATCATTTTCCAATCTTTCTTTGACACCGGTGTAGGAGTTGGTTCTGCTTTTGGAGTTGGAGTTGCAGATGGTTTTGGAGTTGGAGTTGCTACCTTCTTTGGAGTTGGAGTTGCGGATGGTTTTGGAGTTGGAGTTGCGGATGGTTTTGGAGTTGGTGTTGCTACCTTCTTTGGAGTTGGAGTTGCAGATGGTTTTGGTGTCGCATTATCTTCAACCTCACATGAACTTACAACACGATATTCCCCACTATTAGAACTTGCTGGTACAAAATTTTCAATATCTAGATATCCGTCACCTTTTTTCAAAACAATCAAATACGAACTACCACATTTCAGTGACTTTATTTGTTGATAATCTAATAGCATACCATCTGCGGTATTTCCGTTGTAAGATACTTGACCAAAAGTATCAGGTCGTGCCTCATATATTGCATGAATTTGTGTATATTTTTTTGATGCAGAGGTTCCTGTTCCATTTATCAAACCAAAGTCTGCACAATCTGTTCCATCTTCCGCACATATTCCATACCAACCTTGGTAGAATGTTAAATTATTTTGATTTTGATTTAATCTTGCCATTGTTATACTTCCGTTAAAGTTTGAGGTTCTGTTGAATTCTGAATTGTTCCTTTGTAACATTTACCGTTTGTTGCACGATATTTGATATTAGAATCTGTTAATTTGAATGAAATTGTTATTAATCCACCAAATGAGTTATCCGATGTTTTGAAAAAGCAACTTGTTAGTTCAGCAGTTTCTGTTAAGTTACCTATGCACAAAAGACCACCTTCTTGAAATCCAGTGATCGTTACTCCGTTAGGACCAGACGGAGATGTTGCATCTGCCATTCCTTTTGTAATAGCAATACCACTTCCACTATCACAACAACTTGAATTTTTTGGAGTAGGTGTTGGTTTTGGTGTAGGGGTTGGTTGTGGTTTTGGTGTAACTTCCACTTTACCTATTTTTTGAAATACATTGAGACCCTCACCACTATTTAAAAGATTTGCTTCATAACAAACTCCATCATTTGACTGAAAACGAAATACATTACTTTGCAAAGAACCTTGAATTGTTATTATAAATCCACCCTTTGACCAATCAGTTACTTCAAGTGGGCAATTATATGTCACAGTCGTTCCTGCTGATTTTATTTCTGCCCAACACAATGTTCCGTTTACTTTTGAATGTGTAACTGAAACATAATTTTTAGGAGTTGCAGTTTTACCATCTTCTATTGCCATTTTGATGCTACTCTCTGAGCAACATACTAAAGTATTTGGTGTTGGTGTGCTTGCAGGTGTAGGTGTAGAACTTGTCTCTGTTTTACAATGCTTCAGTCGCAATGGATGTTTGTTTGATGCCAATTCTACGTGTTCACTTACTACACAACCTTCTATTTTTTGTACCGTATTCTTTTTTAATTTAACAAAGTATCCATTTCCAAATTTTAATTTTGAGATTGTTGATTTACTTGAATCGGTTGCATAATATACTCCGTTTATTGCATTGCCCTTTTCAGAGAATTGATAAACTTCTAGTATATTTGAATAAGATGCTAAATTTACTATATCGTTAGAATTTTTACCGCATACTCCATACCAAATTAAATTGTATTCGGAAGTAAGTGTATCGGTTGATGAGGTTGTGTTAAAGTCACAATCATCAGTTCCTAAAATTTGAGTTGAATTTGTATCTTCTAAACCTTTGATTTGTAATGTTGTAGTTTTATTCAGTTTTACAAAATACAAATTCCCCTCTTTTATTGTAGAAAATGGTTGTTTGGCTGTTGAATGCATTTTTGAGTTCCATGATACAAAGTTTTTAGTATCAGGACTTTTTTTCCAAACTTCTATTAATTTATCTTTGTGTGGTAATAAACTTAAAGTATCTCCGTTTTCAGAATCAAATTTTCCACATTGACCATACCACAATAATTTAAATGTTAAACTTGCGGTACTCAACGAAGCATACTTATTTAGTTTTTGATAACTTTCTTCTGTGTAAACTCTTGAGATTGCAGGATTCTCAGATAAATCGTTGATTAAGTATGAATTTTGCGAAGAATGTTCAAATGAAAATACATCATCTTCAATTAAACGAACATCTTTTAAAGGAAAAATTTTCTGCAAATTATCAATATCTGCATTTAATACAGTTTCTACAACATATCTCATACGATAAATAAATATAATTTTATTCCAAAATAAAGTGATTATTAGTGATTATTATATTTTTGAATTCGTTTATTCAATGATGATAATGACGCATTGAAACCATATCGTTTGACTTCATCTGGATTTGCTTTTGATTTAATTCCGTATGCCCCGAACCTATACAAAGCAATTGATTCTTCGTCAGGATTAAATTTCATGTGATTTATTTCATCGGTCAATCCGTGAATAGAATAATACTTAGATTCAATGAATAATGAACATAAATCACGTTTAACATCTTCAAATAAGTCCAAAATTTCATCTATATTATTAGAATCTAAATCTTCAAGATCATCTTGTATGTCACGGAAGTTTCGCAATTCTAAATCTAAAACTAAATCTTCGAGTTCCTCGAGCAGTTGCTTCTTGGTGATATAAATTTTTCCATTTAATTTCATTTTTATTACCACACATTTTTAATCGTAGGTCCTGTTCCAATCCATGCTTTTATTTTTATTTTATTCCACTTGGTTGGGTCTTTTTCACCATTATCCCCTAAACTTAAAATTGCCATTGTACGATGCCAACCTTCCAATAAACGAAATTCTTTTCCTTTATTAAGCATAATAACAGGTTCATTTGTTCCTGGTTTTAGTTTCTTGGCAAGTTTTCGTTGAAACTCAGTTCGTTCTTCATCATCAGGAACATTACCAGGATTTGCATTTCCGAATTTTCTTTGTATCATTGTTTTTTGATTTTCTTTTGTAAAATTGGAAGCATTTAAAGTCAACACCCTCAACTTCCAAGATAACTCAACCCAGTCATTAAATTGATATGCAATATCATCTTCGTCTGCATCAGGATCATTTCTTAATATTTTTTCAAGTTCTTTTTGAAAAAATCCATTTTTAGACATTATGAAATCATTAACTATATACTCAGGTACATCAGAAAAAACACCAGATAAAATTTCATACGATTTATTTGATGAAATTTCACTTAGAATGTGCTTCAACAAAATCATAAAATTAATTCAACACTTTTAAAATATCATCACGTAGTTCGTTGGTTATTGGAGAAGGTAGTTCATCAATTGAAAAATAACCCCAATCTGAGTGTTCTTCATCGATTATTGGTTCTAATTCTTCTTCTATTTCCGCAACATAATCGTAAAATATTCCACCCCCATGTGCAGGCCATGCAGCCAAAAACTTTACAGATGCTACATCCAATTCAATTTTAGTTTCTTCTAAAGTTTCACGGATTGCGGCCTGTTTAATTTCTTCTTCAGGTTCTACATATCCAGCAGGAACACTCCAATAATCAGGAAGTGCAGTGTCTGGTATATCTTCTCTGCGTTTACACAAAAGAACTTTATTCTTACATTTAATTAATACTCCACTAAAAGCAGGATTTTTATTTGCACTTCGGCCGTCGTCTTCTATTTGCATGATATTACTCCTTTTCCAAAAACTTTTCTTGATCTATAATATACTCATCGTCAGCACCTTCAGTTTTAAACTTAAGTTCTTTGTTTGAATCGGCATAATAAAAATGCTTGTAAAATAAACGATAATCACCATGTGTTATCATTTTTTCAACATTGTCCGCATATTCTGCGAGAGTATATCCTGTAGTTTTTTCACATACATCTCCTTTATATGCTTTATCTTTAGCATAAAATTCCGGTTTAATAAAACCACTACTACCTCGTCGTTTACCTGTAGCTGGAGATACATTCATAACAATAAATATATATTAAATATTTTTATTGTCGTTATATCTTTGAACTGATTCTTTTACAATTTGTATTGCTTTGTCACGTGGTAACCAATCACCGATTCTTACTTTTTTGTCTTCTAAATCTTTGTAGTGCTGAAAAAAGTTTTTTGACATATCAAGAAATGTTTTATTTACATTGTGTATATCAATTACATCTTTTTTATATGAAAAGGTAGGACGACCGAGTAATTTCCAATCCATTTCTCCGTCATCTTCCATTTCAAGAACACCGATAATTTGGCATCTTACAATTGTTGCGGTTTGAATGGGTGTCCAATTATATGACATAATATCAAGAGGATCTCCGTCTTCTCCTAATGTAGATGGAATAAAACCATAATTTGCAGGATATCGCATCGCAGACTTTAAAATTCTATCTAATCTGAATGCTTGTATTTCTAAGTCGTATTCGTATTTTTGGTGTGTGTCTCTTGGTATTTCAATTACACAATTTACTATTTCTGGTGCGTCTTTTCCTATTGGTATTTTTTTGTAATCCATCTAGTCTCTTCCTTTCATTCATAAATATAGAAATAAAAAGGAAATTGACGAATTTTTATATTTGTTCTTTAAAAAATTTATCAACGAACACTTCTATGGCAGATAACGCATCATCAATTTCCCATTCGGGTCCATCGTATCCATTTTCAGGTAAATAATTTTTGTCTCCGATTCCGAGGCATTCAACTTTATCAAGATACTCTGAATGTTTTTGTTTCATCCAAGGCATATGCTCGTCTTTATTCATTAAAATGATTTTCTCACTACTTGCACAATCATAATTATCAAGCATTTGATTTGTTGCTCCGATTAAACAAAACGGAATATTTCGTTCTTGCATCCTGCGATAAGTAGGAGTTGCTAAACGAATTGGAAATGTAAATGATTCTCCGTGTTCATATGCCTCAGTAGGTTGTACTCGCAATCCACGACTAAATGCACGAAGATGACTTACGTTGTTTTTAATACAACGATAATTAAAGCAAGCCTCGGCATACTTGCTACGATACAGATTTCCTGTACAAACAAAGCAGAATTGTTTTATCGGTACTCTCGTTTGAGCAACTTCCATCTTCCCGAATCTAAACGAACCTCACCACTATCAATTTTTTTGACCATGTCCACAACTTCTTCAATACTATTGTAAATGTATTTGTGCGGAAACATCGCAAGCATCCATAATGGAGTTTTAACTTTACCACCTTCAATTGCAACGAATACAGGTTTTTGCTCACGAACCGCAGTAACAATTTCTTCAGCAGAACCCCAACTTGCAATTTCAGGTTGAAGATTTGCAATAATGAAATCACTTCTATCAACGAGGTTTAAATCATAATTACGAACTTTTTTCATTCTACGAGTAAGTTCGTCATACTTACCATCTTCCATCATTTGAAGCATTTCTACTCTTGCAGGTTCATCTTCGTCTACATCCTCAACGAATGGTTTGTGGTATGGATCAAAAACGGTTACACCCAAAGGTTTTAATTCTTCTGTGACATATCCTCTCCAATCACGACCACTTTTATACTGCATATGCCCAACGAGATATGTTTTGGTTTTATACAGATTGTTTTTACTTTTCTTCATCTTATATTATATAAATATTATATTATAAGATTTCCAATCAGTTGTCAAGGAATTTTAACGAAAATTTTTGTTGAGTAGTTTCCACCGTTCACTATCAATAGGAACTTTTTCTGTGTTTATATCTTGAAGAATTTGCATTACATCTTCAACTGAATCGTAAATGTATTTGTGAGGTATCGTCCAAAATACCCACATTGGTGTTGCACTTTTTCCACGGACATTCACAAAGAAAATAGGTTTCTTCATGCGGTTTGCAGTAAAAAACTCTTCCCAACTTCCACAAGTAACTACTTCAGGATCATAAACAAATATTACAAAGTCACTACGATCAATTAAACTTAAATCGTAACTACGAATTTCTTTGTATGCTTCTACTTTATCGTAATCACCATTTTTTAATGCGATTCTTAATTCGTTGTGAGTTTCTTCGTCTTCGTTAACATCCATTATGAATGGTTGTTGATAATGATCAAACAACTTAACTCCCATTATATCAAGTTGTTGACCAATTCGTTCACGAATTTCACGACCATTGGCATATTGCATATGCCCAATTACGGTACAACGAGTATTTACCAATAAACTCATTACACTACTTCAAATAAAACATTGTGGTCTTCCCAAAGTTCTTGAATAAGTGCTTGTTCATGTGTACCATTTTTTGCATCACGAATTTTTTTGTCTTTGGAAATATCAACATACAAATAAACCACAAAATCGAATGCACTTGCATACACTAAACTTTGACCAATTCCTTCACGCAAAGAACTTCCACTTTCACCCTTCTTCACTTCAACGGCAACCTTGAGTTTATCTATTTTAACAACAAAATCAGGACGATGCTGAGTTCCAAAAAATGTAAAGTTGTTTACTGTAGTGTTTACATCACCTTCCCATAGCAAACAATTTTTTGCTTTTTCTTTTACCAATTCTTTATCTGCACTTTTGCTTAACTCTAAATTTTCATACAACTCTTCGAGTTCTTTGATTAAAGGTTGGTGCATATATTGCTTGATGTAATCTTCGTTACGATTACGATAATCAATTACATCAAAAATCTTTTTACTTGAAATTGCAGATGCAATGCTTTCTACAATTTTAACTCGTTTTTTACTTTTGCTTCTTCCCATTATTTATTTACCTGTTCTATTATTTCGTCTACTACCTCGTCTACAATACTACGAGTTTCAAAGTTTTTAGTTGGATCAGTTACAGTTGGCCAATCTAATTGTAGATGTGCACCTTCACGCATTTTAGGATCATTGATGCGTTCGTGTTCATTTGGTGCCTGCACATAATCAAATTTAACGACTCCATCCGAATCTATTACCGCAGTTGATGTTTTTTCGTATCTACGCAGATGAACCAACAATCCCTCGTGCTCATGCAAAACCCAACCGAGTTCATCATTCGGATAATGAGCATATCTTACATCACTTACCAATGCAACATCACCTGTATAACGACTTAGTGTATCATTCATTGTTTCAATCCAATGACGTCCATTTGTTTGTTTTCTACGCAGATCACCATACCACACAAGAAACTCACGAAATAATGTTTTTTCGTGTGTATTATCAGTATAAACATCAAGATGACAATGAGTTTTTAGAAATTGTTCACAATCTCGTTTAAGAGCATTTGCTAATGCGAACTGCTTTCCACTATATCCACGTTTATTTAGTTCTTCAATGACCATGTCACAAAAAAGATTCTTTCCACTACGGGCAACTCCACTTACTCCTACTAAGAACATAATTTTTTAATTTCCTTGGGTTCTTTGCCATACTTAGCACACAAATCTTCAAGTTCACTTAATCCACTTTCAGTAGACTTGAATAAATCAATATACTCGTTGGCATGACTTTTACTAACTTCATAATGCGAGGCAATCAAATCAATTAAATCTGAATTGTTTTTTTCTTCTTTTGCAGATTTTATGTATTTGTGAAATGTACGACTTTCAGGAACCACTTCACGCAAAACACGATAATAATCTTTTGGTTTCAATCCAACTGAATGCTTTTGTAATTCATCTACAACTTCAATCAATTCCATGTCCATAGATAAAAAACGATTGACCATATAATTTACAAAAGTCTTTTTATCTTCGTCTGTAAGTGTCTCGAAGTAATTTGGTAACTTCTTGCCTCGCAGATGGTTAATGTGGTCAAACAAAGTTTTCTTTTTTGGACCTAGATTGTTTGTTGATTTAGATTTGGTTGTCTTGGTTTTTGGCATTATTTGAATAATACCTAAACGACTGAATTTTGTCAAAGAAAATTTTACTTTCCGAACTCATATCCAAAATACTCAATGTCTTTTGCGTATTTTTCCGCAACAATTTCTCTTGTTTCGTCATCGTAGTATTCAGTATAATGTTTATGCTTTGATTTGTTTTTGTGTGGAAGTTGTTGTTGGTTCATTCCAATGTGCTTGCATATTTTATCAAAATCTTTTTGAAGATTTTCAAACCTTCCAATAAAATCAATTATCAAATTTCCATTTTTATCGATTATCCAGTCCATACACGGATTTACATTTAATGGTGTTTGTGTTTTTTGCGTGAACAGATATTTTCTGACATAGTTCTTGAAACTTATTGAATCAAAATCATAATAATCAAAGTTTCTTTGTTTGTGATACGAATATAATGATACAATTCTATCCCACGGATTTCTTACAAATGTAAATTTAAAAAAATCATCGTAAACTTCTGCACTATTATTGTATTGAGTTATAGGACCACTTCCTATTAAACTCTTATAATAATTTGCATCACCAGTTTTGTATTGAATTGCTTTTCCGTGTCCGAAAAATTTTCCTCGGAAAAATGTATCTATGGTAGTTCCACCACATTTAGTTATGTGAATAAAAATACATTTATGTTTGTAACTTATCACACTTCATTAATTAAAAACTTTGGTTTATTTGGAAAATAACCATGTGGATTTTCGTAAATTATTTCAGTTCCGTTGTCTGTTAGATTTACAAATTGCTGATCAAACAAACTTACTCTTCCCATCATTTTTTCTACGCAATATAAACGAATTGCTTTGATTGCATCTTCTCGTGTTTCGTATACACCCACAACATTATTTCCAAAAGTGTCAATCACTTCGTATTTCATCATTATTCTCCCTTTACAATATATCATTTTTAAATTCTTCCAAGTTTGCAACATTTTCAGGAACTACTTTTGGCCAGTGATCTTCATGTGCTTTTACATTTTTGATTCCACGACCCACTAAAATTGATAAACGGTGTGCACCGTCAAGAAGAATATATTTGTTTAATTCAAACCAATATTCTACCTTGAATGAAATTGAATCTGCTAAATCATATGCTTGATTCTGCATCATACTCATTATTAAATCATTGTATTTTTTTGGAGAGTGTTCACGATCTGCACGACCACGCCCGGCATAATTTGCATAAGGTTCTGTATTGCCTTCTAAATACTGATAATGTGGTGTATCTTTTAAATTTATTAATTTAAGTTTCTTTTTGTATCCAGTCCATACCATTGGAACAATTTGATCCACATCAACACGAAAGTGTTTGAATACTTTTCTTCGTTTTCTCCCCATCTCAAATATAAATATAAAAACAATTAGTTTTTATAAAAATAGAAAAATTAAATGTTTATTCTGCGTTCGATGATTACATATTTTCGTGCCTCTACATCACGTTCAGCATTACTACAACCACAGAAATGATGACCCTCAATCATAAAGTTTGTATCGTCCTCAGTTAAATACAAAAACTGATTTAAATGATGCGAACGATTATTAAAGTGTGGTGCAACTTTTCCTTTTATTGTTTTTACAATATTTGAATCATCATAATTTATTTTTTCAAAGTTCGGCAAATATTTTGGTGGAAATATTATCAAATGATCACATACACGAACCATTCCATTGAATTCAAATTGCTTTGGTTCTTTCCACAAAAAATTAAATTTGTTTACATCTATTTTAAAATTTTTAAGATGTTGAAAAAAGCACAAATCAAAACGAACACATACAATTAAATCATATTTTGAAAAGTCATATATTTTCAATGAATTCAATATAGAATCCATTGTGTTTCTGTTTTTATTTGTGAAATCGTATTTTTTAAAACTTAATAAGTTTATTAACTTTTGATCTGTTTCTTTGTCAACTGAGGTTGATTGGAAAAATAGATCATAATTTTTAAAATACGA
>Ga0181607_10003936_pt1 | contig 12764 bp, 20 predicted proteins | sample 041ome_9_FD_132420 | JGI IMG/M metagenome (GOLD analysis project Ga0181607, IMG submission 132420) | Coastal salt marsh microbial communities from the Groves Creek Marsh, Skidaway Island, Georgia - 041413US metaG (megahit assembly) | ecosystem: Environmental > Aquatic > Marine > Intertidal zone...
CTAATGAATTTGAAGAAGCATTTGGGAAAAACAAATTTTGGGACTTTATAGATGAAGAACATAAATTACGTTTTTGGATAGGTATTCCTGTTATGGAAGGTGCAAAAGAATTAGTAGATTATGTATCTAAACATGACTATGTTATGTTAACTGCCCCTTCATCTAAAAAAGAATCACGTTTAGGAAAATTACTCTGGGTTAGAAACCATACAGGAGATGTATTTCCTTCAAAACCCCAAGTTATTTTTAAGAAAGCTAAAGAAAAACACCAAGTTAAGCCACAATTAACCAATTTTGATATACTTATAGACGACAGACAATCTACTATAGATAATTGGAATAATGCAGGAGGAACTGGTATATTATACCAATCAGCATCTCAGGTTATTTCTGATTTGCAAAAACTAGGTTTATGAGTCAAGATAATGTTTTAAAAAAAGAGTTTCAAAAACAAGATGTAGAAAGATTAAGAAATCTTGTTCAAGGAAAATATGGTGAAAAAACACGTTCTAGTGTAGGTTTTTCCAAAAAAGAAGAGTTTTACAAAGAAGGTGATATTTGGGAATCCGATGGGAGAACTTGGACCATTAAAGATGGTATCAAGCAAAATATCACTAAGTTGGATAAAGCAAAAAAGGCACACGTTATGCCTTTACTTTGTCCTAAGTGTAAACGCGTAATGAAAAAACGTAATGATAAACCTTTTTATAATATACATAAAATGTGTTTTGATTGTGTAATTGATTTTGAAACAAAATTAAAGAAGGATGGAAAGTGGGAAGAATATGAGCGTAGTATTAAAAACAATGAAATTGACAATAAAATTGTAGAATTTAAAAATTGGATTGAAGAAAAATTATCTGAATCCAACAATTCTTTTGTCTCTGAAGCAGGTGATGTTGAGAAATGGGATGGAAAAATTAATAAAGAATTAGTAGATAAAAATATTAAAGAAGTTGTTGAGTATTTACAAGGATTAAAAACTTAAAATGTTCGAATTGGAAATAGCAATATTAGCCGCAATAATCACAGCCTTTATAGGGCCAATATTGGTTACTAGATATAAATTTTATTTAGAATCAAAAAGAAAAAAAGAAGACCCCGTAATTTCTTCTATAAAATCTAATTTACTAATAGATGAACAATTAGAAGAAATAAAAGATGAACTTAAAAGTTGTCGAGTTTGGGTTTCTCAATTCCATAACGGAGGCAATTTTTATCCTACAGGGACATCAATACAAAAATTCTCTGTTTTTTATGAACACCTAAAACCTGGAACAGCCCCAATAGGTGATATATACAGTAACATCCCAGTATCTTTATTTACAAAACCCTTTATGTACATGTATGAAAATAAAGAAATTTTAATTCCTAATTACCCAAAATATGATAAATTTGGTTTAACGACATTTGCTGAAGGAACACAAAGTAAATCTTCTTATATGTTTGCTTTATTTTCTCTTAAAGAAGAATTTATAGGAACATTAGGAGTAGAATATTGCACTAGGGCAAAAAACCTAAATGAAGACCAATTAGAATACCTACGTGATAAGTCAATTACAATAGGAACATTACTAAGTACATATTTATATAAGACCACTAAAACTAAATAATATGGATAATTTTGATGTACATAAATGGAATAAGAATCGTTATTTAAATAATCTTAATGAAAATAAAGAATATTTAGAAAAATTAGCTGATAAATTATCTAAAGAAAACCCACAATTAAAATTTAATATTGAATTCCCAGATTCAGATACTAATAGAAGAATTGAGGTGCGTGGTTCACAACAAGATATGGCTGATTGGGGAAATGAAACCCACGGTAAAAAGTATGGCGAGTATGAAGTGTTCCATGTAGATGATGAAGATAGAGGAGAAATTGTTCGTATAGTTAAATCTAAATAATGGAAAAAGTTAGGGAAGCAATACATAATGTTCTAAATGAAGAAAAGAAAAAACGAGACAGATGTCTTCGTATTGCTGACCGTAAATTTGAAAAACCATCAGCTTATAAATCAGGTGCTGTAGTTAGATGTCGTAAAGGAGATATTTGGAAGGGTGTAAAAGAACATATTCAAACTTTAAACGAAAAAGAAAAAGAATCTTTACATAAATGGTTTAAACGTTCTGGCCCTGAAGGAAAAGAAGGAGGATGGGTTGACTGTAATACAGGTAGAAAAGACCCAAAAACAGGAAAAATGAAATATAAAGCCTGCGGTAGAAAACCAGGTGAAAAAAGAGCTAAATATCCTTCTTGTAGACCTACACCAGGAAAATGTAAAGATAAAGGAAAAGGAGAAAAATGGGGTAAAACAAAATAGTATGAAATATTTAGTAATATTATTTTTGTTATTAACTTCTTGTGGTAATTACCAAATTGCTACTTTACAACCTACTTATCCTATCCAACCCCAAAAAGTAATAGTTGAACCCCAATCATGGAATTATATTTGGTGGTATAATAATAGAAATAGAGAATATCTCCCTTATTATGTCCCACCTAGAGTTATTGTAGTCCAACCAAAATCTAAAGTAAAAGGACGTAGAGGTTCAACCGTTTCACCTAATCGTGGAAGAAACAACCAATCTAGAAGTACATATAAAAAAAGAAACTAATATTTATAAATAAAAATATATTATAATGATCGATTTTAACTATCAAGATTATTTGAAAAATAATCCTTTACTAAAAGAAGAAGTAAAGGAACAATTGATTACTGAATCACAAGAAGTAACCCAAGAATCAGTTACTGAAAAATCAATGAATGAAAACATTGATAGATACCTTGCATCCGCAATAAATGATACAGTATATAACCATGCTTCTACTGCTGGTCTTACAGATAAAGACGCAGCTATGGAAGTAATGGAATATATTGGTCAAGAATTTGGTATTGACTTTGAATTTGGAGCTGGTCCTAGTAGAGTAGAAGAAGAAGAGGAAGAAATCGAACTTAACTCTGATGAAGACTTTGAAAGAGAACAGCGTAATCAATTAGCTGCAAGAAATGAGGAGATTGAAGAATCAATTGAAGAAGAAAAAATTGAACTTTCACAAGATGAAATGGATGACCTCCATAAAGATGGTGAGGTAAAAAAAGGTGATGATACAATTAGCTATAAAATGAAAGTATCTGAACTTAAAGCTAAAATTAAAGAAGATATCATCGAGTTACTATCAGAAGAGGAAGAAGAAGTTGAAGTTGAAGACGAAGTTGAAGTAGAAGATACTATCGAAGAACCAGCTTTAGACGCACCTGTTGATACTGAAGTAGGCCTTTCTCCTGAAGAACAAGAAATCCAAGATAATTTAAAATCTGCTTATGACAATGCTGTAGCGATTGGAGATGAAAAATTAGCAGATCAAATTGGAAATTCTATTACTTTCTTTACAAGATCACACGTAGTAGAAAGATAAAATGCTAAACGAACGCAAACTAACCGAAAATGAATTAGAGCAAAGAAGAATCGCTCTTAAAGGTTTGTTGAAAAACAAACGTGCTCTAGTTAAAAAATATGGTGCGGATGCGGAAAAAGTTATGTATGGTATCGCAACTAAACAAGCAAAAAATAAAGTAGAAAAAATGAATTTAGAAAACCTACGTTCAATAATAAAAGATGCTCTTGCTACTTCGGTACAAGAGCAATCTCCATTTGTATTAGCTGCTGACGCTGCTCGTGATGCAGGAAAAAAAGAATTTGAATTTCCTAAAGGAAGTGGTAAAATGCATCCTGTAACTATTAAACAAGATATTGACGAAGATTTAGATGTAGGCCATCAGGATGATGAACCACAAATGCTAAAATCAGACTTATATAGAATAGCTAAATATGCCACTGAACTATATAAAATGTTAGATAAATATGATCAAGGTGGTGAAGTAGATTTCCCACACTGGTGGCAAGCTAAAATAATCAAAGCAAGAGATTATATGGTTTCTGCTAAACACTATTTAGATGGTGAAGAAAAAGTAGACCAAATTGATGCTATGTTAGATGAAGGTGCTAAGGAAGAAGGTGAAATGGCTGCCACTAAGGGAAAAAAATATAGTGATAACCCTTATGAAAAAGGAACTAAGGATTATTTAGATTGGTCTAAGGGACATAATTCATCAAGAGCTCATAAATTAAGCCAAAAAGAAATGGCTGAAGGAATGATGTTTCATAAAAATGCATTAAATGATCTTGTTCCTAAAGGAATAGGAGCAGATAAAATATTAGATGATCTTACTAAAGTAATAAATAAATTTTATGCTGATCATGATTTAGATATTAAAGTTTTAGGAGAAGAAGATAAAGGAAAAAAAGGCTTCAAAGTAGGAGATAAAGTAACTTATCTAGGACACCCAGCTGAAATTACTAAAATTAATAAAGAAATGGGTGGTGATATTTCCTACAATGTAATGTATGATAAAGGTGAAGGTAAAACTAAAGCAACAAACATCTATAATAAAGGTGGTGAAATAAAAGCTTTAGAAGAAATAGGAATGTTTCATGATCCAAAAGGATATGATAAAAATGCCGCTAAGGAAGATAAAAGAGCTATTGCTGCCATTAAAAAACTAATAGAAAAAGGAGTTCCTAAAGATAAAGCTATACAAAGTGTATCAGATATATTTAATATACGCTTTGATTATTTAGAAGATAAACTTGAAAAAGCAGTAGAAGAAAAACTTACTAAAAGATCCAAAGTAGAAAAATATATTGAAGACTTTAAGGACTCAGATGCACCCCAATTTAAGGGTAAATCACAAGATAAAAGACGTAAAATGGCAGTAGCTGCCTATTTATCCAAAAAAGATAAAAAATAATGACAGCATCCGAATTAAAAGAAAAAATCAAAAGACTTGCAAAACAAGTCTATAAAGAAAGAACCAAAGGTGAGGATGCAGCTATCGCTTATGATGAGCTAACCAAATTCCCAGAATTAAAAGCTGTAGTTATTGATTTACTTACAGTTGATTTTGATAAATTTTTAGAATCTATTGATTGGGTTGCTCCTCGTCCTTCTACTTTTAGAGTAAATCTTTTGAATGGTGAAAACTTTTTATTAGAATATCACGAAAGAAGTTGGGTAGCTAAAGTTCAAGGTAAAAAATATTACTTATTAAACCTGGATGAAGAAGAAAGAGCAGCAGAATCTATAGCCCGAATTTTATCTTATGGGGGTAAAACAGCAACTGGGGTAGGAGCTGATATTGAAGGAGCTGAAGAAATAGAAACAGAAACTGAAGAAGAAATAGAAGTATAATGGATATTTTTGATAAGTTTTTTAAGAAATATTCTTATAAATTTGATAAAGGATATCCTGATCTAAATAATGATCAGGATATTTTGTTATTAGAATCTATATTAGAAAACATAGGAGTCCCATTTAAATTAAGTGAAGCATTATCTGCTGAAGCTAAAGAAGCTAAAGAAATTTTAAAACAAAATTTTGATTTAGAAGAAGATAATTTCTTAGAAATGACTTCAACTAGTTTTAAAGTTTTAATGGATAATAGTGAAAGAAGAGATTTTCTTAAAAAGGCAGATGAATTAGATGATTTTGATTTTGAATTAAAAGGAGCTTCTGTTGGTAGATTAAAATATCAACCTGAAGGGCAATCTAGACCTATATACATTTATGCTAAACCCGCTAATGTTCAAGGCTTAGGATCAGCTGGAAAACAAAATGAAGATAATTTTATCCGCAATATAAACGAAAAAATTGTTCAAGCCGGAGGTAAATTAGATATTGAAATTGTTGCCCCTAATTCTTCTCCACTAATAACTAAAGATGTAACTAGAGTAGAAGATTCTTCCAAATCAGGTGCTGGCAAAGGGGACAAATCTGATGCGCAATTTTTTTCAGAAAATAATTTAGTTCAAAATATTTCTCTAAAACAAGCAGAAGGGTTTAGATGGGCTTCTGTCAAATCTGACCCAGAATTTTCTCCTTTTATAGATACCTTTATATCTAAAGCATTAGCTGGAGATATTAAAGGATTAAAATTAGAACTTAATACAGAAGTAGCTGGGGAGAAATATTTAATGTTTAATGATGAAGGTGAAAGAGTAACATTAATTGTCATAGATGATTTCCCAGATGGATTTGAAGAAAGAGTAGTATTTGGCCCTGAAAAACCTAAAACAGTAGTAGTAGGAGGGACATTTAGCAAAGATGATAAGGACTTTGAATTAAAAGGAGATAAATTAATTGTTAAAGCTGCTGGTATTTATAAAACTTTAGATGATATTGAAAAAACAGGACAAGAACCTGTATTTGTTATAGCACAACATGCCAAAATGTCTTATGGTCTAGACTTTAGAATATTCCCTGCAAATAAAGCCAAATTAGGCCCCAGATCTAGAGGAATTAGATTATCATATAACGATATAAAATAAAAAATATGTGTAGCTGCGGATGTAATACTTGTGAAACAAAAATTAGAGGACCACTCTTAACAGAAAACAAAGTAAAATCTTTGCTATCTGAAGGTTTACAATACCATATAGATAAACAAATCCCATTATTTGAAACAATATATCGTATTGGTTCAGATGCACATTTATCTTTAATTAAAGAGGCTAGAAAAATGTATTCACGTAATGTAATTGATTTATGTGAAGAAGATGAAGCGTTAATTAAAACACACTTAGGTGAATTTGGTTTGTATGAAGGTGAAAGTGTACCTTTAGATTTACCAATGTTAAATGAAGAAGAAATTGAAGAAGCTGAATTTAAAGGTAAAGATGTTCAATTAAACAAACCAAAACGTGGTGGTTCAAAAGCATACTATGTTTATGTAAGAGACCCTAAAACTAAAAAAATCAAAAAAGTATCATTTGGTTCTGGTGGTTTAAGAGCAAAAATTAAAAATAAAACAGCTAGAAATGCTTTTGCAAAACGTCATAATTGTGATCAGAAAAAAGATAGAACAAAAGCAGGATACTGGTCTTGTAATTTACCAAGATATGCTTCAGCTTTAGGTTTAGGTGCTAATATGAATACTTACTGGTAAAATGTTTAAATTTAAGGTTGATATATTTAATGAAATTTCTTGGCAAAAATTTACTCAATTGCCTGAAATTACTTTTTTACCCTTAAATGAACAAGTAAGAAAATATAACCTTTATATAAATGAACTTACGTATGAACGTAATACTTATTTAAAATGGTTAGAAGGACATAAAAAAGGACCTTTACCTTTAAAACTTCAAACTACAGGTTTTCTTTTACAAGAAGATTTATTTGATTTAGAACAAGAAGATGGAAGTAAAATTTTAATAACAGAATATGCCTAATTTACCAATATCAGGATTACCTCAAGCTAATGCTCTAACAGGTTCAGAATTATTTGCCACTGTTCAGGAGGGTGTAACTAAATACACTACTGTAAATGATATCACAGGCTCAGTTAATGGAATTGGAGGTGGTGGATTTGGATGGGCTCGTTATGATGATACCGTTTACACAACATCTTCATTTCTTATAGTAAGTGGTAGTACATCTACCGTATTACCCAACAATGCTGGTAATATTATTGATAATTATATGAATTCATCCGTTGCTTTTTATAATAGTGGATCACAAAAAGTACAAATGGCTACTGAAGGTGATGTTTATTCTATGGTAGTAGTATTTAACGCTAAAGCACCTAATGCTAACCAAACTCATATTGATATTTCATTATCATCAACTGGTGCTACCCCCTATGATAGAGTTTCTAAAAGTATAAATTTTGCTAAAGGTAATGATATTTGGGAAAATTTCTATGAAAGCTTCCATTTTTACTCAGATACTGATTTTGTAACAAATGGTAACCAATGGACAATTTCTGCTGACGGGGGTGATATCCATATCGCTAATATTATTTATTTTATACAAAAAACATTTGGTGCTTAATGAAACCATATAAAGATAGTTCTAACATAAGAGTTTTTCCTAAAAGTGTTAATAAATTAGAATTAGTTTGGCATCAAGATGCTGAAGATAGAGACATTGAAGTTTTAGAAGGAGAAGGATGGCAGGTTCAATTTGACAACGAACTCCCCTTTGAAATTAAAAAAGGTGATCGTATATTTATAGCAGAAGGTAGAATACACCGAATATTAAAAGGTACAACTAATTTAAAAATAAGAATAAATGAGAATACCTCAAGTAATAATAAACAATGATGGGTACACTAAAGATGATGTCCCCCATCTTCAAGAACTTCATTCTAAAGTTAAAGAATGGCAACCACAAACTCACCAACCTTCAATTTTAAAAGAAGTTAAAGAAGCAAAAAATATATATGGTGTTATAAGTAGAGGGAAAAAAATTAAAGGGTATTTTGATAAAATGCAAAATAATATAGGTGATGACGAAGTAGCAGCTTCCGAAGATGTAGACACAGTCACTGAAGTAGCTAGTGATTTAGCTGAAACAGGGGAAGTATTAGAAGATTTAATACCACTTTTATTATTATAAAATAAAACATATAGACTGATTCATAGCCAGTCGATTTAAAATAAAAAATTATGGAGCTGTGGCCCAATCATTTGATTGGGCCATTTTTTGTTCGTATATTAACGTGTTAAAATTAAATTAAATGTCTAAAAACGTAGTAATTGTAGGTGCAGGAGTAGCAGGTATAAACGCCGCTACTAAATTAGTTGATAACAATTTTAATGGTAAAATTACCATTATTGATATGGGTAAAGACCCATATTTAAGACCTTATAGTGAAGTAATGACTGGATTTTTAGGAGCAGGTGGTTGGAGTGATGGTAAATTAACTTACCATACTGCCATTGGTGGTCATTTATCTAAGTATACTGGTGAAGAAAAGGCAATGGAGTTGATGGATCAAGTAATCGAAAATTTTAAACGATTCCACCCTAAACCAGAAGAAGTACAATGCTCAAATCCTGTAGCAGAACCAGATTTTATTAAACCATATTTTGGGTTAAGATTATTCCCAGTATGGCACGTTGGTACTGACTATTTACATGAAATAGGTAAAAATTGGTATGACTTTTTAGTTGACAATGGTGTAGAATTTCACTGGGAAACTAAAGTAGAAGATATTGACTTTGATAAACAAATTGCCTATACTGATAGTTTTACAATTGATTATGATACACTTATTTTTGGTGTAGGCAAATCAGGTATTGATTTTGGTAAACAATTAGCCGAAAAATATGATTTACCTACTGAACCTAAACCAGTTCAAATTGGTGTACGTTTTGAAGCACCCCAGAAACATTTCCAAAAATTAATTGATGTTTCTTATGATTTTAAATTATATAGAAAATTTGAAGATAAAGGAGTATCATTAAGATCATTCTGTACTAATAATAATGCTGCTTATGTTGCTGTAGAAGAAACATATGGAGATCATAGTTACAATGGTCACGCTAAAAAAGATGAAAAATACAGAAATGATATGACCAATTTTGGTATTTTAATGGAAGTTAGAGGCATTGAAAAACCATTTGATTGGTCTAGAGATGTAGTTAAAAAATTACAAAAAGATGGAACTGGATTATATTATAGTCCTTCCAGAGAACCATCTAAAACATCTGAAGGTGTAGAAGTATCAGCTATTAAAGTAGATACATTACATAAAATATCTAAGGCAATACAACCCTATTTTATGTATGTGTATGATTTTATTGAAGATATGAAGAAAGTATTTCCAACACTTAAAGATGATTGGGGTATTTATGTACCTGAAGTAAAATATCTATCACCTGAGCCACTTGTTGATTATTCTGATTTATCCTTAACTAAATATCCTAATGTTCATTTTGTTGGGGATGCTCTTTCTGCTAGAGGAATAACAGTAAGTGGAGCACAAGGTACTTTAGTTGCTGAAAAAATATTGGAGGGGTAAAAAACACTTCATATATTAACGAATAAATTATAAAATATGAATATAGAAAACGGTCAAACCTATCCAAAATCAAGAAAATTAAAAAAAGCAGATGGTACTATAGCTTATGTATGGGATGATAAATTACATAATTGGGAAGGACCAGCATTAATCCCAGAGGGAAATACAAGAAAATCAGAATATTATCTTTATGGATTTCAAAAAACCATAGAAGAATGGAAAGAAGCTAGAAAGCAAAGAGAAGGTTTACCTTATTATAAAAACCAATCAATGAAAGCTAAATTAGATAATCATAGAAATTAGATTATGAAAATAGGTTTATGTGGTACAATGTCAGTAGGTAAAACTACTTTAGTTAATGCTTTAAAAGAAGTTGAACAATTTAAAGATTATACTTTTGCTACGGAACGTAGTAAATATTTAAATGATTTAGGTATTCCTTTAAATACCGATTCAACATTAAAAGGTCAAACTGTATTTTTAGCTGAAAGGTGCGCTGAGTTAATACACGAAAACATTATAACAGATAGAACTATATTTGATGTGATAGCATTTACAAAATCTGCAAAATCTATAGATTTAATAGAAAGTGAAAAATTTGAAGATTATGCTAAAGAATTTATTAGAGAATACGATTATATTTTTTATATTTCTCCTGATGGCATTCCTATTGAAGATAACGGAATAAGAGAAACTGATGAGCACTATAGAGATTTAATTGATTTTAGTATTAGCCACTTAATTGAAAGATATGGTTTTATGACTAAAAATATATCACAAATTAAAGGCACTACAGAGCAACGTATAGAGCAAATATTAAATGTTATAAATTCTTGATATATTTATAACAAAACCTAATATAAAATGAAAAAATCAGAATTAAAATCTTTTATTAAAGAAGAAATAAAATCTATTCTTAATGAAGAGTCTACTGAGCAAGAAATTGAACAGACTAAAGAGTTAACCGCCGCGATAGAAAAATTAAAACAAGCTAAAGAAGATGCTGGTTTATCTGAAGAGGAAGAAGAACCATCTTCAACCGAACTTAAATCTACTATGGGCTTAGCTAAAGCTAAAGATGAATTAGCCTTATTAGCTCGTGAAATGAAATCTTTAGCCCGTAAATATAAAGAAGCTGAAGGTGAAGAAAAGGTTAAAATTGTAGCTGATTTAAAACAAAAAACTAAGTTAAAAAAAGAGCTAGAAGCAATTGTAGATAAAGCATAAGTATTATGTTTAAATGGATAAAGAAAAATTTTCACTTATTTATTATATTAGGTGCTTGCTTTATAGCCTTTAATTTCTTTCAAGAAAAAGAAGATTATGTTGAAGACTATAATCTTAAAATCCAAGCTTTAGAAGCAAAAGTAGATTCTTTACACGCTGAGAATTCTGAATTGGTTAAAGAATCTAAAGTATTAGAAGACCAACTACTCAGCTATGATAAAAGAATTAAAAATCTTAATCTAAAAATCAATGTTATTAAAAAAGAAACTCAACAAAAGCTTGATTCTGTTGACTTCTTTGGTGATGATGAGCTTGAACGTTTTTTCGCAGAACGTTACACCCACATCCTCCAAAGACACGACACAGATTCAATTAACTAAACCTGTTGCTAGATTAGTTATAAAAGACCTTATTAAGGGAGATGGTATGTCTCAAGAAATTGAGTTTATGCAAAAAATATTAACTGAAACTAATAATAAACTTTTAGTTCAAAGTGATTTAGTTGTTAATTTAAGAAAACAAATTTTAAACTTTGAAAGAATTATAAAAGAAAAAGATAGTCAGGTAGATTTATCCCAAGAATTATCCCAAAAATTACAAGCTGATTTAAAAAAACAAAAAATAAAAAATAAACTAACTATGGGTGGAGGAATATTAGCAGTAATAGGAGCATTAGTTTTAGCAAAATAAAATGTCGGATTTAAAACAAGTAATACGTCAGGAATATCTCCGATGCGCTAAAGATCCAGTTCACTTTATGCGTAAATACTGTTATATTCAACATCCCCAAAGAGGTAGAATACAATTTAATTTATTCCCTTTCCAAGAAAAAGTATTAACTTTAATGAGAGATAATCCTTATTCGATTATCTTAAAGTCAAGACAGTTAGGTATTTCAACTCTTTCTGCTGGTTATTCTTTATGGATGATGTTATTTCATAAAGATAGAAATATTCTTTGTATCGCTACAAAACAAGAAACAGCCAAAAATATGGTTACAAAGGTTAAATTTATGTATGAAAATTTACCTTCTTGGCTTAAAGTAGACGCAGATGAAAATAACAAATTAACATTAAGACTAAATAATGGTTCTCAAATTAAAGCTACCTCAGCAAGTTCGGATGCCGGTAGATCAGAAGCAGTATCCTTACTATTAATTGATGAGGCAGCATTTATTGATAATATTGGAGAAATATGGGCTTCAGCTCAACAAACATTAGCAACTGGAGGTGGTTGTATTGCTTTAAGTACCCCTTACGGTACAGGAAATTGGTTCCATCAAACTTGGGTGAGGGCAGAAGCAAGTGAAAATGAATTTTTACCTATAAAATTACCCTGGTATGTACACCCAGAACGGGATCAATCTTGGAGAGATAGACAAGATGAATTATTAGGCGATCCTAGGATGGCAGCCCAGGAATGTGATTGTGATTTTAGTACTTCTGGTGATATAGTATTTTATCCTGAATACTTAGAGTTTATAGGAAAAACCACAATTAAAGAACCACTCGAAAGACGTGGCGTAGACCAAAACTTATGGATATGGCAACCCGCAGATTATAGTAGATCTTATATGATATCAGCTGACGTAGCTAGAGGTGATGGTAAAGACTATTCTGCATTTCATATTTTTGATGTTGAAAGTGCTACCCAAGTAGGTGAATATAA
>Ga0181607_10003941_pt1 | contig 12754 bp, 10 predicted proteins | sample 041ome_9_FD_132420 | JGI IMG/M metagenome (GOLD analysis project Ga0181607, IMG submission 132420) | Coastal salt marsh microbial communities from the Groves Creek Marsh, Skidaway Island, Georgia - 041413US metaG (megahit assembly) | ecosystem: Environmental > Aquatic > Marine > Intertidal zone...
CAAGAAATTTTTATCCTTTGATACCAATGCCTCATAGCTGACATCAAAAAAATTTTCAGAGCCATCAAGTTTTTTCCAAAAATTTGTCAAAAACTCGTAATTTGCGTATTCCAGAGCGATGCCAAAAAAACTAGAAGCAAAAAAAACAGTAATTGAGTAATTTTGCTTAAAAAGCGAAATGGCGTTATCCCAGGGGTCTCTGAAACAATTAATAAATTTAGCCCCAGGAAGGCTCAGTTTGATAAACTTGTAGAAGAAAAAATTCTCAGGCAATTTGTCAATGAAAAAAGTTTTTCCTTGCCTGTGTAATTTTATATTTTCAAGATATCGATCACCAAGATCAATAAAAAAATCTTTATCCAAATTATTTTCAGGATTAAAGATATCTTTAGATATTTGATGGAGCTGGATTGAAAAAAATGATTTCTCTCCACCCGCAACAATGTCATCAGCAGTACTCAAGATTGACTCAGTAAGGGTAGTTCCTGATCGGGGCATTCCCATAACAAAAATAAGACCTTTGCCTTTAGTGCTGTCTATACTTTTTTTTACATCATCAAAATTAAATTGAGAAAAATATTCGTAAGCTTGTCTAGTTATTTTTTGTCGAGTGAATAAAGATTGTCTTTGGGCATCTGATATTAATTTATTACCCTCTATATAGTGTTCTTCGGATTTATTTTGATCAATTTTATCATAGTATTCAGCCAGGATAAAATGGGCTCCCGATAAATAAACATGCCTACTTACTTTATTTGAAAGCTCTTCCCCTTTGTTCAAAACTTGTTGAACAACATCCAGGTGCTTTTCGCTAATAAGTTTTTTATCTATTCTTAATAATTTAATCAAAGTGTTTTGGTGGTAGGTCTGAGTAAGAAGCCTCGTTGCATAGGATACATATTCGTCATTTTTCTTTTGTGCTAATAAAATATCTCCGTAAAGACCCACTAATTCGTCAGCATTATCAAAAAAAAGTCTTGAGTCAAAGCCTCCTCTAAGCTCGATTGCTTTAAGGGCATTTTTTTCTGCATCTTCATATAAGTTAAGATAGAAATAAGTATCGGCTAAATTTTGATATGAAGAGGGATGCTCACTGTTGATATTGATAGCTTTATTGCAAAATTCAATAGATTGTTGATAGAACTGTATCTTAGTAAACAAAAAGCCTAAGTTAAGAATAGTTTCAAAGTCATTTTGATTTTTTTCATAACATCTCTCAAAGCATTTTAAAGCGGCATTATATTTTTTTTGGCCCAAACAGCTGAGGCCCAATATTTTGTTTAAATCAAAACTATAGGGATTATCGATATACAGACGCCTTACTTCAAGTTCAGCTTTGGCAAAATTACCTGAATTTAATAGGTCAATAATTTTTGACAAATTGGAGTTCATAATCTAACTATATAGCACATGTTTTTTAATAACATAAAACTTAATTACAATATCAAAATACTTGACGATTTAATTAAATCAAAAGATTACGAAAGTATTCAACGATTAATTACTAGTAAAAAAAATAACAAAAGTCTTTTTTACCATCTTATCAGATATTTACGTAACAACTATTTTCATCTCCCTAATTATGCAAGAATGTTAAAAAAAAAATTTATCTGGCTAGCGAGCTTTGAAAATAGTGATCTTTTATATTTAGATAATTTTATTCAATTTTATTTCAAAAATCAAAATCTGTCTTTTCTGAGTGACAACTATAGCGATTGCTTCTCACAAACAATGGAAAAAATCGATGTTACGGAATTAAATCCAAAACCAAATTTTGATGAAATTGTTCTTGAAACTGACCTTTATCACTTATTAATACACTACATGAATGAGGAAGATTATTTTATTTTAAAAACCAACTCTGCATTTTTTGAAGCACCTAACAATAAATTTTTTATCTATCCAAATAACACAGTTACATTCTTTGCCGTTATTAGAAATCCTTATGAATTATATTCAAAATATAAACTTATTAACAATAACCAGGAAGAGGCTCTAGAAAAACTTAACTATTTTGATATTGATAAAATCGAAAAAATTAGAGCCAATCAATCAAATAAATATTCATTGATGGAGGCCAAACAATCGTGGAGTATTAATACGAAATCGTGGAATGATGAAAATGTTAAGGATACTTATAAGGGTAAAATTATCTTATATTCTGATTTGTTAAACTCACCAGAAGAAAGTTTGATTGAAGTTATTTATCATCTTAAACAATGTGGTATGCCTTTAGATATGGACTATAAAATTATAAATAATTTTTTATCTCAAAACATTCTTGAAAGAGAGACAAATACATTGGCAATGTCTAATCACGAATTAAAATTAGTCTCCAATGGACTAGATAAGCATCTTCTTGAGGATTTGAATTTTCAAAGTGCCAATTGACCAGGCAAGCCTTCAAACTGTTTGTGAGACACTAAAAAAGTTTCCAAATTCTGATCTTTTGATCGTTTCGAAAAATCGTCCAGAAAAGGACATTCAGGATCTAATAAATCTCGGTTTTAATAGATTTGGTGAAAATCGCGTACAAGAGGCACATAAAAAGTTTAATCAATATTTAAATAAAAATATTCATTCTCTAGAACTGCATTTAATTGGTCCTTTGCAAACAAATAAGGTCAAAAAAGCATTAGAAGTTTTTCATATCATTCAATCAATAGACAGAAAAAAATTAATTGATGAAATTTCAAAAGAAAAGGCAAAACTAAATGAGCTCAGATGTCATGGTTACTTTTTGCAAGTAAACATAGGAGAAGAAAAACAAAAATCAGGCGTCTTGCCAAAAGAATTAGAGGATCTTTATCAATATGCAGTTTATAAGGATCTTAACATCGTAGGCCTAATGTGCATCCCGCCAAATAATAAAGATCCTGAATACCACTTTAACCAAATGAGAGATCTCAGAAATAAAATAAACCATAAACTAAAACTGAGTATGGGCATGAGTTCAGATTATGAATTAGCCTTAAATTGTGGCAGTAGCATAATTAGAGTAGGCTCAAAAATATTTTTATGAAATTATTATTTTTAATTTTAATATTTTTATCTTGGTCATTAAAATCCCACTCTTTATCAGTAAAATGTGATTTTGAAGAGGTATACAAAACAGGTGAAGTCCAACAAGGTTTTTTTTTACTAAAAAATAAAAACTTGAGATATGAATATTTTAGTCAAAATTTATATACAATATTATATTTAAATGATCGCTTATTTGTTTCAGAAAATACAAACAGATGGAAAACACAAATAATAGAGAATAGAGAGACTGTTTTGCCTTATATAATGAAAATATATGAAGACTTTCCAGATATTAAAAAGCATTATTCTATCGACAATTATGAAATAAATATTGAAACAAATAATTATAATTTCATTAAAAGAATCAGTATAAACTCTAAAGAGATAAGTTTGAGTATATATTTTATAAATTGTAAGAACAAAGATATATCAGATATATATTTTGACTTTAACCCTATCATTAACTATGTACAAAATTGAAAGCGAAGATAAGTTTCTCCTAAACCAGATTGCTAATTCACTAAATCATTTTGATATTCCCATTATTAATACTGGAATGCAATGCTATGGCAAAATATTTTTGAAAAATAATAAAAATAAAATTGATATAAGTTTTCAAAATATTAATAAATCTTTTTCTCTACCATGTAGACTTATTGAGATTGTTAGTGAAATAAAAAAAATGCTAGTAGATCATTATGTTAAATTTGATACGCTTTTTTACTACCCCCTAAAGCAAATGCTAATGTCTAACAATTCGTCAATAAAACTAAGACATATTCATAGTATTATTATCGAAGAAATCTTAAAAAATTTTGATCACCAAATGAGTAAAGATTATTTATATAAATGTATTTGGCCAAATGATCATGATATGCAATTAAACAAATTAGACACTCATTTAACAAATTTAAAAACCATTCTTAAAGACTCCTTAAAATATAATCTAAATTTTAAATCTGTAAGTGGATTAATTAAATTTTTTTAATTTAATAAAATTTCTCTTTTTCCTGTATGGTTAGGTGTGGAAACCACACCCCTCTGTTCAAGGGCCTCCATGACTCTCGCGGCCTTATTGTAGCCTATTTGAAAATTTCTTTGTAAAAAACTAGTCGAAGCTTTGTTTGTTGTTTTAATTAGATCAATTGATTTACTAATTAACATTTCATCTTCTTCGCTTAGTGAGTCAAAATTTTCATCATCATTTTTAATTATTGCATCAAGTTCCTCTAAATATTCAACTTTTTGATTTTTTTTAATTTCTGAAATAAGTTTATTGACTTCATTATCTGAGATAAAAGCGGATTGATATCGAACTAGATTAGCTCCATTTTTTGACATTAACATGTCGCCATTACCTAGCAATTGCTCAGCTCCAATTTCCCCTAGCACCGTTCTGCTGTCATATTTGCTTGCAACTTGAAAACTTATACGAGAAGGAAAATTAGCCTTAATGCTTCCCGTTATGATGTCAACACTCGGTCGCTGCGTAGCCATGACTAAGTGTATACCGCATGCTCTTGCCATTTGAGCAAGACGTTGAACATAATGTTCAACTTCTTTACCAGCTGTCATCATTAAATCGGCCATTTCATCAATAAATACAACTATGAAAGGAAGCTTTTCTAATGATTTTTGGTTATAACCTTCAAGACTTCTTGTCCCCTCCTCATTCATTAAGGAGTATCGCCTTTCCATTTCTTTACAAACCCACTTGAGAGCTATTATTGCCTTTTTTGGTTCAGTCACAACAGGGGTTAAAAGATGCGCAATATCATTATAGACACTCAGCTCAAGCATTTTAGGATCTATTAGAATAAGTCTTAATTCAGCGGGTGAGAATTTATATAAGATGCTTGTTAAAAGTGTATTAATAAATACTGACTTACCCGAACCTGTGGTCCCGGCGACTAATAAATGAGGTGTCTTGCTTAAATCTATGACTTCAATTACGCCAGATATATCCTTGCCAATACAAATTGGAATTTTATGTTCGGTATTCTTAAAATTATTATCACTTAAAAGTTCTTTGATAGTAACAGTCTCTCTTTGTTTGTTAGGTATTTCCACGCCTAAAAATTGAGTTCCATATATTTGGGCAATTCTGACTGCCCCTACGCCCATGCTTCTCGAAATATCTCCAGCTAAATTAATGATGGTATTAATTTTAGTACCAGCAGCAGGCAGTATCTCGTATAAAGTCACGACAGGGCCTAATTTTACAGTCATTACTTTAACGTCGATATTAAAATCATTAAAGACCTTTTCTAATAAACTTGAATTTTCTTTAATATTTTCTTTTTCAAGTTTGCGATTAGAATTTATCTTTTCATTTTCAAGTATATCAAGTGATGGTGAGGAAAATTTTTTTTCATTAGTCTGTATTTTTCTGTTTTGATTTTCAATGATCGACTCTGGTAATTTTGAAATAATTGGCTCTTTTTTACTTTTAGAAATTGTAGATAATTTTTCTTCAGTTTTGACAAAGTTGCTTATTTTAAATGAAGGAAATTTAAAAAGCTGGTAAATATCTAAACAAGCAAAAAATAAAATTACTCCCACAATGGATAAAGAGTAACTAACGTAACTAATTTGATGACCTAAATACAAATTCTTGGCAATTACACCCCAATCTTCAATCTGGTTCATAAAGTTTAGATCAAAGTTTATATGGATTAATGTTTGGGGAATCAAAATAAGACTAATAAAAAATAAAAAGAGTCTTATAAAAAAATATTTGGGTTTTTTTTTAATAAAAGTCAAAAAAGACATAATCAAAAAAAATAATATAAATGCATACCCCGCTATTCCAAATGTATATAAGAGAAAGGAAGATAGATATGATCCTATTTCGCCTCCAATGTTACTTATTGGCTGACTAGATTTAGTTAAAAAAGAGTTATCATTTATGTCGAAGCTCCATAGTGCAATCACCAAAAAAATAAATATCAATGAGTAGGTCAGCCCACAAAAGAAGTTAAAAAATGCAGATAATTTATCTTTTAAGATATTTGGAATATAGGTATGGTTCATTTACTAAATTAACTATAAGCGTCTTGATAAAAAATAAAATACATAAATATGACTTTTTAGTTATTGGCGCAGGAATGATTGGGTGCCTGACCGCATTATCTTTACTAAAAAAAAAATTTAAAGTTCTAGCCATAGACAAAGGAGACCTGAGTATCCATGACACAAGAACACTTGCTGTTAATGCGAAATCAAGAGATTTTTTAAAAAATTTAAACTTATGGAATGAAATAAAAAAAACCCAGCCAATTAAAAATATTTATATTAAAGATTATATTAATTCTGAAGAGCTTATTTTTAAAAATAAAGAAGAAGATATGGGAACAGTTATTTATAACAAGGAGCTTTTATTAAAGACAAGAAAAATATTATTAAATAAAAAGATTTTATATAAAAATATTAATATTTCTTTTGTAGATCTTCTTCAGGCAAAAAAACTAATTATTTCAAATAAACAAATTGAATTTAAAAAGATAATTTTAACCGTAGGGAAGTTTTTTAATAATGAATTAATCGTTAATAGAAAATCTTTTACTGAAGGTCACACTTCATATGTTGGTTTTTTTCAACATACTAAAAATCATAATAACAATGCGTATGAAATCTTTACTGCAAAAGGCCCTCTGGCGGTTTTGCCAGCACCTCATGAAAGCCAAAAATACTCAACATTCATTTACTCATCAAAGAGTGATCGTAAAATAAATTTTCAAACACTAATTTCCAATAACTTTAATAAAACTCATGGCAAAACTAACTTAAGTGGAGATATTAAAAACTTTAATATTACACCACATATCAGCTCACCGATAGAGAATGATTTGTTATTACTTGGAGATACGCTTCGATCTATACACCCTGTTGCTGGCCAAGGGTGGAATCTTGGGGTTAAAGATATCTTAACTTTTATTAACTTATTAGATCGGTATTCAATTGATAATCCTAATTTAAATAAATTTTATTATGCTAGAAGAAAAGTTGATAGTTTTGTTTATCTATCATTTACTTCATTATTAAATTTACTTTATGAAAATGAAAATAATTTCAATAAGCTTTTTATTAAATTTGGCTATCAAGCATTGCTTAAGACCTCTTTTTTAAGAGATATTTTTATTAAACAAGCAATGGGAAGAATTAGCTTAATTTAACTGACTTCCGTTTTTATTTATAACTTGAAAAGTATTTAAGTCGAGTATCGAGTTAATAGTATTGTTTCTTTCTATAAGATTAGGTGATTCCAATATGGCTTGCTTATCAATTTTATTGAAGGGCGCTAGCATAGCTAGAGTGGATAAAAGCTGCAAGTTGGATGTTTCAGATAATATATTTTTATCAATTTCAAGTTTTTTTATTTTAAAAAAATTAGAGTATTTTTGAATTAAAGTTGAGCGATCAATATGAGGTTCTAATGTATTTAGGTCTTCCGTATAACCCCTAGTGTTAATTTTGGCTTGATAGTATCCATTCGGATGAAGCTCTCTTTCCTGAAGCACAAAGCGACAAACTCCCTCTAGGTTTAAAACTATTCTGTAATCCGGAGTTTCTATATAAGATGTAATTTTGCCAATGCACCCCATCATAAATAATTCATTATGATTATTTTTAGGCTGAATAACACCAATCATTCGATGCGATTTAAGACTATCCAAAGTCATTTTGATGTATCTTTCTTCAAAAATATTTAAAGGTAGTTTGCCAAAAGGAAGTAAGAGTACATTTTCCAAAGGAAATAGGGGAATTTCATTAGGAAGTTGATCTTGATTAACTTCAAAGATTTTTTTAAGAGAGTCTTGCATTATTTAAACATTAAACTCGATAATTTCTTTCTTGCTTCAATAACATTTGGATCAGCAAAACCTAATAAATCAAAATACTGAAGTAATTTCTTTTTTGCCGCCTCATCTTTCCATTTTGCATCATAATCGAAAATATTTAAAAGTTCCTGAAAAGCTTCTGCGCTTTGGTTTTGAGAAAAATATTTTTCTGCTAATTCAAATCTAAAATCATGGTTATTTGGGTCATTTGATAATATTGATTTTAATTCTTGGATTGATTTACCTTCTGAGGAGGAGTTCATATTCTCAATTAATTTCTTAATTTTTTGAACTTCTAGATCTTCAATTATTTTCTCATCTAAAGAGTCAAGTATTTCTGATGCATCTTGATATCGGTTAAGCTTTACCAAACATCTTAGCATACCAGATATACACTTAGGGTTTCCAGGATCTAATGAAATTAAATTCTCATAAATATTTAAAGCATCATCAAATCTCTGTTCTTTAAAAAAAGCTTCAGCCTCCTCAAGAAGTTTAGGAATTTCATTTCCTGGAGTTGCCTCAATTAATTTTTCAATCATTTTTTCAATTTGACTTTCTGGCTGCACACCTTGAAAAGCATCAATTGGCTTACCATCAACAAATCCATATACTGTCGGTATTGACTGAATTTTAAGTTGTGCCGCTATACCTTGATTTTCATCAACATTAATTTTGACTAGAATTATTTTACCATTTTTTTGATTTACTAGTTTTTCTAAACTAGGTGTGAGTTGCTTACATGGACCACACCAAGGTGCCCAAAAATCTACTAAAACAGGTACGGTCTTTGATCTTTCTACTACTTCTTCAATAAATTGATCTTGGTTTATATCTAAAATATTTTGCACTATAATTTAAATAATTATAATTTTCGTTTTTACAATAGCTAATTAATGATTAATCCCTAAACCAAATTCCCAATGAAAAATTCTATAAATCATCTCATACAGGAATCAATTGATAATTACAAAAAGGGAAAAGTTAGTCATAGTAAAAATATAGCATTAAAAATTATTTCAGAGCATCCAAATAATTTTGATGCTAATTACATTTTAGGAATAATTGCAAATTTTGAAGAACAATATTCAGAAGCCATTAATTATTTTGATTTTATCTTAAAGATTAATGGTAGAGATCCTGAAATATGGAATCATAGAGCAATAGCATTAGCAAAAAAAGAAAAATTTGAAGAAGCAATTGAAAGTTTTGAAAAAGCTTTATCCCTAGGAGGGAGAAATCAAGAGGTTATTTTTACAAATATAGTAACAACAGTTTTTCAAAAAAATAAAAATTTAATGAATAATGATTATCAAAAAGCAATCGATTATTCAAAAAAAGCATTAAAAATAAATAATCAAAATGTCACGCTATTAAATTATTTATCTTTAGCTCTGATTTATAATTTTCAATATGATGAAGCAATAATAATATTAAAAAAAATTTTAAAAATTAATCCTAAATCTGTAGTTGCTTACCAAAATATTGCATTAGCATATAAATACAAAAATGAATATTCTTCTGCTGAGAAGTATTACAAGAAATCTTTAGCTTTATCTGAAAGCAATAGCTTTATTTCTCGTGAATCCAATCTTTTTATAAGTAACATTAAAACTGCCTTAGGCGAAGTTCAATTAAGTCAATTAAAATTTGCTGAAGGTTGGAAAAATTTTATATCTAAATCATTAATTTTTAATTCAAAATTTTCTTATGAAAATAACATTTTAGAGTGGAAGCCAAATATGGGATATAAGAAAAAAATTTTAATATTGGGTGAATTTGGCATAGGCGATCAAATTCTATTTAGCTCCATTTTGCCAGACATTTGTAATAAATTTGAAAAAGTATCATTCCTAGTAAACGAGAGGCTTGTGGAAATTATGAGCAATTCATTTCAGACGATAAATATAATTGGAAAAAATGATTTAATTATTGAAAATTATGACTGTTATCTCCCAATGTCAGCTTTGGGACTTTATTTTAGAAAAGAAATTCCTGATTTTAGTCCTAAAAGAAATTTATTAGTTCATGACAATAGTAAGATTAATGTATCTAAAAAATTAAAATGTGCCTTATCATGGAAAAGCAATAATCCTGAATTTGGTTTTTTAAAATCTTTAAATTTTGATTCATTGAAGTATTTGACTACATTGCTACAAGAAATCGAAATAGATTTCTATAATATCCAATATACCGATGAAAATGATGATATAAAAAGATTAAGAAATGACTTTGGAGTAAATATTAAAAAAATAGAAGGTCTAGATACACTAAATGATATCAAAGGATTATCTAATTTTATAGGAAGTTGTGATTTCACAATTAATGTGAGTAATAGCAACGCTCATTTATCAGCCGCTTTAAATAAAAAAACTTATTTATTATTATCGAAAGGTATCGGAACTCTTTGGTATTGGCAAAATGAATATCATAAAAAAAATTTATGGTATTCTTGTATATCTATATTTAGACAAGAAAAAGTGGGCAAATGGGAAGATCCGATAGATGATTTAATAAAACATTTAAAAAAAGACTTTTCACCATATCCTAATCTTTAATTATAATATGAAACCTTCAATTCAGCAGCAACAAGATCTTCTTGATTTATATACTTCTGGTAAATTTGATATAGCTGAAAAAAATGCATTGCTATTGATTGAAAAATTTCCTAATCACTCTTTATCTCTGAAAGTTCTATGTGCAATTTTATCCCAAACTAACAGAAAACAAGAGGCTTTAAATTATGCAAAAAAAGTCATAAATATCAGCCCACAAGATGCCGAGGCATTTAATAATCTCGCAAACCTTTTTAAAGACCTGGGTCTAAATCAAGATGCGTTTAAAAACTATAAAAAAGCAATTTTTCTTAACCCAAATTATGCTGAAGCTTACAATAATTTTGCTCTATTTTTACAAGAAAATAATAATTTTGAAGAGGCAGAAGCTAATTATAAAAAAGCTATTTCTCTCAAATCTAATTATATCCAAGTTTATAATAATTTAGGAGTTTTATACAAAGACTTAGAAAGGTTTGATGAGGCAATAAATATTTTAAATAAAGCAATTCAAATAAAATATAACTATTTTCAGGCATTTAATAATCTGGGTATTGCCTATCAATTACAGGGAAATTATGAAAAAGCAGTTTATAATTTAAATAAAGCCATTCACTTTAATAATGATTACCCCGAGGCTTATAATAGTTTAGGCAACACATATATTGATATGAGAAAATATGCAGAAGCTGAACGTTGTTTTAAAAAAGCGCTTTCCATAAGGCCAAAATACCCACAAGTTTATAATAACTTAGGAACAATGTATAAATACATTGGTAAGCTTAATGAAGCGGTAGAATGTTATAAAAAAGCAATTTCACTTAAATCAAATTATGCTGAAGCCTATAATAATCTAGGTGTTTGTTTAAAAGACTTAAATAATTTTAATTCCTCAGAAAATTGTTTTAAGAAAGCTATTGAAATTAAACCAGATTATGCAGAAGCATATTATAATTTATCATTTGTTATGCTCCACCAATATAAATTTCAAAAAGGTTTTGTGTTTTATGAGTGGAGATGGAAAACAAAACAAAAAATAGGTAATAAGTTTAAATCTAATAAGCCACTATGGAGGGGTGAACAAAATAAAAATATTTTAGTTTGGAAAGAACAAGGCATAGGTGATGAAATCATGTATGGATCACTCTTAAAAGAATTATATGTAAATTGCAAAAACCTTCTAATTTTTTGTGACCAAAGATTAATACCATTATTTAAAAGAACATTACCATCTAAAGTTAAATTTATTGATAATGAAAAATCCATAATTAATGATGATTATGATTTTCATTTACCAATGGGCTCTATGCCATTGTTTTTTAGAAAAAATATTACTACTTTTGAAAAGTCACCAAAAGGTTATTTAAAACCTGATCACCAAAAAACTTCTTATTTAAGAGATCAAATTTTATCTAGTAGTCCAAATAAAATTGTTGGAATAAGCTGGTTTACAAAATCTCCTAACACACTTTCATCTTTTAGAAATATCAAACTTAAACAAATAGCTACATTGCTAGCAACTTTAAATTTTAAAATAATAAATCTTCAATACGGAGATACCCAAAAAGAAATTCAAAATCTTAAAAATGAAACTGGAATTGAAATTATCAATATAGAAGAAATAGATAAATTTAATGATATTGATGGATTGGCTTCATTAATTTCGGCATGTGATTTAGTAGTTTCAACTACAAATGTGACAGTCCATTTATCTGCTTCGTTGGGCATAGATACAAGAGTCTTGCTGCCATTAACTCCAGATGCAAGATGGGGCATGAAAGGTAAAAAAAGCTATTGGTATAAATCAGTTCAGCTGTATAGACAAATTACCTTAGGAGATTGGGACCATCCTCTAAATGAATTGAGAGATGAACTTCATAATATGTTCAATAACTAAACTTATCATATTAAATTAATAAGAAGAGTAATTTGATAAATCTATATTGTCATGGATATGCAAATATATATAATGCAAATGCTTAAAAATTAATAGTATTTGTAATTAAGTTTTTATTTCACAAAATTTATAAAATATTCTAATTTCATCTTAAGCGGGCGTAGCTCAGGGGTAGAGCGCAACCTTGCCAAGGTTGAAGTCGAGGGTTCGAATCCCTTCGCCCGCTCCAAAAAACAAGATAATCAACAATTTTAGAAAATAGTTTGCGATACAGTGCAATACACCTTTACGCATAATTTTGACGTTGATGAAATTTGCAAATAGAAATTATAATTTCCCGCTTTGCTAAAATTTATTTTTGACTGACTCAAAATATTTAAAAAGTTCTTCATAGAAACCCTTCATGGCAGGTCTAAAATTTTCTCCTATTAAAATTC
>Ga0181607_10003952_pt1 | contig 12738 bp, 14 predicted proteins | sample 041ome_9_FD_132420 | JGI IMG/M metagenome (GOLD analysis project Ga0181607, IMG submission 132420) | Coastal salt marsh microbial communities from the Groves Creek Marsh, Skidaway Island, Georgia - 041413US metaG (megahit assembly) | ecosystem: Environmental > Aquatic > Marine > Intertidal zone...
CTCAGTCGCCAGCCCCAAAAAGGCGAATGAGGCGCTTAATTGGTCTGCAACATTATCAGTTCATGATGCGACTTCATCATCTTGGAATTGGCAATCGCAAAACCCTGAGGGCTACGCCATATGAGCGATAAACATAAAATAACCATCGTCGGCACCGGCTATGTTGGCATGTCTATGGCAGTGCTATTGGCGCAACACAATGACGTAACGGCCCTGGATATTGATGCGAACCGCGTCGATCTCATCAATCAGCGTAAATCAACCGTGGTGGATCCCGAGATTGAGCAATATCTCGATGAGAAAGACCTGTCTCTCACGGCGACGTTGGACAAAGAACAAGCCTATGCTGAGGCCGAATTCATTGTCGTGGCGACGCCAACCGACTATGACCCCGAGACGAATTATTTTGATACGAGTTCTGTTGAGAGCGTGATCGGAGATGTATTAGAATATAACAAGACGGCAATGATTGTTATCAAGTCGACTGTGCCCGTTAGCTTTACCGCATCGATGAAGAATAAGTTTCACACAGAACCTGCCCACTCCGGTGCCGCAGGAATTAATAGACAGCCTGAAGATGCGGTGCGATCACAAGAATATTTTATTGCCGCTAACTGATTTGTCGGCAGGAAACCGCGTTAAAATATTATCGGGTGCATTTTCTGAGTTTAACGGTCAAATTGAGACGCTACTTCCCGGTGATTGCGCTCGGTTACTCTTAGAGTTTATGGGGCAAACCACGCGCGTTGATATTTCGACTTCTGAGCTCGAGCGAATTCAAAAATAACTGGAGTTGGTCATTGAGCATAAAGACGGGAAAGAAAACATTCATACTATGTCTTGGGCACCAAAGGTGCGGCACAACCTGGCTCTATAAGCATCTTGCCCAGAGCGGCCACTTTGCTGGGGGAGCATTGAAGGAGTATCACATATGGGATGCTCTGGATATTGAGCTGTTGAATGAGCATAGATTGGTTTCTCCTCCACTCGGCAAAGAAAACCCTGATCATTTTCGTTATCAAATGCAGAAAGATGCAAACTTTTATTTCGATTATTTTGCATCTCTATTAGATGAGGAAAAAACGATTACAGCCGATATTACGCCGTCTTACTCGGCGCTTTCTTTTGAGCGTATAAAAAAAATAAAAAAAGGGTTTGCCTTACGAAATATAGAGGTTAGAGCGGTATTATTGTTGCGCAACCCAATCGATCGGATAAAAAGCGCGACTTCGTTTAATATGAATCGCAAAAATTTTAATGAGGGAATTCCGCCGTCTGCAACTACGTTTGAAGAGGCCCTAAAAAATTATTACCAAACGGAGCACTGTGAAATACGCACGAATTATCAGCGTTCTGTGAAAAACGCTCAAGAAGCGCTTGGGCCCCGAAATGTCTATGTTGCAATTTACGAGTCAATGTTCACTGACGAAAACATTGACAAGATCTCTAAATTTTGCGGTGTCTATCCGTTCAAAGCAAAACAGCGAATAAAAGAAAATAAAACCAAGCGAGAAGAAGGTCAAACTCTTGAGCTCGACAGGAAGATACTAGATCGGTTTCAAAGCACCTATGACTATTGCTTTGAAGTGTTCCCTGAGACAAAAAAACTGTGGAAGTATAATTAGGATAAGTCGCAAATTTCCTGCACGACAGATTCATTAAATTTATTATCAGAGCGCGCTAAAATGGCCTGAACAGCCGAGAGAAAATCTGGATAGAGTTCAGCTTCTAATAAGTGATTCTCGCAGAAATTTTTTCGTCTCTCAAATAGTACTTCTCTATTTGGGAAAAAACGCTGCCTTACGGATTCATTTGAGGAAGAAAACTCTTCACTAATCCGATTATATTCGGCTTCAGTAACGAAATTGTGACTTCCGGCGAGAGCTTCTGATAGCACCTGTTTGTGTTTCCAAGGTATTTTTGACCCAGCTAGCGTCTCATTTAAGGCGCGGAATATCAGGGCTCCCTTCAATGAAAATGACTGATTTAATGCAGAAGGCTTAAGCCAGCTATCACTTTCATGGACAATATTTAATTGATTTAAGAAGTCCGAAAAAATTGACCCTTCATCTAAATCTTGCTTAGAAAAAAGGCGGCAGGTTAGATCATTTCCATTGGTGAACTCTGACCAACGGGATAGGGTTTCCAAGTGATTATAATAAGTAATCCCAGGCGAGCATTCCCCAATATATTGCTCAAACGGTCGACTTGCACCAAATTTGAGGCTTGTTGAATATCTCGAATTTGCCAATGCGGATTGTTCTTTTAAATAGCAAATCACTTGGGTTTTTTGACCAAATTTCCGTAAGAAAACACCTAAGGCTTTTACCTCGTCAGCACTTCTAAGTTTTGAGTGAAGCCACTCGCTGGTAATAATCATCGCCTCAGGTGAGGTTTTAAGCTGATTTATCTCGTCTTCTATATCCCGTTGAAGTTGATCTCGTATTTTGGCCTGCTCGCTTTTTTCAAAAACACCATGGCGTTTTAGGAAATTTTCAGGTCCTCGACTAAATGACTTGGCGAATAGCTCTTGATTAAATTCGCCGCCAGATTTGGGAAGGAAATAGCCATGCTTTAACAATTCTTGGTCATTTTTTCTCAGGAAGCTCTGCAGCGAGGTGGTCGCTGTCTTCTCAATGCCAATGTGAATGATCACTTTATTAATCAATGTTCTGCCTGCTGATTAAGTTCATTGGTGATTTCAAATTCCTTACTGTCTCTCGAAATTTTTCCAGCCGCGATTAACGCAGATGCCCGATATTCCAGTGCCTTTCTATGTCCCGGAAAAGAAGTCTCACTCCAATGAGCGAACTCATCCAACTCCACATTCTTTATTTCATACGCAATCGCTGGATCATATCGAATGACTTGGGTGAACTTAGGCTGACTTAGGACTTCCCAATCACTTCCTTTGGCAAAATATGTTCCGATTGTATTTGAAAAGATGCGCGCCTCGGAAAAAAAGTGATTGTGGGATTTCCAAAAGCCAATGCTGTTTTGAAAATATGCGAGGCGCGCTGTGGTAATAATTCTAAAACCGCCAGCCTTTTTTAACCGCCTAGCTATAAGGGCCCTAATTCCCGGTATATTTTGATAGGAAAAGTTAAGACGCATATCTGCATCCCATTTAATTACACAGCTATAGGAGCACTTTGAAAGACAGAAATTATAATAATAAGCTAGGTTATGAATTGAGTTTTCGGGCGTCCCTCGATGCTCTGAGCCACATTTTGCGACATTGAATGGATATTCGAATATCCTAATTTTCTCGCCAAAACCGCTCTCTTGCTGCAATTGCTGAGCCTTTTTGAGAGTTAAATCCGAGCTACCATTATCAATAAGGATAATTTCGTCAACAAGATGGCTAATGGATTTCAGGCAATCAAGAATATTATCTTCCTCATTTTTTACCCGGACCATGGCACTTATCCCTGACTTCTTTTTTTTGTCATGAAGTTGGAAATTGAAGCCTTCCTCCCCCTCAATATTTTCGAAAGACATTTGATGTCGGCCTAGCAATTTTTTTAACAGGAATTGTGCTGAACTAAAACGCCGTAAACCCAATCTTTTTACTTTTTGATAAAGCTCTCGTTTTTTAAACCGATTAAAGCGCCAAATGCCCGCTTTAAATTTATTCATAACGGAACCTAGCTTTGGTGCAAAAACCCAGAAAAGACCTGAGGGTAGCTGTGTGAATAAATAAAAGAAATTTATTAGATAACGTTGGTTTGGGTTAAAGCCAGTCGAGCTTCGTTCCCGCAGGCGCTTTAGGTATTTGCCAAGCTCGAATTGGTAGCATTGTCGTTCATATTTGGATAAATCTCTGCCTGCTCTCGGCAGCAGACGTAATGGAAAATACATCAAAACACGTTGTATTTGGTAAAAGTCCAAAGCCGTATTAAGGCCTTCAATATTATTTTCGATAATTCGGCTAGCCTCTAGCTCTTCGAAAAAGTCGTCAAATGACCAGGCTTTTTGCATAATGCTGTGGGGTGAGTATCGGTAGCGGTAAAGATCAATTGAACATGTAGAGATATTTTTAGTTTTGGTTAAGGCGTGTGAAATGAATATTCCATCTTCGCCAATAGTGATCTCTTTTCGAAATGAGATATTTTTTTCTTTAAGGAAATCAGTCCGCCATAAGTAGAGAAAAACTGATCTGAATATCCAAAGGGAGCTGTTTCGATCAAGCGTTGTGTTAATGGAGTCAGATGACGACGTCAGTTCTTTGGTCTCATCTTCATTTACCTTGAATTTTCCGTTAAATCGCAAAACATCGCACTGGTCTATTTCAGCGATGGAAACAATATCATAAAGCGTCTTCTGTCCGATCCAATAATCGTCACTGTCCAAGTGAATGAGGTATTTCCCCGTCGCGTGTTGGACGCCCGTGTTCCTTGCATTAGGCAAGCCCAAATTTTTCTCGTGTTCTATGATTTTTATTCTTTGATCTCTCTTCTCGTAACTCTTGAGGATGTCTAAAGAGTTATCCAAGGACTTGTCATCTACGCATATGACCTCGAGATCCACCTTTTCCTGTCTGAGTACAGAGTTCAAGCACTCCTCTAGATAGGTTGAGGTGTTGTAGACTGGAATTATGATGCTGATTAATGAAACGTTTTCAGAGCTCATAAGTCGGCTCCTCTTCCACGAAACATTGAGATGGCTGGATCATCCTTTAACGCTTTTATGTCTGAAGCATAAAGTTGTTTTAGTTCTATAGCTTGTTGCTTGGAAAAAGGCTGGAACTTGCCCTGACTGAAGCGTTTTGAGAGCCGGCTAATTGATCGAATGAGGAATGGCCGCTGCGGAACTGGACAAAACTTATTGATCATCGAGGATGCCTTTACAGAAAAACCGTTTAGAGAGGTGTAAACGGCTTGTTCCGAGGATGCTCCTTGTGACGGAGTGATTCCCGTAATTTCGTAAATGAGTGGTGAAAAATTTTCACCATAGTTCTCGTAAAGTAAAATATTCAATTTTGCGCTAGGAAATGATTTTTTAACTTCATCAATCACAGGTAGCCAACTTTGATGAAAATTCCCTTCAAAAACATGAGAAAAACTTTTGAAACTCCCCCATTTGACTGCCTCACAATATAGGGATGGGAAAAATGTCTCCTGGCTTCTTAAGGTTAGCCAGATCTCAATATCATCGAAGATATTTCGAAAAAATACAATTCTCTTAAGGCGTTCTCCAATAGTTTGATAAAGCCGTTGATCTCTAAAAATATGATAAGAATGCCCGCATATATTTTCGTCTGAGATGAGCAGAGATTTATATTTTTGGTTGGCTAAGTCTCTATAAAACCTCTCGGAATCCTGGAGGGTGCATGAATTTCCCTCCATTGAAAAATTTTTCCGCGCAATATCTGTCTCTAAAAAATAAAAATCATCGCTTTCAGGTATTTTTTTTAGACAGTCCTGAAGGTGAGAGGTGGCTGTTTTATGAGCACCTATGTGAAGATGGAGTTTCATTGCGTTTTTGTTCCAAACTCATAAGCTATTCGCTCAATATTTGAGAGGCTATACATGGACGTATCCCCGCTCGTCCTTCTTCTTTTGCCACTTCTCGCGAATTCCCTCCTTAGTGTAATATGGTTTCAAGAAACGGTATTCAGCTGAATATAGTTTGGTTAAATAATTAAATTGTGGTGGCGTTAGGCTGGATAAATCAACTCTCTTGGGTGCTTCGTCCCAGTCATTCTTTGCACTATTTTGACGATGTGATAGGGCCACATTTGCGTGTGTAATTTGATTTATTCTTTCAGCTAAATTATCGATCTGGTCGAATGTGAAAACTTCGCTGTAAAAGTTTAAATTCCTGGCTCCCAGAAACTCTGAAATTGGCTTTGTGTGATGATTAATTACAGGCAGTTTCCTTATTTCAGGGAAATTATCTACAAATTCTTCAAAGCTTGGGTATGGAAATTCTCGTTCTGCATTGGCAAGTGACAAGGGGCCTATATCCCTATTATCCAGAAGTCGCGCTTGAAGAACCTTGTTATTATAGCAAGAAATGAATCTCTCAATAGGGTCTCGAATGAGAATTAGTCGATACTTGCAGTCTTTGAGGGATGCAATACGGTTTTTCTTGGCCCAGTTGTGAATGTGCTTGTTCCCTTTCTTAAAAGCTTGGCCATGTTCCGCTTCAAAGAGAAAATGTTTGAAGGAGGTGGATCCGGTTTTAGGGAAAAGGCTGACACCAAGGCTGAATTGATCAATCACATACCCATTAGGGCTCGGTTTCCTTAAAAATTTGAACATGCTCGTCCTGGATTTGATGCAGTTATAAGAATAGTCTAGAACGATAGCGTATTCGACCAGCCTTAGCTATCCTCGGGATTAACCATGGCTCAGTTTTAGGATTCACCTTGTGACCGCAGCATTAAGAGCAATTATTGGATTTGAGAAATCGACCAAATTCTTTTGGTTTTTCGAGTGCCTAATAACTGTCTTACGCATGTTTATTGAGCGCGTGATTATGCTGGTTGTGTTTTTGAGCGCTGTCAGAGACTTTATTGCCAACCAGTCTGCCAGTAGTTCTGAAAGACTGGGTTTTTATGAGGCATTTTGGGGGATTGGGAGCGCAATTTTATTAGCTATTTTGGCTTTGGGTGCTGTAGGGCTCGTGAATGTGCTTGTTATGAGCCGCAAGGAGAAGTTTTTTGCCCAGCCGGGCACTTGGGTAAAGCCTCCTCAGTTTTTTCAAGATGGAAAAGACTATAAAAACTTCTCAAAACTGTGGATTTCTTCGATAATTTCAGCGTTGATTATGCTTTGGTTTGAAGCGGCGTTTGCTATTCCCTTTTTCTTTTTGGCTCTTTTGGCCTCATTTCCAATAAAAAAACTATTGGGCTGGCGCGGTGGTTTAAGACTGTGGTTGGATGTTTTCGGAGAAAATATTCTCGATTTAGCTATTCTCAGCACTTATTTCCTAGCTCTGTGCTGCTATTTCTTCATAAACGGCGCTCCGGAGCTGGGCTTGGGGGGCTTGTTTGTTCTTGTTTTAGTGCCGCGTGTTCCCTTCGGATTTTTGGCCAATCTATTGGCGCGTCAGGAAAGAACAAAAAATGATTAGTGTTGTTCTGCCTTTTGACAAAAATCTTCTTTTGCTCAATCGTAGCCTGCGGTCGATCGAAAAGCAGCAGCTTTTCCCGGAAGAAGTATTTGTCATCGACAATAGTGCTGAGGGATTTTTGAACGATTTTACATATGCTGGTTCGAAAAAACTTCAGCACATATTGAAAATTATCTCAGTTAGACGTCGTCAAAGCGGTGCGTTGGCGAGAAATGTTGGAATAAAGAAGGTAAAAGACGGAAATCTAATCGCTCAGTTGGATAGCGGCGATATCTGGCATCCAACTCATTTGCAAAATGCCCATAATGCCATTTCAGAGAACAAAGATGAGGAAAGGCTTATCTATTATCTCTCATATATTAATTGGGATATTACTGACGGAAAATACCTCGTCCGCCATAGCCATAAAATTGACAGCCGAGAGGATATATTAAGGCTGTGCCCTCTCGGGACTTCCTCGGCTGTCATTAAGTCAGATATAAATATTAAGTTTCCTTCATACCGTTTAAGGCATGATTTGGCATTATGGGCAGATCTTATTGATGTAGGGTTTAAGCTAATTAATAGTTCCAAGATAAATATGTTCAGGGTGATCGAAGCAGAGTCCTTAAGTCGCAATATTTTCGCAAAGATATATTATCAATTTAAGGTTTACACGAATGCTGTTGGTTATCGGCTGCCCTTGATATTTTCATTTCTATATTCACAAGCAGTATTTAAAGCCAAGAATATTTGGAACTGGAAAACATCAATAGACGATATTTTCACAAATTATGGATTTATCGACCGAGGTGTAACACTATCAAAAAACAACTCAGATCTTCAATTGGAAGCCATTGCAAGAATAGCGGAACAAATTGAGGCGGATCCTGCGCTCAGAATATTTAGCAATATAGAAAAGCTAATTGACGGCGCATTATTGGGGTTGCAGGAAAGTAACATAAGGGAAGAGTTTTTTAATTGCGATGAAATTAAGTCCCATCGCTTTTGTTCAGCCTTAACCGATAAAGAATTCTTAACCGCACTTGAAAGGCTTAATGGTAAAGCGGTTTTGGCGGTGCTGCCTGGGGTTAAGGAAAAGGCATATAGATTAAAGCATGGGACAAAAGTGCTTGGCTGATCTGACAATAGCCTTCTCCGTCCTCGCTTCAGACTTTTTCAGCCAAAAGTCAAAGCTTGAACAATATTTTTCTGAGCTAGAACAACTTTCTTTGGAATGGATGCTTATTGTCCAGGGAGAGGAGGGGCGACCGATTGACGAATTAAGCGATGATCTGGAAAAAATTATTTGGTCACAAAATATTGGCCTTTCTAAATCGCGCAATATTGCCCTAAGGCAGTGCAAGACAAAATTTCTCATTTGCTCTGACTGGGATACCCGCTTCGCAAATAATCTTTTGGTAAAGCTGGTTTCTGAAGTTCAGGCGATCAAAGGTGAGGTGCCATTTATACGGTTTGGCTTGCTGCGCACCGATGATTTTGAGCTGGCACATCAGAAGCTATTGGGGCAGGACAAAAATCAATCAATTAGCCTTGAGGAAGATGAATCGGCTCTAGCGCTTACCAATATTGCTTCCGTTCAAATATGTTGGAATGTGCATTTCATTCGTAAACATAGGCTGGGTTTCAATGAATTATTGGGCCTGGGTAATAGATCAATATTGCCAAGTTTTGGTGAAGAATATCTACTGGCCCTCCAGTGTTGGGCAATTTCTGGAAATTATTGTCAGACGCCCCTCCAAATCGCATGCTCCCGTAAAAACTCTACTGGCTTAAAGGTCTCTAAACTAGAAAAAGGGATATTGGCTGTTTATGTTTTCTTAAAGCTTGCCAAAACAAATCCTCTAAAAAGTTTTATTATTCTTTCTCATAGGTTGAAACGCTTTCTTAGGGCTTAACAAATTTAATGTTTAGCCCTAACCCCTTGGTGGTGTCTTTTATAAAAGCTGGTGAGTTAGAAATTATGATATCGGATGTTGCGGCCTCAATCAGGCTATCCCAAAAAGTTTCTCTTTCTCCGATCCAATGTCTGTCAACTTTCTTTAGAATTTGGTCAAATTCTGCATTGAGTGCATTTTCAACCTCGAGGGTAGAAATTTTGCTATCTTTAAAAATATAATTAAAACTTTGTTTTAAATTCTCAGCTAATTTGGTCATGCCATCAGAAATTAAGATAACGTCATATGGCCGAGTAAAACGACTCATAATTTTTTCAAGTTTCGATTGATAGTCATCTATTTTTTTATATCTTTCCAAAAAATCGGATTCCACCTCTTTCTCCATCCAGAAAGGTAAAAACACGCCCTGGGGATGGAGAAATTTATCGGGATTCACTTTTTCTTTTACTATAGATTTAGCATCAGCCACTCTTACTCGCGCGGTATCACCTCGTCGAACATGAATGCAAATTTTCGGTTTCTGCTTTGTTTTTTTTGTTTGGATTACTTGGTTGTAAAAATTGCTTTTTTTTAGGGCGCTTAGAAGGCGAGGGTGCTGAATGTCGAAGCTTTTCTGTAGGTCGGGGTTAAAGGAAGTGTGATAACTTTTTCCATCAAACTGAAAATAGTAGGTAGAGAGCGGATTTTTAAATCGTTTCGTTGTTTCTAGAAAATGCGTGAAACTCAAAGATCTACTAAAATCAAAATAATTAGATAATAAATTATCATTTGTTATGTTGAGTTCATCGAAAAACTCAGAAATGCTAATTTCATTTCTATCATTTATACCCTGAGTAAATACCTTAGCACGATAGCCATAATAGTCGCTTACCCAGAGGAATTTATTGATTTGTCTTAACATGTCCCCGAAACCAGCCGGTTTTAGAGCCAAAATGGCTTGTGGTTTCAATCTTTGGCGAAAACTGTCCCTCGAAAAATTTGAATTCTTATTTCGTAATTTTTTATCGGGAGTGAAAGAAAATGGCATCTTGCTTGCTACTGGGTTTGGATGGTTTCATGCCACCTAGTTTCTTCGTGAAGTTCGCTATACGCAAGTGTTTTATCTGCTTCGCTAATTTTGCGTTCTTGTGATTGATTTAGATGGCGCAGCTCTTTGTTGGGATGGTGCAAATTAAAGATATCCAAAAATTCAATAAAAATTTCATGCTTAAAAATCAGTGAGCATTTTTTTTCATTGTGCTCAATATAACGTCTATCTGAATATTTTTTGAAATCTCCTTCATGTGAGTATATGAACTCTTTGAGGCTCAAATCGCCGGCATATCGTGGTTTACCGGTCAATTGAGGCCGGGAGCGATACTGAAACCAGGATATGAGTTTATTAACTGGGTGGCGGATAACTGCGCATGTTTCATAATCAAAGAGCTTTTCTTTCTTTACGACAGACAGGCACCCTTCAAATGGCATATGCCTCAATGGTCCTTTATAAATATCGACGCCTGGCTGGTCTTCGAGAGCATTCTTGAGGCTCGTCGACCCTGTTTTAGGTGGGCAGATGAATATCAGCTTTTTTTCGTGGTCGATAATCATTTTGAAACAGGAAAGCTAACGTTGTTGGCAGGTCATAATATTGAGGTTTGCAAAAAAATGGCGCTCTTTCAAAACTTAATTATTTTAAAAATTCCAGATGACGACGCCCTTTCTGAGCGTCAGAAATTGATGGTTTCAATTTGGGAAATTTTGTGGTGTTGTTTTGCAGTGTTCAGGCGTTGAACGCTGGCCTCACTTTTGGTTTCACCCAGGAGTGCGGTAGCGTGCCTAAAAAATAAAACAGATAAATACTGTCTTTTATGAAAAATAAAAACCGAACGCCCAATTTGGAGACCTCCGGCAAGCTTTTGCGCTTATTGGATCGCTCTCCTTATTTAAGTCAGCGCGAAATTGCAAAAAATCTTAAAGTGAGCCTAGGGACAGTAAATTATTGTCTCAAGGCACTGGTTGAATCTGGGGCTTTAAAGGTTGAGCAATTTAAAGAAAGCCCGAGCAAAACCAAATATCTCTATCTCCTCACGCCTAGAGAGATTCGAGAAAAACCCTTATTACGGCTCGGTTTTTGAAGCTGAAGCGCAAGGAATATGAGCGTCTTAATGATGAAATTGAGGATTTGGAGGCTGCCTTGTCTGAAGACGATCAGGCGTGGTCAAAAAAATACTAAAATGAGAGTTGTATTGTGAAGACCACTATGCATTCTAAGGGGGCCTTCTACCTGGATTTCACTCCCCAATTCACCCGGGAGTGCGGTAGCCTGCCTGGCCTTCAAAACCGAATAACATTCCTTATGAGACGTGAGATAACACAAATGGGTGACGCCTAATGCGTGTGATGGTAACGGGCGGCGCCGGCTATATTGGCAGCCACACATTGGTGGAGCTTCTGACAGAGGGGCACGAAGCCTTTGTCATTGATAATCTCTCAAATGGGCATGAAGAGGCATTGTCTCGCGTCAAACAGCTCGCCAATAAGGATTTTGGCTTTGTTAAAGGTGATATTCGCGATAGCGAGGCGCTTGATAAGGCGTTTGCTGAGTTCAAGCCCGAGGCGGTTATTCATTTTGCTGGTCTCAAAGCCGTTGGCGAGAGCGTTGAACAGCCGCTTACCTATTATGAGAATAATGTTGCCGGTTCAGTCGAGCTCCTAAAGGCCATGGATGCGCATGATTGCAAGAAAATCGTCTTTTCTTCATCGGCCACGGTCTATGGAACACCGAAATATCTGCCGCTTGATGAAGATCACCCTGTTGCGCCAGTTAACCCTTACGGTCAGACAAAGCTCATGGTTGAAAACATCCTAAAAGACTGGGCCCAAGACGGGCGCAGCGCCATTGCACTTCGGTATTTCAATCCGGTCGGCGCGCATGCCTCGGGCCGCATTGGCGAAGATCCGCATGGCATCCCCAATAATCTCATGCCTTACATTGCCCAAGTCGCTATTGGCAAGAGCGACGCGCTGCAAATATTTGGCGATGATTATGAGACACGCGATGGCACCGGCGAGCGTGACTATATTCACGTGACGGATCTGGCCAAGGCGCATATTGCAGCGCTTGGTGATATGAATGAGGCAGCTGGTTTTACTGCTTACAATGTCGGCACGGGGCAGGGGACGACGGTAAAAGAATTGCTCACCGCCTATGGCGAAACTGTCGGCCTAGAATTGTCCTTTGAGACCGTTCAACGCCGACCCGGCGACGTCGCAAGCTCAGTCGCCAGCCCCAAAAAGGCGAATGAGGCGCTTAATTGGTCTGCAACATTATCAGTTCACGATGCTTCTTCGTCATCTTGGAACTGGCAATCGCAAAACCCTGACGGATATGCGCAATGACCCGCAGATATAAAATAACTGTTGTCGGAACCGGCTATGTGGGTATGTCAATGGCGGCTCTTTTAGGCCAGCACAATGAGGTGATTGCGCTCGATATTGATAGCGCGCGCGTTGCGCTTATCAACCAAGGTAAATCGACCGTTGCAGATGCAGATATTCAAGAGTTTCTGGATGATCGAGAGCTCTCCATAACCGCGACTATGGACAAAAAAGAAGCCTATGAAGAGGCTGAGTTCATCATTATTGCGACGCCAACGGACTATGATCCAGAAACGAACTACTTTGATACGAGCTCAGTTGAAACAGTTATTGATGAGGCGATGGCCGTCAATGAAATAGCCGCCATTATCATAAAATCAACCGTACCCGTCGGTTTCAC
>Ga0181607_10003954_pt1 | contig 12737 bp, 12 predicted proteins | sample 041ome_9_FD_132420 | JGI IMG/M metagenome (GOLD analysis project Ga0181607, IMG submission 132420) | Coastal salt marsh microbial communities from the Groves Creek Marsh, Skidaway Island, Georgia - 041413US metaG (megahit assembly) | ecosystem: Environmental > Aquatic > Marine > Intertidal zone...
ACACGTATCGCAGGTTGAAACGTACGCCGCGGATGGCTTCGATACGCTCGAACAGTGCATTCGGACGCAAATGATGGAGGGTGGGAATCACGCGCACCAGGAGAGGATTCAAAAAGGCTTGGACTCGCTCTATCAGCACGCGCAGAGGAACATTACGAAACATTTTTCTCAGTTTAGCTCGAGAGCGTCGAGCAGGTGCTTCACGGTTCCTCACGAGATTGTGAAGTTACCGTCGGATTTTAGCGAGAAGACGATGCACGCGGTGGAGCATTTACCGGCGTGTTCGGTGGAGGAAGAGAAAGCGTTGGACGAACGCTTGGAAAACTTGAGAAGACGAATCGCAAAATCGAGAGCGGTGACGATGAGGAGTAAAACTGAGTTGAAAGGGTTGACGAAGGAAATCGAGATGCACGGGGAGTTGACGAAAAAGTTAGGAGAGATCCCAGAGGTGGCTTTGAGAGAGACGAACGAAAACGCGTGGGAAGGCGCCAAGGCGTGTCGATCGGTAGTGGAGACGGCAAAGAGGTTACAGCCGTTGTTACATCAAGCGGAGAGGATCGCGGAGACTGGTGCGTTTTTAAGTAGCGGTGATGCGGTGAATAATAACGACGAGAGGAAGAGAGATGCGGTGAGTGCGGCGCAAGAGGCTATGAGAAGTTGTTTCGTGAAGGGCGGTAGCTTGGAGGCGCTCAGACAGATCAACGCGAAGCTCTTGAAAGGGTCGATGACGAGCGCTCCTCCTTCTCAAACGGGAAAAGAGGATCCGATGTTGATTTGAACGCCTTTTGTTGGCTCTGTAGTTTTATCTTTTCAATTATAGTATTTAAATTGTACACTAAAACAACTCTTTTTTAATCCCGAGTAAGTCGTTTTTATTTTCTGAAATGCATACACGCGCTGCGCTTCTGCTTCCCACCTCCTCTCTCCAAAGAGGTAGTATGCATAAATAAATTGCTATCAGTACGTGTGCAACCCGCTCTTATACGACGCTTGGACACCTCTCGGAAACACCACTCTCACCAGCATCTCCCACTTCATCTTTACCCAGTCTAAAATTTGCAACACCACGTTGCTTCTCTTCTTCTCTCTGCTATTACTTCCGCTCGATCCCGGACCGTACATGCCGGTCCCACTAATACCCCCGGTGGCCGCTCCAGGACCACCCCCAATCCCACTCGTGCCTCCCGGTAACACGCTCTCGTTCGCCGCTAAGGAAATGAAAAATCCAAACGGTACCAACCACGTCGTGCACAAGAAAAATCCCATGGCGTATTCCGTCGAGTATCTCTCCTCGCGAAAGTATCGCATCCAAAACACGTGGGTCAAAATCAACATCACCACCGAAAGCGCGAATTCCACCGTTTGCACTTCAATAAACGGGTATCTCTTGAGTAATCTCGAGTACACGATTTGCGACGCACCTCCCACGAGACACGCCGTGAACGGTAATCCGTCCACGAAAAAGAGGAGCAAATGAATGCCAATGGTGATTTTGATCGCGTTTTGAAGAAACTTTTTGGCGAATCGAGTGTACTCCTCGACCATTTCCGCGAGATAATACAAACCTGAGAATACAAACCATCGTCGTCGCGAAGCAGCAGCAGCAGCAGCAGCAGCAGTTGACGGCAGAGCGAGAGAAATCCGTCAGCGGTAACGCTCGAAATCGATAAAAGAGAAAGACTCCAACGAGCGACAGAGAGAGAAAAATCCAAAACGGACACACATATCTATCGACGCGAGACGAAGATACACGCGCGCGCGCGACGCGACTTCAAGGACAGAAAACAAAAAAAAGAAGAACGCACCAGTCGCTAAGCACACCGCCAAGAGGACCAGGAATATGTACCCGCCGGTGTACGCGAGCGTCGTCGAGACGATGCTTCGAGACATTTTTTGCTTTTCTTTTTTTAAAAAAAATGGGGAAAAAATGAAGAAAATTGATCGAAATTTCCCCCAAAAAACGCGCTTTTGTGATTGAGAGAGCGGCGCTCTTTCGTCGAACCGCGCTCCTTCTTCTTCTTCTGCGTTCGTCGCGTCGAGAGAGAGCGAGAGCACTTTGTCTGATCTATCTGTCCGTGTGTAGCGGAGAGAGAGAGAAAAGCGTGCATCTGAGATGACCGCCAACGCGGAAACCAAGACGACAACTGTTACCGACGGAGGAGAACAACAACGACAAGAAAAGCGTCAACCTTTAGACACGGTGGTTTTAAAGTACCTCCAAAAGAGAGGGTTTAAAAACGCGGAGCGAGCGTTGGTGGTGGACGCGAAATTATCGAAAGACGCGACGAGTTCGATGTCTCTGGTCGCGTTGGGCGCGAACGCGACGCTGAGCGATTTGTTGGTTTTGCACTCGGTGGAAGACGACGATGAGGACGAGAACGAGGAAGAGGAAGAGGAGAAAAAAAATGGAAAAAAAAAGAAGGGATTCAACGCGGACGCGGTCGTGGAAGGGTACTCGAGAGTGCGGGAGTGGATATTCGGCGCGCTCGATATGTACAAACCAGAGCTCATGCGCGTGTTGTTTCCAATGTTCGTGCACTGTTACTTGACTTTGGTGAAGAAGAACAAAGTGGAAGAGTCTCGCGACTTCTTCGCGAGGTTTCACGAGGACCACGTGAGAGCGCACTGCGACGACGTGAGAGGTTTGAGCGCGATCGCGCTTCCGGAGCACTTAGAGACGGATGCGTGCGCGGTGAAGTTTATGAAGCACAAGTTTTCGATCGAGATGTGCTTTCAGTCGTTCGATTTGTTGGTGAGGTTTTTACGAGCCTCGGACGGGAGCGGCGCGACGAAGTGCTTAGCCATCTTGAACGAAAACGTCGGCGTTAAAATTACGCAAAGGGACTCGCCTTCTATATTTGTCGAAGAGGAAGAGGAGAAAAACACTGATGCAATTTTCAGTGGCGTCGTGACTGGGGAGACGACAGCGTCGATTGCCGCGTATAACAGCGGACCCGGGAGATTTGGTTTACTCGAACAGTCTTTAGAAATCAAAGCGGAGAAAGCTTTTCGGGAAATCGAAGCAAAACACGAAGAGGCGATCAAACGCGAAGACGCGAGAGTTGCGGCGTATAAGCCGAAGAAGATTTATAAAAAGAGGAAAAAGAAAGATTCGGACAGTGAAAACGACGACGATGACGACGACGACGATAAAGAAGGAGAGAAAAATCTAGAGGAAGAAACTATCGAAGTCGACGGATACAAGGTTTTGAAGAGAAGAGAGATCGACGTGCCGAACGTGCCCCCGACCATCAGTCGCTTAAGAAATCCGAGATTAGTGGATAGCGAGATACCAATTCCCGAATACGATTACGACGACGGGTTGAGAGCTTTAGAAGACTTCTCCAACAGAGTGAAAGTGACGTCGGACAATTTACCTTCCTGCTGCTTCTTTACGTTTACGCACGCGGAAGGCAAGTTGATTTGCGCGAGCATGTCGCCAGACGTGGAAAAAGTCGTGGGTGGCTTTTCCGATTCCGTGGTGAGAACGTGGGATTTAACGACTGGTGAAAAAGACGACGAAGATGAGGGAAAAGACGACGACAACGACGGGGAAGCGAAAGGAAAAGAAACGGACGGAACGACGACCAAAGCCGCCGCCGCCGATAAGGTAAAAGAGAAAAAAGTGTATAAACGCGGCGACAAGGTTGGTAAATCTATGAAGGTGAAAGAATACATAGGTCACTCTGCGCCCGTTCACGACGTTCAATATTCTCCCGACGGCATCTACCTCCTCTCCGTCTCTAGAGATTGCACGGCGCGCATGTGGTCGTGCGAACTTGAAATACCCCTCTGTGCGTACAAAGGCCACCAAACTCCAATTTGGTGCGCGAAATGGGCCCCGTGCGGTAACTACTTCGCCACTGGATCGCATGATAGAACCTGTCGAATTTGGACGACGGAGTTATCGTCCCCAATCCGGGCTTTCAGCGGCCACATCGGAGACGTCGACTGCGTCGCTTGGCATCCAAACTCCAACTACGTCGCCACCGGTTCCTCCGATAGAACCGTTCGTTTGTGGGACGTCAGCACCGGTCGATGCACCCGCCTCTTTGCCGGGCATACCACCGGTGTCACCGCTTTAGCCTTTAGCCCAGACGGTCAATCCATATCCACCGCGGACGATTCCGGCATAATACACTCCTGGGACTTGGACTCCGCCCGATGTTTCAAAACCATGCTCGGCCACGAAAACGCAGTCTACAGCTTAAACTACTCCGGAGGCGGCGGCGAAGTCCTCGCCTCCGCGGGCGCCGATGACACCGTCCGCATCTGGGATCACAAAGACGGTTTAGAATCCGTAGTGACGGGTATCGTCCCGAAAATTGCACCGGTGAAGACCTTTCGCACGAAAAATTGCCCCGTCGTCAACGCTGAGTTCACCAGGCGGAACTTGTTGTTAGCCTTCGGAAGCCGACGGTTGCCGGTGTACCATCAAGTTTAAATTCTAATATTATAATAATAATTACACTACTATCAATACTACTACCGATGCGGTACCGGTAATACTAACGACTCGCATCGCGCTGCTTAGTTTTGAAAAATTTTATCTCATCGGAAGCAGATTTTGCACATCAAACTTATTTTTTAATTGTTTAAACGTTCTTCATTTTTCAAAAGCGCGCGTGCGCTCTCGCGCGACTCTCTCGCTCCTGCGGAGTCTCGTTCTCGACGCGAGATCCGTCGTCTCAGCGGACGAGAAGGAAAGATATCTGCATCATCGCGTCGTCATGTCTTCCCCGCCACCTTCGCCGAACGCGAAGCTCGAGCGCGCGTACACCGCGGCAAAAGACCGGGAAAAAATTGAAATCGCGAAATCCGGTTTACAATCCGAAGCCGCGCAAGGGAACATCGCGGTCGTTTTGGAGCGCCTGTTGAGGCTCGACCAACGCGTGGACCCGAGAGATGTGCCCGCGGTGTATAAGCGAGCGCTTTTGCGGTTTCATCCGGACAGGCACGTCGGGAAACCGATAGCGAAGAGAGCGAGTTACGAGGAAAGGTACGTGAGATATATTCTTCCTAGAAAACTCGCGAAAAAATCAATCCCCGAACGCGCCCGCTCGGTGCGAGTGTTTCTTCTCCGCGCTCAAATTTGACGAACGCGGGAACGATGATGAATAGACGCTCTGTTGTTGCGATTACCTTTTCTTTTGTTGCGATCTCGCCGTTCTCCTTCGTCGTCGTCGTCGTCGTAAAATCTTTACTTAAAGAGAGAGAGAGCTCCAAACCTGACCTTGAAACCCTAAACATTATACAGGTTCAAACTCGTCCGTCTCGCTTGGGATAACCACGTCGCCCGCCGGGTCGGGAACGTGGTAAAAACCTCCGAAGACGGAGAGATTTTAGAAAAAGCGGAGATTTTCGATTACGCGCAAGTGCAACGAATGATTGCGATGCGAAAAGCGAGAGCGGCGGCGAAACTGAGGTACGAAAAAGAGTTGCGGAAGAAACGCGGCGTCGTCGAGAGCGAAGACGAAGAGGACGACGCGAACAAAAAGAAGAAGAACAAAAAGAAGAACAGAAAGAAGAAAGAGAAGCCGAAACCGGAAAGTTTAGAAGCCATCGCGAAAAGGCTCGCCGAGCAAGAGATCCGCGACAAAACCCGCGACGCAGACGGCGACGGCGACACCGACGACACCGAAGCCTTCGGCGAAAGCACGACTTCCGGCGACGACGAAGACGGCGACGGAAACAGCGACACCGAGAGCGACTTCGACGAGAAAGAAGCCAGACGTAAGATAGAGAGTCACGACGAACTCCTCAAACTGCACGTCAAAAACTTGCAAAAAGCGGAGAAGAAGAACGTGGTCGAGAGCTTGGGGACAAAGTTAGCCAGAGTGTTCAGCCGTCGGAACGCGAAAGACGAAAAGTAAAAAACTGCTGTACAATATTAATATATAATACTAAAGTTGCAATATAAAAACACACCGTCATCACGAATAATAAAATCGAAACGCGTTCGACGCTCGAGCCGCCTTTTTTATTTACAAACTCTCGTCGTTGTCATGCGCGCGTTCCCGTCTTTTTCTTCTTCTTCTTCAGCGCCAACGACGACGACTACATCGACGACGACGAAGCGGTTTCGGCGGCAAAATCGAATCGGAAGAAATACCGTTGAACGACGACGACGACGCGCGACGAGAGAAGAAGAAGAAAAGAACGAAAACGAAGAAAACGAAGAAAAGAACATCGAAAAGTCGTACTCCCCGCCTTCGATTATAGTCGTCGTTGAGGGCATAAACGACGCCAAGCGCGTTCGAAAAGCGCTGAACGTCTCGCACCCGAACGCGGTGTTCGCGATGCGAGGGTCGTATTTCGACGCGAAGGCGAACCGGTGGAAAATACAAGCGAACGTGGTGAAAACGGTGGAACGGAACGCCGGATGGCTGCTGGTGAGAAAAGAGCGAGAAGAAACGAAAAAGGAAGCGGAAGTGGTGGTGTTTACCGATCCAGACGTGGCTGGACGCCAGTACAGGCAAAACTTTATCCAATATTTACCTCGGGCGAAACACGCGTTCGTCTCGCGATATCGAGCGCGGTGCAAGAAGAAGACGCGGTGGCACGAAGTGAACGATTGCGGGGTCGAGTTTGCGACGGATGGAGCGATACGGGTCGCGGTGAAAGAAGCGAGAGCACCGAGGATAGTTAATAGTAAAGGAACATCGGATGTCGTGGAATGGATGACCATGCGAGAAATCGAACGAAGAGGATTAAAAGGCGCCGCCGCCGCCGCAGAGAAGGAAGAGGAGAAAGAAACTACCGCTTCTTCGACCGTCGGCGTCTCTTCGAAGCGACTACGTCACGTCTTGGGAAACGTCCTGGGCATCGGCGAATGCGACGCGAGGCAGTTGCAGAGACAATTGAACATGTTCTTCAGCTCGGAAGAGTTCGAAGTAGCCATGGAAACGGCTTTAGAGCTCATAGAAAGCGGCAAAGCGGACGAGTACGATTTTTCCTCCTCTTCTTCTTCGTCGTCCGAAGACGAACGAGACGAAGAAGATTTTGGATTCGATCCGAACGCGTACGTTCCACCCGGCCAAGCGCCGCCAGGGTTTGACTAGTCATATGTATATATATATACCAATAGGTACAGCGCTGAGGTAGATGGATGTAGTAAAAATTCGTGTGTTGAACGCGTGTAAAACTCGTTTATTTATATTTACATGATCGCGTGCTCGGGTCGTATAGTTCTCTCTGTGCGTGCGTGCGTGAGCCCTCTCTCTATCACGCCTCTAATACCCGGTCAAACTCCCCCCTCTCCCGACAATCTCACCCACGCAAAACCACGCGTACGTCTCCAAACCGAACAACACCGCCACCCCTAACTCTTTCACGCTCATCTCGTCCACTTTCTGCCACTGTTCTCTCACCACTTTCGCTTCTTTTTCCGCCACCTCGATCGCTCGCGGCACTCTCGCCAGGTTCGTGTACAAGAGTTGCTTCGGGAGTTTCCCAGCCGCGACTTCATCTTTGACGACGTATTCCGCGTTTTTCGCGATGGATGATTCGAGAGATTTTTTGAGCGTCGGTAGGACGGTTTCGGTGACTTTGCTGGCGCCTTCGAGCGCGAGCGTTCGCGCTTTGTGCACGTATCTGGACATGTTCTGTTTAATTAAAACGCTTTGCGCGATTTGATCTTTTTCCCTCTAAATAAAGCGTTCTCTTCGCGCGTCGCGTGTGTCTTCTTCTTCTTCTCCTTCTTCTTCTTCTTGTTATCGTGCGCGATGGATGATGCGTCGAAACTTTCCTGCTTTTAGTCTCTCTGCGTGTCTTTTGAAAATGTATGAAAACCCTAAATTTGATAGTTTTGCCTTCTTCCCACAGGTGTTCGCCACGTGTGTGGAATCTACTCAAAAACTTCACGACACATCTTCTAGAGCACAGGGGACAAGCGGACTTCTGCTGTCTCGGAGAAGAGAGCCAGAGCCAGAGACAGAGAGAAGAAACAGAGAGATACGTCGTAAGTGCGCGTGCGTGTGCGTGCTTCGCGTTTAGAGAGAAGCGTTTTCTTTGATACTTCTTTCCTCTGTTTTGTTAAAACGCCGCGCAAAGTACGGAAAAAAAAAGAATTGTAGAGAGAGATCAATCTCCGCGTGTGAGAAAGAAACACGAGAGAGAGAGAGGGATTTCATATCGACTCTCTTTTAAGAGATGGAGCTCGCGATGAAGAAGGAACGAACGTCTTTTTCGACTCTTCTGCCGGCGACGATTGCGGTTTCCGCGCTCGCGTTTGCGATCGTTTTCATCCTCTCTTCTTCATCCGATTGGATGTTTGCCGCCGAAGGCGCTTCGATTCTTCGAAGATGGATTGAAAAGTTCTCCGGCCCGTCGTCGTCGCTGTCCTCTGGGACTGGAGGAAGAGTGACGCTCTCGACGTGCGCTGCGTTGGTGTGCGGGACGGTTTTCGTGCTGCGCGAGAAGAAGAGGATGAGGAAAGGAGCTACCGCTGGGAAAGACAAAGTTGATGCGACAGATGACTACAAGGCTGCGAGTAGCGCGGGCGGAGTAGGAGTAGGAGTAGACGGGGAGATCAACAACAGCGGAGGCGAGGAGAAGAAGAAGGAGGAGAATAGCAACAGTAGCATCAAGAACAACAACAACAACAACAACGGGAAATCGTCTCAACCGGGTTCGCCGATGACTCCGCCTTCTTCGTCGGTTTCGAAACCGGCGTCGAACGCGATTCAAAGTACGTCATCCGGTAAGAAAGGAAGCAGGAACAAAGGCGGCGCGAAGGACGTGAAGATCGACGACGAAGCCTTGGAAGAGTTTAAATTGCAACAAGAGCGTCTCAAAAACGAGCGATTGGAGAGAGAAAGGATGATTTTCGAGCGAGAGGAGGCGGAGAGAATCGCCCGAGAAGCGAAGGAGAAGGAGTTGATTGAGAAGAGACGATTGAGAGCGTTGGAGCACGAGGCGGAGTTGGAGAAGTTGCGGTTGAAGAGGTTAGCAGAGAAAGAGGAAGAGGAGAAGAAAAAATTAGAAGAAGAGGCGAAGAACAAAGCCAAAGAGAATAGTTACAATAACAACGAGATGCATCAGCACCATCAGCATCACGCGGCTGCGACGCAAATGTATCAGCAACACCGCGGAGGAGGAGGAGGACCGACGAGTCCGAAACAAATTCCTTCGCCACACTTTAACGTGCCGAAACCGCCTCCAGGTCCTCCACCCGAACACGTCGTGCGTGCCATGAAAGCCAAGCAGCAAATGGCGGCGGCATCTGCTAAGATGAGCGAGCCGCCGTTACCTCCGATGGCGCCGATTCATCTCGACGAGTTGCACAAAGACAAAGCGGCGCAGAGAGAAATTTCTAGATCCGCAGTTGGGCCACCTCCTGGATTTAATAATATCTTAGGCGGCGAGCATGTACCATCTGGGGCTGAAGGTCAGCAGCCGGCGCACTTGCTCGTCCATCAGCGCACGGATTCGTTCGCTTCTGATGGAGCGTTGAACGACGTTTTAGGATTGACGTTTTCCTCGTTGGGCGACGACGTGTTTGGCCCATTCGACGATGAGGACGATACCGCGAAAGCGCACCAAATGAATGGAATGGCGCAACCACCGTTACCACCGGGTCCGCCACCATCGCAGCCTGGGGTAGTAGCGGCGCAAAAAACGCCGACAAATACGGAGGTTCGAGAGTGGCTTCGCATGCTCAATTTGGAACAATTCGCAGAGATTTTCGAACGAGAATCCATCGTTATGAGTGATTTAGTCTTGCTTCGCGAACGCGACTTAGAATCCTTAGGATTACCTCTCGGACCGAGAAGGAGAATTGCAGCGTCGGTAGCGTACATGTCGACGACGTCAACGGCGTCGACGAATACGAATGGCACGCAGAATAATAGTCCAACTCCTCCGTTGCAGCCGCTTTCTTCCTCGCGAGGAGCGGGACACGCGAGATCTCCCAGCAAAGATGGATTCTTGCATCAAAACCAAACGTTATACCACGGTTACTCGGCTTCCGACGGTTTGTTTGAAGTCGAGGTGGAAGATCTCGTCCCCGTCATCGAAGAAGAACCGAGCATAAAAGAACCGTCTCCAATCATGGTGGAAGCTGCGGCGAAAATCAAAATCGCCTCGGCGACGATGAAAGTGCCGCAAGAGTTTTACGATTGCATCACGTGCGAAGTTATGTTAGAACCAGTCATTACGAGCGACGGTCACTCGTACGATCGAAACTCCATCGCGAGATGGTTAGAAAAGCACGACACGAGTCCCATCACCGGGGAGAAACTGGCGCAGAAAAAACTGACGTTGAATCACTCGTTGCGTAGTTCAATTTTAGCCTTTGCAGACGACTATTGCGCGCCTTTGCCTAGAGAAGAATAGGAAGCACATATATAATATGTACATAGAGAGAAAGAGAGTGTGCGTGTAGGAGAGTTTAGTTGAAACACTATTAGTACACGAAATCATCACCGCTTATTAATAAAAAGAATCGAGCTGGCCTCGCGCGCACGCGCGCGAACCCCGTCAAAAGATGCGTTTTGCCCTCACTTCTTTTCTCTCGGAGACAAAAGAGAAACCACACGAGAAGCAGGAACGCGATGTTCGCGCGCACGTCGTCGACGAAACCTTTCGCTCTTCGCGTTTCCGAGCGCGATGTGCGAGTCAGAACGCGCAGGAGCAGCAACAGACGCGCCGTCGTCTTCAAAGCGAGAGCAGCAGCAGCGGCGGAGAAGAACGACGACGACGACGACGACCTCGTCGTTTTAACGGAATCGGAATGCGACGACGCGACGAGAAATAGGAGTCGAAGACAGATGTTGCTGATGGCGTCGACGACGACGATGACGACGACATTCGCCGCCGCCGTTGCTTTTGATGCTGCTCGCGCGGCGACGGGAGGAGCATCGTCGTCAGAGTGGGCGAGTTTGAACGACGGCAGCGCGCCGGGTTTAGCTTCTCCTCCTCCTTCGAACACGGACCCAATCATAAAGAAAACGGAGAGACTGGGTTTGAAATACGAGCTCCTCGCGTCTGGCTCCGGGGACGAGCGAGTGGAAATAAACGACGTCGTCGAGGTGGATTACGTCATGCGACGCGCGAACGGGTATTTCATTTACTCGAACGCCGATTGTGGCATCGGGTGCGGCAACGGGGACCCGGAGCGGTGGGCCATCGCGGACGGGTTCGTCGATACCATTCCGGAGATGTTAGTCGGGATGAAGAAAGGCGAAGTGAGGAAGTTTTTAGTGAAACCAGAGTTTGGGTATGCGAGCGCGCCGAAAACTTTGAAACCGCAGCCACCGGAGTACGGGCAGAGACGACAGATTGAGGCGCATTGTACCGAACCGCTTTTGTTTGAAGTTCGCGTAGTTAAAATCCGCAAGTCGCGATGAAACGACGACGACGACGAGTACGACCGGGGGGTGAATCATGAACAACAACGTTTTTTAAGGCATGCATACACAAACAATAATAAATAGTAACAATTAAAACGCGTTTCTGCTATCGTAGTCCTTAATCTCATCCTCCGCTTTATCCAAAATTTTAAGCAAATACGCCTTGTTATACGCGGTGCTTTCCGGATCGAACCCGTTCGGGTACTCGCTCTTCGCGCCTTCTTTACTCGACATGGAAATCTGAAACCCAACCTTCGCTTGCGCGTTCCACGTGTTCGCGTACCCGTAAAACGACTTACCGTGTTGATACTGGTACTTATCGAACCAATACGTGCGATACTCCTCAAACTCCGCTAACTTTGCCGCGTCGTACGCCTTCTTCGTCGAGTCGTAATCTTTGCCGTTGAGAATATCTCTCGTCATGTTGATCATCTTCAAAGTCTCCTCGGCAAACTCCGCCGGCGCGGACGCTTCCGCCTCTTCCGGGTTCACCAAAAGTAACGACGCCGCCGCGAACGCGCTCAGCACCGCGTTTCTTCTTCGCGACGCAAAAGAAACCGCGCTGCTTTCCGTCGTCGCGGTGACATCATCATCATCGTCGTCGTTTTTTTTCATCATCGCGTTCGTTCGCACCGAAGAAGAAACAGATAAAGAAGATAAAGAAGACCGCTTCATCTTCCTCAAAGACGCAGTCGATCTGACCCCCGCGGTAGTCGCCAAAGAAGCCACTTTGCTCGTTGGCGTTGTCGTCATCATTTTGTGATTGTGTTGTGGAGTAGTTAGTTTTGATCTCTCTATCGAAAGCGAACGTGAGAGTATCGCAACGAGATGTGAGCTACTTACGGAGCTCTTCCCCAGAGAGAGATGTGGATGAAATGGAAAAAGATCCAAAAAATCTCCCATCATCAAATTCACCACGGAATTAATAAGCCGAAAGTTTTCATCACGTTCGTATACGTATGTACAGATGTACATAGGGGAGTTTTGCGAAAGTTCCACACACACCCCTACACACTACTCTACACAATAACAAGAAGAAGAAGAAGAAGAATTAGAAGAAGCTTTGGATTTACACTTATCAAGCTCGCTCTCTCCGCATCTCTCTCTCTGTCTCTGTGTGTGTGTGTGTCTGTCTCTCTCTCTTCGCGCGGCGCTTTGGAGGACTTTGAGAGCGTTTTTCTTTCGTTTGATTTTGCGTGCAGACGCCGGCCGCCACGGACAAACGCGCGGAATTTTCGAGAGAGAGAAGAAGAAGAATACGAAGAAGAATACGAAGAAGAATACGAAGAACTTTCGAGAAGAGATGCCGAGATATAACCCGAAGAAAGCAGCCGCGAAAGCGGCGAACAAGAAACAATCGTCGTCTTCTTTCAAAAAAGAAAAGCA
>Ga0181607_10003960_pt1 | contig 12726 bp, 20 predicted proteins | sample 041ome_9_FD_132420 | JGI IMG/M metagenome (GOLD analysis project Ga0181607, IMG submission 132420) | Coastal salt marsh microbial communities from the Groves Creek Marsh, Skidaway Island, Georgia - 041413US metaG (megahit assembly) | ecosystem: Environmental > Aquatic > Marine > Intertidal zone...
GAAGTAGGTGAGTTAATTTCCACTGCCATGGATAAAGTCGGTCAAGATGGTGTTGTCACAATCGAAGAATCAAAAACAGGAGAAACATATCTCGAAACAGTCGAAGGTATGCAATTCAATCGCGGTTATAAGTCTCCTTACTTCGTAACAGATAATAACTCAATGACAGCTGTTCTTCAAAATCCGTTGATCTTGATCACAGACAAAAGATTATCTTCTATTAAAGAGTTACTTCCTATCTTAGAGGGTGTTTCTCAACAGAGTAAGTCACTATTAGTAATAGCAGATGATATAGACGGAGAGGCACTCTCTACTATGGTAGTTAATAAGATGAGAGGTATTCTCCCTATTGTTGCTGTAAAAGCTCCAGATTTCGGTGATAGAAAAAAAGCTTTACTTGAAGATATAGCTATCTTAACTGGTGGACAAGTAATTTCTTCAGAAAAAGGTATGAGATTAGATAAATTTCAATCTGAGTGGTTAGGAAAAGCTAATAAAGTTACAGTTAATAAAGATACAACTACTATCATCGATGCTCTAGGTTCAGAGGAAGCTATCACTCAAAGAGTAGATGAAATCAAAACTCAAATTGACGATACTTCTTCTCCTTACGAAAAAGAAAAACTTCAAGAAAGACTTGCTAAATTCATGGGCGGTATTGCTATCGTACATGTTGGTGGTCATACTGAAGTTGAAATGAAAGAGAAAAAGGATAGAGTTGATGATGCGTTACATGCAACCAAAGCAGCATTAGAAGAAGGTATTTTGCCTGGAGGTGGAATTGCTTTACTCAAAGCTGCTCAATGGTTAACAGATACCTTAACTAATCCTTTAGAAGAAGAAATATTAGAGGGAGATAAACTAACTGGTTATGACATCGTAATCAATGCTATCGAACAGCCATTCTATAAAATACTTCAGAACGCTGGATTAGATAATGACGCTATCGGAGATATAGAACAACGTATAAAAGAAGAGGATGATTTCTGGTTTGGGTATAATCCAAGAGAAGAGGACTTTTTTAATATGTTTAAAGAAGGTATTATAGATCCAACTAAAGTAACTAGATTAGCTCTAGAAAATGCTGCATCTGTTGCAGGAACTTTGTTAATCACTGAAGCAGTAGTTAGTAAAGGTAAAGAGAAAAAGGATACAGCAGGAACAGATCCAAACATGCTATTAGGATAATGAAATACCAATTTATAATAGACTGGATTAAAAATTATGCAGAGGAAAACAACATTTCTTCTCTTATTGTAGGTGTATCAGGTGGAATTGATTCTGCAGTAACTTCCACTCTTGCTGCACAAACCGGTCTTACTACCTATGTACTGACTTTACCTATTCAACAAAATGAAAATCAGGTAGACTTAGCTAAATCACACATTGAATGGCTAAAATCTAAGCATAGTAATATTATACATTTAAATTTCGATCTAACCCCAGTATATAAAGCTTTTCAAAATACAGTTAATCCTTATGTAAATTCACTTAGTTTAGCCAATTCTAGAGCAAGACTTAGAATGACTACTTTATACCAAATTGCAAGTATGTATAACGGTATTGTAGTAGGTACTGGAAACAAAGTAGAAGACTTTGGAGTAGGATTCTATACCAAATACGGAGACGGAGGAGTAGACATTAGTCCTATTGCTGATCTTATGAAAAGCGAAGTATATGACGTAGGAAAAGAATTAGGTATTTTAGAAAGTATTATGAACGCAGCACCTACCGATGGTCTCTGGCCAGATAATCGAACAGACGAAGACCAATTAGGGGCTACCTACGACGAATTAGAGTGGGCAATGACTTTTAATGATGATGAAACAAAATTATCAGAAAAAGAGTTGGGTATCTTAAATCAATTTCGTATATTAAATAAGAGGAATAGTCACAAAATGATACCTATTCCAATTTGTAAAAATGTTTTAAAACAATAGAAATGAGTGTAAAACAAGAATTATTTGAGCAGATTGCAGAGCAATTTGCCATCTTAAACGAGAACAACAGTGGGAGCACAAAAGCTTCTCAAGCAAGAGCTCGTAAAGCAGCAGGTGAGATCAAGAAGTTGATTACTCCTTACAAGAAAGCGAATATGGACGAAACGAAAGGGTAGGGGGCGTTTCTCTCTAACCGACGAAGTCGCCACGCGCGAATTTGACTAAGTACCTCTCTAGAGTTAACCGCTCTAGACCGAAAGCCCTTCCGGAAACGGAGGGGTTTTTTATTGCAATGCTAAATAAGCCTCTTTTTTTTGTTGGATATTTATAATAAAGTTCGTATATTAAGATATGGTAGATTTTGTATTTTTTGAAGAGAGTTGGAATGAAAGCGAAAAAGACGATAGGAGAGGAAAAGTACTCGAGGGGGGAGATAGCCCAACTTGCGAGACGGAGGATGATACAAAAGGACCACGGGGATAATTCAAAATATACACGTAAACTAAAACATAAAAATAAAAGTTATGAGTGATTCAATTAAAAAGTACCATGAGTTAGTAGAGGATGGAGTAATCGATCCTAATGTCTCTTTTGAGCAAAAAAGAGAAAATCAAATTTTAGAGCTACTCGCGAGAGCGGCTAAAGCCGGTAAGGCTGGAGATGTAGAAAGACGTGCTTTTGAAGTGCAGAAGGAATTTGGTTCAACTAGCTTGTTACTTGGATTGCAAGTAGCTATAGATGAGTTATTAGAAGATGGTGAATAAAGATGAGGTAGTACAAATGTGCATCTATGCTCCAGAGTTTAAGATGCCTGTTAGACTAGATGAAGATTATACCTACGTAGAATTAACTAAATACGACCGAGAAGATGATTTAAAGACTATCGTTGATAGTATAGATGATAAATTATCCGATTGGGAAGGTAGACCTGACCTTGAAAATCTTAAGAAAAGATTTGAGGCAGGTTGTTCTGTATTTCTTCAATACTATAAAGGACAGATTTGCGGATGGTTTTGGACTTGTGACTTTTTAACCTATGATTGGATAGAAAAAGTTAAAGATCTACCAACACCTAACTCTAATTACTCAGGAGGTACTTACGTTATTAAATCAGTAGCTCCTCCTAGAGCTGGTCTACAGCTTTACGCATACTGTATCAAAGAAGTAATGAGTAGAACTGATTACGGTTATGCATATGTAGACAAATGGAACAAAGCTCCTATCAGATTAAATTTTAACTGCGGAGCACATTATGTAGATAATTTATTATGATATTTGAAATCGAACAACAAGCTGTAGATATACTAGAGGAATATCTTACCACAGTTCCTAAGGCTAGTCAAACACAAATGGAAAGGTTAGAGAGTCAAACTCCCGGCTTAGTACATTTTAAAAAATTTACTGAAGACTCTAATGAAACTAATGTTGATTTTTACACAGTAGACAATGCTGATTTTAATAAAGCAATTGCAAAAGCTTTGGGGATAGAGCTTCTGAATCCTATTACAATCCATAGAGTTAATTACAGCATAGGAGGAAAGGCATTAGAACATAGAGATGAAAAGTCACTACATACGTACGTAATAATGTTAGATGATAACTTTGAAGGCGGGGACTTCTATCTAAGAGGTGAGCTTACAAATTTTAGAAAAAGAGGACAAGTTGCTTATTACATGGGGATGGATGCTCCACATAGTGTTTCTGAAGTAACTAAAGGTTCGAGAAAGGTACTTGTAGTTTGGTATAGTCAAGATACTCCACAATTTAAACTATTATGATCAAACTGATTAGCTGTGTAGGGATAGACTATGACTTACAGTTACTCCCTCACTTTCTTAAACACTATAGTAAGTTAGATGTAGAAATATTTCACTTAATTATACACAGTAATTCTGACTTCGATATAGATAAGTTTGCTAATCCAAAATTAAATTTAAAACTAGAGAAATGGGTAGGGAAGTTTGATGGAGTTACAAAAACTAATAAACTCAATCAAATTATAGAACAAACAGAACAACCTCTCATTCTGATGGCAGATGTAGATGAATTTCAGATTTGGGATAGACCCTTAGAAGGGTATGTTTGGGGTAGATTAAGAGATAGGGAAGCTCCTGGAGAAGAACTAATCGAAATCTCAGATAAAAATATAGAAGAACAGTTTCCTTTAATTACTAAGAGAACGCTTTGGGCTGATTTAGATAAACCTTGTCTTTTTCCATCTACGGATAGATTGCTTTCACCGCACCATTTAAGAGATAATAAAAATACTAGAACTAATCTAATTGATATAGATCACTATAGATGGGTTAAAGGTAGAATAGAGAAAAGCATAGAGAGAAGAGAAACATATAATAAACTAAACAAGCAAGGAGTACGACTACAAGCAAATATATGGAAAAATATACCCAATTGGGAATCAGACATTATTATTAGTATGTATAGAAAAAAGAGTTTGTTATGAGTAATAGAGTTACCACAGTTTTAACGGTTTGTGATAGATTAGATTATTTAGATAGTCAAATCGCTGCTATAGAAAATCAAAGCGTTAAATCAGATATATTTATTCATTGGAATAATCCTGCTCCATACACACTAAGTATCCTGCATTTGTATACCATAATACAGAAAAACACCTTTCACTTTATAGTAGGTTTTACAACTCTATTAACAATAGGACACCGTACACCTTCATTTTAGATGATGATATGTTACCTGGTACTGACTATTTACATAAAGCGATAGAGTTTAGCAAGCAGTTAGATGATAAAGTATTAATTGGAGGATTAGGTATGAACCTAAAGGAAGGACAATCGAAATATAATGTCACAAGTAGAGTAGGGGCACATTACGATATATTCCCTTTTAAACCTGTAAAAGTTGATATGGTAGGACAGAGCTACTTTATGCACTCAGATGTAATCTCAAAGTATACCCATACACCACCCTTGCATGAGTACGGAGAAGATGTTCACCTTGCTTTTTGTATGCATTCTAACGAAATTCCTATCTATGTATTAGATATAGACAAAAAGGATACGAGAACATACCCCGATACTACATACGGTAAAAGAGGTACTGATATTAAAGCACAGTGGAGACACCCAAGACATCAAGTTTTAAGAGACTTTTTAGTAAAAAGTTTTGTTGAAAAAGGTTGGACCTTCACAAAAATAAAATCCTTGATCTAAAAAGGTATTAAACGCAAAAGTATAGATATTTATATAAAAGAAGTAATTACACCCAAAAATTATGAAAGGAACATTATTATCATTTGATTTTGTAAAGGATGTCCATGGTGACCTCAAGTTTCTGGAGATGAACACAGACACTACGATTACAACACAAGGACTCAACATTAATATTTCATGGGATAAATTGTTTGAAGTTATGCAAGGTGCATCTATTACGGAACTAGACGTAATCTATAAACCTCAAATTCATCAATCAATCATCAACCATTTATCAGCATCAGTTGTCGCCGATGCTCCGTTTGTTACAGCATTTAGACACCATGAGGAAGATTTTTACAATGTCTTCCCAACTAGTATAGATGATGCACCGGAAAAATTTGTTTTAAGATTAGCATACGACGATAACGCTATTGTTGACAACACATACTGTGCTACAGGCTTTGCTCCATTAGAATTACTACATGAGTATAATTCTTCTAGCTTAGCAGTACCTTTTTATCATAGCAGTAGCTTAGGAGAAGTAGACACACTGTTATCAGTCAACAATGCTTCAAATTTACCTGACTTAGCTATCAAGACAAAAAAAGATTCTGTACAAGGATTACAGTTTGTTAAAGTACAAGACTGGGATACAGTAAAAGCTTCTTTTAAAGACAAATACTACCTTACCAACTATGTAATTCCTTCTTCTAGCGAAGATTCAGATAACTGTGCTAGCTCTTTTAGATACTATGCTATTGCATACGGTGGAGGTTTAGAGCCGATCGAACTTGGTACCTTTAAACAGTTCGGTCAATTCACTTTCCCATCAGCAAGTGATTTAGCGTATAGTGGTAGTTCTAATGAAATCTTAAATAACAAACACCATTACGAATTTTCTACCAGTTCTCCTAAAACTAGATATGCATACGAAGGATTATACTTTACTGATAAGTATGTTTCATCTTCTAACGCACAAGTAGGAGCAGAAGATATTATAGTAGGTACAGAATTAAAATCATTCCACATTGTTGGACAACCAGACTCTGATGATCCAGCAGACTATTTAGATTGGTCACATAGTGGAAAAACATTACCAGTAGGTTCTACACTTACTTCTTCATTAGCAGTTTCTGTTCCTAGAATTGCTGAAGATAGATTAGGTAATGTATATGAAATTATACCTTCGGGTTCTTCACTCCCAGTTTATGTTGGAATGCAAACAGCACTTATTACTTATAACACTGGTTCAGATAGCTGGACATATAAGAGTGTAAGTACTATCGATAAAGCTAACGATTATCTACCATCACTAGATGGAAATATAGTTCCTATCGAAGAATTTAATTTTGTAGTACTACATCAACCTACTGGAAGTTTCTACACTGTAAACATTGAAGATACAGATAACCTTGTAGTAGCTACGCCAGAAGGAGATCCAGACGTATTAATCTCATTCCACAACCCGAAAGAAAAACTTGAACCACCTAAATAATAGACAGATATGAACAAGCCTATTAACAGTACTTTAGTATATAGAAAGAAAGATACCCAAAGTCACCCACTGGGGTATGTTCCTGACGGAGTTACAGAACACTTTCCTACAGTTGAGGAGAAAGATGTGATGAGTAATACTGTAAAGAAGATACTAGGATTTATTGTAGCTAAACATTCTTCATAATTTATTAGGTAAAAGTTGGTAGTATCCGATTTTATTCGTATATTACTAATATGGTTACAAACTTACCTTATAAGCCTTCACATAGTGTTGCATGGCTAGAGAATTTTTTCAAAAAGGGATATTACAAGAAACCTTATGACCGCTTCATGTGGTGGAGAAGTTATACCCCTAAGCAAAAACCTCTTACGAATCGACATCCGCTTAAAGATCGTATTATCAATGGAGACTTTGATATAGCCCCTCATAAGTTTGAAGCTGAACTTGCCGAACACAGAATGAACCAAAAATGGATAGAAAGTAAAGGGTATGAAGATACCTATAGAGAAGCTATTCAGGTTGAAGCTGCTAGACGCAAACGTTTACTTCAAGATTATGATAAAGAAGAGCAACGCAGATTAGAAGAGCTTAAAAGAGCATTTTTGATAACCTTCAAAATGACTAAAGAACAGTATGATGAGGAAGTAGTAAACACCAGAGCAAAAGACCTATTGGACTTCTATTTTAAAATGGAGGATAAATACGGGACTTACTGGAGACCATTATCTCATATATCAAAAACTTAGTCTATTTATTATAAACAATTGTTAATTAATTTAAATTTTTCATGAAAACAATTCTAATTATTTTACTGATCATCGCGGCAATCGCTGGAGCAGTATGGGTAGGAACGAAATTTTTCGGACTTGCTAAAGACAGAGACAACGATGGTATCCCTGATGAAGTAGAAGATGCTATTGATGACGTTAAAGCCACAGCAAAAGTAGTAAAAGCAAGAGCTAAAAACGTTAAAAGAGAATTAGGTGATGTAGTGTCTGCTATTAAAGGCAAGCCTACTAAAGCAAACCTAAACAGATTAACTAAAGACAATCTTATTGATGTTGCATCAAAAAAGTTCGGAGTCGAACTAGATCCTTCATTAAGTAAATGGAACTTAGTTAATAAAGTATACGCACTATACAACAAATAATTATGCAGCAGAATCTAAATGTTGACTTTAATCAAACAACTCCGGTTTTATGTGAGGAATGCGGTTCACAGTACTTTAAACAGACGCTTGCAATTAGACAAGTACCAGGACTCCTCACCGGTCAAAGAGAACCTTCCTTCGTCCCAATCCCAGTTTTCTCATGTGACAAATGTGGACACGTCAACTCAGACTTCCAACCAAAGCAAGGAAAGAAACTGGAATAATAAGTATTCCGGACTACAGGAAGAAATTTATGACACTTTTTAATAAAATTAGGGCCCTTTTTAGGGCTCTTTTTTTTTAATCTTTATTCCCCTTATTAAGCTATAAATTCATTAAAATAACATAGCTTTTAATTTATCCTTCATATTTATAAAAGTACAGGATTTCCTCGGTAAAGGTAACCAAATCACCGATGAAACACCCTTAATCGTTTTCCTCAACCGTTTTTCTTTAAACGTTTTATAATTGTTGCAGTCGCAAAGCAGTAATTGTATGAGAATATTATTATTTTTACTAAGTTTTCTATTTGGTTTTTTAGCAATAGGACAAGAAATACAAGTAGTTGACGTAAAGAACAGTATCGTAATAGGTGACCTCGCAGGTAACAGAGACCTAGCATTCGGTGTTAAGAATGTATTAGAGGAAGTCATCCAAGACTATGGCTATGACTTAAATCCAAACTCAGATAATTTACTGGAAGTAGAATTGCTATATTTTGATGTTCAAAAGAACAGCATGCAATTAGCAGTCTACGGAAAAAATATAGATGTCTATCAATTAATTGCTAGAGGTACTTATTTTGATGGCAAAAAGAAAAGAAAAGCAGTAGCTAAAGGTACAGCGAAATCTATATCTACAGCTACATTAGTAATAGATCAAGGCGGTAAGTTTTCACAGGCTAACGTCTCGACAGCAATAAAAAAACTCTGTGAAGATTTAATACGTAAATTAAAATTATAATGAAAAAACTTCTATTATTATTATTACTTCCGTACTTAGGACTAGCCCAAATGTCTGGCCCAACTGCTAATGATGTAGCAGATGGAGAAGGAGCAGCAGGATTAGTATATTTTGGTACTACAGATGATGCAAATAAACCTTTAGCAAACGTTCAGGTTAATGATACAATCGTAATGGGTATTAAATTAACTAACTGGTTAGCAGGTACATCTGAAGTTCCTGGTAATGAAATAACTTATGCTCACATTGACATAAACTATAATACGAATGCTTATACTTGGATTGATGCGACATATCATGCAACTACATCAAACAGCAATTGGTCTGGAGCAGCAGGACAACATAACACTAATATAGGAAATGGGTACAAATGGAATTTAAGTAGCGCAGTACAGGCTTACGACCTATGGGGTCAATGGCAAAATGGAGGAGCTAGTTCAGATACTGACTGGAATTTAGTACATTTACAGACCCAAGTATCGTACGGGGATTTATCTGATTTAGATGCTTTCGTAACTTTTAGATTAAAGGTACACGATGCAGGTGCTAATCATGACTATACTGATAACGTTTTTATCCCAAATGGAAAATTATCTGATAATCCAAACAATAAAACATACGATCCAGTTTATGCATATGAAAAACAGGACTTATCTTTAACTCCAGAAGCGGATATTGATGTTACTGCAATTAAAGCAAAACTAGTTATGGGCGATAATGTCGATTTAACTAAGTTTAAATTAGTACCTCTAATTAAAAATCAAACACAAGATGATGACGGAGATGGAGAACCAGATAATTTCTACTACACTATTATACAAGGAGAAACTTTATGGGTGGATGTACCTTCTAATGGAATTGTAGATGTAACTGAGTACATAACTGACCCAACAGGTGAATATGCTGTCGTATGGGAGTACGGAGCACCTGGTGCAACAGATAGAGGATTTAAAACATTGTACGAAGACGTATTAACTATCTCAGATGTACAACTGGCTCTTAAAGAATTAGAACAACACGGTGATACAGGAGGAATTAATGCAGCTGTATCTATACTTAATGCTGATGTGGCAGGTGGAAATGGTTTTGGCGATGGAAATTTAACAGACCAAGATACTTATGCTTTACTTGCACATGTAACAGGTATTGAAGAACTTTATATAGATTATAATAATGATGGAACTATAGATGATAGTGATATTGATGCTCAAGCAGGATTCTTCTTTAGAACGTTAGACGGTGCTACTTACACCGATACTGCAGCTTCAAATACTTACCAGAATACTATAGCTCACGGCGGTGGATTTGTAGATTTAGATATAGATTTTACAAACACTACATCTGATCAAACATTTACAAAGTACGGAACATGGAAAGGAGATGTTAACCTATCTCATTCACCAGACGTTTCTGAAACAATTCAAAATGATGCAATGTCAATAGCTAACTCTTCAGCTTTAAGAATGACTAAAGTACAATCATACGGAGAAGCTAAAATGGTAGTTGAGACAGTAGAAGGAACATTAAATGTCGTAGAACAAGGAGACAATGTTATAGCTACAATTACAATACCAGAAGGTAGCTTAACAGCAACACAGATTAAACTGACGTACGATGATACTAGATTATCTTTCGAATCTGTAGAAACTTCTTCAGGGAACACTACTACTAATTTTGCTAAACATTCTGAGAATAGAGTTAATTTTGGATCAATAAATATGTTAGATGCAACTCTACCTCAAGTTACCTATAAGGTAAAATTTAATAAGTTAGGACAATTAAACGGAGTTACAGGATTAGTAATACTAACCAATACTGATGCTGCAGACAATAATGCAGATAGAGTAGAACTAAAAATAAATTAAAAAATGAAAAAACTATATTACTTTATATTCTTGCTCTTAGTCTTAGGATGTATGAAAGATGATGATATCTTTTTTGATATAACTCCTGTAACAGCAGCAGAATTGCAAATCGACGAACTTACTGGGTTAAAATTTGCTAGAACGTCTTTAAGAGATAACACACAATTTAATATAAAGACAGATGAAGCTGGAATATACTCAGTTGAAATTTTAGATCTAACAAACTCATTAGTTACTAGAAACAGTCTAGTAGTTAAAGAAGGAGATAATGTATACTCGGTGTATACAAAGATACTAGAACCTGGTGACTACACATTTAGATTTGTAGACATCTACGGTGATGAAAAACAAAAAGTTAAATTATTTGTAGAGTAAATTAAATATCATGTCAGAAGAATCACAAGGCGGCTTTTTTAGCCAAATTAAGAATCAGATTATAACAACAGTGGGTGTTATTATTACAGCCGCTGGTGGTTTAGTCGTAACGAATATGGAAGCTATTTTTGGTGTTCAATCAGAACCAGAAGCAGTGGAAATACAAAACGAAGTACCTAAAGAAAGCAGCAAAGATACTATCGTAGTTATACAAAAGAAAGAGACTCCAGTTGTCGCAAAACCAGAGTCTCCAAAGAAGAAAGAATTTGATTGGTAACCTTAAAAATTAAAAACTATGATGAATGTAATTAACTTTATCGCAAACCCTTTCATTGAAATATATGAAGATATTTGGGAACAGCCAACTTTATTATTAAAAATTTGGTACGCCTTTTTGCTAGCTTGGGTAGCTGGCTTATTTTTACTATTTGTTGTCGGCTGGACTGTACTAGTATTCGCTATGATTACTGGCAAAGCTGATTTCAGTAACGCTACTTTCGGGGTATTTGATTACCTGTGATTAAAAAGCTATTTGCTTTACTATTTTTTGTAACAGCAAGTACTTTTGCACAAGTCGTTGGAAAGACATCTACTGAGGATTATCAGGCTGAATTTGAAAAACAAGCCTCGTTATATTCAATTCCAGAGTACTTTGGTGATCCAGTACCAGTAGCCCTTCTAGACGTAGGTTTAACAGATGACATTTTATTACAGTATCCAGAATTAGGAGACTACCGTGTAGGCTTAGGTCTAACGAATATTACTGTTGCTTTTTTAGATGAAACATTTAGATTTGAATTTGTTGAAACTAAAGAAGAGATAAAAGACCGTATGGTCGTACAGTTTAAAGCTTCTCAAAAAGGATTTACAGCTAATGAAATAGAGATTAGAGGTAAGATAACTCTTGCTCAATATTTTGCTTATGTTGAAATATATGATTTCTCTATATCTGAAGATGAAACTATTAATTTAAAAGACGGAGTAAAGAATACTCTTGTGACCAGACTTGGACTTCAAGTTAAAATGGTCGATGCTCAAACTGGTCTATATATGACTGGTTCGGGATTAGGACTCGCTACAACTACTAGAGAGGTAACCTTACTTAATGATCAAAACTTAGACGAAGTAGCTTTCAATCAATCATCGATTGGTATATCAACACGTAAAGCATTAGAGACAGCAGTTGCTAAGATCGTTAAAAGAATGATTCGTAAGAAAATATTTGATCACTAAGTGTTATGAGAAGGTTACTATTCATAGTAATTGCTGCGATGGGGATGTTCAAGGGCTATTCACAATCCCTTGTTCAGACCTATACAGATAGATGTACAGGAGAAGTTAAAGTCTTTTCTGTACCTATGAATGGTGCAACAACTATAGCATTTTATAATAAATCAAGAACATTTACAGCCGCTCAATTCCAAAACGGTGAGCTACAAGCATGGTTGGAAGAAACCTATAACTGGTGGAGAGCTTTATCACCATGTTCTACAAATAATGCTACTACACAAACTACCCAACAAACAACTACTCAAGCAACTACAAATGCAACTAATGCAGCAACAAACGCTACAACTGGTGCAACTCAAAATACAGGAACAACTAATACTACTACAAATGGAACAACAGGAACAACAGGATCGACTTCAACAGGAGGCGGTACAACAAGCGGAGGAGGGACTACAGGAAGTTCTTCATCTAGCAGTTCGTCAGGATCGTCGTCAACAGGTGGAGACACCTCGAATGGGAATAGTGGATCGGATTC
>Ga0181607_10003970_pt1 | contig 12706 bp, 6 predicted proteins | sample 041ome_9_FD_132420 | JGI IMG/M metagenome (GOLD analysis project Ga0181607, IMG submission 132420) | Coastal salt marsh microbial communities from the Groves Creek Marsh, Skidaway Island, Georgia - 041413US metaG (megahit assembly) | ecosystem: Environmental > Aquatic > Marine > Intertidal zone...
GGAGAGGCAGTGACGTCGTCGTCGTCGAAATTTGGTCATCGGCATCATCATCCTCAGGAAAAAGCAGCAGAGAACAACGACGACGATTCCAACGAAAACGTTCAAATCCACGCGCGGTTGATGGAAATGTTAAAACATTACGTGAAAATAGGCCAAGCATCGGGCGTTCCGGGGAAAGACGTTCCGGTGGATTTAATCGCCAAAGCGTTCGTGAGTTTAGGGAAAGCGATTGGTAACGAGGAGAGCGACGACGTCGTCCTCGACCGTCGGAAAATTTTAGACCGAGAGATGGCGAAGTACGAGCAAGACGTGGTGCGGAAGTTGAAACACGCGGAACGAGCGGCGGAGAGAGAAATCACGACGTACGAAAAAGAGTTGGCGCGTTTAGAGAAGAAGTTCATGGAGACGGAAGAGGAGGTGAAAAGGTTGAAATCAGAGGTGAAAGCGTTGAGAGAGGATGGGAAATCGGAAGTTCGCAGAGAAAAATTGAGAGCGGAGATTGGCGAATTGCCGGAGAAGAAAGTCTCGGAGCGGACGTTGAAAGCGCTGGAAGAGGAAATCGCGCGGTTAGAAAAAGAAAACCTAGACGAGGAAAAAGAAACGAACGAAGCGCTGGCGGCTTTAGAAACCGCGCTCGCGAGCATCACGAAACTCCCGGGAGAAATCGAAGACGTCGTCGTCGTCGAAGCCGTCGTCGAGAATACGAATAAAAACGCCAACAATACTCACCAAAGCGGCGCCGGGACGACGACGATTCAGACGACGAGAGAAGAGCGAGAACAAAAAGAAGACGCGCCGATGCTCATCCAAGACGCCGCCGAGGACGGCGAGATTGTATAACATAAGGGCAACAAAGAGAGAGAAAGAGAGAGTTTCTGTAGGAATAGCAGCACGTGTAGACGTATTAGAACTCTGTACTTTAAAAAAGGAAAAATTCTTTCGCTCGTTTTCTCAATCTCACTCGCTTTTTTCGCTTCAAGGATTGAACGCGAGGAGGAAGGAAATTGATGGCTGTCATTCACTCCTGAGTACGGTGAGATGGTTTTTTAGCTCCTCGAGAAATTAAGATTAAAAACGAAAAGAATATCCAATCGTCACTCACGCGTGCTTTGTTTCTTCCCTATACACGCACGCACGCGCACACACACACGCGCGAGAAACGAGAGACGAGAGAGCACTCACTCCTCGGTTGCGTGACAAAAGTCGTCGTTCTCTTCTTTGAAATTTGATTTTTTTAAAAGAAGAACCTCTCTTGTTGGTGGGTTTTGATGCCATTGCAAGGAGGCGCAAACTCTTCTTCTTTAGTTCTGGAAGAAATCATGGGGTCTTTACTCATCATCACTCCGGCGATTTTCGGCTTAATCTTTGCGTTTTTTATGTACAAGAAGATCAACAGGATACAGTTGTACCGAGCCACGCGAGGGCAGGACGACGATGACTTGTTGATGCGACGAATGGAATCAGTCGGGGATGAACTCGAATCCGGTGCCAATGGCGGGGATCAATATCGCAAGTTGAGGCAGATTTACCGGGATATTCAAGAAGGGGCGAAAGCGTTTTTGGCCGCTGAATATCGCATGTGCGTGTACTTCTTGGCCGCTATGGGCGTGTTCATTTCCATTTTTGTCTCCAGAACGGACGATGGATGGGACTTCAAAGTTGGCTCCCTCACGGCGTTCGCGTTTGTGGTCGGCGGCGTCACGAGTATGGTTTCCGGCTACATCGGCATGATGATCGCGGTCTTTTCCAACGCTCGATGCACGATGAGTGCGGCGAAAGATAACAACAGCGAAGCGTGGAAAGAATCGTTCAATTGCGCCTTTAGAGGTGGGGCAGTTATGGGTTTCGCGTTATCCGGTTTGGGATTGTTGGTGATGTACTTCATCATGATTTGCTACTCCGGCGCGTTTAGCATTCAAGGCGGCGAAGCGGTCAAACTCTTCGAGTGCATCGCCGGTTTCGGTTTGGGTGGATCATCCATTGCCATGTTCGGAAGAGTTGGCGGTGGGATTTACACCAAAGCTGCGGATGTTGGCGCGGATTTAGCCGGGAAAGTTGTCGCGGGTATCCCGGAGGACGATCCCAGAAATCCGGCGACGATTGCCGATAACGTTGGCGATAACGTCGGTGACGTTGCCGGTATGGGTTCTGATTTGTTTGGTTCTTTCGCGGAAGCGACGTGCGCTGCTTTAGTCATCGGTGCGGAATCTGTGGATTTAGTTTCCGCTGGTTGGGATACGTTGATGTTTCCGTTGTACATCTCGTCCATCGGCATCTTGGCGTGCGCCGCGGTGTCTTTTATCGCTACGGATTTAGACCCGGTCAGAAACGAAGCGAGCGTGGAACAAGTGTTGAAGAAACAGTTGACATTTTCCACGCTTGCGATGACGATTTGCGTGTACCCGTTGTGCCGCATCTTCATGCCGCAAGAATTTTACTTGGGCGGTAGAACCTTTGCCGTGGCGTGCGTGGATGGCGTCGTCTCTTCCAAGTGCGTCACGAATGGTCCGCACGCCGCGTTTGCGTGCATCGCCGCTGGTCTTTGGGGTGGTTTGATAATTGGCTTTGTCACTGAATACTACACGTCGCACTCGTACGCTCCGGTGAGAGAAGTCGCGAGATCGACGGAAACCGGCGCCGCGACGAACATCATCTACGGCTTAGCGTTGGGTTATAAATCGTGCGTGATTCCAATCACCATGCTTGCGCTCTGCGTGTTCATCGCCTTTTCTATGGCAGACATGTTTGGCGTCGCTTTGTGCGCGTTGGGTATGTTAGGTACGTTGCCAACCTGCTTGGCGATTGACGTGTACGGTCCGATTTGTGACAACGCCGGTGGCATCGCCGAAATGGCGGAACTTCCGGAATCGGTCAGGGACAAGACAGACGCGTTAGATGCGGCCGGTAACACGACCGCAGCGATCGGTAAGGGGTTCGCAATTGGCTCCGCGGCGTTGGTATCGTTGGCTTTGACGGCGGCGTTCGTCACGCGATCGAAAGTTCTCGAAAACGGCGTCAACATGCTCAACCCGGTGGTCTTTGCGTTCTTGCTCATCGGAAGTATGCTTCCGTATTGGTTCTCTGCGATGACCATGAAGTCGGTCGGTATTGCTGCCATGGAGATGGTGAAGGAAGTCAAGAGACAGTTCGATACCATCCCGGGTTTACTCGAAGGTGCCCCAGGTCACGCGCCGCCGGATCACGCCAGATGCATCAAAATCTCCACGGACGCGAGTTTAAGAGAAATGATTCCGCCGGCATGCCTCGTCATGGCCGCGCCGATCATCACGGGCACCTTGTTTGGCGTCGAAGCCGTCGTCGGTTTACTCGCCGGTGGGTTAGCATCCGGCGTGCAGCTCGCCATCTCCGCCTCGAACACGGGCGGTGCCTGGGATAACGCCAAGAAGTACGTCGAAAAGGGTGGCTTGTACATTGACGTGCCGAAGCGTTCGCGCGCGAGAGACGATCCAGAGGACGGACCGTTTACGGGAGAGATTTTAAGAAACATGGACGGGTCCATGATTATGATTTCGGAGAGACAGAAGAAAGGGTCGGAGTGCCATAAAGCCGCGGTTGTTGGTGATACCGTCGGCGATCCGTTGAAGGATACCAGCGGACCGGCGTTGAATATTTTGATGAAATTGATGGCGATTTTGAGTCTCGTGTTTTGCGACTTTTTCATGTCCATCAACAACGGCACTGGATGGTTTGCGATCCCGAGAGCGACGATTGGAGCCGCCTCGAGTTTCTAATTGAAAAAGAACGAGAATAATAAGAAAGAGGATATTAATAATTAAAGTGAACTACAGAATATATATTCAACAACAACGCATTGATCGCTCTATTTCAATTCGATATCTTCTCCTGAAATTTTAAACTCATCCGGTCGCATTTTCACAAAGTCCTTGAACTTCATCGCTATCGACTGCGGCTTTTTCACCTTCCCAGCCAAGGCGGCCATCTTTGTCTTCCCGTGCGCTTTCAAGTACTTGATCAAATCGATGGTGTATTGTTCGGCGTTTTTCTTCGTCGCAGTTTCTGGCGTTTTCTCTTCTTTCTTCTCTTCCTCCTCTTCCAAAGATGAAGAAGACGAGCTGCCGCTGCTGCTGCTACTGCTACTACTAGAAGACTCATCTTTTTCTTCTTCTTCTTCTTCTGATGATGATGATGATGATGACTCGTCCGAAGACGCTTCTTTCTTTGGTTTTTCTAAGATTTCCTTTCGCGTAGAAGCCGGCGATTTCACTTTTTTCTGGCTGGTGCCCTTGACTGGCTCTTCTGATTCCGACTCAGATGATTCGTCTTCACTGTCGGATTCAGATTCTGGTTCGCTCTTCTCATCTGCTTTTCTCTTTTTTGTTGCCGTGCTTCCTGGAGTCGCCGCCGCAGGTTTCTTCGCCGTGCCTTGAATATCTTCTTCTTCCGATTCCGATTCCGATTCCGATTCCGACGAAACCGGATCAGCAAACTCTTTCTTGAGCTGCGTCTGGATTTTCTTCTTGAGCTCCTCGTCTCCTTCCTCCTCGTCGTCGGATTCAGATTTAGATTCTGATGATGAGGAAGAAGAAGAAGAAGAAGAAGAAGAATCTTCATCTTCATCTTCATTGTCATCACTAGATTCTGAAGCGGATTCTCGAAGCATTTCTTCCTCCGTAACTTTCGCCAACGCCTCGTCGAACATTCTTTCTTCCTCCGAATCGCTTTGAAAGAGCTCGGCGTCTTTAGGCAAATTCTTCGGATCGAAGCGCTTGTCGTATTCGTACTCTCCTTCTGATGATTCCGATGATGATTCTTCTTCTCTTTCTTCTTCGCTTTCATCGGACGACGACGACTCCTCGTCTTCGTCGTCGTCATCGTCTTCCTCGGCATCATCATCATCATCATCACTTCCTTTGTCTCCGTGCTCCAAAACGGCTTCCTCCGTTAACTTTTCAATCTCATCGTCGCTCATTTCTACGAAATCCTCCTCTCCGTCGCTTAAATCTTCGTCCGTCTCTTCGTCTTCGCTCGCGAAATCCGCGTCCTCTTCCTCGCTATCGCTCGACGACGTATCCATCATCGCTCTCTCCGCCGCCATATCTTCAAACAGCTCGTCCTCCATCTCCTCGTCTTCGTACTCCTCCATCTCTTTCTCGAGATTGTTCCCTCTCACTCGTCCGTCCATTCTCCAACCGGTCACGTGCGCGTCCACGTTCCCGCTGTTCTTCATTATGAACGTATCCGAGAGCACGACGTCCAACGAAAACTGTTCCGTTTTCCCTCGTCGTAACGTCGCCAGGAAAATCTCCTTCGCGCCGTTCACGCCGACGTCTTCCACGACCGAAAGAATCGCGTGATGATTTTTTTTTGTCTCCTCCTCGGAAGTACTGCTCCCTAACGCGACTAAGGATAAACTCACGTGTTCCTCGTCGTCCTCGTCGATATCCACCCGGACTGATTTTCCAGCCTCGATGATGGTGCCCCAGAATTCGAGCTGCTCCGATGTCGCCATTTTAGATTTAGAGTTGTTGTTGTTTCTCTCGGCAGATTATAGGAGTAGTATTGGTGGCAGAGAAAACACAAAGAAAGCGCTTTATTCTTCGTTTCTTTCTTTCTCTCCTTCTCTCTCCGCTCTGTTTGTTTTAAAGTCGCTTCTTCTTTCGATGAAGACACTACTCTTTATAAAGATTATATAAAGAATGCGATGATTTTTTATGACGGCGGAAAGAGGCAGAGAGGGACACTCGTACAAAAAATTTTCAACCTTCTCGAGCGGAGACAAGGCAGAGGAGGACCCTCCTCAAATTATCCTTCATCGAAACACAAACAAAAAAACAAAAAATTTATCACCAGTACAAAAAAAAGCGAGAGAGAGAGAGCCACCAAAAAAAAACAAAAAAAAACAAAAAAAAACAAAAAAAGCTGCTTGATGAGAACAAAAATCTCTTTTCCTCCTCCTCAAAAAATTCTCTCTCTCTTCTTTCCTTGCGCGGCCCATTTAGAAACTACTAATGGGCCCCCGCTTCTTCTTCGGGGGGCGAAACAACGCGGGAGAGAAGATGATGAACAAAAACAATAAAAACAAAGAAGTGATCAACGAACACTCCGGATTACTCTTAAACCGAGACCAGAGACCCGTGGGAGGGAGATTAGAGTACGTGGATTTGAATACGACGAAGAACGATGGGAAAATCAAGCCCCCGCGGTATACCAAAGTTGGGAATTTCGTGTTGCATCATCACGTTGCAAAAGAAGACCTCCTCGGGGCGAAGAAATCCGAAAGGAGCGCGAGTCAAAGCGAAATGAATAATGCTACTCGCAGGAGTGGTTATCCCGCGATGATGAAAGCATCCGCGGTCGTGGTTATGAGTTTGTGCTTCTTTTTGGTCGTCGCTGCCGGTGGGACGAAATACGTGCTCAGGAGCAGCAGTAACAACGCTTTGAACGCGAACACAAACGGTGAAAGTTCTTGGACGAGAAGTGCGTCCGTGCCTTCTTCTTCTCCTTCTCGCTCTGCGTCGTCGTTTTCACCCTCGTATTCGTCGTCGAAAAACAACAAAAACATGAACGCGTTGATTGGTTTGCGCGAAGAGCCTTTCATCGACGCCAACGAGAAGTCGATCGCGAGCGAAGGCGTGTCTTTGGACGGATGGTTTCATATTTCCGCGTCTTTGTTCGTGCCTTCATCGATGGAGAGTAGTGGTGGTAGTGGGAGTAGTAGTAGTAGTAGTAGTAGTAGTAGTAGTAACACGAACGATAAAAAAGCGTACGTGTTTCCACCGGCGTTGTCGAAACCGGACAAGAACTTTGGATGGAGCTCGGAGGGCGAATTGGGCGCCAAACTCGTCTCGCAAAAAGGCGAGAGCGTCGCCAGAGCGGCGTTTACCGCGCACAGACGAACGTTCATTACCGATAGCGACTTGACTGCGATCAAACGGTCCGGATTAACGCACGTTCGAGTTCCGATAACCTGGGCCATGTTTGCCGAGGATGAAGAGTTTGAAAGAGGAGAAGAGCTCGTCGTCGTGGATCCGATGTATCGAGATCGGATGTTCATTCAAGCCTCGAGAGAAGATTTACGGGAAATGGTGAAAAAAGTGAAGACGAATGATTTACGAGTCGTGTTGGCGCTGAAAGGTATGCCGGGTGGCGCGAGTAACGACGAAGGCGACGGCGCGTGGCCACACGAAGCGTCGTTTTTTAGAGAGTTTTCGAAGGTTTTAAGCGCCGAGGAGACACAAGAAGAAGAAGAAGAAGAGAGGAGGAAGAGCAGCAACGAAAACACCAACAGAAAGTTGTTGTTCGGTGGTGCGTCCTCCGGCTCGTCGTCGTCGTCAAATATGGGTAGCACTGACGGCGGGAACAAGAAACTCGTCAAGGCAAAAACAGTCGCGAAAACTGGCGAGACGGCGACGGCGAATTTCTTAAACTGGCTCGCCAATCTCGACGACGATTTGAAATCAACCGTCGTCGGCGTATCCTTAATCGACGCACCAACCGCAAAGGATCCGAAGCAAAGAGCAGCGGCGCTGACGTGGCTCGAACGAACGTCGCAGATGTACCGTGACATTATCGTCGACCCAATCGTAGAAGCGCGGGGCGCGGACAACAAAAGCGGCAAGAACAACAAAAAGCAAGAGAAAGGCAAAGAAGCCTCCTTGCCGTTCTTACACGTGACCATGTCGCCGACGATGGGCATCGACGTCGACGAGATGGCAAAATGGATGCGAAAAACTTTCACGACGGACGAACGATCCACGTGGGCGGCTTTGGACGTGCAACACGCGTTCCCGAGAGGCGTCGGCGCGTGCGTCGGCGGCCCGTCGCGAGGGTGCGCGTTTAGTTGCAGCGATTCCGTGGAGCAGGTCGCTCGATCTATCGGCGACGCGAGTGATAGTTTCGCGAGAGAGTTGAGATCTGCGGCAAGCGAGCACGGCGTCCCGCACGTCGCCGTGAGTGAGTGGTCGTTGAGCGCGGACGAGGAAGGTCAATGTCCAAACGCCGGTCAGTTTTTGGACGCGGCGTTTTCGCAGCAAGTGCGAGCGCACAGAGCGTCGAACGTTCGCGGATACTTTTGGCGATGGAAGAGCGCGTTCGATAACATTGAAAACGAAAACGAGTCCATGTCCAACCAAATGAGTCGAAAGAAACAACCGAGTTCGAACTCTTTGAGAGAATATCTATCCAATCGAGGAGGTAAGTCTGGAATCGTCGGCGATACCGCGAACGACGGCAAAAATGGCGGCAAAGTGTCCACCGCGGGTTGGATGGACGAAGGTGGCGTCGCGCGCGACGATAAGTTCGACCGATTCAAACCAAAAGATAAATCGATTCCCTACGATTACAAAACGCCGGAAGAGTTCGACGACGAGATGCAAATGAACACCATCGCGGACGATTGGTCGAGTCGAATGACCAACGCCATCGCCGAAGCGAAAGGCACCGGGAACTCGAACATAATGGATTTACTCGCCGAGGAAGACGAAGGATTAGGCACGAGCGAACAAGACATAGAGATGGCGTTGTTGAACCCAGATGCGGACGTGTCCGTGAAAACTCTCAAAGGATTCGAGTCTGAGTCCGAAAAACGGAAGGAGCTCATTGACTCTATGAAAGCGTTTGGCGAATCCGCCTCTCGATTCGATAGTTTGACGAGTAAAAAAGGCGGGTCGTCCGTGGTAGATGACAACGATGAGATTTTCAATGAAAACGGCGACGCGTTAAAGCGATCCATGAATCCGTTTGCAAAACCGTCCAAGCTTATCGAAAAACAGTTTTCCTCGAATAGCTATTCCGGCGATGAGGATTTGATCAACCCAGACTTTCGCGCGAAGAAAGACTTGGGTTTGAACGAACTCATCGACGGCGACGACGGGTTACAAAAATTGGACGAAGAACTTCAAGAATCCATCGTCGACGGGTTAGCGCAAGATGCAAACTACCAACTTCGCAACGCCGCTGCAAAACTCGTCAACTCCGACTCGGAGACTTTCGCGACCGACGACGACGAGTTTAACCGTTTGTTGACTGAATCCGAAACGCCGGTCATGTCCATGCCGAAATCTCAAGAAGAACGCGAGGCTGAGTTGTTGTCCAAGAAGTGGGATTCGTTTCCCGAGAAAGACGGCAAAAAGCCCGCGTTGACGATTTTAGAGGACGGTTTTGATCCGTTATCGATGAGTAACGATAAGAAACTGGACCAAGTCATCGGGGACGAGGCGAAAGATCGAGACGTTGAGGAGGTGACGAAAAAAGTCGAAGACCGCGCCGCCGCCTCGGTCGAAGGCGCGGAATTGGAAAAGACCATCGAGAAGAATTTGGCCAACATGAGCAAAGAAGATTTGTTGAAACTCGCGGAGCAGGCAAAGCTTGGAAAGATTACTCTCGCAACAAACTTAGCGCGACGATGAAAGAAATACTATTTATTAGCAGACGTTTGACTACCGCAGAATGTAAAACAAGATTGTACTACCAAATCTAATATCTCGCACCATTCAACACTTCCACGTTCGCGTTTACCCTTTCCATAACGCTCGGTGGCATGTTCACAAACATTTCCACTCCGTTCTCTCCGGCTGGCATTCCCGGTTCAGTCGGTCTCGACGTGTTGATTTGCACGATATCGTTCAACTCCGGCGGCAAGGCCAACTCCGGCGTCCCGGATCCGAAATCTAACTCGTACAACTTCTTATAGATCTCCACCAAATTGTTACACCAGCACATCTCACCGCTCATAAACGCTAAGCAGTCCCAATCGTACGCGTTTACGCCGGCTCGAAACGCGCTTTCCGTCAACATCAAATATTTCGATCGATCTTTCAACATTTTACGCAAACCGGGTTTGATCAAATCGCGGGCTTTCGCGATATCGTCGCCGCAATCGCCGATTTTCAAAGCACCCGTTTTCACACCAACGCACGCGTTCCCGAAATACATCGGCGGTAAGCCTTTGGACCCACCTCTGGCGGATACCACCGTCACGTGTTGGAAATCGCTCCCAGTTGGTAAACCTGAGAGTTTAGAGAGCTGTAACCACGCGTGCGCGCTCAACGCTTCGTTCTCGTTGCTCGCGTTCGACGCGGATTTAATCTTGTCGATGTTCTCTTTCGATATCTTAATCATGGATCGATTCCCGGCTGGAAACCTCAAGAAATCTGGTGCTAACGCTCTCCCGGCTTTGACTGCGTTCACCAACGTATCCACCGACCCGGCGCCGACGAATTGTTCTTCCTCCAACATCCGTTCAATCTCCTCTTTCTTTTCAAATTCACTCGTCGGTAACAAACTCCTATCGAATATGGGATCTCCGAGTGGATTCCCGTTTAAATTCCCTTTCGCAATCTCCGCCCACGTGATTAAAAACTCCACGAATCCTTGACCGTCGCTCACGGCGTGCGACATGCACACGCCCAACACCGATCCGCCATTATTCGGCAAATTCGTAATCTTCACCGTAAACGCCGGCGCGTCGCCGAGCATCAATTCAATCCAAGGCGCGAAATCTAAAAACCTCCGACTTTCGCTCGCGAAATCCTGCGGTAAATCGTCGATCGTCCTCGCGCCTCCATCTTCGAAAGGTTCGTTCACCACTCGAAACGGCACTCCGGAGTTGGTCAATCGTACGCCTTTATTCCTAAACCCCGGCGTTTGTAAATCCAACCGTCCGGCTAACATCGGATACTTCTCCAACGCCTTCTCCAGCGCTCGCTTCATCATCCCACAATCGAGCGGATTTCGGTAATAACTCACCACTTGCATGACAAACGGTACTTCGCCGACGTCGTACCCGCTCAAAGGGATCAACTTTGCTACTTTTAGAGGCACATTTTGGTCTTCGTTTGGCACGCGCACCATCTCGTTTACGAGCACTGATTCTTTCCTTCGTTTCCCGTCGACGAAATATCTCGCCGGGAGGAGTACCCCTCGGGCGACCGCTCGAGCCTGAGGGATTTCGATTAATGTCGTGAACGCGCCCGCGTTTTGTATCAGGACGACTCGTGACTTCTCACTCCGTCCTCGTCTGCGTCTGTTTTTGTGTCCTCCTCGTTCTCCTCCTCCTCCTCCTCCTCGTCGTTTGCATCGTTCGGTTGACGATATCCGCGGCGAAGATATCGTCGTTGCAAAACCGGACGAGGACGAGGACGTAAACGACGACGAGACAACTCTTCTCGCGTTCTCGTCTTCGGCAAGAAAACTGCGACGACCACCAAAACCTCCGCTCGAACGACCAGACGACACCGTGGTCAAAGCTCCGCTACGAAGAGCGCGCATCGCGTTACCCCGCCGCGCGAAAGAGAGACTTTGTACTTGTGATGAGATTTCCAAATCCTTTGTCCAATTTCATCACAATTCAACGCGAGAGAGTTGTTCGATTGTTCGACCACCAAAAAGACAGACGGGAGGAAAAAGAAGAGAGAAGACAACTTTTTGTTCCTCCGTCTCTCTTTCTACTCGTCGCTTTTGAGGATGAGTGTAAAGACAGAACTCGCGTACTTACGAGATACGTACGCGTTTAAAACATCATCATCATCATCATCCGACGACGACGTTTCGACAGTTTTGGATGTCTTAAAGACGACAAAGATAAACGAAGACGACGACGACGAGAGGTGGTATTCCTACGGTTACGAAATTGTTCTGGATAAAACGATCGCGTACCCAGCCGGTGGCGGCCAACCCTCGGATGTGGGGACGATTTCGATCGATACGAATACGCGTCGTTGGATGTTTGATTTCGAGGAGGTACGAATGGACAAAGAGACCAAACAGGTGCTGCACCGCGGAACGTTTCGAAGAAGAAGGAACGAAGAAGAAGAAAATGATGACGACGTTTTTGACGTGGACGAAATGAAAGGGAAACCGTGTTCGATTGAAATAGACGAAAATGTTCGCATGGCGCACGCGAAAATGCACACCGCGGGGCACTTGTTAGACGTCGCGGTGGCGCTTATTCCCGGATTGGAGAAACTCGTCGCGACGAAAGGGAGTCACGGCGTCGCCGACGCGTACGTGGAGTATAAAGGCAACGCGAGGACGTTTTCCGGCATCGAAGACGACGACGAGAAGCTGATACGACTGATAAACGAACATCTGGAGAAGTTAATCGAACAGAACGACGTCGTCAAAGCGGAATACTTAGCGTACGAGGACGCGAAACGAGCGTGCGGAGGGTCTTTGCCGAGTTACGTCTCGCCGGATGCGGAAGAGTCTCCGCGCGTCGTCACCGTGGCCGGGTGTGGATGTCCGTGCGGAGGGACGCACGTGAAAAGCTCGAAAGAGTTGAAGCGAGTCACCGCGGTTGGGTTTAGAGTGAAAAAAGGCCAGACCAGGATTCGTTACGAAGTAGATATTTGACGTAGTGGTACTTGAGTAGATATAATAGTACCTAGGTAGTTTAGTATATACTAGTAGTACGTACTCGTAGAGTAGTAGGGTACTTGGTACAATATAGTACGGTAGGGTACCCAGGTACATTGCGTAGGTATGCGGTATTTTATATCTGCTCATAGAGACTTTATAACATGGCCATAGAGGGTGATCAAAAATTTGAGGTCCTTTTTTAGAGAGAAAAAGAAGAAAAAAAAAAACAACGTCCACATTCGCGCGCTCTCATTACTCTCAAAATCACTTTACTAAAAGAGAATACCATACTAAGAGTCACAGGAATAACAACAGAACAAAAACAAAAACAACAACTGGAGGAAAGAGTCGCTCTCCGATAAGAGCC
>Ga0181607_10003973_pt1 | contig 12701 bp, 9 predicted proteins | sample 041ome_9_FD_132420 | JGI IMG/M metagenome (GOLD analysis project Ga0181607, IMG submission 132420) | Coastal salt marsh microbial communities from the Groves Creek Marsh, Skidaway Island, Georgia - 041413US metaG (megahit assembly) | ecosystem: Environmental > Aquatic > Marine > Intertidal zone...
AAGAAGAAGAAGAAGAAACAGAACACACACACGATGGGCACCGGCGAGCGAGGTAAAGGGCAACGGCGACGGCAGAAAGCGCTGAAAGAGGGCAGGACGTACGATAAGAAGAACAACACGTTTCGAGAGCACGACGTCTCTTACGTGGAAAAAGCTTTGAAAGCGGACACCATGTTGGAAGCGCCGTCGTCTTTCAAGAGGTTTATGCGCGCGCAAGAGGAGATTAAAAAGAGACAGATGAGACAAGAAATCAAGAAAAGAAGAGAAAACGGACTGAACGTGGACGATTTAGTGGCAGCGGTCGAAGACGACGAGGAGGGTAAGAATGGAAAGAATAACAGGAACAACAATAACAGGAACGAAAATAAGACGAGGAAGAAAGAACGGAAGAAAGACGAGGACGAAAAGAAATACGAAGGCTTTTACGACGAAGATTTCGCGAATGCGAGAGAATATGCGGGCGTTCAGGATGATGTAGAAGCACTGCCGGCTTCAAAGACAACTCAGAAGACGAACGATAGGGACGACAAGGACGACGATACAGAAGAAGAAGAAGAAGAAGAAGAAGAAGAAGAAGAAGAAGAAAAGAGAGAAAGCGAAAGAAACGATGACGACGACGGCGGTAACAGTAGTAGTAGTTTTAGCGGCGATGATGATAGTGAAGACGTGGGAGAAGAAATTCGAAGGAGGAACATGCCCGATAAAGGTGAAAAGGGTCAATTGTTCGACGAAGACATCCTCGGAGAAGAAGGCAAAAAGATAAAGAAAACGAAGAAGACTAAGTATAAATCGCTTCGCGAGAGGAAGAAGGAACAACGAGCGCAAGCAAGGATAGAGGAAGAAGAAAAGGAAAAGTTTCTCGGCATAGTCAAAGAACTGCCTAAGTTCGGAGAAGTTGCAGAGGCACCGCCGCAAATTACCATAAAGAGGAAAGGTGGTGGTGGTGGTGCAAAAAATGGTATAAATGGAGGCGCTGGAAATCGTCAATCTAAAATTTTCGCTGACCTCATGTTCAATGCAAACTCCAACATGAAAAAGAAAAAAGCGACGAGGTCGCGTCAAGGTCCAATCATTGGATTGAAAAGACAACACGACATGGCAGTTTTGAGAGAAGATTTAATCGCAAAATATAGAGAAATGAAGAATCGTCCTTCCACAAATGGACGAAGTGCGTCAGTAGGAGCCAAAGAATCCTCGCGAGTATTTGAACAACGACCGCGTTTCGAGCAAATTCGAGAAGACGCGAAGAATGCGAAGAAGAAGAAGAGATGAAAGCATGCTGAGAGGGAAGATGTGCGGAGTTAGTAGTGTATACTTTTATCATCATTACTTAGTATTTAGAATCGATATGAACTTCAGATATTTAAATATTTTTTGGATCTAGAAAAAATCTTGCAAGGCTTGCATTTGTAAGTTTCCTTCTTGTAAGATTTTCAAGGAGCCTGCGGTTGCTTTAATACCAGCGACAGTCGTGCAAATAGGAACTTTCAAGCCAACAGCGGTTCTTCTCAACTCGCGGCCGTCTGTTAAATCGTTCGCGTCACCAGAAGACGTGACAAACATCAACTTCAAATCACCGTCACGCAAGATATCACCAATGTTTGGTCGACCTTCGTGAATCTTCTTCACTTTTGTCACCTTGATGCCAGCGCTTTCTAAAGTGGTAGCAGTTCCGCCCGTTGACAAAATTTCGAACCCCATGTCTACAAGATTTTTAGCGACCGGGACCATAGCTTCTTTGTCCGAATTTTTGACGGAGATGAACACCTTTCCAGACTTTGGCAACTTTTGTCCGGCAGCGATTTGAGCCTTGCAGTACGCGCGCTCAAAATCAAAGTCAATGCCCATAACCTCACCGGTTGATCTCATCTCAGGTCCTAACAACGTGTCGCAGCCTAGAAATTTGTCGAATGGTAATACAGCTTCTTTAACAGAAATGTGCTTCGTGATCGGTTCTTGCATAAACCCAATCTCCTCCAGCGATTGACCGGCCATAACTAACGAGGCATATTTCGCCAACGGATGTCCAATCGCCTTCGAAACAAATGGAACCGTTCTCGAAGCTCTCGGATTCGCTTCAATAATGTACGGCGTGCCATCTGGCATAACCGCATATTGCATATTCAATAATCCGACGACACCTAAACGTCGAGCAAGTTTCGGTGTCCACTCACGAATCGTCGCTAAAGCCGATTCCGGAACCGTTTGGGTCGGCAAAGAGCAGGCAGAATCACCAGAATGCACCCCAGCTTGCTCGATATGTTCCATGATACCACCGATAACGACGTTGCCAAAAGAATCACACAAAGCATCAACATCCAATTCCGTCGCTTGGTCGAGATATTTATCGACCAAAACTGGGCGTTCCGGATCGACTTCAACAGCTGTGCTCAAATATCTCTTCAACTGCGATGGTGTGGAAACAACTTCCATCGCACGTCCACCGAGAACGTAAGACGGACGAACCATAACCGGGTAACCAACACGTTCTGCTGTACTCAAAGCTTCACTTTCGTCAACGCAAACACCCCCAGCCGGTTGTCGAATATCGAGTTCCTTGAGGATATCCATCCATCGGTCTCGATCTTCCGCGGCATCGATCGAATCTGGCGGTGTGCCGAGAATGTGCGTCACGCCATTGCCTGACGCGGCTTGAATCGGATTCGCCTTCAAAGCAGCTTCGAGTTTTGTAGCCAAAGACAGCGGAGTTTGACCGCCAAATTGTACGATAATACCTTCAGGCCGTTCAACTTCGCAAACGTTCAAGACATCTTCGACGGTGAGTGGTTCAAAATACAAACGATCGGAAGTATCGTAATCCGTAGAGACAGTCTCCGGGTTGGAGTTCAACATGATAGTTTCGTAGCCGGCATCGGAAAGCGCAAAGGCGGCATGACAGCAGCAATAGTCAAATTCAATACCTTGACCAATACGGTTTGGTCCACCACCAAGAATCAAGATTTTGCGCGCATTCGTCGGTTTCGCTTCGCAGCTGCCATCGTACGAAGAATACATGTACGGCGTGTCTGATTCAAATTCAGCCGCGCACGTATCGACACGCTTCATTGCCGCGACAACACCCATAGATTTTCGTTTTTGTCTAACATCGGCCTCCACAGTTCCCGGAAAGGCTCTACAGATTTGCGCATCGGAATATCCTCGTCGCTTTACTTGAGTCCAGTCTTCCACGGACAAATCGTCCATGGAGCTCAAAGATTTTAACCAACATTCGGTTTGGTACAAGTCACCAAGCTGACGAATAAACCATGGATCCATCGTGGTGAGTCTAATGATCTCATCCTCGGACATTCCAGACATGAAAGCTTCGTGCAAGGCGACGACGCGTTCCGGGGATGGGACAACTAAGCGTTCTTTAATCAATTCCGGGTCGTTTTGTATGAAACCATCGTTCTTGTTCAAGCCCCAACCAGATAAGCCAGTTTCCAACGAGCGAAGCGCTTTGTTGAATGATTCTTGCCACGTTCTTCCCATGGCCATCGCTTCACCGACAGATTTCATTTGAGTCGTTAAAATCGGTTCGGCGCCCGGGAATTTCTCGAAAGCGAATCGAGGAATTTTCGTGACAACGTAATCAATCGAAGGTTCAAACGCAGCTGGCGTTTTCATGGTAATGTCGTTCGGAATACCGTCCATGGTCGCACCCAAAGCCATTTTCGCTGCCATCTTGGCGATTGGAAAACCTGTCGCTTTGGAAGCCAAGGCTGAAGACCTCGAAACGCGCGGGTTCATTTCGATAATCATCAATTCACCACCAGCCGGGTTTACGGCCATTTGCACGTTCGATCCACCACACTCGACGCCAATTTCACGAATAATCGCTAAAGATGCATCTCTCAACCGTTGATATTCCTTATCCGTCAAAGTTTGCGCCGGGGCGATGGTGATCGAATCACCCGTGTGCACGCCCATGGGATCAAAGTTCTCGATAGAGCAAACGATGACGACGTTGTCCGCCAAATCGCGCATGACCTCTAATTCATACTCTTTCCAGCCGAGTAAAGATTGTTCAATCAAGACTTGCGAGGTTGCCGAAGCATCCAAGCCCCCTTTCGTGATTTGCTCAAACTCTTTCATGTTGTACGCGATGCCGCCTCCAGAGCCGCCTAACGTGAACGCCGGTCGAATAATCAAAGGCAATGTTCCAATTTCCGCAGCAATTACCTTCGCCTGTTCCCAAGTTTCCGCAGTTCCAGACTGCGGCGTTTTCAATCCAATTTTAGTCATTGCATCTTTGAACAACTGACGATCTTCAGCTTTGTTAATCGCGGGAAGTTTCGCGCCGATGAGCTCCACGCCGTATTTTTCAAAAATACCAGCCTCTGCCAAGGCTTTGGTCAAGTTCAAGGCGGTTTGCCCACCCATGGTTGGCAACACCGCGTCTGGCTTTTCAGCGGCGATGATTTTTTCAACGTATTCCGGCGTCATTGGCGTAATGAACGTTCTCGCCGCTGTTTCCGGGTCAGTCATAATAGTCGCCGGGTTGGAGTTTATTAAAATAACGTCGTACCCTTCCGCTCGAAGCGCTTTACACGCTTGCGTTCCGGAGTAATCAAACTCGCACGCCTTAGAGAAAGAGTAGAGAGAGAAAGTCAGTTTAAAATACGAGAAGAGTCAAAAAAACCAAAATATTTTTCAGCACCCACATTTCTCTCTCTTCTCCTTTTTTATGGGAGAGAGAGGAGAGAAAAACAACGTGTCGCGACACCGACGCGATTTTTGTTGGTGTTGTTTGAAAATTTGAACCAAAAACAAACAAAAAACACAGACAAACTATTTTAAAACTCATCATCATCGTATCGTCACCAACCCTCCTACCGCTGCTTCTCACGGGCGGTGGGTCGATGAAGAAGACGAAGACGGAGAGAAGAGAGAGCGTAATTACCTGTCCAATGACAATCGGTCCCGCACCGATGATCATGATCTTCTTCAGATCGGTTCTTTTCTTGCTGTTCTTGGCATCGTCCCAGGCTCTGAACTCTTTTCCAGCAGCCGAAACCGCATCGATCGGTTGAAGACGACGACGGCTTTGTTGTTGCTGCGCTTTCGTTGAGGCCTTCTTTAACGCGGCAGCAGAAACGTCGTGACGAGACCCGAAAAGAGTCCCGTTCGTCGGTTTCGCCGAGCTCATCACGCTTTGTGACTGCATCTGAGACAACACCCGGTGTGCGGCGCTTTGAATAAAGAAATGTTGTTTTTCTTCGTTTTTTGAAGCCCTTCTCGTTCTGAGTTTTTCACATCGCTTTGGCATGTTTGGGGATACCCTAAAAAATGAATGTTGAGAGCTGGGAAGGGAAACATAATATTCGATCAAATACACACTGATGATGGTACAAATCTACAGAAAACTATCACAACTAATACGATCTAATGCTAATCTAAATACTCTCTAAACTTTCCTCTCGTCGTTTACTACGTACGTTCCACCAGGTTTTACGCACGTTTGACCCCCGTCGTGCGCGACGTGCGCCGACATAGGAGGCTGGCGACAAAACCAAAGGCCTCGTCGACACATAATTTTGTGTTTGACCACTTTCGATTGCGCGCAGTTGACGTGGACCGCCTTGACTTTGCCGTTTGCCACTGCCGTTCGACCGCTTTCGGTTTTCATGAAACATCCGTTGGCATACTCAGGGGTGGGTAAAAACTTTCGCTGAGAAGATTTCATGATGGCGTTGATTATTTTCTGGTCGTCGTGACTTCCGTGCGTTTCTTTGATTCGCTGAAACGCCGCTTCGAGCAAGTTTAAATTACTCGATTTCTTCCGCATAAAGTAGAAACCAGTGTTCACTTCTTGGCCATCTCTCAGCCAGAGATTTTTTTCCGAGGTTTTGATAAGCTCTGGCATGAAGTTATGAAACGCGACGATATCTACGTCGGTAAGAAAGGCGTCGTAGCCGCTCTTCAAGACAAACTCAACAATTTTCAGCTTTGCTTGGGTCAGGCGCTTCCACGCTTTTCGCCCGAATTCAGCGTCTTTACTGCTCAGTTTAATCTCCGTTTTTATCTTTTCCTCTTCTTCCTCGTTTTCTTCCTTGCTATCACCCTCTTTCTTCTTTGCGTTATTGTTGTTGTTCTTAATGATATTCGTTCCGTCCACGGCATTGTATCCGCGATACTCCAGATGTTTCATCGCCCTCTCGTCCGTCGCAAAGACGATGTACTTATTCAAACCAGACAAACGCAAAGAACACAAGTAATTATCCAGTAAATCCACCTCCCCTGCGTTCGTCATCATCACCAATACGGAGTTGTTGAACGACATCTTCTCCAAAGCGTCTTTGGCGGAAGCGAACGGTATCTTCGTTCTCGTATCCCACCAGTTGCTCTCTTCGTGCGCATCGTACTCCTCCACGCCTATTTCACATCCGCACGCCTCTTCTTCTCTCCGTTTTGGTCTTCTTCTTCTTATTCCTCCTCCTCCTCCTCCTCCTCGAATAGTCATCGCACTCACGCTTTCCTCTCCTCTCGCGATGTGAATCGTCCCTCCCCCTCCGAAGAAGAAGACCAAGAAGAAGAAGACGAAGAAGGGAGAAGACATTTTTCTTCAAAACATTATTGCGGGCGCACGACTGCTCTCTCCGTCGTCGTCGTCGTCGTCCTTCTACTCTCGCGCCCCTCTCAGAGAGAGAGAGGAAAAAGTGTGGTGTGTTTTTAGTAAGATTTTGCTTTTTTGCAAAAGGGGGAAGCATCCTCCTCTTCCTCATTCGTAAAACGTTCCAGTCGCTCGTCTCACATCATATATGAGTCATCACTTTCTCACGAACCACAACTACTCCGTGCAACCAAAATCATCATCTTCGCCGAGTAAGATCATAAACACTATTAAAAGCACCACCACGCCTACGACGAATAAAAGAAAACACTCCTGCTACTATCCAACGACAACCATCATGGCTTCGGCAAAAATTGGACCGACGCAAAGTCCGTTACTCGCGAACCAACCGAAAGATACCATCAATTTAGCCGTGGGGCATCCGATGCACTCGGAGCTACCGAATAAGATCATATCCGACGCTTTGAAGAGATGCGGATCGAAGTTGAAGCACAATCAGTTAGATCTGAACTATATTCCCTCGGAAGGACCAACTGGAGCCGTGGAAGAGTTGTGCTCGTTCTTGAGAAGACAATATAAAGAAGAGGAAAAGGAAGAGGAAATGAGAGTGACAGGATATCAAGCAAAAACAGAGCAAAATGAAAACGACGAGACGAAGATGCAAAGCAAGGCGGGGACGACGACGACGACGACGTCAGCGACGACGGCGACGAAAAACGTGTTGCAACCGGAAGATCTATTCTTTACTTCGGGCGTATCGCACGGCATCGAAATGGCGACGTCGATATTAGCGAAACCGAACGATATCGTCGTATGCGAGAAAGCGACGTACTTCTTGGCAACGAAGATATTCGAAGACCACGATATGGAAATAACGACGGTGAAAAGTAACGAATTCGGTTTGGACGTGAATGCGCTGAAGATACGATTGGAAGAAGGGGACACGTTTATCAACCCAATCAACTCTATTCTCGAGAACGTCGGCGCGACGCCGAGGAAGAAACGAAAAGTTTTGTTTCGACCAAAGTTGGTATACATCGTGCCAACGCATTCGAATCCGCAAGGTGTGACGATGCCGCAAAAAGCGCGAGAGGAGTTGGTAAGACTCGCGCACGAATATAAGTTCCACATCATCGCCGACGAAGTGTACCACATTCTGAGCTGGTCGAAAGAGCCTTTGCCCGATCGATTTTGTAAAGTTGAAAGAAAATACTTGGCAAAAAATCCGGAAGAAGCTAACGGAGATTTTCGAGCGGTTGTTTCTGTGTCTAGTTTCACTAAAATTCTCGCGCCGGCGTTACGAGTCGGTTGGATTGAGACCGCGGATTCTGTCATGCGAGGGAAATTTTCAAAGCGAGGGTACATTATTTCCGGTGGCAACTCCGCTGGATTTTCTGCAAACGTAGTGTGTGAAGCAATCAAGCAAACCGAAACGGAGGCATTCATGAACGATTTGAAGGGTTCTTACGCCAGTCGTTGCGCGGTTTTGTGCAACAAACTCGAACGAGAAGGATGCGGATGGGAGTTTGAGAAACCGTCGGGAGGCTATTTTGTCTGGATAAAACTTCCGGAAGGCGTGACGAGCAAAAGTTTAGAGCCGTACGCGCAGCATTTAAAAGTTGCCTATTTAGCCGGTGAAAGATGTTCAGCCAACGATGCGTGTAAAGAGGATTTAGAGAGATACATTCGGTTATGTTTTGCGCATTTGAGCGCCTCGGAAATTCAAGAAGGCGTTTCAAAACTCTCCGAAGCCGTCTTACGCGTCATGAGTTTCCAGGACGTAGAGAGTAAACGGTTGGGCGAAGATTGATGAAGGAAGTAGTTTTATACGCGCGAACTTCTTCTTACTATTGTTATAGTTAAAGCAGCAGCATATTGCATTTGTACAGATAGATAAACATTTTTGAACGTAACCGTAGCACCGTACTGCCAAGACCGTTAGACGTTATATCAAAATAAATTTCTTCATAACAAGGAAGATACCAAACGCGCAATATCATCTGAAACAGCAACAACAATGCGTCGATCGCAGAGACGAAAGTATAAAGAAGAAGAATCAGACGACGACGGTATTCATAGTGATAGTGATGACGATGTGAGATCAAAAGTGAAGAGAAGCAGTGCAAGAAGTCCTTCGACGGGAATAAAATCCCCAGGGAGAGCGACGAGAGAGAACTCCTGGAACCGGGAAATGCTAACGCAAGCGCTGAACGAGAGCAAGAAAGAAGTTGTGGCGTTTAACGTTCGCGTGCCGATGTGTTTGGCGTTGACTTTGAAACACACGAATACGACGAGGAAACTGATTCTCTCCCTAACGGCCATGATTTTGTCCGCGTACATAGAATACATAGAAGTGAGCGAACGAGAATTGCACGTGGCCTATCTCTCTTCTCCATTTTTGGTGTTCCTCGCTTTTGAGTTTACGGTTCTATCGACCGCATTCGTGCTGCTCTTGCCGACGACGTTAACAGAAGCAGACATGGAACAACAGAAAACAATTTTAGATTCTAGAGTCATCTCTCGATTGAAACTGCCCGGGTTTGCGGCGAGGTGGGCGGCTGGCGTTCGCGTAGCTTTAGTGCAGTTAACTCGCGCGTTGATACAAGACACGGCGGTGTTTCTGGCGTTATTTTTACTCTTCACGGGAGTCTTCGTGGGATCAGAGCACGTCAAGTTAGACGCGTATTCGAGCATAGAAGAGATGGACGATGGAAGTGGGATATCGGTGACGAACATAGAGAGAGAACGATAGACAGATTGGTTTAGAATATACAAATGCAACAATACTAAAGACAATTTACAAACTAAGTGATCGCTAATCTAAAGATGGATTCCAAATTTCCGCTCGTCCTGGGGCACTCGTTCCCACAAATTTTGGTAGCTCGTCTTCTATATCTATACATCGTTGTTTATAATGCATGTGATGCGTGGGTTTGAAACTCTGGTCGTCCTTGGCGATGTTCGTCAACGCGCTTCGAGGCACGACGTACGTCTTCCCTTTCCCCAAAGTAGCATACACAGGACTACCACACTCTTTACATCTATACCGGGTGACGTTTGGCGAGGATTGAATCGACCATAAATCGTTCTCCGTCGCCGCGCACGTAAAATTTTTTTGCGAGTGCAACGACTGCAAACTAAAGGCACCTCCAGACAGTCTACGGCAGACCGTGCAGTGGCATATGGAAACCGCTATCGGTTTACCTAAAATCTCCATTTTAATTTTACCGCAATAACACGAAGCGTTCGTTATTTTCTCGTCGTTCTCGTTCGGATGCGCGGCTTCCTCCTCGGTGGTTTTCGGGGTCGCCATGGTGGTGGTGATATTCTTCTTCTTCTTATTTATGAATGAAGCTTTTTTCTTTGCAATGGAATACGATGATGATGATGATGATTTTTTTCTTCTGTTGTTCGCCAGAAGGGAAGAAGTTGTCAAAGATGTGAGATACGACGACGATGACGTAAACGACGTAAACGACAAGATGCTGCCGCCGCCGAGCATGCGCCCCGTTTGTAGGGAGAGAGAGGGAGATGAGAGTGACTGAAAAGTGAAGAATGAAAAAAAGAGAAAAAAATTCATGTCTGAAAATCGGCAGAAAGTGGAGCCCCACCATCAAACAATCAATTATATACCGCAAATCTTCTTCTTCTTAAACCACCGACCGTGAATAAGAGAAGAACACGAGAAGAATAACGCAAAACGTCGTCGTCGGTTCAAAATGGGGGGCGGTTTAGGTGCGTTCTTTTTCTTTTTCTTTTTAATTCGTTTGAAAATCTTTCGTCGTCTCTCTTTCATCACCATCAATCATTGGAAGAGTAAAATTCGTCGCCGCTCTCTCCAATTCTTTTGTGATGTTGTGGTCTTTTATTAAAACTAACCGTGTTTGGTGTTTCTCTCTTTTTCATCAATCGTCACACGATACGACAGCGTTTTTAAACAAGAAATCATGGCACACCGGTGGCTTCCAAATGATCGAAGAGGTCTGGAAGCGAGAGCAACAAGCCGAACACGAGAAGAGAAAACTGGAGGAGATGAAGAAGGAAATTCAAGAGGAGAGAAAGTTGGCGGAGTTGCAACAAGACGCCGTGGACGCCGGACATTCAAAGAAGAGCGAACGGTTGGATTGGATGTATAAAGGTTCGTTAGCGGAAGGGACGAGATTAGAAGATACGAAATTTACTCGAGCAGAAGGAGAGGAAGAACCGGAAGAGTTGAAACGAGAACGAGAACGACGAGAGGACTTGCCGCCGGAACGACCGGAACGGAGGGCGGAATATCTCGCGCCGAATATGGACGACCCGAAACAAAGAGTCGAGCAGTGGAATAAAATGAACAACGATCCACTGTTGGCGATGAAACAACGCGAGATACAAGCCAGAGAAAATATCGCGAGCAATCCGGTGAGGAGAGAGCAAATAAGACGAGAAGTGGACGAGAGGAAAAGACGAAAGAAGGAAAAAGCGAGAGAGAAGAAAGAACGCAAACGCGCGAAGAAGGAACGGAAGAAGGAAAAGTATCGCGAGAAAATCAGAGAAGAAGTTCGCGAGGAAGAGAGGAGAAAAGGAGGAAAATCCTCGCGTCGTAGTCGCCGGGGTCGTGACGACTATAGTGGTAGCAGCAGCAGTGGTAGCGACGACGACGACGACGACGACGATTCTTCCTCCACGTCTTCGTATTCTCGAGAGAGAAGACGAAAAAGACGCAGCAAAGAATCTTCCTCGAGAAAAAAAAGAAGACATTCATCTCCTTCATCTTCGAGGTCGAGAAGCCGATCACCGCCACCTCGTCGAAAGTCAACCATCGAAAGAGAAAAAGACGATCAATACGGCATGTCGTACGCAAACGAGCGCGCGGAACAGGCAGCTGAGGCGAGAAGAAATCGAAGACATGAATGGCGCGAGAGCGAAAAAGAAAAAGAACGAAGAGCGCCGAAAGTGGAACAACCAAAATGGGATTCGAGACGAAATAACGTCGGGCACAGAGCTGGAAAGCTTTCGCAAGAAGAGAAAGAGAAGAGGTTGAGAGAAATGAACGAAGCGGCGGAGAATTACGATTCGCACCGCTCCTCGAGAAGGGATAAATTAGACAAAGACGCGAGAGAGACGAACGAGGAGATTCATCGAGACTTGGAGTCTGATAAGAAGAAAGACGCACAGCCTTCCTTCTTAAGCTCGGAGCGAAAAAGCGCCTACGGCGGTAGAAGACGATAGCTGTGTTGTGGTTAAAGATAGCATTTGATAATTTGATTCGTTTTAAGTGTTTATATATTACATTTTGTCTCTGTAATCACAACGAAATAACATCCAATCACCCACCAGAGTCGACGTCTGTGCGGTACAAAAAGATCCGCATGCCATCGAGACGTGTCATGGATTATTTCTTTTGATTTTTAAAAAGTTTCCTTCTTTAAACTTTAAGTGTCTCTGATTTTGAAATTTGCTTTAAAACCAAAATGAGCGCGCGCACACTGCGCCGCCGAACACACACAACAACCACCTCTTTTTCTCTCTCCACCTCCTCAATTTTTTACGCCTCGTCGCCGATTGCTTAAACGCTTCAATACAAAATTAAAACGTCGGGACAATCGCATCGTCGATCGTCTCTTCGTACCCGATGAATTCACCCAAGAAGTCTTCAAAGGAAGATCTCTTTTGCGATTTCGCCGTGGGCACGTACACGTTCGCCGTGGTAGCGGCGGCAGACGGAAAAAACTCGACGCCGGTGTTCACCGAAGAGTACAACTCCGAGACTTGCTCGACGTCGTTCGCGTCGATGAGCTCAACTGGAACGTATTCCGGGACGACGTGGCAGTCTTCGTCGAAGAAGTGTTGCTCTTCTTCTTCTTCTTTGATGTTGTTGTTTTTGTTGTTCGTGTTCGTGTTGTTGTTGTTGCTTTGCGCAATGTTCTTTCGCTGTGTGGTTTTTGAAGTGTGAGTGAGAAATTGGAATTGGTCAGTTTTTATTTACTTTTTTTGAAGGCACCCCTCTTTTTTTCCTCTTCGTAAAATTTTTTTTTTCTTTCCTCGTTTCGTAAAAAAACCATCTCTCTCTTGGTCTGAAATCATTTCTGCTTCGACGAGAGTGAATTGCAGCCAAGCAAAGGGAAGAAAGATACAAAAAAGAAGG
>Ga0181607_10003974_pt1 | contig 12696 bp, 10 predicted proteins | sample 041ome_9_FD_132420 | JGI IMG/M metagenome (GOLD analysis project Ga0181607, IMG submission 132420) | Coastal salt marsh microbial communities from the Groves Creek Marsh, Skidaway Island, Georgia - 041413US metaG (megahit assembly) | ecosystem: Environmental > Aquatic > Marine > Intertidal zone...
CATTTTGATACGACCCGTGAACGCGCCATCTCTGACCCATATTTGGGGTTTTAACATCACTTGAATATTGCCCTTTTGTAGCTGCTCAAAATACTGTTGAATGCCTGCCTCTGTCTCTCCATACCACTGACGTTCAGGGGTGTAATTGAGCCCAGGAGATGCTGTAGAGCGCATCATGGCAAAAGGCATAAGAGCCACCCAATTGGCATTTACCGCTTCCACACTTTGGACATGCTTTGGCAAGACTTTATTTCCTGAAGACACAAAACTCAGCCCGTTTATTTTTGACTGGGAATGTAAAAACCCAAGCCCAGAAATAACGAATACAAAAAGCAGGATTAAAGAGCGATTCATGGTTTTTTTATTTTAAAAGTAGGATATTTACAGGAACAATTCACGCTGTAAGGCAAGTTGGACCCTTAAAATGCAGTGCAGTGACAAAAATATATGGAACAAGTAGTTATTATAGGAAATGGAATTGCTGGCATCACAGCCGCCAGGCATATTAGAAAAAATTCTAATGCAACCATTACTGTTATTTCTTCTGAGACCCCTCATTTCTTTTCTAGAACAGCCCTCATGTATGTGTATATGGGACACATGACTTTTGAACACACTAAACCCTATGAGGATTGGTTCTGGGAAAAAAACCAAATAGGGCTCGTACAAGACCATGTGAAACAAATAGATACAGAAAAAAAACAGCTGTTTTTAGACCAATCTGCTCCAATTTCTTTTGACAAACTCATTATAGCCACAGGCTCAAAACCTAGCTTTCACCAATGGCCTGGCCAAGAATTAAAAGGTGTTCAAGGCCTCTATCACAAAAGAGATTTGGATCTTTTAGAAGCCAACGCCCCAAATGCGCAAGTCTGTAAAAGGGCTGTTGTGGTTGGCGGCGGTCTCATTGGAATTGAATTGGCAGAAATGCTACACAGCAGACACATCCCTGTGACTTTTCTGGTCAGAGAAGCGCATTTTTGGGAAGGGGTATTGCCCACAAAAAATGCAAAATTACTCAATGACCACATTTTATCCCACGGCATAGACCTGAGGCTTAACACCGAACTAAAAGAAATTATTGGCGGGGACCAAGGAAAGGTGAAAGCAGTCTTAACAAGTGACAATGAGCTTATTGAATGTCAGTTAGTTGGCATCACTACTGGGGTACAACCCAATATAGATTTTATAAAAAACACCCCCATTGCATTAGACAAAGGGATTTTGGTCAATAAATACTTAGAGACCAATATAGCAGGTGTTTACGCCATAGGAGACTGTGCGCAACAGACAGAGGTGACAGGCCTCAGAAGACCCATAGAAGCGGTTTGGTACACCGGTAGAATGATGGGAGAAACCTTAGCCCAAACCATTTGCGGCAACAAAACGGCCTATAAACCAGGTCATTGGTTCAATTCTGCTAAATTTTTTGAGGTAGAATACCAGACCTATGGTTGGGTAAATACCGACAAAAGAAAGCAGGAGCACGAGCAGCATTTTCACTGGCAACACCCTCATGAGCCCATCGCTATTACTGCTGCATACCACAAAGAAACCAATCAATTACTGGGGGTAAATGTATTTGGAATTAGACTGAGGCATGCTGTTTTAGACGCTTGGCTCAGCCAACATAAATCTTTAGATTATTGTTTGGCCCATTGGGCCGATGCCCTTTTTGACCCCGAATTCAGTAACTCACATCAAAAAGACCTTTTAAACCATTACAACACTGTTTTTCAAAAAGCACTCAAGCCAGTAAAAAAATCTTGGACGAGAATATTTAATCCGTTTAGCACCAAAAAATGAAACAATTACAACAGTTAGGAATCGTATTGTTTTTATTGGGGATTTTCACCTTTAGCAGTGCTATTTTTATGGGGACTTTTAGTCCAACAAAAGCACAGCTCACTGCCTTGATGACAGAAAAGGGAATTAGCTCTAAGGTGTTTGAGTCCAATGCCGTGGCGGCACTTACTAACAGTTCATTTAATAATATTCATAGCCTTAAAAATGCTTTGTCTGCCGTAGTTTTAAAGACTAACGATGATCACAGGGCGGCGGCAAAAAAGAAAGGAATCTCTAAGGAAGCGCGAAAAGAAGCTTATGGGAATATTATTTATAGCGCACCAAAGGATTTGGCATTTATATTGGGAAAGGCATCGGCCAAAGGCCTAGTAGCAGAAAACAGCCTGCTTTTTTTCTGGCTTAGTTTTGGACTGGGTATCTTTGGAGCCCTTTTATTTATTGTTCCACAAGTCATTACGGAAGGCCCTAAAGGGATTAAAAACAACGGGATTTACAAACAAAATAGCACCAATAGAGGTTTTATTGCCTGGGGTGTTTTTGCCTATTTAATTGGCTTTTATTTAGTACTTTACTTTGCGCCCCAATACACCATTCATTGGACCCTTATGCTAGACCCTCTATCCTACGCACTTAATGGTGGTCCTGCCAGCCAATGGTTTGTGTATGGATTTATGTATTGTGTAATTATGGTGGTTATGGCCATTCGCATGTATATAAAGTACAGGCATGTGAATTATCAAATCTTACGTACCACCTCTGTGCTCTTTTTTCAAATTGTTTTTGCGTTTTTAATTCCAGAAATCATGACCAGGCTGCAACTGCCTGCCACAGATTTTAAAAACGCCTTCCCCTTAGATTATGATTTCTTTTTTAGCTGGAACCTCAACAAACTCATAGACTCCGGTGGCCTTGGATTGTTTATTCTGGTATGGGGTATTTTATTGACCCTCGTGGTGGTTCCTGTAATGGTCTATTTCTTTGGAAAAAGATGGTACTGCTCATGGGTATGTGGCTGTGGTGGTTTGGCAGAAACCTTGGGCGACCCTTATAGACAGCATTCAAGCAAATCCCTTTTTTCCTGGAGGGTAGAGCGGTGGTTGGTGCATGGGGTATTGGTCTTTGCGGTGCTCATGACAGCCGCTACACTTTACAGTTTTTTTACGGGAAACACCAGCCTAGTCGGAATTAAAACACAATCCATTCAAAACACCTACAGCTTTTTAATAGGCGCTATTTTCGCGGGAGTTATTGGCACCGGATTCTATCCTATTTTTGGGAACAGGGTGTGGTGTCGTTTTGGCTGCCCACTAGCGGCTTACTTAGGTTTTGTTCAGCGGTTTAAATCCAGGTTTAGAATCACCACCAATGGAGGGCAATGTATCTCTTGTGGGAATTGCAGTACTTACTGTGAAATGGGCATAGACGTTAGGGCCTATGCGCAAAAAGGAGAAAACATTGTGCGTTCCAGTTGTGTGGGCTGTGGGGTGTGTTCTGCCGTCTGCCCCAGAGGAGTATTGAAGCTAGAGCAAGGTCCTGAGTCTGGCAGAATTAATCCTACGGAAATACTATTGGGGAACGACGTTTCACTGATAGATTTGCTCAATAAAAAATAAGTAATGGGTTTGGCAGACCAAAAACATTTGATATATAAAATAAAAATAGGTATTTGTGACATTTGATCCTTTAAACCCACCCAAAATAGTAGTGATTATTCCTGCCTATAACGAGGCCCAATCCATAGGTTTGGTCCTGGCTGAAATTCCTGCTATAGTCAGCGAGGTGATTGTGGTGAACAATCGCTCTACAGATGAAACTGTAGCTGTAGCAGAAAAGGCAGGCGCGAAGGTGCTTACGGAAAATAAAATGGGCTACGGACACGCCTGCCTTAAAGGGATGGCATATGTGGCTCAAATGGAGAAACTTCCTGAAATTATTGTTTTTTTAGATGGCGATTATTCAGATTTCCCAGAGGAGCTGCTGGACTTGGTTGCGCCTATCACCAATGATAGCTATGACTTTGTAGTGGGGGCACGTAAAAAAGCCCTCAGAGAAGCAGGCAGTATGACCCCCCAACAGGTCTTTGGAAACGCCTTAGCCTGCACGCTCATGAAACTCTTTTTTAGGGCTACTTTTACTGACCTAGGTCCCTTTAGAGCTATAAAATACAAGCGATTATTGGACATGAATATGTCCGACACTACCTATGGTTGGACCGTAGAAATGCAACTCAAAGCCCTTCGCAACCGCTTAAAATACAAAGAAATAGGGGTGAGATATAAAAAAAGAATTGGGGTCTCTAAGGTGTCAGGAACTGTAAAAGGCACTATATTTGCCGGCGTAAAGATCCTGGGTTGGATTTTTAAATACAGTTTCAAATAACATGGAATACCCACTGGCCTATCTTATTATATCTCTTTACACACTTGCTTTACTGTTGGTATTCTTTTACAGTTTAGCACAACTCAATTTGCTGTTTAACTACTTAAAACACAAAAGAAGTGATGCTCATGGCCTCTTGATAGATTTGAGTAAAAAAGAGCTGGTACCTTATGTCACCATTCAACTGCCTATATACAACGAGGCCTATGTGGTAGAGCGTTTGCTCGAAAACATAGCCCTGATGGACTATCCTTTAGACCGCCTGGAAATACAAGTCCTAGATGACTCTACCGATGAATCTGTAGAGAAAACAGCCCTTCATATTGAAGCTTTGAGAAAAAAGGGCTTGGACATTGTTCATGTGAGAAGAAGCAATAGATCCGGCTATAAAGCAGGCGCCCTTAAAGAAGGACTCGCCATAGCTAAAGGAAGTCTCATCGCTATTTTTGACGCAGATTTCTTGCCTCAAAAAGATTGGTTGTTACGCACAGTGCCCCATTTTGGCAGTGAAGAAATTGGGGTGGTTCAAACCAGATGGGGCCACCTGAACAGGAATTACTCTATACTGACCAGAATACAAGCTTTTGCCTTAGACGCACATTTCACCTTGGAACAAGTAGGTAGAAATGCGCAGGGCCATTTTATTAATTTCAATGGTACCGCTGGAATTTGGAGAAAAACTTGTATTGAAGATGCAGGCAACTGGGAAGGAGACACCTTAACAGAAGACTTGGATTTATCCTATAGGGCTCAACTCAAAAACTGGAAATTTAAATACCTTGAAGAAGTAGAGACTCCTGCAGAATTGCCCGTAGTGATTAGTGCTGCCAGATCCCAACAATTTAGATGGAATAAAGGCGGGGCAGAGAATTTCAGAAAATCTGTGCGCAAGGTATTGGCTGCGCCCCATTTAAGTTGGAAAACCAAATTCCATGGCGTTATGCACCTCTTGAACTCTTCTATGTTTTTATGTGTTTTTACTGTGGCGGTTTTAAGTATTCCCATGATGTACATCAAAAGTATCTTTCCTGAATTGGCTTGGGTATTTGAAGTCACTAGTTTTTTCATTGTCAGCACCATCATCCTTTTTATTTGCTATTGGTTTACCTATAAAAATACCCAAGGCAAAGGAATAGAGCACTTTTTACAATATATTGGATTGTTCTTTACTTTCTTTTCCGTAGCCCTAGGATTCTCATTACACAACTCATTGGCTGTATTGGAAGGCCATAGAGGGAAGCGCTCTGAATTTGTGAGAACACCAAAATTCAATATTAACTCTATTAAAGACTCTTGGAAAGGAAACCAATACCTGTCCAAGAAAATTTCCCCTAATGTAATTTTAGAGGGATTACTTATGTGCTATTTCTTTTACGGCATGTATATCGCTGTTCCTCTAAATGATTTTGGGTTATTTCCTTTTCATTTTATGCTGTTTTTAGGTTTCGGATTTGTATTTTTCAAGTCCTTAAGCGCTAAAATATAGGCATGTTCTCTTTTTTGAAGCTTTACGCATACCCCCTCACCCTTCTGCTAATAACAGGCCTAATGTACTGGAGTTTTGGCTATGATTTAGACCGAACAGATTCTGTTAAACTCATTGGATTAGTAGCCGCTTTATATGGCCTCAGCTATCAGGTATTAAAAACCACTAGCTCAAATTTTAAAAGCAATGGAAATAAAGAGGTCTTCCAACTGCTCGTGGTGGCTGGAATTGTATTCAGGGTTTTGCTATTTGGCGCTACACCTGAATTGTCTCAAGACTTTTACAGGTACCTCTGGGATGGTCATTTATTGATTAATGGCATTAACCCTTACATTTATCTTCCAAAAGAAATCATTGATCAAGTGAACCCTTGGATGCCTAATGCAGCATTACTTTATGAGAAAATGGGTGATTTGAGCCAAAAGCACTATTCCAATTACCCGCCAGTAAGCCAATACGTCTATGGCCTTGCCGCCTATATTGGGAACAAATCCATAGCGGTTTCTGTGCTTGTTTTTAAGATAGTTGTATTGGTTGCAGACCTGCTTGTTCTATTTTTTACAACACGTTTGCTGGGCTATTTTAAGGAGCCCCTTTGGAAGTCTTTCTTTTATTTTCTAAATCCTTTAGTCATTCTTGAACTCAGCGGAAACCTACATTTAGAAGGCGTAATGGTGGCCTTTTTTTTAGCAGCTATTTGGGCATTGGTAAAAGTATCTCAGCGCCAAAGAAATTCATCTGAAGCGCCAAAGACAGAGCGCTACTACATATACAAGCTACAATCCAATCACTCCAGTGCTGGTGCATTTAAAGCCAAGCTTACATTAAGTGCAGGGTCTTGGCTATTTCTTTGCGGATGCTTTTTGGCTTTGACTATTATGACCAAATTAATTCCCATTTTATTTATTCCTTTTTTACTGTGGCCTTTGGGCGTAAAAAGATTTCTCTATTTAGGGGCTTGGATATTGGTTTTTTGCGGACTGTTCTGGGGGCCACTTATGGTGGAAGGTTTCTGGAGTTCTTATGCAGAAACCATAGGCTTGTGGTTTAATAATTTTGAATTTAATGCTTCTATTTACAACCTGATCAAGTTTATTTCCATGGACTTTGGGAATAGTGCCTACAAAACCATTTTAACCTATGGAAAGGTACTGCCCTATTTGATTGTTGTATGGGCAATAGTTGTTTTTTATTGGCAGTGGAAAAAAATGGGTGGGTTACAAAAGACGCCCTATGCATCCATTCCTAATCGATTAAAGAGCCTTTATCTTTCGAATATCGAAGATTCCCCTGCTGTATTAAAAGTTTCCATTAGCGCCATGCTTTTAATGTTTACCGGCCATTTGTTTATTGCCACTACCGTGCACCCTTGGTACCTTTGCTTTGGTGTTGCCTTGGCCATTTATACCCCATTTAGGTATATGTATTTATGGAGCGCCATGGTCTTTTTAAGTTATATTACCTATGCCAATCCCAGTTTTAAGGAGAACTTGTGGGTCATTTCCATTGAATACTCCGTAGTTTTTGGTTTTTTAATTCGTGAAATTGTTAAAATAACAAGCTCCAGACAGGAATCTGTTAAAAATGTTTCATTAAAGGAGTGAAACTTGCCTTTAAAAGTAAACGTTTCTTTTTTTTATATACATTTGAAATGTGATTAACAGTACCACATATAAATTTTTATCCCCAACAGCTTCTTTTTCTGTTGGTTTCCATGCAGTTCACCCTTCGACTCGCATGAGTAGTACTGTGACTACCCCTAGGCGCCGCCGCCCGTAAGGGTGTTCTCTTTTTTGGAATTAGGTGTGTCCAATTCCCCCCTAGCGCAATCATTTATCCTTATCATTTATTTTTTATTAATTGCCCATGAAAATCACAATGGCCAACGCGTCTCATTTTAAGTACGCGCCAATTATTTGCGACACTATTGCAGCCTCTGCTTTGGTCCGAGGCACCGGAATAGCCAAGCGAAGTACTGAATACATTCAAAGAAAACTTCAAAACGGGAATGCCATTATTGCCCTAGACGGAGAAATCTTTGCTGGTTTCTGCTATATAGAAGTTTGGGGGCATGAAAAATTTGTAGCCAATTCAGGCCTTATTGTGCATCCTGATTACAGAAATCAAGGACTGGCTAAGAAAATCAAAAAAGCGGTTTTAGAATTGTCTTTGCAAAAATTTCCTGAAGCTAAAATCTTTGGAATTACCACAGGCCTTGCCGTGATGAAAATCAATTATGAATTGGGCTATAAGCCGGTCACTTTCTCTGAACTCACCACTGATCCAGCTTTTTGGGAAGGCTGCCAAACTTGTAAGAATTTTGACGTACTTACTAGAACAGAACAAAAAATGTGCCTTTGTACAGGCATGCTTTATGAACATAAAATAAAAAAGAAGCCCTTAAATACAAAGGCGTTCGAGCGTTTAAAAAGCATTAAGGAACAACTGTTTTTAAAGAAAAAATAAAAACCTCTAGTATGTATAATAATGGACAACTAAGGTTGAGGAGTTAAAAACACTTAAATATAAAAAACATAAAATAACACCGCTTCATTCGAAGGTGTTAGACCTAAAAATAATACCATGAAAAAATTAGTTTTAGCCTATAGTGGCGGTTTAGACACCTCTTATTGCGCCAAATACCTCAGTGCAGAGATGGGCTTTGAAGTACACGCAGTTACTGTAAATACAGGAGGCTTTGACCCAGTAGACCTCCATGAAATGGAGGAAAAAGCAATAGCATTAGGTGCTCATGCATTTAAGGCCATAGATGGAGTAGAAATTTTCTATCAAAAAGTAGTGAAATACCTCATCTTTGGAAATATATTAAAAAACAATACCTATCCGCTCTCTGTAAGTGCAGAAAGGATTGTTCAGGCCCTTGAACTCATTTCGTATGCAAAAGAAGTAGGCGCTAGTCACATTGCACATGGAAGTACTGGCGCAGGAAACGACCAAGTACGTTTTGACCTTATTTTTTCTGTCTTAGCACCAGAAATAGAAATTATCACCCCAATAAGAGACCTGCAACTGAGTAGAGAACAAGAGATTGCCTACCTAAATGCTCAAGGTATTTCGTATTCTTGGGAAAAAGCAAAATATTCTATTAACAAGGGATTGTGGGGGACTTCAGTAGGTGGTGTAGAAACCCTGGGCTCTAAAGAACCCTTACCCGAAACCGCCTACCCTTCTGCCCTATTAGAAAAAGAAAAGAAAACCATTGAATTACATTTTGAAAAAGGAGAATTTATAGGCATAGATGGTGTTTATGGGGGCCCCGTATCTCAAATTCAAAAGCTAGAAAAAATAGCATCGGCATATGCCATTGGAAGAGACATACACGTGGGAGATACCATCATTGGAATTAAAGGCCGAGTTGGGTTTGAAGCTGCAGCGGCAATAATTCTCATCAAGGCCCATAGTCTTTTAGAAAAACACTGTTTGAGCAAATGGCAGTTGCACCAAAAAGATAGCCTGGCTAGTATGTACGGCATGCTGCTACATGAGGGACAGTATTTAGATCCTGTGCTAAGAAATACAGAGGCATTTTTAACAGACAGTCAAAAGACTGTGAATGGAACTGTTTATATAAGCCTGCATCCCTACAGATTTACCCTAGATGGAATTACTTCTGAAAACGACTTAATGGGGGCTGGTTTTGGCACCTATGGAGAAGAGAACAAGGCTTGGTCTGCTCAAGACGCAAAGGGCTTTATTAAAATTTTATCTAATGCAGGACGAATTTACAAGCAGGTAAACGATTTTAAATAGCGCTAGTATTAATGGAAAGACACCCCTATATCCAAGCAAAAGGAATGAGGTGTAAATTGAAAATGAATCTCCTGAGGAGGCTCGAAAAATAAAAAAGATATGATTCAAATTGGTATTATTGGCGGTTCAGGATATACAGGTGGAGAACTCATCAGATTACTCATTAACCACCCGGCGGCAGAAATAAACTTTGTGTATAGCCGCACCAAAGCGGGCGAACCTCTTTACAGGGCTCATGAAGATTTATTAGGCACTACAGACCTGTGTTTTACAGACAGTGTAGATCCCACTATTGATCTGGTCTTTTTGTGTTTAGGACATGGTCATTCTAAAGATTTCTTAGAAAAAAATCCATTTTCTGATGCCACGAAAATAATTGACCTGAGCACAGATTTTAGGGCCCAGGCGAATGCCTCATTATTGGGTAAAACATTTGTTTACGGACTGCCAGAAAAAAACAAATCTGCCATAGAAAATGCACAATTTATAGCCAATCCTGGATGTTTTGCCACTGCCTTGCAGTTGGCCCTTTTGCCTTTGGCAAAGGCCCAAAAATTGAGCCATCCGGTGCATATTAACGGCACCACAGGAAGCACAGGTGCTGGAATTATCCCAGGAGAAACCACCCACAATAGCTGGAGAAACAACAACCTTTCGTGGTACAAAGCATTTAACCACCAACATTTGGGCGAAGTGAGGGAACAATTGTCATTTGCAGGGACTGATGGCACTGCGGCCACTAGGACTGAATTACCTCCATTTTATTTTATACCAAACAGGGGTGCTTTTTCAAGAGGCATATTCGCCACGCTGTACACGGAATACCAGGATACTATTGAAGCAGCTAAAGCACTTTACAATGCGTATTACGAAGGAGCACCTTACACCCATCTTTCTGAATTCCCTATAGACCTAAAGCAAGTTACCAATACCAATCAATGCCACATTCACTTGCACAAACATGAAAATCAGTTACTGATTACAGTAGCCATTGATAATTTATTAAAAGGAGCTAGTGGGCAGGCCGTGCAAAATATGAACCTCATTTTTGGGTGGGAAGAAACACTGGGATTACAACTCAAAGCCAATAGGTTTTAAAAAAATCGCAAAGGGCCCTAACATATCATAGTAAAAGTAAAAAGTCATGAAAATAGGAATTATAGGAGCGGGAAATTTAGGCCAATCCATTGCCAAAGGAATTTTGCAATCGGACGGAGCTACAAGTATGTATCTATCCAAAAGAAATGTGGCTTCCTTAGAAGCATTCAAAGCGTTTAGTCAGGTAACACTTAGCACAGATAATGTAACATTAGTGAAACAGTCAGACATTCTCATTTTTGCAGTACAACCGGGACAGTTCAAAGGCATCTTAGCAGAGATTAAAGAATTTCTAACAGAGAAACATGTGGTAATCTCTACCATTACTGGCTTTTCTATTCAAAAGATAGAAGCGCTTATTGGCGCCCATCACTTCATTATTAGGGCCATGCCTAATACCGCTATTTCTGTGGGAGCGTCTATGACCTGTCTATGTGCAAACGAAGTGGGAGAAAAAAGAATTGCCATTGCCAAAGCTATTTTTGACAGGATGGGAAAAACCATGTGTATCCCAGAGACAAAAATGCAGGCAGCCACAGTGATAGGCGCTAGTGGTATTGCCTTTTGGATGCGACTCATCAGAGCCAATTCCCAAGGAGGTGTTCAGCTGGGTTTTGAAGCGCATGATGCTTTAGAAATGGTCGTTCAAACTGCCTTGGGAGCTGCCATTCTTTTACAGAAAAATAAAAGCCATCCTGAAGCCGAAATAGATCTAGTCACTACGCCTCAGGGCTGTACTATTTCTGGGCTAAACGAGATGGAAAACTGCGGTTTGAGTGCTGCGTTTATTCAAGGAATACAAAAATCCTTTGCTGCCATTAGCAAAATAACACAAGATCAATTATGAAACTTTTTGACGTCTATCCATTATATGATGTGACTCCTGTGAGTGCCAAAGGAGCGGTATTAACAGATATTAATGGGACAGAATATTTAGACCTATACGGGGGGCATGCTGTTATTTCTATTGGCCATAGCCACCCCCATTATACCCAAGCTATAAAAGAGCAATTAGACAAAATTGCCTTTTATAGCAATGCGGTTCAAAACCCTATTCAAACGGCTTACGCTCAAAAATTAGGGGCCTTGTCTGGTTGTGAAGACTATCAATTGTTCTTGTGTAACTCTGGAGCAGAGGCCAATGAAAACGCCCTTAAAATGGCTTCATTCATCACTGGAAAATCTAAAGTAGTGGCCTTTAAAAACAGTTTTCACGGACGTACCTCAGCAGCAGTTGCTGTCACGGACAACCCTTCTATTCAAGCCCCAATAAACAAAGGGCACGAAGTGATTTTTATTGCCCTTAATGATGAAGAGGCATTAAAAGAAGCACTTTCTGGAGGCGATGTTTGTGCTGTGATTATAGAATCTATTCAAGGAGTAGGTGGCCTGGACCAACCCACGACTCCCTTTTTTAAAACCATTGAAGCCTTATGCCAAGAATACCAAGTAATGCTCATTGCAGATGAAGTGCAGTCTGGATTTGGAAGGACAGGTTTGTTTTTTGGTTTTCAACAGCACGGGGTACAACCTGACCTTATTCCTATGGCCAAAGGAATGGGGAATGGATTTCCGATTGGTGGGGTATTAATTCATACTAAATACAAAGGAATACACGGACAGCTCGGCACCACTTTTGGTGGAAATCACTTGGGCTGTAGGGCCGCTTTAGCGGTATTGGAGGTCATAGAGGAAGAGAATCTCATAAACCATGCAAAAGAAATGCATGAATATGTGAAAGTACAAATGGCCTCTTTACCTGCTGAAATTATCTTAAAAGGAAGGGGACTCATGCTAGGATTGGCCTTCCCTTTTGAGATTGCTGCACTTAGAAAAGAACTATTGTATACGCACCATATATTCACTGGAGCTGCTAAAGACAAGAAAGTCTTAAGAATTCTGCCCGCTCTCAATATTACAAAAGCACAAATAGCACAATTTTTTACTGCATTAAAAAAGGTGTTAGACAAACCCGAAAACCAGTCTTACTTTAAATAACAACTTATGAAGCATTATTTATCCCTTCAAGACATACCAGACTTTGACAAAGCTATCTTAGAGGCCATAGCGCTAAAAAAAGATCCTTTATCTGAGAAATCAATAGGCCGAGATAAAACCTTGGGACTATTGTTTTTTAACGCCAGTCTAAGAACGAG
>Ga0181607_10003976_pt1 | contig 12694 bp, 18 predicted proteins | sample 041ome_9_FD_132420 | JGI IMG/M metagenome (GOLD analysis project Ga0181607, IMG submission 132420) | Coastal salt marsh microbial communities from the Groves Creek Marsh, Skidaway Island, Georgia - 041413US metaG (megahit assembly) | ecosystem: Environmental > Aquatic > Marine > Intertidal zone...
TTAAATCCGATACAGGTATGATGAACCAACATATTGATACTCACGAAAAAGATGGTATAGTGGTTAATCCTCACGATAAACATGAAAGGGGGATAAATAAATTTGATACTGCAATAACCGAAGAGATTAAAAAAATAAATCAACTATTTAAAATAATAAAATAATGGCAACACAAAATGACAAATTAAGTTTCGAGCAACCAAAGAATGAACTATCATCAATAGCCGAAGCTGAAAGACAAAAATTATTTCCTAAAAATGATTTTTCACCACGTTCAGATAAGTATTCTTCGGTACACCCTGACGCTATGTCTGACGGAGATGAAATAGGAAGAGGTACAGGTACTTTCTTAGATGTTTACAATGAAAGCGCAGGAACATCTACGGACATTACAGAAAGAAAAGACGATATTAAAATTAATAAATATAATTCTAAAAATCCTTACAAGGTAGAACAATGAAACTACTAACGACATTTAAATCTTTATTAACTGAAATTGCTTCTTTAGGTGATATCCAAGACTCGATAAAGAAGAAAATTGTCGTTACAATATATTACGATGGTGATGAACCAGGAGGTAAAGGATATAGAAGAATAGAGCCGGTTTGTTTAGGAACAAGTAAAGCAGGTAATATGGTTTTAAGAGCGTGGGATTTAGACGGGGCGTCACACACTAACACAACAGGAGAACAACCATTACCAGGATGGAGATTGTTTAGAGCGGATAAAATATTTACTTATCAACCAACTACTGATAATTTTACAGAAATGAGACCAGGATATAACACTAACGGAGATAAGAGTATGTCTAGAGTCATTTTAAACGCAGAATTTAACACAGAAACTGATGAGTAACGACTTAATGCAAAAATTAGCGATATCCAAAAAAATAATGGATAAGCACAACGAAGTACCAAGAGGACAACAAAATGAAATGAATAATATTAGTGAAAATACTAATGTAAATTACAATATACCTCAAGACATTATTCAACAGGAATCTAAGCCGATAGTACAAGAAACGATATCGACAAAAGAAGTAAGTAAAGATGCTGTTTTAAAATCTAAACTACCTGACGAAATTAAAAAATTAATGTTAGAAAACCCTATAGTTCAACCACAAATGAATGGAGCGACTCTTTCTGATGAGATTGTTGATGGAGCCGCTAGGTTAATGGATATTAATAAAAGAGGTAGTGACACAGTCAGATTAGAGAACACCCAACAAAACACATCGATTAATAGTGACTTAAAACAAATGATTATAGATGTTGTTAGGGATACGGTTAGAGACGTAGTTAGAGAAGAACTACAGAATTCAGGAATGATTACCGAAAACACTAAAAAAACTATTGAGTCACTTTCACTAAGAGTAGGTAGTCATATTTTTGAAGGTAAGGTATTAAAAATTAAAAAAATAAAGCAATAACTTTTCTTATTAGGTTTTTTTTAATATACTTTTCTTAAAAGAAAAAGTATGTCAAAAATTAACGTTTTAGTTTTACCTTCTGACCGAACCGGTGTGGGTAAATTTAGGTCTGTAGACCCACACATTTATCTACAAAATAATTATTCCGACGAGTTCCACGTAGACATTGATTACGAACCAAAGGTTGGTGACGATAATTATTGGAAAAAATATCAAATAGTTCATTTTCACAGAGGTATCGGTAGGGATTATGACCTTTCTGTAAAAATAATAGAAAAGTTGAATTCTATGGGTATTGTCACGATTGCAGATTTAGATGATTATTGGTTACCCACAAAGGAACATCCCGCACATCAATTAGTTGTAAAAAATAATTTAAACACAAAAATTATTAATAATTTAAGAGCAGCTCAATATGTGACAACTACAACAAGTATTTTTGCGGAGGAAATCAAAAAGATAAATAAAAACGTATTTGTCCTACCTAACGCAATAAATCCTGATGAGTCACAATTTAAAGAAGAAACAAAACCTTCAGATAAAATTAGATTTGGATGGTTAGGTGGTTCTTCCCATTTACACGATTTGTTACTATTAGAGGGAGCAACTGCAAAACTAGTAAGTCTAAAAGACAAATTTCAAATATACCTATGTGGGTTTGACACAAGAGGAACTGTGACAGAGTTAAATCAAACAACAGGTGAAGAAAAACAAAGACCGATTAAACCTGAGGAAACAGTATGGGTTAAATACGAAGAAATTTTTACAGACAGGTACAAATATATTGACCAAAATCAACGTGAATTTTTATCTAAATATGAACCCACCGATTACTCGGACCCAAACGCATTTTATCACAGGGTATGGACACAACCCATCACTAATTATGCGAAAAACTATTCTAAGTTTGATGTTTCTTTAGCACCCATCAAAGACCATACATTTAATAGAGTTAAGTCTCAATTAAAAGTTATTGAAGCAGGTTTTTATAAAAAAGCGCTAATCGCGAGTGATATAGGACCATATACTATAGATTTAAAACACGCACTAAATAAAGGTGAGTTTACTGATGGAAACGCATTATTGGTAGATAAAAATAGAAATAAATCTGATTGGTCTAAATATATGAAAAAACTTATTGACAATCCTTCTTGGGTTGAAGATTTAGGAGAAAGGTTGCACGAAACCGTTAAAGATACTTACCACTTAGGTGTAGTCACTGAAAAAAGAGCTCAAATTTATAAAACGTTAGTAAAATGATTGAAGTACCGATAAATAAATTATTATTTTTTGATTTAGAAACTGTTGGTGTTGAAAAAGATTACACCACACTAAATAAAAAAAACCCTGAAATGGGTAGACTCTTTGAGAGTTATCGTAACTGGTTTGAAAAAAGATATCCTGAAGACGAGGGTAAGTCTTTAGATGAGATTTTTACTAATCATGCGGCTTTAGTATCTGATTTTGCAAAGATTATTGTTGCAACTTTTTCATTCATTACACCTAAAGGTGAAGTACATACGACAACATTCGCAGAAGACGACGAAAAAAAATTACTTAAAGGAGTAAAAGAACTACTAATAAAAGTTGAAAAGTTGAATTTTTATTTATGTGGTCATAACATAAAAGGATTTGACATGCCAATGTTGTCAAAAAGATTTGTAGTTAATGGCATGAAACCCCCATCAATCTTACCTAAGTTAGGTACTAAGCCATGGGATTTAAAGGCGGTAGATACAAAAGAGTTTTGGCAATTTGGCTCATTCAACTCACCTGCATCATTAGACCTAATGTGTGTCGCTTTAGACGTACAAAGTCCAAAGACAGGTGAGGTATCGGGTAATATGGTACATGACACTTATTGGAACGCGAACGGTCTAACACCGATTGCGGACTATTGTGAAAGAGATGTTAATGTACTTGTAGATGTAATGAATAAAATATATAATTTAAAATAATCATGTTTAATAAAATAAATGAATTTAAAGATAGTTTAAAAGCGTTAAAAGAATTAGAAAGCAATATTAGTGGTTTAGATTTATCAAACCCTGAAGCGTTTCTTAAAGATATGGGTGTTGATATAGACGAGTTAGATGAAAGATTTGAAAGGTCTATGGAACCCAATTTAGTTCTAAAGTATGTAAATAAATCTGATAATAAGGAACCCGAATACGCCTACTCAACTGACTCAGGGTTTGATTTAAGGGCAAATGAATCAGTTACTTTGGAACCGTTAGGTCGGTCTTTAGTTCCCACAGGATTATTTTTTGACGTACCTAAAAATATGGAAATACAAGTTAGACCTAAAAGTGGTTTATCAATAAAGAGAGGTCTAACAGTATTAAACACACCTGGTACTGTTGATTATGGTTATACAGGTGAAATTAAAGTCATATTAATCAATTTAAGTAACGAAACTCAAATAATTAATAAAGGAGATAAAATCGCTCAAGCGGTAATATGTCCCGTAACTCAAGGGTTTCAGGTAGAGTTTGAAAAAGTCGACAAAATAAATGAAAAGGACAGGAACGAAAACGGGTTTGGTTCCACAGGAAATTAATATACTATGAAAAAAGTAATTGAATTAAAATCGTCAGTTAATGACGAAGGTTACATAAATAGTCCAACATTACCTGATGGGGTTAAAAATTATTTGATTGATATCGACGGAACAATTACCGACGATGTTCCAAACGAAGAACCTGAACGAATGAAACAAGTTATTCCTTATAAAGGTTCGGTTGAGACTTTAAATAAGTGGTATGATGAAGGTCACGTTATAACTTTTTTTACTTCTCGTACCGAAGAAGTGAGAGAAATTACTGAACAATGGTTAGACAAATGGGGATTTAAATATAGTAATTTATTAATGGGTAAACCTCGCGGTGGTAATTACCATTGGATTGATAATCACATTGTCAGAGGAACTCGTTATAATGGACAGTGGACCGACTTAACTAAAAAAACTTTAGAAATAGAAGTATTTGATGATTAGTATTGGATTTAGTACAAGAGAGATTGATAATGATTTTATAACTCATTTAAAGAAAACTTGTGGACCTAAAAACGTGGAGGTAATTCCATTCGAGAATAAGGGTACCCACTCTTTATCTGAAGCTTATAATTTTATCTTAAACAAGGCGTCTAATGATATCGTTGTCTTATGTCATGATGATATTGAAATAGAAACCAATAGTTGGGGGTACAAATTAAAAACTTTATTTAATAGTCACCCTGAACATGGGATAATAGGTCTTGCGGGTAGTAAGTATATGCCCGAATCAGGAAGGTGGTGGGAAGTCCCCCAAAGTATGTACGGAATCGTTAATCACAAAAATGAGGGGAGAAAATGGGAGTCTAAATATTCTAAGGACTTAAAAAATAGACTTGAGGATGTTATAGTTGTGGATGGATTATTTATCGCCTTAAATAAAAAAAGGATTAAATCTAATTTTGACACATCAATAGAAGGTTTCCATTTTTACGATATCGGATTCTCTTTTAATAACTTTAAACAAGGCGTTAAAATAGGTGTCACTACTAAGATACGAGTGACTCACCTTTCTATTGGGGAAACTAATGAACAATGGGATAAGAACCGAGAAGATTTTGCTGAAAAAAATAAAGAATTTTTACCACTTAACATAAGTGATAACAGCAATTTAAGTACGTTTATTATGGTTCACGACCAAGACATTATTTTAGATTATGAAAAAAATGAAAAGTATAAGGGTATTGATAATTTAAACTACGTATTTTTAGGTAATAGAGATATTGATAAATTATCGAATATTGAAAATGTTATTGTTGCAAGAGATTTGGAACACAATTTGGAGCAGTATCCAAACATAAATGCGTTTACTGGGTGGTACGCCCTTTGGAAAAATAATCTTATACAGACCAAATACGTCAATTTATTTGAGTACGATACTATTATCGATAATAAACTTTTTGCCGTATTACCAAAACTAATGGAAAATGGATTTGACCTATTAGGTTATGTTCCGATGACTTGTAAAAATTATCACTTTATAGATAATCCAGATTGGACTTCTGATATATTTAAATCGATAAGTAAAAAATACAGAGTTGACCTAAAAAATAAAATAAAGGGTATGTTAAATGACAACCCTAATATGATGTGGTCAACAACCTCCAATACGACATTTAAAAAAACCACATTAGATAATTATATGAATTGGTTTATACCTTTATTAGAGGATATAATAAGTCTAAAAACTGCGGGTCACGCACATGAAAGGTCAACTACGTTTTATTCAATTATGAATAATAAACCATTTCTAATGACTAATAATTTACTAAAACATTTTCAACTAGATTCACATAAAACACAAGGACATCCAGTTGATTTTGAATCTTCATTAGAAAAATTAAAAGTTAATGAATTATGAATTATGTAAGTTTTAGTTTATGGGGAGATAATCCATTTTATAATTTAGGTGCGATTAGAAACGCTGAGTTAATGTCAGATATATACCCTGAATGGAAAATGGTATTATATTATGATAATACAGTACCTAATGAAACCATACAAAAATTAATCGACTTAAATGTTATGGTTATAGACGCAACAAAATATAAATTATATGGTATGTTTTGGAGATTCTTAGCTTCAGAACTACCTGATTGTGAAAGAGTCGTGTTTAGAGACGCGGATTCAAGAATAAGTAAAAGAGAAAAATTGGCAGTAGATGAATGGGTAAAAAATGATACTGTCTTACATGTAATGAGAGACCACCCCGCACATGGAATACCATACGGTAACAATGAATTAGGTATACTAGGAGGTATGTGGGGAATAAAAGGACAGATATTACCTATGAGGAAAATGATTGATGATTTTTGTAAAGGTCAGATTTTACCTTATGGAAGCGACCAAGCTTTTTTAAAGAATATTTATCGAGTTTTTTTAGGAAACAGAACAACTCATGACCCATTCTTTGAAAAGAAAGACTTCCCTACTAAAAGAGAAAATTATAGATTCATAGGTGAAAGAATTGACATAAACGAAAACCCTTTAACCAACGACCATTTGGTACTTAAAAACTATAATTCATAATGGATTTAGACTATGTAATCGTTAGCACTAACTCGGAACCTTTATATTACGATTTTTGGGAGGTTATTAAATCAGTATGGTATAAAGTAATAGAAGTAAAACCTATATTAGTTTTTATTAGTGATGAAAATAGTATAGAGTATTTTGATGACCACATAATCGTTAAGATAAAATCTATACCCAACATAGACACGGGGTTCCAAGCGCAAGTATCAAGAATGTGGGTTACACAGTTTTTTAAAGATAAAGTATGTCTAACTTCCGATATTGATATGTTACCGATTAATAAGAAATACTTTAAAGACAGTATTAAAGATATAACTGGTGATAAGTTAGTAATATACAGTAGTGACGCCTATAAAAACCAAAAAAGGTATCCTATATGTTATAACGCGGCCAAAGGACAAGTTTTTGAAGAGGTTTTAAAATTAAATACTTTTAAAGACTTCGAAGACTACTGTGTTTATTTATTAAGTCGTAATGAGGGATGGGACACCGACGAGTTGTATTTTGGTGAATGTGTCGATAGCCTTCACAAAGACAATTTAATAGTAAAACTTAATAGAGGATGGAATATGGGTTTTGCCAATAATAGAATAGATAGAGGTCGATGGGGTTACAATAAAGATGAGATACTATCATATGTCGATTCTCATATGTTAAGACCTTATAAAAGGTATAAGACAGAAATTGATGAACTTATAAGTTTAATATGAAACTAATAGTTTTAGTAATATCCTCTAAAATTGGAGTCTACCCCGAAATGGAGTCGACTATAAGAAATACATGGGCGTCAAAAAAGGACAATAATATTAAAGTTTTATTTCAACACTGTAACGGTGAAAATAATGAAACCGCTATAGATAGTGAAAATAATTTACTTTGTAAGTGTAATGAAAAATTAGAGAACATAGGATATAAAATGTTAGAATCTTTAAATTTCATAAATAAAAATTTAGAGTATGATTATATCTTTAGAACTAATTTATCCTCATATGTCGACACTAAAAAATTATATGACTATATAAAAATGAATCATATAGATTATGGTGGGGTAATAGGATTACATTCCGATAAGACTAGATTTGCTAGTGGTGCTGGATACGTACTATCCAAAAAATCAGTGAATTATATATTAGAAAACCAAACAAAGTGGGACCATTCATTTATTGATGACGTTGCATTGGCTAAATTAATGGAATCGGATTTTAATATTACACCTCTCAAAAGACAGACTATTAATAGTGTTAATGAAGAAATAGACTTAAATCATTTTCATTATAGATGTAAACAAAAAAATAGATTTGAAGATTTACATATTTTAAAAAAAATATATTCATTGAAGAATGACTGATTTTCACATGATTTTTTATAAAAAAATAATAGGTTGATTTTTGAACAAAAAGAATTAATTTATAATGAAAATACAACCCACATTAAATGACGAGAAAAGAAAACACAAAATTAACAAAAAAAGAATTAATTAACTCAATTATTGGTAAAAAAACCAGAAAAAAGTTTTTATCGGATAATCAAAAAGTTTACTACGATTTATTAGTTAATAATGAAATAACCATATGTTCAGGTCCGGCGGGTGTGGGTAAATCTTTTATTGCGATGAGGGCTGCAATCGATTTATTAATGGATGTAAATAACCCTTACGAAAAGATTATTATCGTTAGACCAGCAGTAGAGGCCGAAGAAAAGTTAGGTTCGTTACCAGGTAACTTAGAAGAAAAATTAGACCCTTATATATTTCCATCATATTATCTACTAAATAAAATAATAGGTAAAGAATCAAGAGAAAAATTAAAGCAGAATGAAATTATAGAAGTTTTTGCTTTAGCATATATGAGAGGAATGAATATCGATAATTCAATCCTAATTTTTGAAGAGGCTCAGAACTCTACGCCGTCACAAATGAAACTTCTCTTAACTAGAATAGGTTTTAATTCTAAGTTTTTTATTTCAGGAGACATAGAACAGACGGATAGATATAAAGATAAAACACAATCAGGATTGTACGACGCGTTAAATAGGTTTAATGATGTTAATAATATAGGTAGTTTTATTTTTGATAACGAAGACGTCATAAGGAATCCTTTGATTAGTAAGATACTTAAGAGATATGACCCATGAAAATAGCCATTGACATTAACGGAGCGATAAGAGACGTTTTTACAAAAGCATCTTTTATTTATGAAAAATATTATATTGACGAAAATCCTAATTCTGTTTTATCGGAATACGACGAGAAAAGTGGTGAATGGAAACAAAAGGACGAGGATGAAATTTTTGACTACAAACTAAACCTACCTGTCGAAAGTTTGAATTTGATTGAGCACTACACATTTCCGAATGAGCAAGACCTTTATGATTTTTTTTACGTTGATTTTCCTATGCAAATTTTCGGACACGCGTCGTCGACAGAAAATACCACGTTTAAAGATTTAAATGACATATACGTGAATTTTAGAGATAAATGTGATATAACTTTAATTTCTGATGAAATGGGTAAATCAAAACCGGCAACCCTATTTTTCCTATCAAAATACGGGAGTTTGATTGAAAACATAAATTTTTATTCAAACGTAACGATAGAAAAAGTAATGGATGGTTTTGACATTATATTAACCTCGAACCCCAATGTAATTGAGAAATACGATAAAACCAAAAAAGTTATAAAATACATTACCTCATATAATGAAAATATTCAATCGGAAATTAGTATTGAAAAATTATCCGATTTTGAATCAATACTTGATAAACTTATTAAATAAAAAATTATGATAGAAGTATTAAACGAAACTTACTATATAGACTTAGACGCTGTTAGTAATGTAGTTAATGTAGACTCTGAAGATAACGGAGTTTCGGGTGAAACTGAACAGACAATAAATTTAGTTTCCTTTGAGGTGGTGAAAATGTTATTAGAGATAGTGATGACAGAAAGAGAGGAATTTGATGAAACCTTAGGTTCATATTCTATGAATAAGTTAAGTATTCCCTTTCGTATAGCATTTAATACATTATTAAAACATGAAATATTAAAACATTTTTAACATGGATATAGAAAAAATTAAAAAAGTTGAACTTTCTTTAGAAAATTTAAAAAATAAACAGTGTGTCTTTTATTTCTTTGTTCAAGACACTAAAGGTAATGCTAAAGCATCTGTTAGATATATATATCAGATTGCCAAAGGTCTAAAAGATAAAGATTATAACGTTTGTATAATACACGAAAAAGACGATTATACAGGAGTTAGTGGTTGGTTAGGAGAGGAATACTCATCACTAAAACATGAGTCTATAGAGAATCAAAATTTAAAGGTTTCTCCTGAGGATTTTATTATTATTCCTGAATTATATGGTCATGTAATGGAACAATTATCGAATATAAGTTGTGGTAAAATTGTTTTGTCACAATCATATGATTACATATTAGAGACTTTAAAACCTGGAGAATCGTGGGTCGATAATAAATTCTTTAAGTGTATAACTACAACTAATACTCAAAAAGAAAATATTAAAAATCTTATGAGAGGTGTGGATGTGGATGTTATCACACCGTTAATACCAGCCGAATTTAGTAAAAAGGAAAAACCATCAAAACCCATCGTGTCAATACACACAAGAGACCAAAGGGACACTATGAAAGTAATAAAAACATTTTATTTAAAATATCCACAATATAGATGGATTACTTTTAGAGATATGAGAGGGTTAACACAAGAAGAGTTTGCAACATATCTAAAAGATAGTTTTGTTTCTGTATGGATTGATGATATCTCTAGTTTTGGTACGTTCCCATTGGAATCAATGGCATCTAATACCCCTGTAATCGGTAAAATTCCACACATTAAACCCGAATGGATGAATGAAGATAATGGAGTATGGACAATGGATGTTATAAGTATTCCTGATATCTTATCTGAATTCACACAGAATTGGTTGGAAGACAATATAAACGATAACGTATATGAAAAATCAGTTTTAGAAGCATCAAAATATCAAAACTATGATAATTTCATTGACTCAGTAACCCAAGTTTTTGATTCATATATTGAAATTAGAAAAGAGAACTTTGAGTCTCAGCTAGATAAAATAAAAGAAAGTGAAGAACAAGTTTAAAATGAATATATCAGTAATATTACCAGTAGAGTCCTCGAAACATAAAAATTTTACCGAATTATTCGAGGCGTCAGTAAAGTCGGTTGAAAATCAAATCAAGCAAAATTCAAAGGGGGTTGATGTAATCAACGACATCGAATTAGTACTTGTACATTCAGATGAGGAGTCTTTAGTAAATATTGTTAATAATCTTGACTTATCAGGAGTAACCTTAAATAAGGTGATTAACACAGGTGATACAGACTTCGCAAGTCAAGTCAATTTAGGGATTGAAAACTCTTCACACGATTGGGTAACGATATTAGAATTTGATGATGAAATATCTTCTATATGGTTTAAAAACGTACAGAGATATTCTGAAGCTTATCCCGAAGTAAAAGGATTTTTACCTATAGTTGTTGATGTTGATGATAAAGGAGTTTTTGCAGGGTTTACTAATGAGGCGACTTTTGCAGCTAACATGAACTCAGAATTAGGGTACCTAACAAATGAAGTCTTATTAAACTACCAAAACTTCCAATCAAGTGGTATGGTGATTAAAAAGGAAGTTTTTGAAGAGTATGGGGCATTTAAAAAGAATTTTAAACTAACATTTGTATATGAAATGTTATTAAGACTTAGTTATAACTCTGTAAAAATAATGACTATACCCAGAATTGGATACAAACATTCTAATATGAGGGAGGGTTCTATTTTTTGGAATTATAAAAATGGCGACAATCATTTAAGTAATGATGAAGTTTTGTTTTGGATTGAATCAGCAAAAAAAGAACATTTTTTTAACGCAGATAGAGATATAAAATACGAACCTGAGATTAGTTAATGTTTTTAAGCGGAGAAAGCACAAACAAGTACGAGGTTAAAAAATCTAAAAAAAATAAGTCCAACAACTACTTCGACACGAGAGAGGAAGAGGCTGTTAGAATGTTTCTATCCGCGACAACATTTAATGAAAAAAACAAAATTTATAATGAATATTTGAGGGCACCATTAGACAAAATGATAGAGTCTATTATTCGTAGATATAAACTTTATCGTAAAGGTATGGAATTCAAAGATATTCATAATGACACACATTCTTTTTTAATCACAAAAGTAGATAAATTTAAACCTGATAAAAACAAAAAGGCATATTCTTATTTCGGTACCATATGTAAGAATTATTTAATGGGTCAAATAATAAAAGACCAAAAAGAACAAAATAGAAAAATATCTTATGAAGACATATCAACAAAGATAGAGAACAGACCCGATATGGTTTACTATTTAGAATACGAAAAGATTGACGCGTCAGACATAATAGAAGAGTTTGTGAAAAAACTAAATTTATTTATGGAGGAAAACGATTTAAATAATAACGAGTTAAAGTTAGGTTACGCATTAATTGAGTTATTTGAAAATTACGAAGAGATATTTATAGGGACTGATAATAATAAGTTTAATAAGAATATTGTCTTACTATCCCTCAGAGAGATGACAAATATGCCCACTAAAGAAATTAGGTCTGCTATGAAAAAATTTAAGACCTTGTATTATGAGATTACTTTAAAATTAAATAACTTATAATATTTATTATTATGGGAAGACCGAAAAAAAAGGAAATAGTTCTATCTAAAGACTCAGTATTGAGTCTAATGCAAGAAATTTATAATGAATTAGTGGAGCAAAGAGCTACCGCTATTAGAATTCAAAATAAAATGTTAAATTTATTAAAAGGTGCCGAAGATATGGCAGTAATTGGTCCCGTTATAAAGGAACAACAAAAAATAATAAATGATACCATTGAAAAGAAATTGACTTTATCTAAACTACAGTCGTCAATATGGGAAAAATCTTCTAACAATAATGAAGAGTCGTTTAATTTAAGTGAAATGGACGATGATGTGCTTAAAGCTTTGATTGATAAAGATTTAGAGTCAGAAGATAAATCAGGTTATAAAATGGAGTAACATATGTCAGTTGATTTAAATAACGACTACAAAAACGCAGAGTCTAAAATTAATTCTTATAAGACTACTACTGAAATACAAAAAAATATCAAGGAGTCTGCCAAA
>Ga0181607_10003992_pt1 | contig 12676 bp, 10 predicted proteins | sample 041ome_9_FD_132420 | JGI IMG/M metagenome (GOLD analysis project Ga0181607, IMG submission 132420) | Coastal salt marsh microbial communities from the Groves Creek Marsh, Skidaway Island, Georgia - 041413US metaG (megahit assembly) | ecosystem: Environmental > Aquatic > Marine > Intertidal zone...
CCAAGGCATCGTGGCGAAAAAGCTTGAACAGCGGCACCGAAATCGCGCCCATGCGCCAAATTGCAATATGGGCCGCAGCCGTCAGAAACGATTGCGACAACAGCACCCCAACCCGGTCGCCCGGGGCCACACCGCGCGCCACCAGCGCCGCCTGCACCCGCCAAGAAAGCGCCTGCAGGCCCGCATAATCAAGCCTTTGCAGCGCCTCGCCCGTGGCATCGATCAACGCCACTTGGCCCGGCGCCTTCGCCGCCCAAGCATCGCAGGCCTGCACGGCCATATTCAGCGCCGGCGGCAAGCCCCAGCTGAATTGGGCGCGCATCTCGTCCCATGTTGGTGCAGGCTGCAGCATGATCAATAGTCCTGTGCCATCATCGCCAGATACAGCGCTTGTTCGGCGGTTGTTTGCAGCAGGCACCCGGCCATGGCTGGCCCACCGCCCGTGCCACTGCCCCACTGCGCGCGCTCGAAATCGCATTTGGCATCGCGAAAGGCGATCCATGCGCGTTGCATATCACGCAACGGTGCCACGCGGGGCAGCTCGGAATAGCCATAGGTTTTGGCATCGCTTTCGGCTGTCTCTTGCTGGCGCAGCAGCTGCTGGTAGGCCGCGTTCAACCGGGCATCCCAAAATTTGTATTCGGCCCATAAACATTCGGTCATGCCATAGGTGGTTTGGCCAGCGGGTGTGGCTTGCATGCACTGTTCGGCCGATTGGCTGATGCAGGCGCTATCCGTGGGGGTGGCGGCCAAACAGGCCTGGGTTGCCTGCGGGCTGAAAACCACCTCTTGGGCCTGCGCAGGGCGGGCCACCACGCTGGCCACCAAAAGGGCCAGCGCCAAGCCAACACACAGGCGGCCCGCGCCCCGGCTCATACCATCGACGCCATCATTTCGCGGCCAATCAGCATGCGCCGAATTTCCGACGTACCTGCGCCAATTTCCATCAGTTTGGCATCACGGAAGATGCGCCCCACCGGGTTGTCAGACAAATAGCCCGCCCCACCAAAGGCTTGCACCGCTTGGTGCGCCACCCACATGGCCTCTTCGCTGGCATAAAGCACGCATCCCGCCGCGTCTTGGCGGGTCACATCGCCACGATCGCAGGCTTTGGCCACCTCGTAGACATAGGCGCGCGCTGAATTCATTTTGGTGTACATATCCGCCAGCTTGCCCTGCATCAGCTGGAAATTGCCAATCGGTTGGCCGAATTGGTGGCGCTCGGCCATATAGGGCATCACCTCGTCCAGACAGGCGGCCATAATCCCGGTGCCAATGCCCGATAGCACGACGCGCTCGTAATCCAGCCCCGACATCAGAACGCGCACGCCCTTGCCCTCTTCGCCCAGAACATTTTCAAAGGGCACTTCGCAGTTTTCAAAAATCAGCTCGGCGGTGTTCGACCCACGCATGCCAAGCTTGTCGAAATGCTTCGAGGTGGAGAACCCCGCCATGGTTTTTTCAACGATAAAGGCGGTGATGCCCTTGCTGCCTGCATCGGGGTCGGTTTTGGCATAAACCACCAACGTATCGGCATCGGGGCCATTGGTGATCCAGTATTTCGAACCGTTAAGCACGTAATAGCCATTACGCTTTTCGGCCCGCAGCTGCATAGAAACCACATCCGAGCCGGCAGAGGGTTCGGACATGGCCAGCGCGCCCACATGCGAACCCGAAACCAAATCGGGCAGGTATTTTTGCTTTTGCGCCTGCGTGCCATTCAGCTTGATCTGGTTCACGCACAGGTTGGAATGAGCCCCATAAGACAAGCTGACCGAGGCCGAGGCCCGCGCAATTTCTTCCACCGCCACGGTATGGGCCAGATACGACATGCCCGCGCCACCAAATTCCTCGGGAACGGTGATGCCCAGCAGGCCCAGATCGCCCATTTCGCGCCATAACTGGGGCGGAAAGGCATTGGTGCGATCAATCTCGGCCGCCATCGGCTTGACCCGCTCTTGCGCCCAGCGGTGCACGGTATCGCGCAGGGCGTTCACATCTTCGCCCAAATCAAAATTCATCGTTGCGTTAAACATGGGTCTCTCCGCGGGTGTGATCTGCATTTTATTGAACGGTTGTTCATTAAAATGCACAGATCCCACCACGCGTCAAGCCCAAGCCGAAAGATCGGGGCGCAAATACGGCAGGCCTAGATGCGATAGGCCAGCCGCAAGCCCCCCCAATGGCGCCCGCCCACATAGATGGGCGCAGAGAGATCTTTCATCAAAATATGTTGGCCGTTGCCCATATCGCGGCGGTAGGCCTGCATCAGGAAGGGGCGTGTGCTGCGCCCTGCGGCCAGCCCCACGCGGTCGTTGAACAGGCGTCGATTTCGGCAATTGGCCGCGTTCCAGCCCGGATCAGCGGGGTTTTGGGGCAGGCTGAACTTGGCGTTATGGGTTGGCAAAAAGCCGTTCTCATCCACCGCGGCACAAAACACCACACTGTCGGCCAGCTTCAACATTGGCTCTTGAAAGTTTGGCAAAACGCGGTCGGTAAAGGCCACAAAGCGGGTCATCATCTGCTGGGGGTTCGTGCCCGGTATGGGCACATAGTTGCGATCGAAAAGATCGGCCAAGCTGATTTCGCCCGCCGCCACAGCCGCATCGAAACGCGCCGAAATTTCTGCCGCCACTTCGCACACCGAATTGATAAAGGGCGTGTCCACCGTTTCCACCCCCAGCCGCGCGGTCATGCCGGTCAGCGCCTCGCTGGCATCAATAATCGTCAGCATGGCATCGCGGGCCGAACCCAAATTATCGGCCGAATTGGCCACCCCATCCGAGAGATCGGCAATATCGGTTTGCACGGTTTCCAGCATCTGGGTGACGTCGGTGCTCATGCTGGCGATGTTGCGCTGGTTGCTTGACACCGCCGCAAAGCCACGCGGCATTTCTTGGACCAATTCGCCAATACCATCGGTGCGCGCCCGGATTTGGCCCGCTTGCAGCACCGCGTCGCTGGCCTGCTCGATCAGCCCGTGCAATTCTTGCGACAAATCATGCACCGTTTGGCCAATTTCCGCCGTGGCATTGCCCGCCATTTCCGACAGGTTTTTCACCTCGCGGGCCACCACCATAAAACCGCGCCCCTGCGCGCCGGCGCGGGCGGCCTCGATTGCGGCGTTCAAGGCCAAAAGGTTGGTTTGGCGCGAAATCACCCCCACCTCTTTGGTCACCTTGCCAACGCGCTGCAATGTGGCCTCTAGCCCTGACAGCTGGGTGCCCAGCGCCGTCACCAAATCGGCCAGCCGCGTGACTTCGGTCACCATATCGGTGACGTTGCTGCTGGTTTCCGTGGCTTTTTCGGAAAAGGTTTCTGCCCGCTCTAGCGCTTGCTGGGCCGCTTCGTGCACGGCCAAGGCGCGTTTGGCCATGTCGTGCGAGCTGCCCGCCACCTGTTTTAGCACCACGCTTTGACGCTGCACATTGGTCGAAGTATCGTCGATATCGCCCCAAACGCCGCCAATGGCGACGCTAAGCTTTCCAATACGTCGGGCAATTTCGCTAATGGCGGCATCGCGATCGGCATCAAGGTTGGCGGCTGTTTTTTCTGTTGTTGTCACTGGCTACCCCAAATGATTGATCGCCCAGAATGGGGCGCATTCAAATGGGCTAGGCAAAAGCCGTGCCAACTGGCGCTAGCACGCTTGGAAAACCGCCCCCACCTCGGCGCGGATGATGCGTGCAATTTTTTCGCAATCCGCGATCGAAAAGGTCAGCGGCAAGCGCATGTCGATAATGCCTGCCAAAATGCGGTCGCTTGCGGGCATGGGCGCGCTGGGGGCATAGCGCCAGCTGTCATAGCGGCTGGTAAAGCCGGTGGGCTGGGCGCTGCCAAACCATTTCAGCTCGACCCCCCGCCGCGCACAACGCGCCAAGGCCTCTTGCACCCGTGCGGGCGGCCAATCGAGCAACAAAAACTGGATCGACGAGCCGACAAAGCTTTCCTCGGGCGGGCGGGCAATCAACTGCACGCCGGGGGTGCCGGCAAGCCCCTGCTCGACCGCGCGGTAGCGCGCGTTCCAGCGCGCGCATTGCGCGTCCAGATGGGCCAACTGCGGGCGCAAAATGGCCGCACGCAGATGATCCATGCGCCCCGACACATTGGGCGTTGTATAGCGAATATCGCTAAATTCCGCAGGGTCCGGCCCGGCCAGATGCCGATCATACAGCATGTAAGAGCCAGACAGCATGATCGCCCGCGCCATCACCGCCGCATCATTGCTAACCAGCAGCCCGCCCTCGCCAGAATTCATATGCTTATAGGTTTGCGTCGAATAACACCCAATCAGCCCATCCGTGCCCGACAGGCGCCCGCGCCAGCGCGCACCCATTGTGTGGGCGCAATCCTCGATCACCTGCACACCCGCATTGGTGCAAATCTGCATCAAACGGTCCATATCGGCCAGATGCCCGCGCATGTGGCTTAGCATCAGCACCTTAGCCTGCTCAATCTTGGCCTCTAGATCGGCCAGATCAATCGTCAGCTGTTCGGTCACGCCCACAAAAACCGGCACCGCCCCCACGCTGGCAATGGCGCCGGGCACGGGCGCCAAGGTAAACGCATTGGTCAGCACCTTATCGCCCGGCTGCACCCCGATGGCGCGCAGCGCACAGGCCAGCGCATACCCCCCCGAGGCAACCGCCAAACAATAGCGCACCCCCATAGCCGCGGCGAATTCCTGCTCTAGCAGCGCCACCTCGCCCGGCTCGTCGCCGATCACATTATAACGGTGCAACCGGCCCGAGCGCATCACCCGCAACGCGGCCTCGATACCGGCCTCGGGAATAGGCTCTTGCTGGGTGAAGCTGCCGGTAAAAATATCATCTGTTGGCTTGGTCATAGCTAAGATGTGCGCCAGCACAGCCGCGCCGTCAACGCCCCACTGCGACATTTCAGATGTCGCGAAAACACGGTTTTGCTTTTCGGAAGGGCGCAACGCTGGCCAAAACCATGCCCATCGACAAAGGAGCCATGCATGCACACCGATCCCTTGCGTTTTATTCATGGGCTTTCGCCAAGCGACATTCCACCCAATGTGCTGCAGGGCGCCAAACGGTCTTTGCTGGATCTGTTGGGCGTGGCCGCCGGCGGGCTGGGCACGCAGCTTTCGCGCATTATCCGCGACCATGCCGCCGAAGACATGCCGGGCCAAACCCCCCTGCTGTTTGACGCACGCCGCGCCAACCCGGCTGCTGCGGCCATGGCTGCGGGCATGACAATCGACAGCCTTGATGGGCATGACGGCTTCAACCCGGCCAAAGGCCATATCGGCTGCCCCTTGGTGCCGGCCATGTTGTCTTTGGCACCCGAAAACTGCAGCGGCGCAGACTTTCTGGCCACCATGGTGATGGGCTATGAAATGGGTGCGCGCATGGCCATGGCCCAACACGCCACCGCCCCAGATTACCACACCTCGGGCAGCTGGGGCGCGGTGGCGGGGGCGGCGGCGGGCGCGCGGTTGCTGGGCCTTGGGCACGAGGCCACGCGCCACGCCTTGGGCATCGCCGAATACCACGGGCCCCGCAGCCAGATGATGCGCTGCATCGATTTTCCCACCAACGTAAAGGATGGCTCGGGCTGGGGGGCGCTATGCGGGGTTTCTGCGGTGCAACTGGCGCGGCGCGGCTTTACCGGCGCCCCCGCGATCACGGTGGAAGATGCGCCAGAATTCTGGGGCGATCTGGGCACGCGCTGGTACATGCTGGAGCAATATTTCAAGCCCTACCCGGTGTGCCGCTGGGCCCAAGCCCCGATCGAGGCCACCTTATCCCTGCGCCGCAGCCATGGCTTAACCGCCACCGATGTGCGCGCGCTGGAAATCGAAACATTCCACGAATCTGTGCGGCTGCATGTGCAAAATCCCCAAGGCACCGACGCGGCGCAATATTCCACCTCGTTTCCCTGCGCCTTGGCCTTGGTCTATGGCGATGTGCAGGCCAAACATCTGGGCGATGACGCCATCGCCAACCCCGCCGTTTTGCGCCTGTCGAATGCCACGACCATGGTGGAAAACGCCCATGCCAATGCCGAATTCCCCCTAACACGGCTGGCCCGCGTACGCCTGCAGCTGCAAGATGGCACATGGCTGCAAAGCGATTGGCACACCCCCAGATGGGATTGGCAAGACCCGCCCAGCGATGCCGATTTGCGCGCCAAGTTCGATGGTTTTGCCATCCCGGTTTTAGGGGCCAGCAAAGCCGCCGCGCTGGCGCAGGTGATCGCCACGCTGGACACCCGCCCCTTGGCCGATCTGCGCGCGCTCTTGGGTCAGCCCAGCAGCTGACGCACCACGCCGGGCAATTCGCTGTAATGGGTAATGATCGCCTCGGGGGCCAAATCGGCCACGCCCATGCCATCGGGGCCAAAACCCACCAAAACACATGGCACGCCCGCGGCCTGCGCGGTTTTGCGGTCGGTGATCGTGTCCCCGATCAAGCAGGCCTGCGCAGGCGCGCCGCCCGCCAGCTGCACCGCATGCACAAATGGCGCCGGGTCAGGCTTGCGCTGGGGCAGCGTATCTGCCCCCACAAGCGAGGCAAACATCCCCCGCACCCCCAAACGCTGCATCAGCGTTTCTGCCAGCGCTTCGGGTTTATTGGTGCAAATGCCCACCCGATATCCGCCCGCTTTCAGCGCCTCTACCGCCTCGATCGCGCCGGGGTATAGGCGGGTGTGCACATCAATGGCAGCCCCATAGGCCCGCAATAGCACTGGGTAATACGCCTCGACCTGCATGGCTGCATCGGGCTGTTGGCTGCGCGCCATGCCCAAAGCCAACATCGCCCGGCCACCGCGAAATGCCACCCCCGCATCGGCCACAGGATCAAGTAGATCCCCCAACCCCATTTCACGAAAGCAATAATTCGCCGATGCAATCAAATCGGCGCTGGTATCGGCCAAGGTGCCATCCAGATCGAAAATAACGGTTCTCATGCCCTGTTCCCCTTGGCTTTGTCGCCAGCGTGCCCTGCTCATTCACAGGCCCATCGACAGGCCCGTCAACAGCCCCAGCCCGTGGCACGGGGCGCTGTTACAAATGGCAACCTCACGTGATGGCGCACTGGCTTGCGCCGCGCCCACAAGCCCGTATAACGGCCAAAAGCGCAAATTAAAGAGTTTTTTCATGGCAACTGCATTGATCGTCCTGGCCGCTGGCATGGGCACGCGTATGAACTCGGACCTGCCCAAGGTTTTGCACCAAGTGGCCGGTGCGCCGCTATTGGTGCATGCGCTGAAATCCGCAGCCCAGATCGAGGCGGCGCGCTGCATCGTGGTGGCAGGCCACGGCGCCGAGGCCGTTGGCAAAGCGGCCAAGTCTTGGGATGAGACAATAGAGCTGGTTTTGCAGCCCGAACAAAAAGGCACGGGCCATGCCGTGGATATGGCACGTACCGCGCTGGCAGATTTTACTGGCGATGTGATCGTTCTGTATGGCGACACCCCCTTTATCCAGCCGGAAACGCTGGCGGCCATGCAGGCCGCGCGGCGCGACCATGATGTGGTGGTTCTGGGCTTTTCTGCCAAAGACCCGGGCCGCTATGGCCGCTTGGTGATGGAGGGCGACAGCCTGCAGCGGATTGTCGAATATAAAGACGCAACCGAAACCGAACGCGCCATTACCTTGTGCAACTCGGGTGTCATTGCCGCCGATTGCACCCAGTTGTTCGACCTGATTGCCCAAATCAGCAATGCCAATGCCAGCGGCGAATATTACCTGACCGATGTGGTCTTGCTGGCCCGCGCCCATGGTTTGTCGGCCACCGCCGTCACCTGCGACGAGGCCGAAACGATGGGCATAAATTCGCGCGCCGAATTGGCACAGGCCGAAGCCGCCTTTCAGGCCCGCGCCCGGGCCAACCTGCTGGCCGATGGCATCACCCTGACCGCCCCGGAAACGGTCTTCTTGGCCCATGACACCGTCATCGGGCGCGACAGCGTGATCGAGCCACATGTGGTTTTTGGCCCCAATGTTACAGTGGAAAGCGGCGCCACGATCCGCGCCTTTTGCCACCTCGAGGGTTGCCATGTCAGCCGCGGCGCGGTGATTGGGCCCTATGCCCGCCTGCGCCCCGGTGCCGAACTGGCCGAAGATGTGCGCGTGGGCAATTTCGTGGAAATCAAAAACGCCATTCTGGACGAAGGCGCCAAGGTCAACCACCTCAGCTATATCGGCGATGCGCATGTGGGGGCGGCCAGCAATATTGGCGCGGGCACGATCACCTGCAACTATGATGGCGTCATGAAACACCGCACCGAAATTGGGGCGCGGGCCTTCATTGGCTCGAACACCATGTTGGTTGCGCCTGTGCGTGTGGGCCATGGGGCGATGACGGGCTCGGGCTCGGTGATCACGCGCGATGTGCCAGATGATGCGCTGGCGGTGGCGCGCGCCGATCAGCAAACCAAACCGGGCTTAGCACGGAAATTGTTCGAAATGTTAAAGGCCAAAAAGGCCAAACGCGATATGAGGGCCGAATAATGTGTGGAATTGTAGGGGTACTGGGCCAACACGAGGCAGCGCCGCTGATGGTAGAGGCGCTGAAACGTCTGGAATACCGCGGCTATGACAGCGCCGGGGTTGCCACGCTGAACGGTGGCCAGCTGGCGCGCCGGCGGGCCTTGGGCAAGCTGGTCAACCTGTCGGATCTGTTGGTGCACGAACCACTGGCCGGCAAGGCAGGCATCGGTCATACCCGCTGGGCCACCCACGGCGCGCCCTCGGTGGTCAATGCCCACCCCCATATGGCGGGCCAAGTGGCCGTGGTGCATAACGGCATTATCGAAAATTTCCGGCAATTGCGGGCCGAGTTGGCCGAACGCGGGCGCCAGTTCAGCACCGAAACCGATACCGAAACCGTGGCGCTGCTGGCGGCCGAGTTTCTAGACCAAGGCGCCACCCCTGCCGAAGCCGCGCGCCAAACCATTGCCAAGCTGGAAGGCGCATTTGCGCTGGTCTTCTTGTTTCAGGGCCACGAAGACCTGCTGATTGCTGCGCGCAAAGGCAGCCCCTTGGCCATTGGCCATGGCGAGGGCGAGATGTTCGTGGGCTCGGACGCCATCGCGCTGGCCCCCCTGACCGACACAATCACCTATCTGGACGAGGGCGATTGGGCCATCATCACCCGCACCAGCCTGACAATTTTTGATGACAAAGGCGCCGAAGTGGCGCGCAAAGCCCGCAAAATTGAAATCAACGCCACCAAAGTGGACAAGGGCGGCTATAAGCATTTCATGGCAAAAGAAATTGCCGAACAACCCACGGTGATTGCCCAAGCCATTGGCCATTACATCAGCACCGATGGCAACGACATTACCCTGCCCGCTGAAATGCCCGATTTTAGCCAAATCGAACGCATCACCATGGTGGCCTGCGGCACTGCCTTTTATGCCTGCCTCACCGCCAAATATTGGTTCGAGCAAATCGCCGCCCTACCCGTCGAGGTGGACATCGCCAGCGAGTTTCGCTACCGCGAGCCCCCGATAACCGCCAATACCATTGCGCTTTTTGTCAGCCAATCGGGTGAAACCGCCGATACGCTGGCAGCGCTGCGCTATTGCGCGGGCAAGGCCCGGCATGTTGTTTCGGTGGTCAACGTGCCCGAAAGCTCGATCGCGCGCGAAAGCGATTGCGCCTTGCCCATTTTGGCCGGTGTCGAGGTGGGCGTGGCCTCGACCAAGGCATTCACCTGCCAGCTGAGCGTGCTGTACATGATGGCGCTGAAAGCGGCCCACCAGCGCGGGCGTATTGATGACGCAACCTTGGCCGACAAGCTATCGGCCCTGCGCAGCCTGCCGGGCATTTTAAACGTGGCGCTGGAACAAAACAGCCGCGCCAAGGCGATTGCCCGCAAGCTGGCCGAAACCAGCGACGTGCTGTTTTTGGGCCGCGGCCTGATGTACCCCCTGGCGCTAGAGGCGGCACTTAAACTAAAAGAAATCAGCTACATACACGCCGAAGCTTATGCATCGGGTGAACTAAAACACGGCCCTATTGCGCTGATCGACAAAAAAATGCCCGTGGTCATCATGGCCCCGCGCGACGCGCTGTTTGATAAAACCGTCTCCAACATGCAAGAGGTGATGGCCCGCGGCGGCAAGGTGGTCTTGATCACCGATGAACCGGGTGTGGCGGCCGCCGGGGAAAACACGTGGCAAACACTGACCTTGCCCAGCGTGCCCACCGATCTGGCGCCGATGCTCTATGCCATCCCAGCCCAGCAACTGGCCTATCACACCGCCATCGCCAAGGGCACCGATGTGGACCAGCCCCGCAACTTGGCCAAATCGGTCACCGTAGAATGAACACCCCAAACACCACCCCCGAGGTCATGGCGGCCCTGCACGCCATGGCCGTGCCAGACCGCGCCGAAGGCATGCTGGCCTACCATAAGGTGCCCCGCCCCTATATCGGCGTGCCCAATGGCCCGCTGGATGACATGGCCCGCAGCCTGCGCGCGGCCCTGCCCCTGCCCAATCGCCTGACGCTGGCCGGCGAGCTGTGGCACACAAACAGCTTCGAGGGGCGCGTTCTGGCGGCAAAGCTGCTGACCCAAGCGCGCATGCGCCCCGATGATGGCGCAGCCTGGGCGCTGATCCAATCATGGCTGCCCGATCTGGACAGTTGGGCCATTGCCGATCATGCCATGATCGCGGGGCAAAAACGCCTGCTGGCCCAGCCCGCGCGCATCGAAGACGTGGCGCAATGGGTGCGCAGCCCCAGCCATTGGGTGCGCCGCGCGGCAATGGTTGTCAGCCTGCCCTATGCCCGCATCGCCCACCCCAAACCCGCAGATATCGCCATCCGCGAGCAGGTTTTGACCTGGGCTGGCGATTATGTGCGCGATCCTGAATGGTTTATTCAAAAATCCGTGGCCTGGTGGCTGCGCGAACTGTCGCGCCGGCACCCCGAACGGGTGCGCAGCTTCATGGCCGAAAACGGGCGGCACATGAAAAACTTTGCCCGCCGCGAGGCGGAAAAACATATCGGCCCGCCCCCCGCCAGCCCGGCTGTGCCCCACACCCCCAGCTAGCGTGGTTTGGCACATTTCTGGGCTTGCCGCAGCACGCCTGCAGCCCTAGGTTTGGCGCATGACTGATGCACCTTTGATAGACCCGTTCGCGCGCGCCATCACCTACCTGCGGGTTTCGGTGACAGACCGCTGCGATTTCCGCTGCGTTTACTGCATGTCAGAGAACATGACCTTTCTGCCCAAGAAAGACTTGCTGACACTGGAAGAGCTGGATCGCATGTGCTCGACCTTTGTGCAGCTGGGGGTGCAAAAGCTGCGCATCACCGGGGGCGAGCCCTTGGTGCGCCGCGGAATCATGACGTTTTTCAACGCGATGACCCGGCATCTAGAGGCGGGCACGCTGAAAGAGCTGACGCTGACAACCAATGGCAGCCAGCTTGACCGCTTTGCCGCCGATCTACACGCGGCAGGCGTGCGGCGGGTGAACGTGTCGCTTGACACGCTGGACGACAAGAAATTTGCCGACATCACCCGCTGGGGCCGCTTGGCACAGGTGATCAAGGGCATTGATGCCGCGCAAAAGGCCGGGCTGCGGGTAAAGATCAACGCCGTGGCCTTGAAGGGTTTTAACGAAGACGAATTGTTCACCATCACCGAATGGTGCGCCCAGCGCGACATGGATCTGACATGGATCGAGGTGATGCCGATGGGCGATATCGGCAACGAAGATCGGCTAGATCAATATTGGCCGCTGCGCGATTTACGCGCAAGTTTGGCACAGCGCTATACCCTGACCGATTTGACCGAACGCACCGGCGGCCCTGCCCGCTATGTGCAGCTGCAAGAAACCGGGCAGAAAATTGGCTTCATCACGCCGCTCACCCATAATTTCTGCGAAAGCTGCAACCGCGTGCGCCTGACATGCACGGGCGAATTGTTCATGTGCTTGGGTCAAGAAGATGTGGCAGACCTGCGCGCGCCTTTGCGCAATTACCCCAAGGATAACGCCGCGTTGGTGGCGGCCATTCGCGCGGCGATCGAACGCAAACCCAAGGGCCATGATTTCGATTATTCGCGCCAAACCGTTGATGGCCGCGTCTCGCGCCACATGAGCCACACAGGCGGGTAAACAGGCGGCTAGCCCCCCAAAAAAGAAAACGCTGGGCACGGTTTGGCCCGGCGTTTTTTTTGCCCAAGCGGGCGGTTTAAGCTGCGGGCATACGTCCCTCGATGATACCAGCATACCAAGAGCAGCCTGCCGGAATGGTATCGTCGTTAAAGTTATATTCGGGGTGGTGCACCATGGCCGTATCGCCATTGCCCACCACGATGTAGGCGCCGGGGCGCTCTTCTAGCATAAAGGCGAAATCTTCGCCGCCCATCACCAAGGGCGCCTCTTGGCAGCTGCCGCTGACGCTTTGCGCCACTTCGGCGGCAAAGGCGGTTTGGTCGTCGTGGTTGACCATCACAGGGTAGTTGCGCTGATAGTCCAGCGTGATTGTGCCCCCAAAGGTGCTGGCCACGCCTTGGCAAATCTCGCCCATGCGCGTCTCGGCCAGATCGCGCAGCTCGTTGGACAATGTGCGCACCGTGCCTTTCAGATGCACGCGCTGTGGGATGACGTTAAACGCCTTGGACGAGGTTTCAAACGAGGTGATCGACACCACGATTTGGCCAACCGGGTCTGCGTTGCGGCTGAC